>ERZ1036412.100-NODE-100-length-90037-cov-52.313563_pt1 | contig 90037 bp, 79 predicted proteins | sample MGYA00514218_ERZ1036412 | MGnify/ENA primary metagenome ERZ1036412 (study PRJEB33795, sample SAMN09464944) | human gut metagenome | host: Homo sapiens | place: USA: Stanford, California | collected 2016-11 | study: EMG produced TPA metagenomics assembly of the...
GAAAAATGTAATTGTCGAACTAACGTTAATCTCTTGTGGTTTTAACATCTATAAAGTACAGTTTACAAGGGACTACACAGGGTAACGGTCTGACGGGAGGTGTGCCGCCCGTCAGATTTTCCATGTAATGTTCAAGCTGTCGCTTGTGGCGGCTATGGTGGTAATCATCAAATCCACCACCCGCCGCTTGTCGTCAAAGGATACGCTGTCCCAAGTGTCGAGATAGCCGGAAATCTGGCTGACTTGTTCCGGGCTGATGGCTTCCACGGTCAAGTCCGCTATCCGCTTCACAAGTTCCTGCTTGCGTCCGTCCAGTTCCGCTATCTTTACATTCACATAGGAGAGCAGGACATTGTTCGCCCCCGTCAGGCTGTCCACCAGCTTTTCAATCTCGCCGTCCACATGGGCAAGTTCCACTTGCAGGGCGGCGATTTTCGGATTGGCCTTTGCCGCTTTCTTTCTGCCTGTCAGCGTCTTGTGGCTTTCCAGCTTCTTCACCATCTGCTGATAGACTACTGTTTCCAGTTCGGTAGTATAAATCTTGCCGCACCCGATACAGCTTTTGTTATCCAGCCGTTTCGTACAGCGGAGATATTGACGGCCTACCCGGTTGACGATACTCATAAGGGCATAACCGCAATTCCCGCACTTGATTTTCCCCGCCAGCCATGTGTGGGTGGCTTTTCGGGCGGACTGGATTTTCATGTTGTTCATCAGCTTCTTGCGGCAGGCCAGCCACGTTTCCGAGGGGACAATTCCCTCATGGGGCGCAAGCACCAGCATTTGGTCTTTCAAGTCGTTTTTCTTGCTGGGCTTCACATCACGACCTTGATACAGATAACACCCGTTCATGCCCGTAAAGTCGGCGGCGTCATTGACAAGCACCGTACCCTGGCTTTTGAAAAACTCGTACACGTCAAGGTCTGCCTGCACATAGACGGGATTGCGTAACATCTGCGCCAGCGTGGGGCGTATCAGTTCCTTGCCGTAGAACAAAATCCCCTGTTCCGCAAAGTACCGGGTGATGTCCCCATAGGAGGTTGCCGGGTCTGCGTACATTTCGAACATCAGCCGGATATTGGCCGCTTCCTCCGGGTTTACCACCAGCTTCTTTGTGTTGATACCCTCCATCTTGATAGGCTCCGTATGGAAGCCGTAGGGGGCTTTCCCGCCCATCTTGAAGCCCCGTTGACTGCGGGAGTAGTAAGCGTCCGTCACCCGCTTCTGTATCGTTTCCCGTTCAAGCTGGGCAAACACGATACAGATATTTAACATGGCCCGCCCCATCGGGGTGGAGGTATCAAACTTTTCCGTGGAGGACACAAACTCCACGTTGTACTGCTGGAACAGTTCCATCATGTTGGCAAAGTCCAGAATGGAACGGCTAATCCGGTCAAGTTTGTAAACAACGACCTTAGCAATCAAGCCCCGCTTAATGTCCCGCACCAACTCTTGAAATTTCGGGCGGTCTGTGTTCTTGCCGCTGTACCCCTTGTCTGTGTATTCCTTGCAGTTACCGCCTTTCAATTCATATTTGCAAAACTCAATCTGGCTTTCAATGGAAATGCTGTCCTTCTTGTCAACCGATTGTCTTGCATAAATTGCGTCTATCCGATTGTTCATTTGTCGCTCCTTTTCTTCAAAAAGAAACGGAGCTGCTGACAGTACTATTATACCGCCAGCAGCCCCGCAAATCAATGTTGTCGTTGGAAAACCTTACGCCCCGGCTTCCTCCGTCCGCCGCTTGTCGGCATATTTGCGGAACACGTCATAAAGCTGCTGCTCCAATTCCCGGCGTTTCGCCGCTTCCTGTTCCGGGGTGAATACTGGGGAGAGATTTTCCAGCGTGATTTCCTTTCCCTGAAAAGTCACGACCTCTGTTTCTTTTCTGTACCTGATACCGCTTATAAAATCACCTATCCTTTCCATATTGCTGTTGTCGTTTCAGTTCTGCCAACACATCGGGCGGAATACGGTCAAGTACCCTCTGGATATTATGTAATTCGCTTTCCAGCTTCGCCCGTTCCATCGTGTCTTTCATCTTACCTTTTTCGCTGGCCTTTGCCCTTGCTTCCAGCTTGCGGTTTTCTTCCAAAAGATCATTTATCGTGACCTTGTACTTTTTCAGTTGCTCGGAGAAATTCTCCATCTGCGGGAACCATTTTTTCAGCATGGCTAGGGCTTCCTCTTTCTTCTTCCCGGCGTTCAGCGGGCCGATACCGTCCAACGCCTTTTCAATGGCCTTTGCCTGTTTGGAGAGATTGACCGCCTGTTTGAAAAGCCGGGTGGGGATATGCTTGCGGCCCGTCTTGCTGGCGCTTTCGCCACGCTCCAAGTCCGGGTATTTCTCCACCATATAGGCGTGAAAATCGTCTTGCCACCTCGTCAAATTTGCCCGGTTACCTATAATTTCTTTGGCGCACAAGCGGTTGTCTTTCGTCAGCGGCACAAAGGCTAAATGCAGATGGGGCGTTTTCTCGTCCATGTGAACCACCGCCGACACGATATTCTCCCGGCCTACCCGCTGGATAAGGAAATCAGCCGCCCGCTGGAAAAAGGCTTGTATCTCCTTTGGTGGCTTGCCCCTGAAAAACTCCGGGCTGGCGGTTATGAGCGTGTCCACAAACCGGGTGCTGTCCTTGCGGGTACGACACCCGGCCTGTTCAATGCGGCTCTGAATGAAATGATAATAACGGCCCTCCGGCTTGACGATATGGAAATTGTACTTGCTCTTTGCCGTATCAATATCCGGGTTGCTGGCATACTTCTCTTTTTGCCGTTCGTGATGGGCTTCCAGCGGCCTTGCCGGGTTGCCCTTATGCTTTGCAAATCGCAGGATTGCGTATTGCGGCAATCTATCAATCCTCCCTCCTGCGGACTGTTCGGGGGCTGTTTCGGGGGCGGGGCGTACAAACACATAGCCCCGCCCCGGACAGCCCGGAAAAGTCCTTGATTTATGGGCTTTTGTCAGCCCCTATTTGTCCGTGTTCCAGCGGCGTTTCCGGTCGCTGGAGTTCTTCTGCCGCCTATGTACCCGTTTGGCACAGGCTTCACAGTATTTCGCCCGGTTGGAACGGGGGACAAATGCCGCCCCGCACTCGGTGCACCGCTTCACGCTGGTGCTGCGGAATATCTCCGCTTCCAGCGCGTTGTCCTGCGGCAGCACCGCCCAGCGGAACCACTTGCAGCAGACGGAATAGGAGATGGTCTGCGGGCAAGTGCAGGTGTCCCCATCGTCCAGCAACAGGCAGTTGCCATTCTCATAGTTGCAACAGGTTTTCCGAATGAGGGCGTTGGCCCGTTTCCTCTGCGCCGAGGTCATACGGGGCAAGCTGCCGCCCGGTGTGCGCTCTATCTCTGGTAGTTTTTTGCCCATGCGTTCCTCCATTTTCGTTTTACTGCCGTTTCCCCGAAAGCCGTTCCTACCCCCTCCCGGCGGCGTGTTCCGGCGTTGGTACGCTGGCCTGCTTCGGGCCAAGTTGGCCCGAAGTGACTTCTGGACATTTTGTCCACAAGTGGCGGCGTCATGGCGATACTTCTCCAGCCGGTGGTATCTCTTTCGGACGGTCATTCACTTGTGCTTGTCCATCGATGAACTAACACAAGTCTACACTTTTTTGACCGCCCGTCCCGTATATCCGAAAGGTTGGAAATCCCGCTGAAAAACGCACTATTTCCACGCTCTCGGATTTGTGGTAGAATGAAAGAAACAGTAAGCCGACAAGGAGGGTGCGTCATGAAAATGCCAGCAGAAAAAATTGATATGGCTATGTTTGCCCCCTGCGGCATGAACTGTTTGGTCTGCTATAAGCATTGTTATTATAAAAAGCCGTGTGCCGGTTGCTTGAACAGCGACATGGGCAAACCGGAACACTGCCGCAAATGCAAGATAAAGGATTGTATTAAGGGTAAAGGGCTGTCCTATTGTTTTGAATGTCCCGACTATCCCTGTAAGCTGATAAAAAACCTTGAAAAGAGCTACAACAAAAGGTATCTGGCAAGCCTTATGGAGAATAGCGAGTTTGTTCGTCAGCACGGTCTGGAAAGGTTCATGGAACAGCAGAAAGGGAAATATACTTGCCCCAAATGCGGGGGTATCATTTCTATCCATGACAGAGAGTGCCGCGAGTGTCAAGAAAGCATGAAATAAGCATAAGAGGGGGTGTGCAGATTGGCGTTGACAATACAGGAACGCCTAAAAGACCTGCGTGTGGAGCGTGGCCTGACGCTGGAACAGCTTGCGGAGCAGACCCAGCTTTCCAAATCTGCGCTGGGCAGCTATGAAGTGGATGACTTCAAGGACATCAGCCACTATGCCCTTATCAAGCTGGCGAAGTTTTACGGCGTGACCGCCGATTATCTGTTGGGGTTGACCGAAACAAAAAATCACTCAAACGCCGATCTTGCAGACCTGCGTTTGAGTGATGAAATGATTGACCTGCTGAAAAGTGGGCGAATTGATACCGCCTTGCTTTGTGAACTGGCGGCGCACCCGGATTTTGTGAAGCTGCTGGCCGATATACAGATTTATGTGGAGGGTATCGCCGCCACACAGATACAGAACTTGAACGCATGGGTAGACGTGGCGAGGGCTGAAATCGTGGAGAAGTACCAACCGGGTGAGCATGACAAGACTGCCGGAGTGCTGCAAGCCGCCCATGTGCGGGAGGGCGATTATTTCAGCAGCCGGGTACATCACGATATAGACGCTATCATGGAGGACATACGGGAAGCCCACAGGGGCAGGAGCGACAGCGCCCCGGAGAATACCATTGTGGACGAACTCAAGCGGGATTTAGAGGAAGTGGCGAGCTTCAAGGGCAGCCGGGCGGAACAACTGTTGATGGTATTTTGCAAGCAGACAAAGCTGCGTTATAGCAAGCTGACAGAGGAAGAAAAACAATGGTTAACCCGGATTGTCCAAAAATCCGAATTGGCAAAAAGCTATTTGCCGCAGAGAGGTAAGAGAAAATAACAAGTACGCATTAGGCGGAGAAGGCGTACAAATAGAATGTTGAAATAATGAAAAGGCAAAGGATGGGCGGGATATGATGGAGGGATTGTTTTGGCTGGTCTGCCATATGGACGGTGACACAATCGACTGGAATGAGGATTGGGAAATCTATCACTTATTTGCAAAAAGCGACGCGATAAGCCATAAGGATGCATGGATGCAATTCGCACAAAACACAGAGAAACGTTTTCGTAGGTTTGAATATGATTATTATCCACGTGGGCGTGTCGTAGTGCGAAATGGCACAGCTACGGTATTTCTAAATCGTCATATAGCCACTGATGAAGTGCTTGCGACAATCAATCAAGTATTCGGGCTGACTTCTCCTAAAGTACATGCCGAAGGCAGTAGGCATTATGAGTGCTATATAGATAAAGACAATTCTTGACATGAAGGATTAAACAGAAGTACGCCTTATTGGTTATAAGACGCAACCGCATAACTGGGGAGATAGCAAAGCCAGCCGAGCCAGTCAACGGTCAAGATGAACGGCGCTTACAGCGCCGCCGTTGACAGCCTCGCCCGCCTTTGCTGATGGGTTATCAAGACGGGAAAGCCCTAAAATGGCTTTCCCGCCCATTTCAATTTTGAGAGGACGAGCAGCCCCACAATAACTTTGTCGGCGGACAAGCATAGTATGGGATTGTCCGCCTTGTCTACCCATTCAGCGGGACGGCGGCGGCGGTCAAGGCCGGGCGAAAGCCCGTTCATTTCAGCCTTGACGGGTGCCGTCCGTTCTGCTATTTTTGCTGGGTGTCTATACACAACATCGGGCCAAGTTGGCCCTAAGTCCAGACGAAGGACGAGGGACGGGGGCTTCATATACTCCCTGTCTGCTGACGAAAACAGCCTTGCGCTTGCGGCCTTCGCCCTATAAGCACAGCCTGTTTTCCTGCCATTTCAAATGCCGTTGCCCTCCCCGGCGGCAACGGCATTTTCACGGCAACGCCGACAGTGCGTATAACACACTACACTTTGCTACGCAAAGTCGTGTGCCAAAAGGGGCGTTGCCCCCTTTGGATTTCCCCACAACAAAACGGCGCTATGCCCCTTGCCGGGAGCATAGCGCCGTTTGTTGTCAGCAGCCCGTTTCACGGTCTGCGTGTAGTCTCTTGTAAACTGACCTAAATATCATAATAAAAAGCAGCGAAAAGAAATAGCAGCTTAAAAGCTAAGAGTTACCCTCATAGGCTTATTAAGTGAACCCTCTTTTTACGAGTAAAATCAAGAAGTGGGTAAAAAGTAGGGATAAAAACAAGGAATCGCCAGAACCGTTAAATGCCGGTTCTGGCGATTCCTAATAAGGGACTTATTTTACATCCCCTTTTCTTTATAGGAAAGTTCTTCTTTCCAAGAATATTTGATGAAAAATGCCCGATAGAAAGCGGGCATAGAAATCAGACAGTTGTGGATTAGAAGATATAATAGCCTTCCTCATCAAAATCATTATCTTTAAAATCATCAAATTCATGCAGGAAATAATCCATATCCGGAAATTCATCATCGATCATATCACAGACTTCTTCGGAACATTGTTGAAATTATTTTGGCAGAAATCTTAGGGTAGACTCCATTTTTGGGGGATAAATGAAGGAAAATATTCAAATAGTGGGGTAAACATAAAGTTTTTATAAATTTTATCTCAAAATACTGATTGACAAGGGGTTTTGTCCTCATGATAGCGTTAAGATAAACAATTACCAAACCCGGGAAGGTAAATGTAAATTAAGAGGTGTAAGGAGAAGAAGTATGAAACCATTGATAGGCATCACATGTAATTATGATTACAAAGATGAAATAGGTAAGGTTACTCAAGTGGGGATCACAGGACAGAAGTGGCACTTTTTGGCGGATAATTATATCGCATCGATAGAGAGGGCGGGAGGAGTTCCTGTTATGATTCCAATTTGTCGGAATATGGAAACGGTAAAGGAAATGGTTTCCAGGATGGACGGTATACTTATAAGCGGCGGCCACGATGTAAATCCGCGGGAATATGGAGAGGATGTAAACGGCTGTTGTGGAGTAATAATGCCGATGCGTGATCGTCAGGATGTGGAGTTGTCAAAGTATATCATTGAGGAAACAAATAAACCGATTTTAGGAATTTGCCGTGGAATTCAGATTATGAATATAGCCACAGGTGGAAATCTGTATCAGGACTTGGAAATTGAAGGAAATTTCAACCACCATTTGAATGATATGTATCCAATGAATAGTGTGTCCCATACTGTATGGATGAACGAAGGGACGAAGATGCACGCTGTTTTTGGAAAAGAAAAAATAGGGGTAAATTCCTTTCATCATCAGGCAGTTAAAGAATTAGGAGAAGGATTTGTTATCAGTGCCGTATCTACAGATGGTGTGACTGAGGCTATAGAGATGAAAGGAGAACGTTTCGTTACTGCGATTCAGTGGCATCCGGAAATGATGTATGATTCGAAGGAACAGCAGGAAATTTTTAAGATATTTGTAGAGGCATGTCTCAAGTGAAATGAGTCCGTTTACAGGCGAACAGTATAAGTACCGGCGTAAAAAACATTTTGGGGGAGAACATGGTATTTCGTTATAAAAGTGCAAATAAGGAGGTATAAAATGGGGCAAACAGAAAAATTGCAGAAAGAGTTGGAAGAGATCTATGAGAGTCTGCATCGCCACCCGGAATTAGGATTTACTGAGTATCGTACGGCTAAAATAGTAGAAACATATTTAAAAAATTGCGGATTGGAGGTAATAACCGGAGTAGGCTTAACTGGAGTCGTAGGCATTCTTGATTCGGGTAAACCTGGAAAATCGGTGATGCTACGGGCAGATATGGATGGTCTTCCAATTCAGGAGTTGGCGAATTGCGCTTATTGCTCTGAGGAAAAAGGGAAAATGCATGCCTGTGGACATGATGCCCATGTAACAATGCTTCTTGGAGCAGCAAAGGAGCTATCCGGAAGAAAAGACAGCTTTTCTGGAAAAATCAAATTTGTTTTTCAACCTGCGGAGGAGGGCTCTTCTAAAGAAGCACAGAAGAAACTGGCGGAAGCAGGGTATGATACGTCTGGTTGCATAAGCGGGGCAAAGGTTATTTGTGATTCAGGTATTCTCGATGATGTGGACGCCTGTGTGATAATGCATGTACAGCCATCTATTCCAACCGGAAAAGTTTATATATCAAAAACGAAAGCAATGGCATCCAGTGATTCTTTTTCTTTCACAATTTTAGGTAAAGGCGGACATGGAGCCCAGCCGCAGAATGCAATTGATCCGGTTCCGGCTTTAGGTGAAATTATCAGTGCATTCCATATGCTGCCTACAAGGGAAATCAGTGCGGTGGAGACCTGTGTCTTTTCTATCGGCAATATTGAAACGCCGGGTTCTACTTGGAATGCAGTGGCTGAAAAGGCAGTTATTGAGGGGGGATTGCGGACATTTAATGAGGATGTCAGGAATTACCTTAAAAAGCGGATTGTCGAAATTGTAGATGGGATTTCAAAAGCAAATCGATGTTCATGGGAATTGGACATGGTACATGGCTATAGCCCATGTGTTAATAATGAAGAGATGTCTGCTTTAGTGGCTAATATCATGGAGGAATTTCTCGGTAAAGCAAATGTGATTTATACGGATATCCCATATATGACAAGTGAAGATTGTGGAGTATATCTCAAGAAAATTCCCGGAGTCTTTTTCTGGCTAGGAATTGGATATGGCGAGGATGCTTCCGCTTTACACAGCGCCTATTTTCAAATGGATTTAAAAGCACTTAGACTTGGGGTTCAGGTACATGTAGAGAATGCAATAAATATATTAAAAAAACTGAATAGGGAGGAAGCATAATTTATGGAGAATGCAAAAAACAAAAGAAAGCCGTTGAATTCTATCGCCTTGCTGTTTTTTATGGTAATCGGTGCGGTGCTTCTAACTTATCTGATACCATCAGGTCTTTATGGGAGGGTGGAAATAGATGGACGTATGGCTGTTGATCCGGCGAATTTTCAATTTACAGAGACAGCCCGGCTTATGCCGTTTGATATCATTCTAGCCGTACCCTATGGCATGCAAAGTGCGATGGGAATGATAATCAGTGCACTGTTAATTGGTGGAGGACTGGAGTGTATACAGGCTTCGGGAACTCTTCATGTTGGTATTTCCAGAGTGATTAGAAAAATTGGAGTTGAGAAGGGAAATATTATCTTAATACTCCTGTTTTATATTTTCGCGTTAATGGGAGGTTTTATGGGGTTTATAGAGGGAGCAATTCCTTTTATACCAATCGCTATTTCAATTGCCATTGCACTTGGATATGATTCTCTCGTAGGCGTGGCGGTATCTGTAGTTGGAGCAGTCATTGGCTTTTCCTGTGGTCCGACGAATCCCTATACAGTTGGGGTTTCACAGACAATTATAGGTCTCGGAATGTACTCAGGTATTGCATATCGTATTGTTCTATTTATTATTATTCCCGCTGTAGCATTATTTTATATTCTTCGATATGCGTCAAAAATCCGGAAAAATCCAGAAAAAAGTTTTGTAAGCGGGGTAGATGTCTCTGATCTTGCATTCGATTCTTCAAAGATGGAAACAGAAGCGTTCACATGGAAACATGTCGTTGTTCTGATCGCACTTCTGGGCGGTATTGGGTGCTATGTTTATGGAGCTACGAACTTAAAATGGGGTATGAATGAACTGGGAGCTATTTTTCTGTCAATAGGTTTGATTGCCGGTATTATTAACTGTTGGAATCCAAACCGGATTGCAGATACCATAATAAAGGGAGCATCCAATATGACGAGCGCATGCTTTATTATGGGAACAGCCTACGGAATTGCATGGATTTTTAACAAAGCGGAGGTCCTTGATACAATTGTTTATTATCTGCCACGTCCACTGAGCGGACTTTCGCCGATCGTCTCAATCATAGGGATTTTGATTGTAATAATGCTGATTAATCTCCTTATACCGTCTGGGTCAGGCAAAGCACTGGTTGTGATGCCGATTGTTTTTCCGATTGCGCAAATTATAGGAATCGAACCTCAAGTTGCGATTTTGGCATATCAGTTTGGTGACGGAATTACGAATCTCTGTACTCCACTGTTGGGGGTTCTCCTTCTGGCTCTTGGCTTTGGACGCGTTCCGTTTTCAAAGTGGGAGCGTTTTATCCTCCCGTTACTTGCTATATTATTCGTCATAGCCTGTCTGGCCCTGATTATAGCTCTGAAAATGGGATACTGTTAGGAAATAATCGGCGATGTTTTAAGGCCTGTTACAGGCAAAAAAGAAGCTGTCACACTGGTAGTGATATGCTTCTTTTTTGTTCTAAATTAATGAATGAATTAATCCCACAACCTTTTCTTTTATGATATACTAATTTTCAGAAACCAGGAGAGGAGCGATAAGATGAAACCCTTAAAAGTAACCATGTCTGCTTTCAGTTCTTATGCAGGTATCACGGAGATTGATTTCGAAAAGGTAGATCACGGCCTTTTTCTAATTACCGGAGATACGGGAGCGGGAAAGACGACAATATTTGACGCGGTTTCTTTTGCTCTCTATGGCGAGACCAGCAGTGACAGCCGCGACGGCACAATGATGCGCAGCCAGTATGCAAAGGACGGGGATGAGACCTGGGTGGAACTTGTCTTTACTGATAAAGGAAAGGTCTACCGCATCAGGAGGAATCCGGCCTACCAGCGGGCGAGCAAAAGGAAAAACAGGGATGGAGAGCGCACGGTCACTATGGTGCAGGCAAAAGCCAGTCTGATCCTGCCTGATGGCAGCGAATATCCCGGACGGCTCAGCGAGATAAATGAAAAGATCCGGGAGATTGTAGGTGTGGACAGGAACCAGTTTGCCCAGATTGCGATGATAGCCCAGGGGGAATATATGAAAATGCTCCACGCGTCGTCGAAAGACAGGAAAGAGATATTTTCCCGGGTGTTCAATACGGGAATTTATTGGAGGATCCAGCAGAAGCTCAAGGAAAAAAACAATGAACTCTATATTAAGCTGAAGGACAACGAGAATTTATGCTTGCATGAACTGGCCCAGATTTCCCTGCCGGAAGACAGTGGAGGACTGGAGGCGCGGTGGCGGGAGGTATCAGGAAAACTGGAGACCAGAAGCGAAGAGATATCAGAGCTGCTGAGCGAGATAGCCGGGGAGAGTGAAAAGCAGGATAGGGAAGCGGCCGGGCGGCAGGAGCAGTTAATAGAAAAACTATCTGTCCTTAACCGTAACCTGGAGCTTGCCAGGGAACAGAACAGACGGCTGGATGAATGCGAAGCGGCCGGGGAAACGCTTAAAAGGCTGGAACTGGAAGTGCCGGAACGCGGCCGTGATGCCCTGAAACTGAAGCGTGCCAAACAGGCCGAACCGCTCCGGCCTCTTTTGATGAATTGCGAGTCGGATGAAAGCGAGCTTGCCCGGACAGGCGAAAAGATAAGGGGGCTGGAGCAGGAGCTTGCGGAGCTGGCCATGCCTCTGGGAGAAGCGGAAAAAGCCATGCAGGACAGGATGTGCGAGCTGTCAAAGCGGCGTCCTGAGCTGGAACTTTCCGCAGGACGGCTGAGGGAGGCAATGCCTTCCTATGCACATCTGGATGAAAAGCTTAAGGAGGCTGTGAACGCCAGGCAGGAAGCAGACAGACTGAAGAATGAAATGGAGGCGGCGGAAAAAACTCTGAGGGAGCTGGAAATCAGGAGGAAGGAGCTGGAAGGGCAGGGCGCCCGTCTGGCGGAAGTCCCCCTTGCACTGTCAGGAATGCAGGGCAGGGAAGAGGCGGTAAAAGTCCGCCTGTCGGATTTGAGGCAGTTACAGTCGGATTTGGAACTTCAGGAGAGGCTTGAACATGATCTGGAAGATAAAAAAAGACAGGTTCTGGCGGCACAGAGAACATTTGAGAAGGCCGAGGCGGAATATGTGGAGATAAACCGCTTGTTTATCTCCATCCAGGCCGGTATCATGGCATCGGCTTTGGAAGAAGGTGCCCCCTGTCCCGTCTGCGGCTCCCTGCATCACCCGAAGAAGGCGGTGCTGGAGGCGGAAGCAGTCACCGAAAAGCAGGTGGAAGAGGCCAAGAAGAGAAGGGAGAGGGCGGAACTCACACTACGGAAAGCGGCATCGGAGAGCCAGGAATACGGAATCCGTTCAGACGGGCAGGCTAAGCTGGTCAGCGCGCTGACGGCAAAACTGCTGGAGGGAGATGCATCGGCTGAGGAAAGTGCTGCGCTTGAGAAGAATGCGCCGGACCGTAGAAATATCAAAGAACAGAGGCAATGGGTGAGTTTGGCAATCGGAGCATGCCTTACAATGGCAGAGGAAATATCGAAGGAGCGCGCCCGGCTGGAACGTGAGGCTGAAGAACTGGAGCGGAACAAAACGCAGCAGGATTCCCTGAGAAAAAAATGGGATGAACAGCAGGAGGGACTGCGGGAACTGAGGCCGAGGGCTCAGGAGGCTGCAATCCGCAGCAGCCGGATACAGGTTGAGACGGAGCAGCTTCGAAAAAATCTTTTATGGGAAAGCAGGAGTGACGCTGAGCGGGAGCTGGAGCGCCTGGTGAACGAGAGAGTGCTGCTGGAACAAAGCGCCGGGGAGGCGAAGGACAAAGCCGACAGGATAAAAAGCAGTATAACGCAAAAGGAGGCTTACCTGTCTTCCGAGAGGGAGAGAGAAGCCGTACTGGGGCGGAAGGTGGAAGAAAACAGGAAAAAGTGGCAAGAAGCTCTGAAGAAGAATGGTTTTGCAACGGAAGAAGAGTATAGGAATTCTGTTTTGACGGATAATGAGATAGCCATGCTTTCCGAAGATATGGAAAGATTCAATCAAGAGCTGTTAAAGGCGAGGACGATCTTCCAGCAGCTCAGAATGGCGGCAAAAAAGCTTACGCGTGTGGAAGAATCTGAGCTTTTGAAGGAAAGGGATATGCTGACGGACGAAAAAGCAAAAGCAGCGGAGAGGGCAGGGCTTTTGTCGGCCCGGAGAATCCGGAATGAGGGGGCATACAGGAACCTTCAAAAGCTGATGGAGGAACGCAGGAAGCTGAAGGAGGAAAAACAGCAGATAGAAATTCTCTATACCACTGCTGACGGAAAGGTGACCGGCTCTGCCAGGATCGATTTCCAGACCTATATTCAGAGACAGTATTTCAGGCAGATGATTCATGCGGCAAATAAGAGACTCTGCATCATGACGGACAACCAGTTCCTGCTGCAATGCAGGGACATGGAGCTGCTGGGGATGAAAGGCGAGGTGGGCCTGGATTTAGATGTCTACAGCATGAGTACGGACCGAACACGTGATGTAAAAACACTCTCCGGCGGAGAATCCTTCATGGCGGCGCTGGCAATGGCCTTAGGGATGGCGGATGTAATCCAGAGTACGGCCGGGAAGGTCAATATTGATGCAATGTTTGTGGATGAGGGCTTCGGTTCCCTGGATGAGTCTTCCCGGATGAAGGCAATCAGAATCCTGAAGGAACTGGCCGGAGATCGCAGACTGGTGGGAATCATCTCTCATGTGACGGAATTGAAAGAGCAGATTGACAGAAAGCTTCTGGTCACGAAAAATGATAAGGGAAGCTTTGTGCACTGGGAGCTGGAAGACTGACGGAGGCTTTAAAACAATGCTTCACTGTCTTCGCACAACTTGCTCAAAGCAGAAAGGAAACAGACATGTCAGAAATATTTATGATATCAGACACACATTTCGGTGATAATGGAGCCATCTTAAGGTACGAGGGAAGGCCTTTTAAAAACGGCCCGGAGATGGACGGGACCCTGATTGCCAACTGGAACAGAACCGTGAAAAAGGAGGATGTTGTCTATCACCTGGGTGATGTGGCCTGGAATATGGATAAAGAAGCTTTAAAAGCCCTTATATCGGGGCTGAACGGCAGGAAGATACTGGTGATGGGAAACCATGACAGGAATTTTACCGTCAGGGAATGGATGGAGACGGGCTTTGAAGAGGTGTACTCTCTTCCCGTTGTGCTGGAGGGCTTTTTCATGCTTTCCCATGAACCGATGTATGTAAATTCCTACAGTCCTTACGGCAACATATTCGGACATGTCCACGGAAACCCGATGTACAGGGATAAGTCCAGCCACAGCTTTTGTGCCTGTGTGGAACGCATCGGATATACCCCCGTACAGTTTGAGAAAATAAAAAACGAGATGTCCAGGGAGCAGCGTTTGGAGGGTGCAGAGACTTAAAATTAGTTACCGTTCAGCCTTTGGCCAAACTGCAACTAATGATGCAGCGGCTGAACTGTTTCTAAAATTACAAAAATCGACCCTGCGCATCTGGAATCACCCGGCCTTTTGTGCTATAGTAAAAAAGATAGCGATTGAACGATAGACAGAATGAAAGGTGATGGAAGTGACAATTGTAATACCGGGAGTGATAACCGTATCATTTCTTTCCCTGTTTTACTGCTGTATGATGCCGGAAGTCGGCAGGAAAGACAGGCTGGAAGCATTTGAAAAACAGTACATAGCCCACAGGGGCTTTCACGACAATGCGTCCTTCAACCCGGAGAATACAATGCCTGCCTTTGAGAAGGCGGTGGAGAAAGAATATGGGATTGAACTCGACGTCCAGCTTACAAAAGACAAGATTCCTGTCGTAGTCCATGATTATGACTTGAAACGTGTGGCCGGGACTGCCCGCAGGATAGAGGACTGTACCTTTGAAGAACTAAAAAATTATCCGTTGTTCCGTTCCGGACAGACCATACCGGCGCTTCAGGATGTTCTGCGCATGGTGGCGGGGAGGGTTCCGCTTATTATCGAACTCAAGGTAGAGAGAAAATTCAGGGAGACCTGCGAGGCTGTTGCAAAGCTCCTGGATTATTATCACGGTACATATTGCATCGAGTCGTTCAGCCCACTTGCGCTGTGGTGGTTCAAGCATCACCGCCCAGAGGTGGTGAGAGGCCAGCTTGCCACGAACCACAGGCGGGAAGGACTGAAAACACCCTGGTATATAGAGGGGATTCTTACGAACTGCCTGTTAAACGGATTTTGCAAACCAGATTTTATAGCCTACAACTGCCGTTTTACAAAAACTTTTCCGGTGACGGTCCTGCGCAAATTTTACAGATGCAAGATGGCGGCCTGGACGATCCGGAGTCAGAAAGAGCTTGAAAAACATAAAAAATATTTTGATGTGTTTATATTTGACAGTTTTTCTCCGGAGGAGGATAAATTAAGCAGGTGAGGACGCAGCTTCAGGCCAGCGGACGGGGTGGTGGGGGGTGTATATGAGTCTTTCGTCCCAGGGGAAGACTGTCGTGGTTTGGGGCTGCGGCCGCCGATTGGCTCACGCGTAAGTGCGGGGGGCAGACCTTGTCGCCACCACTCAATGCTTCCGTGTACGGGAAATACGATATGCCTTCAATGCGCCTTCTTAAAAATTGTGGAAGGTTTGATATCAGACTGCCTGGAACACGTAGTGGCCGCGACAGGGCCCTCCCCATTTAAGGTTAGAGACAATCAGCGTCCCTTCCGGACGCGTCCTCCCATTCTCAATATAAATTTCTTAAAAGAAGTTGCATTTTTCATAAAACCTGTTACAATGATAGGGACAATTTAATAATGAGAGAATATTACGAATTCAAGAGGTAAATGAGATGAAAAAGAGACACCTACTTTCAGGCGTAATGGCACTTCTGGTATCTGTTGCACTCAGCGCATGCGGAGGCGATAAGAATGCGGGAGGCACCTCGGCGGGAGAGACGAAACAGGAAGCTTCCGCAGAAGAAACCAGTAATACTCTTTCAGAAGGAACACCAGTACCAGGCGGAAGTGTTGTATTCGGTATGACACAGGACCTGGCTAGTCTTGACCCCCACCCAGAGACGGACGCAGGAACTAGAGACGTGGTTTTCAATTTGTACGAAGGGCTTGTAAAGCCCGCTTCAGACGGCAGTTTAGTGCCGGCAGTTGCCAGTGATTATACTATCTCAGATGATGCAAAGACCTTTACTTTCACATTGAGAGACGGTATTACCTTCCATGACGGAACACCGGTGACAGTTGAAGATGTCAAATATTCCATTGATCGATATGCGGAGATTCAGGGCGAATCCTCCGCTTTTTCTATGCTTTCGGACGTGGTCATAAAGGACGACAAGACAATCGAGGTGCTTTTGAAAGAGGGAGACTCTGAGTTTATCACAGAGCTTGCGCTGGCGGTAATTCCTGCTTCCAACGATGATCCGGCGGGAAACCCAATCGGAACGGGACCATTCAAATTTGTATCCTACACACCGGGACAGAACCTGATCCTGGAAAAGTACGACGGATACTGGCAGAAAGGCCTTCCCTATCTTGACAGGGTGGAATTCAAATTCACACCGGATGTGGATACTGCGTTCATGGAGCTTCAGGCAGGCACCATCGATATTTTGAAGTACCTGACTACAGCCCAGGCCCAGTCCTTAAGCAGTGAATATAACCTTGTGGAAGGCAGCATGAACCTGGTTCATGGAATGTACTTAAACAGCGGCTATGAACCGCTTTCCAATGCAAAGGTGCGCCAGGCTCTCTGTTATGCCGTGGACAGGGATGCAATCAATAATTTCCTGTTTGGCGGAAAGAGCCGTATCATCGGGTCCAACATGATCCCGAACATGACAAAATATTATGAGCCGCAGGCTGAATCAGTCTATACTTATGATGTGGCAAAGGCGAAGGAACTGCTTGCCGAGGCGGGCTACCCGGACGGCTTTGATCTGGAGATTACAGTTCCAAGCTCCTATTCCCAGCATGTGGATACGGCGCAGATTATTGCCGACGAATTATCGCAGGCAGGCGTAAGAACCACAATCAAGCAGGTGGAGTGGAGTACCTGGCTGGAGGAAGTTTACAAGAACGGACAGTTCCAGGCTACGGTTATTGGTTTTGACGGAACGCTGGCTCCGGGCAAGATGCTCCAGAGATATGTATCCGACGACAGCAAGAACTTTATGCATTATTCCAACGCAGAGTTTGACAGGGCGTTCAAAGAGGCATATGAAGCAGTTGACGATGCCGAGAAGACGGCTAAATATAAAGAAGCCCAGATGATCCTGGCACAGGATGCAGCCGCAGTATATATCGAGGATCCGGCCAATCTGGTGGCGGTAAATAAAAAGTTTGCAGGCTACACCTTCTATCCGACATCGGCGGAGGATATGTCCCTGCTGTACCAGATTGCACAGTAAAAGAATAAAATATCGGTAAGTAAAACAGAATAAATACAAAAGCAGTAAATACCAGGAGGGAATTATGAAATTCTTTATTAAAAAACTGATAACTCTCATTATCACATTGTTGTTGATCTCCTTCCTGACGTTTACTGCTTTTTCTGTTATTCCGGGAGATGCGGCGCTTTCCAGGCTCGGAAAGGATGCCTCCGAACAACAGGTGGAAGCGCTTCGGGAGGAGATGGGACTCAATGATTCCCTTCCGGTGCGGTATGTCCGATGGATTGGCGGCGCAGTTACCGGAGATTTCGGCGAGTCATACCGCTATGAAGGCATCAGCGTCAGTTCGCTGCTGTCCGACCGGCTGCCGGTTACCGTCCTTTTATCCGTCATCGCACTGGTCATTATCCTCGTATGTTCCGTACCGCTTGGAATTGCAAGCGCGCGTCATGCGGGAGAGTGGGGCGATGTCGTTACCAATCAGCTGACCCAGATAATCATGGCGATACCTCCCTTTTTTCTGGGGATGATACTGACCTACGTATTTGGCCTGATACTTCATTTATTCCAGCCCGGGAAGTTCATCCAGCCGTCGGAAAATCTGGGGGAAGCGGTCAAATACCTGTTTTTTCCGGCTTTGGCCATCGCACTTCCGAAAATTGCAATGGTAGTCAAGTTTTTGCGCAACTCGGTGATCTCGGAGATGAACAAGGATTATGTGAGAACCGCATTCAGCAAGGGAAACACAAGAACGGGCGTGCTCTATAGCCATATCCTGAAGAATGCTCTGATACCGGTTATTACTTTTTTTGCATTGGTAATTGCTGAGATACTGGCCGGAAGCATTATCGTGGAGCAGGTCTTCAGTGTGCCGGGAATCGGAAGATTACTGATATCCTCCATCTCGAACCGTGATTATCCGGTAGTGCAGGCCATTGTGTTATACATAACGGCCGTTGTTGTCATTATTAACTTTATTGTGGATGTGTTATACCAGTTCCTGGACCCGCGTGTGAAGACGTCGTAAGAGAAGACGGAAGGTACGATTATGAAGAAAAGAAATTACAATCTGATTATAGGGACTTCAATTACCCTGTTCTTTCTGGCGGCTGCAGTGATTGGCCGGTTTTGGACGCCTTATGGGGCGACGGCCATGGATTCGTTATCCGTCAATCTGGCGCCATGCCTGACGCATCCGATGGGAACGGATAACTTTGGAAGAGATATTTTAAGCCGTGTCATGAATGGAAGCGGCAGCACGTTCTTTGTGGCTGTCTGCACCGTGCTGATTGGAGGAGTATTCGGCACCCTGATTGGAGCGGTGACCGGATATTACGGAGGGTGGCTGGACGATGTCGTCATGCGTTTAAACGATATGCTGCTTTCATTTCCCAGTATTTTGCTGGCTTTGATTGTCATCAGCCTGATGGGGCCGGGCAGATACAATATTATTCTGGCTCTGGGGGTTCTTTTTATTCCCAGTTTTGCACGTATTGTGCGCAGTGAAGTCATACGCTGCCGTGAGCTTGATTTTGTCAAGAGTGCCAAAATTATGGGGGCGGGGGATTTCCGCATCATTTTCCTCCATATTCTGCCCAATGCCGGAGTCAGTATTTTGACGGCCGCCGCTATCGGTTTTAACAATGCGGTGCTGGCTGAGGCAAGCATGAGTTATCTCGGCCTCGGTATCCAGCCGCCGGAACCGAGTCTTGGCCGAATGCTGTCGGAGGCCCAGTCTTATATCTTCAATGCTCCCTGGTACGCGATTTTTCCGGGGATCACAATTATTTTAATTATATTGGGATTCAGTATGGTCAGTGAAGGCCTGAGAACCCTTCAGGAATAGGAGGAAAGCCGTGAAACCATTAGTAGAAATTAAAGATTTGACCATTGGCTTTCAGGAGGGGAAGACCATATCCCCGGCGGTGAAGGGAATCAGCTTTGAAGTAAGGGAAGGGGAAATCCTGGGTGTTGTCGGAGAGTCCGGCTCCGGGAAATCCATGAGCGCGCTGGCGCTTATGGGACTGCTTCCTAAAGATGCGATTGTAACACAGGGGCAGATCCTTTTTAAAGGAACCGATCTGCTGACGATGAAGGACGAAGAAAAGAGAAAGCTTCAGGGCAGCAGGATGGCCATGGTGTTCCAGGAACCGATGACCTCCTTAAACCCTGTTATGAAGATAGAAAAGCAGGTGGGGGAGAGCCTTAAGCTGCATACCTCCCTGTCTGATAAAGAGATACACGAAAGGGTGACTGCCGCTCTTGAGGAAGTGGGACTTTCAGATCCGGAAAGCCTTTGCACGAAATATCCGCATGAACTGTCGGGCGGAATGCGCCAGAGGGTTATGCTGGCCCAGGCCACGGTCTGTTCCCCCGACCTGATTATCGCCGATGAGCCGACGACTGCTCTGGATGTTATTGTCCAGGCCCAGATTCTGCGTCTGCTGAAAAAGATACACAGGGAAAATAATACGTCCATCCTTTTTATCTCCCACGACCTGAATGTGATAAAGGAGATCTGCGACCGTGTGATTGTCGTATATAAGGGGGATATCGTGGAGGAGGGGGTAACCCGGGAGGTCCTCTTAAACCCGAAGCATGACTATACGAAGCGCCTGGTCGCCTCCATACCGGAGGACCATGCGGCCGGAGGCAACGGTCGGGAAATACTCCGCCTGGAAGACTTAAACGTATACTATGATACAAGGGCAGGCGCCTTCTGGAAAAAAAAGGGCAAAAAGCATGTCATTCACGATGTATCGATGACTGCCTATGACGGTGAAATCCTGGGGATCGTCGGGGAGAGCGGCTGCGGCAAGTCCACGCTGTGCAAGACGATTCTGGGACTTCATAACAACTATACCGGGACTGTTAAAATGGATGATAATCTGAGGCCCCAGATGGTGTTTCAGGATCCGTTCAGTTCCCTGAACCCGGCAAGAAAGATTGGATGGATTCTGGAGGAGCCGCTGCGCCTTCGCGGCATTACGGACAGGGACAAGCGCAGGCAGATGGTTGCGGACATGCTTGTCGATGTCGGCCTCGACCCGTCATTTGCGGACAGGAGGCCGAGGGAGCTGTCAGGCGGCCAGAGACAGAGAATCAGCATTGGAACAGCGCTTTTGATGGATTCCAGGCTGATCATTGCGGACGAGCCGGTATCGGCCCTGGATGTCACGGTTCAGTCTCAGATTTTAAGGCTGATTCTGAGGCTCCATGATGAAAAGAAAATGACCATCCTGTTTATCACCCATGATTTGAACATTGTGCGGCGGATATGCCGCCGGGTGGTGGTATTGTACCGGGGAGAGATCGTAGAGTCGGGACTTGCGGAGGAGATATACCGCGCACCGGCCCATCCCTATACGGAACTGCTTCTGAATTCCGCTCCGGACGGAGATACGGCTGCGTCGGAGAAGGCGGTGGCAGATATCGGAGAAGGCGTTCCGGCCGGTTTCCGGGGATGTTTCTTCTACCCGAGATGTCCGAAACGCTGCAGCCGCTGCCGCGAGGCGAGGCCGGAGGATACGATGGTTGCTGCAGGCCATACGGCCAGGTGTTTCCGGCTGATGTAAACTTTTGTAAAAACCTTTTTCTTGTAACCTTTCCCTGTTTTTAGTATAATGAAGTTGTAAAGTGGGAAAATGATACAGGGAGGGAAGCATATGGAGAAAGAAATCGGCCGTTTACGTGAAATCTTAAGAAACAGTAATTACACAGTTGCGCTCTGCGGCTCCGGAATGACGGAAGAGAGCGGTTTTATCGGCATCAAAAAGCCGGAACGTGCTTATGAAATCGAGCGTGTTTATGGAGCGTCTCCGGAAGAAATTTTCACCAGCTCCTACTACAATACCCGCCCGATGCAGTTCTTTAAATTTTACCATGAAGAAATACTGGATAAAATACCGGAACCGGGCCCTTCCAGCCATATAATGGCGGCGATGGAGAGGGCAGGCCATCTGCACTGCATTATTACTTCTAATATTTTTGATCAGGAGAAGAGGGGCGGCTGCGAAAATGTAATCGATCTCCATGGTACGATTTTTATGAACCGCTGTCCTCACTGTGGTGAATATTACTCGGTAGAAGATATACAAAACAGTAAGGGAGTTCCTTACTGTATGATATGTCATTCGGTGATCCGGCCTCTCGTTTCCCTTTTTGGGGAGATGGTGGACAGCCGTATCATGACGAGAACCACCGAAGAGATCGAAAAGGCGGAGGTTCTGCTGCTGTTGGGGACAACAATGCAGTCCGAGGTGTTTTCCAACTATGTCAGGTACTACAATGGACACAACCTTATCATAATCCATAAAGAAGAGCATTACATGGATCATAAGGCGGACTTGGTTATCGTTGAGGAACCTGGCAATGTACTCTGCCAGTTGGGATATTAGAATATACTGTGTTTCTAAATGGAAATCCATAGTTAAGGAAAAAGGGCTGCCGGCGGCAGCCCTTTTTTGCAGAGGAAATAACACGCGGGCGTGACCTCTACAGTTTTAATTTCCGCATTCAATGCTGATTTCGTTAAATTTATCCAGCAGATCTTCCACCTTCGTACCTTCTTTGTCCTTCCCTGTCTGATCCAGGATAGCATGGCCCTGGTGCATCATCAGAAGACGGTTGCCGTACTCCACGGCATAGCGGAGGTTGTGTGTGACCATGATAGTGGTCAGCTTCTTTTCCCGGACAATTTTCCCGGTCAGTTCCATGATAATCTCAGCCGTTTTCGGATCCAGGGCAGCCGTGTGTTCGTCCAGAATCAGAAATTCTATGGGGGTCATTGTGGACATCAGAAGAGCCATGGCCTGTCGCTGTCCCCCTGAGAGGACGCCGACCTTGACCTCCAGCTTATCTTCCAGGCCCAGCCCCAGCGTGCGCAGGTTTTCACGGTAGAAGTCGATACGCTGCTTATCAGTACCGCGCTTTAAGTTAAACGGCTTCCCCTTTGTATCGGCCAGAGCCATATTTTCCAGGATCGTCATATTGGGGCAGGTTCCCATAGCAGGATTCTGATAGACGCGGCCAATGGTGCGCTGGCGTTTAAATTCAGGCATCCGGCTGATATCCTTTCCGTTAATGATGATCCGGCCGCTGTCAATGGGGATGCTGCCGCAGATGATATTTAAGAGTGTTGTCTTGCCGGAACCGTTGCTTCCGACCACGGAAACAAATTCGTTCTCATTGACAGTCAGGTTAAAATCCTCAAACAGGCACATCTCATTGATGGTTCCCTGATTATAATACTTATCAATATGTTTTAATTCCAGCATTTATCTCACCTTCTTCTTTCCGTTTTCACTGACTACAAGGATTACGAGGAAGAACGCAGAAGTGATAAGCTTTAAGTAGAGTGTCTTAAAGCCGACCGCCATGGCCGCAGAGACGCATGCTTTATATACGATTGTTCCGAGTATGACGGCCGTCGTCGCTTTCAGCTTCCCGAATCTGGCAAATACTTTTGTTCCGATAATAACGCTTGCAAGGCCCATAACGATGGTGCCGGTGCCGACGGAGATTTCAAAGAATCCTTTCTGCTGGCAGTATACGGCACCCGAGAGGGCGGCAAGGCCGTTCGCCAGAGCCAGGCCCAGGATTTTAACGGAGCCTTTGTCCTTCGCGAGGGAAGTGACAAGGGTTTCGTTGTCTCCAACGGCCCGCAGCAGATATCCGGAACGCGTTTTCATATACAGATCGAGGAGTATTTTGACTGCCGCCACGATCAGAAGAAGAATCACAACGGTGCTGAATTCATTCAGGGGAGAGGGGAGCCCGTATACGAACTCATTGTCAAAGATCGTATCCCGGCTGAAAATCGGCAGATTTGCCTTATCGCCCGTGATTCGAAGATTCAGCGAATACAGGGCCGTCATGACGATAATTCCCGAAAGAAGGTCGCGCACCTTCAATTTGACATGAATCAGTCCGGTGACCGTTCCGGCCAGAGCGCCTGCCCCAAATGCAATAAACAGAGTGAGAACCGGCGGCATTCCTGCCAGAATCAACGTGGCGGTTACAGCCGCTCCCATTGGGAATGTACTGTCCACCGACAGATCCGGAAAGTCCAGGATGGTATAGGTGATGTAGACGCCCAGAGCCATCAGTGCATAGATTAAACCTTCATTCAAAACGCCAAGTATAATAGACATGGCAAACCTCCAAATTTCTTCTTAATGTCGGCAGAGGTGAAAAGCCCGCGGGGCAGGCTTTTCACCGTCTGTTGCTGAGGACGGTGACCTGTGCGCAGAGCGTACAGGTTATCGTTACTGTGTGATCTCGTCGAACATTTCGGCGGCATTTGCCGTCAGGCTTTCCGGTAATGTGATACCCAGGTTTTCAGCTACTTTAGTATTCCCATAAAAGGATGCCCCTTTAATCACTTCAAAATTCATTTCGCTGGCTTTTGCCTCGCCTTTTAATACTTTGGCGGCCATCTGTCCGGTCTGTCTTCCAAGAGCCACATAATCAAGGCCTTCAGATGCAAGACAGCCGACTTTGACCTGCTCCACCTCACTGCCGAATACCGGGATTCCCTTTTTATTCGCAGCATCCAGAACAACCTGGAGAGAGCTTACAACCGTGTTATCGGTCAGATTGTTAATACAGTCTACCTTCTGTACCAGCTGGTCTGCGGCCAGCGGGACATCGGCCGCGGATGAAACGCCGCTCTCTACGATTTCAAATCCGTATTCAGGAGCCGCTGCTTTGTATTCTTCGATGGTGGAGAGGGAGTTAACCTCGCTTGTGCTGTACATGATTCCGATTTTTTTTGCATCGGGAAGCACTTCGCGGATCATCTGGAGCTGTTCTGTCACAGGAAGCTTATCGCTGGTGCCTGTCACTTCCCCTACCGGTGAACCATCCGCATTGGCAAGCTCTGCCATAACCGGGTCAGTCACTGCCGTATAGATAACAGGTGTTCCTGTTTTTCTTGCCGCACTGTATGCACTCTGAGCGATTGGCGTTGCAATGCCGCAGATTAAATCAGCCTTTTTAGAGATAAAGTTAGTGATAATCTGGCTCGATGTTCCGCCGTCCGCGTTGGCATTCTCATAGAGGATTGTAAGATTTTCACCTTCCACAAAGCCTTCCTCGGCCAGGCCCTGGATAAAACCTTCACGGCAGTTGTCAAGGGAACCGTGTACGGCAAACTGTCCGATGCCGATAGTATATTTCCCATCAACAAGGTTTCCTGTATTTTCTTCCCCGGCTTTTGCCGGTTTTGTTTCTGTTGCTCCTTCAGAGACAGCTTCCGTCTTTGCAGGCTCTGAGGTTTCAGCCTTATTTCCTGATGAAGAGCAGCCTGATAATGCCGCTGCAGCCATAGCGCCGATTAATAATGATGCAAATACTTTCTTTTTCATAATTCTTTCCTCCATTAACTGTTTTTATGATTTTAATTAGACTGAGTCTGCTCGGCAGACTCCCGCGCCGGAGCGCGGTCGTTTTGGCGACATAATTCCCTACCGCCGCAGTGCGATCCTCCGCGGAGCGGTTTTTATTTAACGGAAGAACTTTCCTGTTAAATAAAAAAAGCCCCAGACACAGTTTCCTGCATCTGGGACGAATTTATAAATCCGCGGTACCACCCAAATTGACGTAAAGTCCACTCATTCATATACTAACATATATGCCGCCAGATAACGGTTGCGGTTTCCGTCAGCCCATACTGTTGTTCAGGGCTGCCCTCAAAAGTCCATTCGGTTACCAACTTCATACTATGCTTCCACCATGACATAGCTCTCTGTAATGTCGTAAGATAACTTACTCCTCTTTTTCAACGGTTTTATTTTTTCTAATCCTAATACTTTTTTCCTGATTTGTCAATAGCGTTTGCAGAAAAAATATGATATAATCGCTTTTAACAGAAAATGGAACCGGCAGGCCTTTTGGGGAGAGGCCGTCCGGCTGGATGAAAGGGGATTGTACTGAAATGAAGAAACTGCTGGTAGTGATTGACATGCAGAATGATTTTGTGGATGGCTCTCTGGGAACAGAGGAGGCCATGAAAATCGTTCCGGAGGTGCAGGCGAGGATTGAGCAGCACAAAAGCGAGGGGCAGGAGGTTGTCTTTACAATGGATACACATTATGACAATTATCTTGAGACTCTGGAAGGAAAGAACCTTCCGGTGGAACATTGCAAAAAGGAGACAGAAGGATGGCAGCTCTGCAGCCCTCTTAGCGGGTATGAAGGGAAGCGTTTTGAAAAGCCGACGTTCGGAAGTGTGGAATTGGCGGCATATGCCAGGGATAAGGATTATGACTCAATTGAGTTGGTGGGCCTGTGTACGGATATCTGCGTTATATCTAACGCACTTCTTCTTAAAGCGGTGCTTCCGGGCACTCCGATCCGTGTGAGGGCCGCCTGCTGTGCCGGTGTGACTCCGGAAAGCCACCGCAATGCTCTGGAAGCGATGAAAATGTGTCAGATAGAGGTTATTTAGCACTGTAAAATAATATTTGACGTCTTACTGCAGGCTCTGTAAAGGAGAACGGATGAAATTAGCCAAGTCTGGAAAATATTGTTTATGTGCTTTTATAATCATATTCATATGTATATATATGGCCGTACCGGTCAAAGCGGAAGCGAGACGTGTAGTGCGTGTGGGTTTTCCGGAGCAGGAGGGATTTACTGAGAAGGGGCGTGACGGCCATTATTCCGGATATACCTATGATTATCTTCAGGAGCTATCGCAGTATACTCAATGGGAATATGAATTTGTGGAGATGGCTGGTGACATCAATGAGTCCTTAACTGCCCTGCTGTATATGCTTGCCAACGGCGAAATTGACATGCTTGGCGGTATGACATATAGCGATGCGCTGGCGGAGATTTATGATTATCCCGGAATGTCATACGGAGAAGTGGGGCTTGTTCTAGCGGTTGAGGATGATAATTCTGAATTGACCCCGGTCAATTTTACCGGCCGTGAAATGTTGAAAATAGCTGTGACCGGTAATGGCGGGCGCCAGCAGGATGCGATGATAAAATACCTCGAATTGCTCGGCCAGAATTATGAGCTGGTCCACTGCGCTTCCAGCGAGGAGAAGCTTAAGCTGCTTCGGGAAAATAAAGCGGATGTGATGATGGATACTGAGGCCGGAATCTCAAAGGAATGCAGAATCATTGCCCGATTTTCTTTTTCACCCTTTTATCTGGCTGTGACCAGAGGCAATACGGAGCTGTTGAAGGAACTGAATGCAGGGATGGCGGAACTTAAGGAAACAGACCCACTTCTGATAGGCAGGCTGCATGACGAATATTTTAATAGAGCGGCGAGCAGGCTCATTTATGAAGAAAATGAGAAGTCCTATCTTGCACAGAATAAAACCTTAAGGGCAGTTGTTTTAAACGGCAAGCTTCCGATACAGAATGTTGCAGCGAAAACAGGAGAGGCAGAGGGAATTGCCGTTGATTTCCTTAACTATATCTCCGAGGAGACAGGTTTAACGATTGAATATATCGGCATTACGGATCCGGAAGAATACCGCTCGGTAATTTTGAATGATCAGGCCGATATCATTTTAGCGCTTCCCGGTTCCCCTCAGCTTATGGAACAGTTTGGCATTATCCATACGCTGCCCTATATGAATATTTCACAGATATTGGTCATACACAAAGGACTGGAACCGGGAGAACTGAAAGGGAAAACGGCGGCTACGTACGATGCATTCGGAAACCGGGATGAAAATGCCGGGGAGGAGAAGCTGTATTATTCACCGGAAGCGGCCATGGAGGCAGTCGATCAAGGTGAAGCGGATTACTGCTACATAGATAACTATTCGTTTCAATATTGTATTAATAAGAGAGTTTATAAAAATATTTCCTCTATCGTGCTGGCCGAGAGTGGCAGCCAATCTATCAGTATGGGCGTGGTAAAAGATTCAGATTTGGTTCTTCACGGGATTTTAAATAAAGTGATCGCATATATGCCCGAGGCTACGAAAGAGAGCATTTTTTACGAAAGCTCGATCAGCCAGGAACGGACCTCGTTTTTAGAATATGTCAGGGCCAATCCTCTGCCGTTTGCTGCGGCGGTTCTGCTTTTACTGACGGCAGCCGGAGCGGCTTCCCTGCACAATATCAGGAACAGATATGAGATGAGCCGCAAAATGGCTCTGGAATATCAGCGTTACAGACAGCTCTCAGAAGTAGTTGGAGAGTGTATTTATGAATATGATTTCCGGGGGGATGTCTTAAAATTTCTTGGTGACGGTGTGTATAAGCTGGGTGTGCCTGAGACGATTTCCGCGTTCAGCGTTTACGGGAAGCAGCAGCTTGCAGTGCGGGAAATCCCGCCTGAAGAATCCCTGTATCAGTGGATCATGGAGAAGAAGGATGGGACAAAGGATGTCCAAATCATTTTCGCCAGGGAACCTGAAAGATGGTATCGTGTTACATCGAAGGTGGTTAAGGACGATTCCGGCTATCCCGTGTATTCAATCGGCCGTGTATGGGATATCCAGCAGGAGAAAATCGAAAAAGACAGACTGCTTCAAAAGGCACAAAACGACGGACTGACCGGTATTTATAATTCCGCTACCATCCGTGAGAACATAACGAAAGCACTTAATCAGTCCAGCTTTGGCGGCGCTCTTCTGATTATGGATATCGATCATTTTAAGTCGATCAATGACAGGTACGGCCACTCCGTGGGTGATCATGTGCTGACACAAGTGGGCATGAAAATGAAGCACATATTCAAAGGCGAAATATACGGCAGGCTCGGCGGGGATGAATTTGTCGTCTTCCTGCCGCAGCAGATGACGAGGGAAGAACTCAAGACAAGGGTGGAAGGCGCCTGCGAAGCTTTTAAGACGATAGAGGCTTCCCCTGGCTGGGACAAAATTACGGTCAGCATAGGTGTTGCAGTGAGGACAAACGAGACAAAGTTCAGCGATTTATATGAAAAAGCAGATTTACTGCTTTACGAAGTGAAAAGGGAAGGCCGTAACGGATACAGGATCGGATAATACGATTCTGTTTCCGTTACGGCCTTCCGGCTATTCACGTTTAAGCCTGGCAAGATCGGAATAAAAACCGGGATAAGAGATATTAACACAGTCCGCGTCGAGTATTTCCGTCTCGCCTTCCGCAGCCAGGGCTGTTACGGCGAAGGTCATGGCGATCCGGTGATCTTTTTTACTGTCGATTACGGCGCCGTGGAGCGGGCGGCCGCCGTGAATGATCATTCCGTCCGCTGTTTCCGTGACATCGGCGCCCATGGCTCTCAGATTTTCCGCCATGACGGTAATCCGGTTGGACTCTTTTACCTTAAGTTCGGCGGCGTCGCGGATTACGGTAGTGCCCTTTGCATAGCAGGCCATGGCGGCAAGCATGGGAAGCTCGTCGATAAGGGTCGGGATAATGCTTCCCTCAATGACGGTTCCCTGCAGGGCTGAAGACCGGACCAGCAGATCCGCTGTCGGCTCCCCCGATTCATTTTTACGGTTCAGGATTGAAATGTTACCATTCATCTGCCTGCACACATGAAGAATACCGTCCCGGGTCGGATTGATGCCCACGTTGCGGATCAGAACCTCGGAATTCGGAACAATCAGGGCAGCGGCGATGAAGAATGCGGCTGAGGAGATATCACCGGGAACGGTAATACACAATCCTTTTAAAGCATTTCCCGGTCTCAAAACAGCCGTTGTATTTTCAGTGCGGATATCGGCCCCGAACGCGGAAAGCATCAGCTCGCTGTGATTTCTCGAGATATAAGATTCTGTGACACGGGTTTCTCCTTCGGCGTAAAGGCCGGCCAGCAATACGGCGGATTTCACCTGGGCGGAGGCCACGGGTGACTGGTAATGGATTCCATGGATACGGCATCCGGTAATTGCAAGAGGAGCACAGTCATTGCAATGGATACTTCTAATCTTTGCCCCCATCATGGAAAGCGGTTCCATAATCCGCTTCATGGGCCGCCGGCAGATGGATTCATCCCCTGTCAGGGTTACATCGAAATCCTGGGCTGCCAGGATTCCGCAGATCAGCCGTGTCGTGGTGCCGCTGTTGCCGCAGTCCAGGCTCTCTTTCGGGGCGGTAAGCCCGCGCAGCCCCCTGCCGTGAATCAGGACAGTTTCCCCCTTATTCTCAATAGGAATTCCCATCTTTGTAAAACAGGAAATGGTGGAGAGGCAGTCTGCCCCCTGAAGAAAACCACGCACCTCGGTAAGGCCTTGGGCAATAGAGCCGAACATGATACTGCGGTGTGATATGGATTTGTCACCCGGTATGGTCAATTCGCCCGATAAACGGCGGGCTTTGGAGAATTTCATAAACAGAACCTCATTTCATCTTCATTCTTCTTTCAGGCATCAGCCGAGAAAGAGTGTATAATTGTAATTTTTAAGGCGTACCCAGGCAGCCGTCATGGAGGCCTCATCATAGAAGGAAATCCGGAGGGCGCCTTCCCCGTGTTCACGGTTATGGTTAATGCCGATATTCATAATATTGATGCCCTGGCCTGCCAGAATCGCGGAGATTATGGATATAGTGCCGGGTTCGTCCACAACGTCAACAGAGAAGGAGTAGTCTGGCGTGACGGAGCCCTTTGAATTGTCTGCAAAGGAATTCCGGTAGTCGCGTGAGGATTCGAACAGCCGGTGAATGGCTCCGGAATCTTTACTCTCTACATCCGTAAGGATATGGCCCAGTGATTCAATATACCGTTTGAGGATAACTGCTATATTGGCGTCGTTGGTCATGCAGATTTGTTCCCACATCACGGGGGAGGAGGAGGCAATGCGCGTAATGTCCTTAAATCCGCCGGCCGCAAGCCGTTTCATTGTCTGATTCTCATTATCACAGTCGTGAACCAGATTTACGAGGCTCGAGGCGATCAGGTGGGGAAGATGGCTGATGGCAGCCACGATAAAATCATGCTCCCGGTAGTCCAGCACGAGCGGAATGGCTCCGATGGCTTTTGCAACCCCTGTCATGCGTTCCGTGAAGGAAGACGGAGTCTTTCCCGTAGGCGTGATAATATAGTAGGCATTCTCCAGGAGGTGGTCGGAGGCATTCTCATAGCCGGTCTTTTCGGAACCGGCCATCGGATGGCCGCCTACGAAGCAGTCCTCCATCCCGAGAGATATTACCGTCTCATGGATATTCGTTTTGGTGCTTCCCACATCGGTAACGATAGCCCCCTTTTTGACAAACGGTTTGATCTGCTGCAGATAATCGGCATTATATTCCACGGGGGTGCAGAGGAAAATGATATCACATTCCGACAGGTGTTCGTCGACACCGTCCAGAATTACATCCACAATCCCATCCCGCTTTGCCTGTTTCAGCTTCTCTCTGGTGCGCATGTACGCCATAATCCTGGTGCCCGGCGCTCTACGCTTTAGTCCTTTGGCTACAGAGCCTCCGATAAGGCCGAGTCCGATAAACGCAACTGTCAAATCTGTCATAGTTAATCCTCCGTAAATGTATTCGTAACGTTCAGGCAACGATAACCTGCACGCTCCGCGCACAGGTCACCGCCATCAATATGAGTAACAGTACAGACTGCATAAACTGTTACAAATATGAACTGTTACATCGATTCATTAATCAAAATGTCCTGCCCGAAAGCCCGGCATAAGGTCTGAGGCGGTTCATCAGTCCGTCAAATTCATCGAAAGTCAGGGACTGGGGACCGTCGGAAAGTGCTTTTTCAGGGCATGGGTGTGTCTCAATCATCAATCCGTCCGCGCCTGCGGCAATGGCGGCCTTGGATAAAGGCTCCACGTATGCCCTCACGCCGGTCGCATGGCTTGGATCCACGATAATCGGAAGATGCGTCCTCTGCCTCAATACGGGAACCGCGCTCAAATCCAGCGTATTCCTGGTAGATGTCTCATAGGTGCGGATCCCGCGCTCACAGAGAACCACATTTTCATTTCCCTCAGACATAATATATTCTGCGGCATTCAGCCATTCATCTATTGTAGCAGATAAACCGCGTTTTAGTAAGATGGGGAGGGAAGTTTTTCCGGCTTCTTTTAAAAGTTCGAAATTCTGCATGTTCCTGGCTCCGATCTGGAGCATATCCACATACTGTACGGCGGACTCGATTGCATGGCCGCTGGTAACTTCGCAGATAACGGAAAGACCGGTTGCCTCTCTGGCTTCCTTCATATATTTAAGACCCTCTGTTTCAAGGCCCTGGAAGGAGTAAGGGGAGGTTCTCGGCTTGTAAGCGCCCCCGCGCAGAAAGGTTGCGCCGGATTTTTTTACGGCAAAAGCCGTCTCCATCAACTGGCTGCTGCTTTCGATGGCGCAGGGACCGGCCATAACGGTTAAGGTCTTTGGCCCAATCTCGGTATTCTGCACTTTGATTACGGACGGCTCGGGGTGGAATTTCTTATTGGCCAGTTTGTAGGACTCTGTGACCGAGACAACCTTGTCAACGCCGTCCGTGATCTCGATGTTGGAACCGTACAGCCTCGTCTTATCGCCGACAACGCCGATGATGGTCACCTGGTCGCCTTTGGAAAGATGAGCAGTCAGCCCTTTCGATTCAATTATTCCGGTTACTCTTTTTACCGCTTCTTCGGAAGCGTTTGGTTTCATTATGACAATCATGTTCTAATCCCGCTTTCTTGATTAATAATTATTATGAGTAAGGAGGACGTTCCCGTCCGCTGACTGTCTCCATCCTCAACTAGCATTATTGCCTATTGTAGTGCAGAAAGGAAAAGTTGTCAACGATTTGTTGCGTTAAACTGCAACAGTTTAACGTGGGGAAAACAAATGGAGGATTAAAATACGGAAAAACCCCGGGATTTTCAATTCTCTTGTGCGAAATTGGCATAAAATTTGTATAAAATGTGAATTTTACTTGAAATTTTCTCTCTTTTCTTGTACAATATCAACATGGACTAAAATTTATCTACGGGAGGAATTTTTATATGAACGTGTATGGGACAAAACAAATCCGTAATGTGGTTTTATTAGGTCATGGCGGCGCCGGAAAGACAACCGTGGCGGAGGCTCTGGCCCTGGTTACAGGCGTAACTAAGAGAATGGGTAAGGTTCCGGAAGGTTCCACTATCAGTGATTATGATAAAGAAGAAATCAAGAGACAGTTTTCTATTTCCACAACCCTGATTCCTCTGGAATATGATGGAGAGGACGGCCCGATTAAGATTAACCTCTTAGACACTCCCGGTTATTTTGATTTTGTCGGAGAGGTTGAAGAAGCGGTCAGCGTAGCTGATGCTGCGATTATTGTCGTGAACTGCAAGGCCGGAATTGAAGTAGGTACGGAGAAGGCATGGGAACTCTGCGAGGAGTACAATCTTCCGAGAATTATATTTGTAACAAACATGGACGATGATCAGGCCAGCTTCCGTGAGCTGATTCTGAAGCTGGAGAAGCGCTTCGGAAGAAAGATCGCTCCGTTCCAGGTTCCGATCCGTGAGAATGAAAAGTTCGTAGGTTTTGTCAATGTCGTTAAGATGAAGGGCAGAAGATTCACAAATCTGAGTGATTACGAGGAATGCGAGATTCCTGAATACACAAAAAAGAATCTGGGTATTGTCAGAGACGCTCTGATCGAGGCGGTTGCCGAGACGAGCGAGGAATATATGGAACGCTATTTCTCAGGCGAAGAGTTTACTCAGGAAGAGATTTCCGCCGCTCTCAGAGAGCATGTTACGGAAGGCAATATCGTACCGGTACAGATGGGCTCCGGTATCAATGCACAGGGCTTCAGCCATCTGCTCCAGGCTATTGACAAGTATTTCCCGTCGCCTGACAAATTTGAATGCGTCGGCGTGGATGTTTCCACGGGCGAGCGTTTTACGGCGAAATATAATGACGATGTTTCACTTTCGGCCAGGGTATTTAAGACCATTGCCGATCCGTTCATCGGTAAATATTCACTGATGAAGATTTGTACCGGCACATTAAAACCGGACAGCGTGATTTATAACGTTAATAAAGACGCGGAGGAGAAGGTTCAGAAGATTTACCTGTTAAGAGGCAAGGATGTTATCGAAGTGCCTGAGTTAAAGGCAGGAGATATCGGTGCGGTAGGCAAACTGTCCGTGACACAGACAGGTGATACAATCGCAGTCCGCACGGCCCCGATCGTTTATCACAAACCGAAAATTTCCACACCGTATACATATATGGCTTATTCAGCCAAGACAAAAGGCGACGAGGATAAGATTTCCAGCGCGCTTGCCAGACTGATGGAGGAAGATCTGACGCTGAAGACCGTCAGTGACGTGGAGAACCGCCAGAGCCTGCTCTACGGTATCGGCGATCAGCAGCTCGATATCGTTGTAAGCAAACTGCTTGCCAGATATAAAGTGGATATCGTTCTCAGCAAACCGAAATTTGCATTCCGTGAGACTCTCAGGAAGAAAGTGGAGGCTCAGGGTAAATATAAGAAACAGTCAGGTGGACACGGCCAGTACGGCGATGTCAAGATGGAGTTTGAGCCATCGGGAGACTTAGAGAAGCCATATGTATTCGAAGAGAGGGTATTTGGCGGAGCTGTTCCGAGAAACTACTTCCCGGCCGTTGAGAAGGGAATCCAGGAATGTGTCCTGAAGGGACCGCTTGCAGGTTATCCTGTGGTAGGTTTAAAGGCTGTTTTGGTGGACGGTTCTTACCATCCGGTGGATTCTTCGGAGATGGCGTTTAAGATGGCGGCTACTCTGGCATTCAAGAAGGCATTCATGGATGCGAACCCGGTCCTTCTGGAGCCGATTGCTTCTTTAAAGGTAGTCGTTCCGGATAAATTTACCGGCGATGTAATGGGAGATCTGAACAGGAGAAGAGGACGCGTTCTCGGTATGAATTCCGATCACCATGGCAAACAGATTATCGAAGCGGATATTCCGATGTCGGAACTGTTTGGATACAATACGGATCTCCGTTCCATGACAGGCGGAATCGGCGTCTACTCCTACGAGTTCAGCCGCTATGAGCAGGCTCCGGGAGATGTACAGAAGAAGGAAGTGGAAGCGAGAGCCGCCGAAGCCGAGAGAGACTGATAGAATTTTGAGATTTCCGATGTTTTTTAAACAGTAAATATAGGGATATGAGTAGAAAAACAGGGCTGCTGCAAAGAGATATCTTTGCAGCAGTTACTTTTTAGCAGTGAAATATTTTCAGGTATGTCATTCACTGCCTGCGGGCGTGATTGGTTGAAATTTCAGACAAAACGCGGTGATGTCCAACAAAGTGTAGTGACTTTTGTCGGTAATGCCATCTTATTCTGGTATTTTATGCGCAAAATGACGAAAATTAAAATAATGCTTACAAAACACTTAAAAATGTGGTATGATTTATATAGTGTGGTATAAGTATGCCGGAATTACAGAAGCGGAAAAAGCAAATTTTCCCGTATTCAATAGAGCGGTGAGGGGTTCGCGAAACGTAACCTTTCATCGTTTTGTATTGATTGGCGGTGAAAAACTCGCAGAGAGTGCTAGAGCGTAAACATTGGCAGTTTGTTCAGAATTCAGGAGGGATAACATGAATAAAGGCGATTACATGGTTCATTGGAGCGGCAAGGTCTGTATGGTGGAGGACATGGCCGAGATGAATTTGACAGGTACAAAGAGAATGTATTTTATTCTCACGCCGGTAAGAGATAAGGCAGAAAAGATCTATGTCCCTATTGAAAAGACGGAGGGAACCCTTCGGCCGGTGCTTTCGAGAAAAGAAGCAGTCTCACTTGCGGGAAGAATCAGGGATATTGAACCCCTTCAGATTAAAGATGAGAAGCAGCGCGCCCAGGAATATAAGACGGCTTACTATTCCCAGGATTATTTGAATCTGGTCAGAATTGCAAAAGAACTGTATCAGAGGAAAGAAAGCAGAGGGAGAGAAGGCAAGAAGCTCCCGTCGAAGGATGCGCAGATGATGCTGCTGGTAGAAAAGACATTTGAGGAAGAGATGGCGGTGGCCCTTGGCGTTGAGACCAGTGAGGTGAAAAATATGCTGGAGGCAGGAAGCCGGACATAATTTAATATACAGCAGATTCGGTGCGCAGGCATCGGAAAAGCGGCAGGAAGGAGACAGCGGGAGCGGATTAAAGTATCCCGCTGTCTCTTTTCTGCCGCTTTTTAACGTCCTCATCGTTTGCTGAAATACAGGGAATTGTAAGAAAATTGCAAAGATTGGAAAATGTTTCTATTGTATAATAAGGCAAAAGCAGAGGTTATCTTAAAGAGAACCGGCGGGAAGATGAGTAAAGGAAAAAGGATGATATGCATAGGATAACAGACAGGATGATATTGAAGGCGAGCGTATTGATCGTACTGCTGTGCCTCATTTTCGGGATTTGTTTTAGATACAGGTACAGGCTGGCTGAGTCGGTTTTTGTGCAGCAGAATACGGCGGTAACGGCAATATTTGATGACAGTGAAGCAAAACCGGGGTGGTATGCAGACGTTACATTTTATTATATTACGGGAAGAGGAGATGACAGGCTGGTACAGCACATTGATTTTTCGCAGCTCCAGCCGGCAGGGAATAACGCAGGGGATGAGGCATCCCTGAAGGAATTTACAGAGACGATAGAATCAAAGGGGCAGTATCTTTTGCACACGCTGGGAGGAAAGCTGTTTGTGCCGTCCGGGGAGCCGCTTGAAAACTACAGAGTGGTGACGGAAGGGAACGTGTATTATACGGACGGGAGCAGTGCCGTCACAGAACTGGGCAATCTGATCTTTGAGCCGGATTCCCGGGTAAACACCGTTGCTGAGGTGGTATCGGTTTCATCCGGCTCAGAAGGAAAGAGCGAGATGGTGGTGCGGATGAAAAGCGCCGCCGCACTGAAGGTGAAAGAGGTACTGACTCCGGAGCGCACATCCGGTTCCTTTCATATGAGATTAAATGGTATAGAGCTGGCGCCGGGGCCGGATTTGGGAAATAAGGAGCTTATGAGGTTTGAGAAGGGCGATGTATTTAAAATGGACAGCCGGTGGGACGGGGATAGCCGTTTCGACGATCCGTCGGGACTGATTTCAACCATCATGATTCTGGAACTGGAGGGAAAGGCGCGGCAGACGCTTCTTTTTGTCCATTCCGTGCTTCAGCCGGCAGGAGGTAATTTTATTAATATGTGGAAATATCTGAACCAGAGGGGAGTGTTTTAAATGAATAGCAGAAGCAAAAAGATATTTTGGGGACTGCTGATTGCGTCCCTTCATATCGATCTGTTCGGGCTTGTATTGCTTCCGGCCTGTTTTGGCTTCGCAATTTTGTATTTCGGAATTTATGATCTGGAAAAGGGGGGAGCGTCATTTCCGCTGACCCAAAGACAGATGAAATTTTATCATGCTCTGGCAGCGGCTCTTGTTCTGCTGTCCGGCATTATTGTATTTACTTCAATTATTGACATTCTGCCCGATTCGGAGGTATGGGAGGTGCTTCCCTGTGTGCTTGAATATATAGTATGTTTTGTACTGATGGAAGTTTATGCGGGAAGAAAACCTTCTCTGGCGGGACTGAAGAGGGGGTATGCCGTTGTAATGGGACTGGCGCTCATCGGATACTGGGCCAGCCTTTTCGTGGGTTCAGCCGGCTGGCAGATTTTCAGTTCCGTAATTATCCTGATATGCCGCGTGATGGTGCTGACCGCTGCATACAGTGACAGAAAATATGAGGCATCGGAGCCTTTGGAGGAAAAAAGTCCTTTGATAAACTCTTCTGATATGAGATAATAGAGTCAGTAGGCAGTATAGAAATTTATGTGACTATTTCAGACTCATACGGAGGTTACAGCAGATGAGGATCATTGATTTTAAGGAAAGCAAATGCATGCACTGCTATAAGTGTGTTCGTTACTGCGATGTAAAGGCAGTTATGATCAAAGACGGAAGGGCAGAGGTCATAGAGGACAAGTGCGTTCTCTGCGGCCACTGCCTTCATGTCTGTCCGCAGTCGGCCAAGACGATGGCCAGCGATCTCGATACGGTGAAATATTATATCAGGCAGGGGCACCGGGTAGTGGTGTCACTGGCCCCGGCTTATATGGGCTTTTTGCAGGAGGGGACCATTGGCCAGATCCATGAGGCGTTCAGAAAGCTGGGATTCTTCGATGTCAGGGAGACGGCTGAGGGAGCGGCGGCCGTTACGGCGGAATATGCAAAGCTTTTAGAAGACGGGAAGATGGAGAATATTATCACAACCTGCTGCCCGAGCGTCAATGACTTGATTGAAATATACTATCCCCGGCTGGTCCCATACATGGCGCCGGTCGTATCCCCTATGGTGGCTCATGGGAGGATGCTCAAGAAGGAATACGGGGAAGATGTGAAGGTCGTATTTGTAGGCCCCTGTATTGCCAAGAAGAAAGAGTCCACGGATCCCAGGAACTTTGACAGCATCGATGCGGTGCTGAATTTTAATGATATCAGGAAGTGGATGGAGTCCGAGCGGATCTCGATAGAAGACTGCGGAGATGTTCCGTTTGAGCGCCTGGAGCCGCAGGTGAACCAGTTATATCCCGTCACCGGAGGCATCATTCACTCCGTTTTATCCACAAAGGAACAGAAGGACGGATACAGGAAGCTTCATATCCACGGAACGAAAAATTGTATTGAATTCTGCGACAGCCTGATGGCCGGTGAGATAAGCGGCAGCTTTATAGAAATGAACATGTGTACAGGCGCCTGTATCAACGGTTCGGCTCCGCTCGACAGAACCGTATCCAGATTCCGGGTAAAGATCGATATGGAGGAAAAGGTTTCAAGGGAGCCTGCCGACAGGGTAAAGCTTCAGAAAATGAGCGAGGGAGTGGGGCTTGGCAAGCAATACTCCGATCACTCAACGAATGATTTAATGCCTACGGAGGAGCAAATCCGGGAGATACTGGCAAAGACGGGAAAAAGGACGCCGGAGGAGGAGCTTAACTGTGGAGCCTGCGGTTATTCCACCTGCCGGGAAAAAGCGGTGGCAGTCTTCCAGAAAAAGGCGGAGATTAACATGTGTATTCCCTATATGCATGACAGAGCGGAGTCTCTGGCAAATCTTGTGATGGATACTTCGCCGAATCTTGTGATGATTGTGGACGGGGGTATGAAGATTTTAGAGTACTCCGCAGTCGGTGAAAAATATTTTGGCAAGTCCAGGGCCGAAGCGATCCAGATGTACCTGTTTGAGTTTATCGATACAGAAGATTTCCAGTGGGTCTATGCGACGCATCAGAGTATCAGGGGAAAAAAGGTATCTTATCCGGAGTATAACCTGTCGGCGCTGATAAATATTGTATATGTGGAAAAGAAGGATGTAGTTCTGGCGACAATTATTGATATCACGGAACAGGAAAGCCAGGCCAGGAAGTATTACGAAAAGAAGCTGAACACAGTGGAGCTGGCCCATGAGGTAATCCGCAAACAGATGACGGTAGCCCAGGAGATTGCGGGACTTCTAGGAGAGACGGCGGCCGAGACGAAGATCACACTGCTGGACCTTTGCGATTCACTTCTGGAAGAAGGCGAAAAAGAGCAGGGGACGGGAAGTGGAAAGAGAAGGCGCGGGACTGCTTCAGCGGAACCGGGTTCCGAAGCTGAAGGCAGGAGATAGAAGATGGAAATTAAAGTCGATATGGCATATAAGAGCCTGAATAAGAATGAAGAAGAGCTGTGCGGTGACAAGGTGGAGATTCTGCACACGGATAATTCCCACATTCTGATTCTGGCCGACGGGATGGGAAGCGGCGTGAAAGCCAATATCCTGGCGACGATGACTTCCAAAATCCTGGGAACAATGTTTTTAAGGGGCATTCCTCTGGAGGAATGCGTTGAGACGATTGCGGAAACCCTCCCTGTCTGCCGCGTCAGGCAGATGGCGTACGCGACCTTCAGCATCCTTCAGGTCTATGATGACGGGACCGCCTATCTGGTGGAGTTTGACAATCCGGGCTGTATTTTTATCCGGGACGGCGAAATTATGAAGATACCGGAACAGTTCCGCATGATCGACAACAGGCGCATCAATGAGTACCATTTTAAGGTGAAGCTGGGGGATGCTTTTGTCCTGATTAGCGATGGCGCCATCAATGCGGGAGTCGGAGAGCTGCTCAATTTCGGGTGGAACTGGGACAGTGTGGCAAAATACGCGCAGAGAGAGTATAAAAAGACAATATCGGCCATGCATCTGGCCGCCGCGATCAGCCAGGCATGCGACGATCTCTACCAGTACCGGCCCGGGGATGACACGACGGTGGCCGTGCTGCGGATTGGGGAGAAAAAACTGGTCAATCTGATGACCGGGCCTGCCCAGTGCCAGGAGGATGATGAGGGTATGGTAACAGACTTTATGGCCGATGAAAATGCAGTAAAGGTGGTCTGCGGCGGAACCAGCGCCAATATTGTAGCGCGGGTGCTGGAAAAAGAAATCAATGTGGCGTTTACCGGGGAGATTGATCCGAATATACCGCCGACCGCCAGTATCGAAGGAATCGATCTTGTGACGGAGGGAGTGGTGACGATGAACCGCGTCCTTAAGCTTCTGGAGCAGTATACGAGAGACGATGAGATAGATGAGGCATTCTTTATAGAGCTGGATAAGCCGAACGGGGCGTCGATGCTGGCAAAACTTCTGATTGAGCAATGTACGGATTTACATTTGTTTGTCGGAAAAGCCGTGAATGCGGCCTATCAGAATACGGAACTGCCGTTTCAATTGGGGGTGCGCCAGAAGCTGGTTGATCAGATTGAGGATGTGTTGAAAAGACTCGGGAAGGGAGTTTCGGTGAGATACTATTAAAATAATTTGGGCGGATTATGATTGTCCAGGATGATATGCTTATTTAATGAAGCTGCAAAACCGATGGTTATCAGGCCTGTCAGTATTGCAGCTTTCTCATTTTACAGGAATGAAAATTTTAACTTCGTTGTCCGGATCGTCAAATGCCAGCACAGATGATTTTCTATATATTCGATTGCCCTTTCTAAAGGGGATAATTGAATCCGTTTTTATGATACGCTATGCAATGAGACTTAACATGATTTGAAATTAAAGGAGAACAAAATGGCGGATATTATCGTGCAGGATCTGACCCAAAATAATCTGAAACATTAAAAGGATAATATCAAATGGAAGAACATGACATACAGTTGTCGTATTGATTGTGTTATTATAATACAAGGAGCAATATGGTGAATTTTCAAGCGCACTCCAGTGCAAGATCATACAAGAAAAACATATCAGAATATGATATAATGAAAAGAAACAATGCGCACAGGCCACGGTCTTTGATGTAAGCAATGGAAGGGGCCACCGCCGGAGTGCGCCGACTGGAAAATATGATAAATAAAAACACTGAATTACAGGCAAATTTGGAACAGTTGCATACGACGGAATTAGGCGTTATGAGAATACGGCGGAACCTTTCCTTAGACGTGGAAGACGTGGTGGGATGGTGCATAACGAAGATTGCCTCCAACGCTGCCGTTATTACAAGAAACGGCAAAAACTGGTATGTAACTATTGATAACTGTATTATAACAATCAATGCGTACAGCTATACCATAATTACGGCCCACAGGGTAAAGAAGAAGTGTTAAGCGCCCGTGTGCAAACGGCTGCTGGACCCGGCTCAGTTTTAACGTTCGGACATAGACGGGATTGCCTCACAGCGCATTTTACAGCGCTGTGGTTTTGTTGAAATACGGCGGGGGAAACAATATGGTGGAGACTTTGAAAAGATAGAGGGGAACTGTTAATGACAGCAGAAGAAGTTTTTAGTGCGTTGTACGATAAATATGGCGTAGACTTTAACTGGCACTTGCTTCCATTATTACAGGCAAATGGAAACTTTGTCGAGGAATTGAAGAGAGAAATTGGGAATGACCATTTTTTGTATCATAAAAAAATTTGGGCAGTGGCAAAGTGCGATTCAAATGATGATGTGCTGTATGTTACCGGAAATGAATTGGGGACAGACACCTATTATGTTTTTCATTTGACTTACTCAGCGCATAATTCAGATGGGTTTCCTAAATATGAGGAGTTTCCTGATATATATGCAATGAAAAAATTTATTGAACAATCTTTTGTCGAAAATTATTTGTGAACTAACACATCGAAAACGGCAGCAGGCTAAATGGCTGGGAGTTACCATTGTTAAGAATCGGAAAATCAGGATTTATAAGGGGAAACCGTCATGTATGACAGAATGCTTGATAAGCAAAACAGACCGGCTTTTGACGATATGGCCGCCTACTGTGGAAAAAGTATGAAATTATTTATCCGTATCAATGAATGGCTGTCGGAGGTCTGCGAAACGACACAGGAGATTGTCTTTCCCTATGGAAACAACTACGGATGGGCCGTTGCCCACAGGAAGAAGAAAAAGCTGATCTGTAATGTGTTTGCGGAAAATGACGCTTTCACCGTTATGGTTCGTCTTTCGAATGAACAATTTCTTTCATTATATGATCGGATGGGGGAAGAAACCAGAAAGTGTATCGACAATAAATACCCCTGTGGTGACGGAGGATGGCTTCATTACCGGGTCACCGGTGAGGCTCATTTTTGCGATATACAAAAAATGCTGGAAGTGAAATGCGCATTATGAATGGCAGAATGCTGTTTATAGAGAATCGGCAAATTCGTGGAAGGGGAGCGATATGGAACAATTTGATGCTCTAATCAAAAAGGACGGTATTTCATAAAACAAAGGGAACTATTTACGTGAATGGTACAGTCAACGACATAGCATACCGCAGTAATAAGCTGGAGCCCGTTTCTGTGATTGCATTTGGCTGGCCGGACGAAGAAAAAGAATTACCTCCCCGGCGGGAAACGGCAATGGTGCATTATGACAGATGGTAAGGTTTACCGGCCTGTTATTTAGAAAGGAATTTAATTTGAAATATAATAAGATCATACTATTGAAGAACAATAAGGAATGCTGTTTGAGAAATGGCAGTGAAAGCGACGGACCGGCTGTATTGGATAATTTTAATTTAACGCATTCTCAAACTGATTATTTGCTTTCCTATCCGGATGAAAATACTTTTGATTCGAAGCAGGAGAGTAAATTCCTGAAGGAAAAGTCCGAGAGTGAAAACGAGATTGAGATAATTGCAGTGGTCGATAATATAGTGGCTGGAACTGCCGGGCTTGAAGCGATAGGCACGAAATACAAGGTGCGGCATCGTGCCGAATTTGGTATTAGTATCGCCAAAGAGTTTTGGGGATTGGGAATCGGATGGGCATTAATAAATGCCTGTATCGAATGCGCGGGGAATGCTGGATATACGCAGCTTGAACTCAGTGTAGTTGCTGAAAATACAAGGGCCATATCGATGTATGAAAGGGCAGGCTTTGTTGAATTCGGCAGGAATCCCAAAGGCTTTAATTCCCGTACCGCAGGATTTCAGGAACTGATTTATATGAGAAGGGAATTGTAAGGCATAAGATGAGAGAGATTATTGATTTCATTGAAGCAAATGTGAATGGCAGGACGCTGTTTACAAAGGAATTGGTTTATGAACTTGAGAACGGCGGGTTACAGGGCGTATACTCGGATCAGATATCTTCGGTTAAGTAGTCTTCCGTATAGATTGAAGTAAATAAAGAGCTGTCTGTGGCACTGGTATATTGATATACCGGTGCTTTTTTTGATGACGGGAACCTGTGCGCGGAGCGTACAGGTTATCGTTATTTTAACAGGAAAACTTTCCTGTTAAATAAAAACCGCTCCGCGGAGGAGCACGCGGGCGGGATTCTTTCCGAGGCATGGCGGCAGATGAAATTTCCGATAATTTTACAATTATTTACGTAAATTTCGATAAAACTTAACCTTTTTCTGATAGTTAGCTCAATAGTGCAGTGTTATTGTAAGTACGTTAGAAAAAATGAATGAGAAAGAACAGGAAGTAAAGGAGACAGAGCAGAATGTCACAAATTGAACTGCGGAATGTGAACAAGACTTATGGAAAAAACAATTGTGTGATTGATAATTTGAACCTGCGGATTCCCGACGGCAGCTTCACGGTTATGGTAGGCCCCAGCGGCTGCGGAAAATCTACTACTCTGCGGATGATAGCCGGGTTAGAGAGCTTAAGCTCCGGTGATTTGTATATCGACGGAATCCGGGTCAATGACATGGAACCGGGAGAGCGTGATATTGCCATGGTATTCCAGAACTATGCGCTCTATCCGACGATGAGCGTGCGGGGAAATATCGAGTTCGGCCTAATTAATGCGAAAGTGCCGAAGGAGGAGAGAGACAGGCGAATCAGGGAAATTTGCGAGATTGTAGGCTTGTCGCCTTATCTGGAACGCAGACCCGGAGAACTGTCCGGAGGGCAGCGCCAGAGAGTGGCACTGGCACGGGCAATGGTAAAACAGCCGAAGGTGTTCCTGATGGACGAGCCGCTTTCCAACTTAGATGCCAAGCTGCGAAACCAGATGAGGACAGAGCTGATTGAATTACATAAACAACTGGGAACCACCTTTGTTTATGTAACCCATGACCAGACGGAAGCCATGTCTATGGCAACTGATATTGTGCTGATGAACCAGGGAGAAATTAAGCAGGTGGATTCACCGGAGAAAATCTATAACGATCCGGATAACCTTTTTGCGGCACAATTTATCGGCAACCCGACGATGAATCTCTTTAAAAGAGAGGAAATGGGTCCGCTTCTCAGGCTTCCTGTAGACATTGAAACGATTGGTTTCAGGCCGTCCAAGGTCCGGCTTCTGGAGACAGGGGATACGGTCAGCGAAGGGGAACTGGTTACTTCAGGTCCGATTCTTACGAGGGAATTGATGGGCAGTGAGATCATATACCGGATTCAGGCGCCCTTTGGAGTAATTACATTTAAAACATTCAATGAAAAACAGCTCCCGGAGGATCAGACGGTCCGGGTAGCAGTTATGAAAAAGAGTATGTTTTTCTTTGATAAAGCCGGAAGGAGGGTGCGGGTTTGAAAACAGTAAAGCCTTATCTGCTTATTGCTCCGGCGCTGGTTCTTCTGTGTGTTTTTTGTATTTATCCAATCTTCAATATGATTGGCTTAAGCCTTTATGAGTGGGATATGATCTCGCCGTTTAAAAAGTTTGTAGGCCTGCAAAATTTTGTAAAGCTGGCTGCCGACAAACAGTTTTGTCAGACGCTCCTTAATACGGTCATCTATGTGGCCTGCACCGTCGGCTTCGGCGTTGGTTTCGGACTGATTCTGGCTGTCTTCCTGGCCAAAAAGACGAGACTGAACGGGCTGCTGCAGAGCGTGGCGTTTTCACCGTATATCGTGTCACTGGCCTCGATTGCGCTGTTATGGATGTGGCTGATGAACAATGACTTTGGATTTTTAAATGCCCTGCTGGCCGTATTCGGCATTCCGGCCATAGATTGGCTGGGCAGCCCGAAATTTGCCCTGATGTCTCTTATCATTATCAATGTCTGGAAAAGCGTCGGATATAATGCGCTGATCCTGGTATCGGCGCTGCAGGGAATCCCGCCGCATCTTTATGAGGCTGCCAGGCTGGACAGGGCCAATACATGGAGGACGTTCAGCCGGATTACGTTTCCGATGATATCGCCAACCGTATTCTTTTTAGCCCTGGTGGACGTAATCGCAGCTTTTAAAGTATTTGAAACAATTCAGATCATTACCCAGGGCGGCCCTCAGAATTCAACGAATACACTGGTGTTCTCACTCTATGAATACGGATTTCAGTTTTACAAAGTGGGATATGCGGCGGCGATTGGTGTTGTATTGTTTTTCATTGTGCTGCTGTTTACGATACTTTACTTTGCGGTGCTGTCAAAACGTGTCCATTACCAATAGAGAGGGAGGAGTAAACCATGATTGCAGTAGATAAAAAAAAGCCTCTGATTCCTGGTTCAGGAGGCATATCAAATAATGTGCGGGAAAATGCCCGGACGCGGATATACAGGAAGGCGGCGGCGCGCAGTGCGGCGAAGCTGGCAAGAAATCTGGCAAGCGCCGTTTTGCTGCTGATATTTTTCTTCCCCTTTTACTGGATGATCATCACATCCTTTAAGTCATTGGGAGAGACAATGGTGTTTCCGCCGTCCCTGCTCCCGAAGCAGTTCCATTTTTCCAATTATGCAGGAGCATTCAGTGCATTTCCTTTTATCAGGTTCCTGGTTAATTCCTGCATTGTCACAGCCGCGGTCCTGGCGCTGCAGATGATGACCGTGATACCGGCCGCCTATGCATTTTCCCAGTACCAGTTTAAGGGAAAAGGATTTTTATTCGGCCTGACCTTAGCTACGATGATGGTGCCGGCGCAGCTGATATTTCTGCCGCTGTTCGTCCTGTTTTCTAAAATGGGGCTTATTAACAGCTATGCTTCGCTGATTCTTCCATTCGGAACCAGTGCATTCGGCATATTCATGCTCCGGCAGACCTTTAACCAGATGCCGAAAGAGCTTGTGGAGGCAGCCAGACTGGATCGGGCAGGAGAGTGGAAAATAGTCACACGGCTCTTTCTTCCGATGGCGCGGCCGACTCTTGTGACAATGGCGCTCCTGACTTTTATCAACACCTGGAATGATTACTTCTGGCCGCTTGTCATGACAACCAATGACACGGTCAGAACGCTGCCGGTGGGAGTCGCCTCCCTGCGCAACATAGAGAGCGGCATTAACTATAACATCCTGATGGCCAGCAATGTAATGCTCACCATTCCGATTGTGGCCGTCTATCTGCTGGCCCATAAACAGATTATCAAAGCATTCACTTATCTTGGAGATAAATAGTCCTTCTCCGGATATGGGAAATATAAAGTCTATAAAGACACAAACGATTATGAGAAGACAAAAGGAGAACATCGACATGAAAAAGAGAACTACAACCTGCATCCTGGCCGCAATGATGGCCCTGTCCGCCTGCTTATCCGGCTGCTCGACCGGTACTTCCGGTTCAGCTTCTGCGTCATCCGGGACCCAGGGCACGTCATCGGGAGAAAGTTCAGATATCATACAGTTGACTTACTGGTATTCCTGGCAGGATAAAATTGCTGAAAACAATGTGGAGCGCATACAGGAATTTAACGAGACGGTCGGAAAAGAGAATGGGATTCAGGTCACTGCCGAGTATCAGGGTACATACGATGATCTGCATTCCAAGTTAAAGAGCGCATTTGTGGCCAACGAGGAGCCGGATGTCTGCGTAATGGAGATAGCCAGCATCAAACCGTTTGCCGACGGAGGCATTATACAGCCGATTCAGGAGATGGTGGCTCAGGAGGACGTGGATGATTTCTACCCGGGCCTGATGGAGAACTGTTATGTGGACGGAGTCCTTTATGGAGTCCCCTATTTAAGAAGCACGCCTGTCCTGTACTATAATAAAACGCTTTTTGAAAAGGCGGGACTGGCTTCGGAGAAAGGGCCGTCAGACTGGAAGGAACTGGCCTCCATGTCAAAACAGCTTGCCGATATAGGAGTGAGCGGATATGGGTTTGTATCCGATATCTGGATTTATGAAGCTTTCCTTCGATGCAATAGCGGCGACACGGTGAATGAAGACTGGACCCGGGCCGTATTCAATTCGCAGCAGGGCGTGGAGATGACACAGTTTCTGCGGGACGGCCTGCGGGAGAACAATTTTAAATATTACAGCGGAAATAATGCCTCCGACGCCATTAAAACAGATGAGGTTAACCAGAAAGTGGCGATGTGGGTCGCTTCAACTGCAAATCTGTCTAATAACCTTCAGCTTGCCTCCGATAACGGGTATGAGATCGGCACGGCTTTTATACCGAAAAACACCCAGAATAAAGTACCGACCGGAGGCTGCAACCTGGTTATGACCAGCCGCCTGGAGGGAAAGAAGAAGGAAGCTGCCGCAATGCTGATTAATTTCATGTCAAGCAAAGACAGTGCGGTGAAAAACCATATTAAAACGGGGTATCTGCCGACAAGGAAGAGCATCAGCAGCGATGAGCGCCTGGTGGAATTATATGAAAAAACACCACAGTACAAAGTTGCCCTTGACCAGCTCCAATACGGAAGCGGAAGGCCGATGGCACAGGCGTATACGGAGATGACAAAAACGTATCAGGAAGGAATGGATAAAATCATGACAACCGATACGGATATCCAGGAAGCGCTTGACGAGTGTGCGGCGGCCTGCGACTCCCTTTTAAAATAAAACAGATACAGGAATGCAGGCACAAGACCCGATTGAGAAACAACTAAAACAGAAGAGCAGACAGTTTAGACAGCGAGGAGAGAAAAAATGTCCAGATTAGTAGTAATGTGTGTTGACGCTTTATTCACGACAGACTTGGAGGATGCAGCCAGGATGGAGGGCTTTGCCGCCATCATGGATCATGCGGGAATCTATAAAAATATCGAATGCGTATATCCAACTCTGACTTACCCGTGCCATGCAACGATCATGTCAGGATGCTGGCCGGACCGCCACGGAATCTGCCATAATGAAAAACTGGATCCGGGGACCAATAACCGGGAATGGTACTGGAACTATAAGGATTTGACGGTGAAAACCATTTTTGATTATGCAAAGGAGAATAACCTGACGACCGCGGCATTTGAATGGCCGGTCACAGCCGGAGCAGATATAGACTACATGATTCCGGAAATGTGGACTTACGATCATACGCCGGATATGAGGGAAGTGCTTCTTCCAAACAGTTCTCCGGCCATGAAGGAAATTTATGAAAAGAACTGCCATATCATGAACTGGAAGGAAAATCCGCGGTTTGACAGCTTCCAGGTACAGTGTGCAGTCGATATTATTCACCGGTATAAACCGGATGTTCTCTTTATGCACCAGTCCCATCTAGACCACACCCGCCATGTATACGGACTGCATGCACCGGAGGTACAGGAGGCGCTGCGGCTCCACGACGGATGGATCAGGCAGGTGATTGAGGCACTGAAAGAGGAAGAGCTGTTTGAAGACACGACCTTTATCATATTGGGTGATCACGGTCATCTTCAGGTCGATTACAACATCTGCCCTAATGTGCTTTTGGCAAGAGAAGGTATCGTGAGGACAGACGGCGCCGGCAATATAAGGGAATGGGACGCGTATATCCAGTCCTGCGGAATCAGCGCCCAGGTCTACATTAAAAAGCAGGAGGCGGAGGGAATTGTGCTTCGTCTGCTGGGAGATTTAAAAGATTTGGGATATGTGAGGGATATTTTCACGAAAGAAGAGGTGAAAGAAAAGTTCCATTTAGACGGAGAATTTTCTTACATGATCGAGGCGGCGCCGAATTATGCCTTTGGCAATGCGGCATGCGGAGATCTGCTGGCAGGGACGGATACGACGGACTATAAATATTCTGTGGCTACCCATGGGCACTTACCGGCCAGAGGCGATAAGCCATGTTTCATCGTCCGCGGAGCCGGTGTTCCCGAAGGCGTATTTGAAGGAGCCAGATTGGTGGACGAGGCGCCTACCATGATGAAAATCCTTGGACTTTCCTATGGGGAAGGAGAAATGGACGGAGCGCCGCTGTTTTAAAGGGATACACAGGTCACCGCCGTCAAGAAGGGAAGCAGCACCGGAGGAAAGCTTGAACCTCCGGTGCTGCTTCTTTTATGAATTTATATTTATGCCTCTAACAGCTGGCCGAATCAATTACAAATCATAGTACATTTTAAATTCAGCCGGGTTCGGGATCTGCTCCATTTCAAGCAGCTCTTTGCGTTTTCGTTCCAGCCAAATCTCGATTAACCGCTCCGGGAATACGCCTCCGGCCGTCAGATACTCGTGATCCGCCTCAAGAGCGTCCAGCGCTTCTCCGAGTGATTTCGGCAGGCCTTTGATTTTCTTTTTCTCCTCCTCGGTTAAATGATAGAGATTGAAGTCATAAGGCCCCCATCCGTTCTCGTGAGGATCGATCTTATTCCTGATTCCGTCCAGTCCGGCCATCAGGAGGGCGGCATAGGCATAATATGGATTAGCGGTGCCGTCAGGATTACGGATCTCGAACCGCTTTGTATCCGGTGATTTTGCATAAGCCGGAATACGGATGACGGCGCTTCGGTTGGAGGTGGCATAGCCAATCGTTACAGGAGCCTCATAGCCCGGCACAAGACGTTTGAATGAGTTGGTGGACGGATTGGTAAAAGCGCAGAGCGAAGCGATATGCTTCAGCAGGCCGCCCATAAAATAGTGGGCCGTCTCACTGAGTCCGGAGTAACCGTTCTCATCGTAGAAAACAGGCTGGCCGTCTTTCTTCAGCAGCATATGTACATGAAGGCCGTTGCCGGCTTCCTTGTAAATCGGCTTCGGCATAAAGGTGGCTGTCTTTCCTGCTTTTGCAGCCGTGTTTTTAATCACATATTTGATAACCAGGGTATTGTCGGCCATCGAGACAAGATCACCGAGCTCCACCTCAATCTCCATCTGTCCGGGACCGCCAACTTCATGGTGGTGATATTTCACCTTTACCCCCCAGTCTTCCAGCGCCAGACACATCTGGTTCCTCAAATCAAAACCGATATCCTGCGGGGCAGCAGCATGGTAGCCGCCTTTGTATCCGACCTCATAACCATTATTTGCGATATCGTCCCGGCCGCTGTTCCATTCTGCCTGACGTGTATCCAGATGATAGGCGCTTTTCTGCGGAGTAACCTGGTAACTTACGTGATCCAGGAGATAAAATTCAAATTCCGGCCCGATCAGCATCTCATCGGCAACTCCCTGTTCCTTCATATATTCAACTGATTTCTTGCATACATTTTTAGGATACTGGTCAAACGGGGTATTGCTGTCTTTACCGATTACACATACATCGCCGCTCATCGTCAGCGTAGGAATTTCTGCAAAGGGATCCACGGCCGCCGTGTCCGGATCCGGTATAAATACCATATCGCTTTTTTCAACAGGAGCGAAGCCGTAGTTGGAACCGTCAAATCCGATGCCATAAGTAAAGATATCCTCGGTAAAACGTGCAACAGGGATTGTTACATGATGCCATCGTCCGTTGATATCAATCATTTTGAAATCAATCATCTTAATCTGGTGCTCTTCGCACATGTTACGTACATCAATACTTGTTTTCATAAAGATATCTCCTTTGCTGATTGTGGTAAATGGTTAAATATATATAAATATTATATAATTTATTGTGCAAAATGTATAATACCTATTGATTATAACATTATAGTTTGTAGGAATAACCGATGGAAGGTGGGAACGAGAAGAAAGCATAAATAAACGACCGCACAATCATGCGGTCGTTTATCAGGTACTGTTTACACCATGCCAAAAGGCGGCATGCTGTAAACAATAACTCACTTTGCGATGCACGGAAACTGCAAAAACGCAGTTTCGCGCTGTATAATCCGGATTTTCGTGCAGAAATCGCACGTTTCTTTTACGGATTAATTTCCATTTATCCGTCTCTTTACATAGCTGGTATGCAGCAGATGATGCGCTTTTTCGCTGCCGGGTTCTCCCAGGAAGGAGGCATATAATTCTTTTATCGCCGGATTCTCATGGGATTTTCGGATTGTATTGGCTTTGTCGGAATTATACAGCACCTGGGCGCGCAGGCCGCGGATATCGACGGTATCCCGCACGTAGCCGGGCTGCTGAGGCTGGCCGCCTCCGTTTACACAGCCGCCGGGGCATCCCATGATCTCGATGAAGTGGTAGGACGCCTCGCCGGATTTTACCTTGTTTAAAAGTTCTCTGGCATTATTAAGGCCTGATGCAACAGCTACCTTTACATCCATTCCGGCCACATTGTAGGTGGCCTCCTTGATACCCGCAGTACCGCGGACTTCCGTGAAATCGAGAGCCTTCAGCTCCTCGCCGGTCAAAGTTTCCACGGCTGTACGGAGAGCCGCCTCCATTACGCCGCCTGTAGCGCCGAAGATGGTGGCTGCGCCTGTACTGAGTCCCAGAGGGGAATCATAGGATGCATCCGGGAGTGCGGTAAATTTAATTCCGGCTTTCCGGATCATTCTGGCCAGTTCCCTGGTCGTCAAAGCGATATCCACATCAGGTACGCCGTTGGCCGCCTGATGGTCGCGTCCCACCTCGAATTTCTTCGCGGTACACGGCATGATGCTGACCGACACGATGTCCTTCGGGTCAATTCCGGCCTTATGGGCGTAGTAGGATTTGGCAATCGCACCAAACATCTGCTGCGGAGACTTACACGATGACAGGTTCTTAGTCATATCAGGGAAGTAATGTTCACAGTATTTAATCCATCCCGGGGAACAGGAGGTGATCAGGGGAAGAACGCCTCCGTTTTGTACGCGGTCGAGAAATTCATGGGCCTCCTCCATAATGGTGAGGTCAGCGCTGAAATCCGTATCAAATACTTTGTCAAAGCCAAGCATCTTAAGCGCGGATACCATCTTTCCCTCCACGCCTGTGCCAATCGGATACCCGAATTCTTCGCCGAGAGCGGCGCGTACCGCCGGGGCTGTCTGCACAATCACGTGTTTGGCGGGATCTGCGATGGCTGCAAACACCTTGTCTGTGAAATCCTTTTCCTGGAGAGCTCCGGTCGGACATACGGCGATACACTGGCCGCAGGATACGCAGCTTGTCTCTCCCAGTCCCATGTTGAATGCGGAACCGATATTCGTAACAAAACCTCGGTCATTGGCGCCGATTACGCCTACACCCTGAATACTTTCGCAAACTGCCACACAGCGGCGGCACAGAATACATTTGCTGTTGTCGCGGAGCATATGGGCAGCGCTGTCGTCAATTACCGACGGCGTTTTTTCTCCGTCATATAAACCTTCGTCGTCCACACCCAGCTCGCGGCAGAGGGCCTGCAGCTCACAGTTGGCGCTGCGCACGCAGGATAAACATTTTCTTTCGTGATTGGAGAGGAGCAGCTGTAATGTCTTTTTCCTCGAGGCCAATACCTGCGGGGTGTTGGTCCAGACTTCCATGCCCTCATTAATCGGGTATACGCAGGAGGCAACCAGGGTTCTGGCTCCCTTCACCTCTACAACGCAGATACGGCATGCGCCGATTTCATTGATTTCCTTTAAGAAACACAGGGTAGGAATCTCAATGCCTGCCAGGCGGGCTGCCGTAAGGATCGTGGAGCCTGCCGGAGCGGTAACGGTCCTGCCATTGATTTTAATTGTAATATCCGCCATTTGAATCTTCCTCCTTTATTTCTTGTAGATTGCGCCGAAATGGCATTTCTCCATACATGCGCCGCACTTGATACATTTCTCATTATCAATGATATGCGGGTTTTTAACGGTTCCGATAATGGCGCCTGCCGGACAGTTCTTTGCACAGAGCGTACAGCCGCGGCATTTTTCACGGTCGATGACGTAGGAGAGGAGTGCCTTACATACGCCTGCCGGGCAGCGTTTCTCTTTGATATGTGCTTCGTATTCGTCGCGGAAGAAATGCAGGGTGGAGAGCACCGGATTCGGAGCTGTCTGTCCCAGGCCGCAGAGAGAGTTGGTCTTAACGTAATAGCACAGCTCTTCCAGCTTATCGATATCCTCCATTGTGGCCTGTCCCTTAGTAATCTTTGTGAGGATTTCCAGCATACGTTTCGTGCCGATACGGCAGGGCGTACACTTTCCGCATGACTCCTCCACCGTAAATTCCAGGAAGAATTTGGCGATGTCTACCATACAGTCGTCTTCATCGAGGACAATCAGGCCGCCGGAGCCCATCATAGAGCCGATGGAGATCAGGTTGTCATAGTCGATGGGGATATCAAAATGCTCTGCCGGGATACAGCCGCCGGAAGGCCCGCCGGTTTGTGCCGCCTTGAACTTCTTGCCGCCCGGGATCCCGCCGCCGATCTCCTCCACGATTTCACGCAGAGTCGTTCCCATCGGAACCTCAACGAGTCCTGTATTATGTATTTTGCCTCCCAAAGCGAATACCTTGGTGCCTTTTGATTTTTCCGTGCCCATGGCGTTAAACCATTCCGGGCCGTTTAAGATTATCTGCGGGATATTGGCAAGTGTTTCAACATTATTGAGGATCGATGGTTTCCCAAACAGTCCTTTCTGTGCCGGGAACGGAGGGCGCGGTCTTGGCTCGCCCCGTTTTCCCTCGATGGAGGTCATGAGAGCCGTCTCCTCACCACAGACAAAAGCTCCGGCGCCGAGGCGCAGATCGATGTCAAATGAAAACCCGGTTCCGAAGATATCCTTGCCTAAAAGCTCCATTTCACGCGCCTGTTCAATGGCAATCTTAAGTCTCTGCACGGCGATAGGATACTCTGCGCGGACATAGATAAAGCCCTGGCTGGCGCCGATCGCGTAGCCTGCGATAGCCATTGCCTCCAGTACGGCATGGGGATCGCCTTCCAGTACGGAACGGTCCATGAATGCGCCGGGGTCTCCTTCGTCGGCATTGCAACAGACATATTTCTGGTCGGCGTCGTTTCCTTTGGCCAGCTTCCATTTAAGGCCTGTCGGGAAGCCTGCGCCGCCGCGCCCTCTAAGGCCGCTGTCCAGAAGCGTCTGAATGACTTCATCAGGCGTCATCTCGGTCAGTACCTTGCCAAGAGCCTGGTAACCGCCTGTTCCGATATACTCCTCGATAACCTCAGGGTTGATGACACCACAGTTTCTGAGTGCAATTCTGTGCTGCTTTTTATAGAAATCGGTATCCGCCAGAGCTTTGATACCGGCCGGTGTGACTGTCTCGCTGTAGAGGAGCCTGGTGACAATACGGCCCTTTAATAAGTGTTCGGAGACGATTTCCGGGATATCCTCATTCTTTACCATGGCATAGAAGGTGGCATCCGGGTAAATAATCATGATCGGACCAAGCGCACAGAGGCCGTGACATCCTGTCTGGACAACACTGACCTCCTCCGAAAGGCCGTTTTTATCGATTTCAGCTTTCAAGGTTTCCATAATCTGCAGGCTGCCGGAAGAAGTACAGCCGGTTCCTCCGCAGACTAAAACGTGTGAACGATACATTTGGCTTCCTCCTGTTTATTTGATATCTGCTGAATTTAATGTGTATTTTTCTACCGGGTGGCCGCCGATTAAATGCCGTTCCACAACCTCAGCCGCTTTTTCCGGATTCATTTTAATATAAGTTACTTTCTCTTTGCCCGGCTCCATCACCTCGACAATGGGCTCATACTGGCAGAGACCGATACATCCGGTCTGGGTTACGATAACTTTGCCGGTCAGTCCCTTCTCCTGAACCAGATTGGAGAGGGTGGTGAGTACAGGTCTTGCTCCGCTGGCAATGCCGCAGGTGGCCATTCCGACAACAACACGGGTGGCTCCGGTGCCGCTTTCGCGCAAGTTAACCTGGTTCTGCATCCTTTCACGGATTGCTTTTAACTCTTCAAGGCTTTTCATAGATTTTCCTCCGTTCTGCATGGACGCCTAGTACCAGGCGCCGCCGTCAGTTTCAAGTTTGTTTTCGGTCAGATACTCCATAATATAGGTAGAAATCTCCGGTGAATCAAAGGGAAAATCCCCGAGAATCTCCCGGAACTGTCTGGTGTCGAGGGTAAATGACTTTTTGTTATAGCGGTAGGTGTAAACAAAATCAGTATCCGGATGATAGACAATCAGCGTATGGATCGTCGAACTGATATCGCCGAGAGGCATCCGGTCAATATGGGATAAAACGAACGTGGCCGTCACGTCAGTCCCTTTGCCCGGAACAGAGGCGATGGTAAAACTTCCGCCGGCGCTCTCCGCCGCATATTTGAAGAAGGGAACGCCGAGTCCCACCTTGCGGGTCGTCCTGCTGGTGAAAAAAGGATCCGTTACCTGCTCCACCTGTTCTTTCGTCATTCCGCATCCGTCGTCGCAGATTGAGATGGTCAGACGGTCGGATGAAAAATCGGCATCCACGGTAATACGGACCAGTCCGGCGCCGGCCCTTGTGGAATTTTCGGCCACATCCAGAATATTCAGTGATAATTCCGTCATCATATTTTTATTTCACTTTCCGGTTTTATATCCCGCTATTCATATTTTGCAAGAATTGTGGGCACATCGTCTACGGTCAGTCTGCCGTAAACTTCATCATTAATCATCATGACAGGGGCCAGTCCGCAGGCTCCGACACAGCGGCAGGAATCCAGTGAGAATTTACCGTCGGGCGTACACTCGCCGTTGGTGATGCCAAGCAGTTCTTCGAGTTTCTTGAAAATATCACCGGAACCTTTTACATAGCAGGCGGTGCCGAGACAGACAGAAATCCGGTACTGGCCTTTCGGCTGCAGGGAAAACTGTGAATAGAATGTGGCGACTCCATAGATTTTTTCAAGAGGGATGCCGGTTTCATCGGAAATCATGGTCTGGACTTCGATGGGAAGATAACCAAAAATCTCCTGTGCGTGCTGAAGAATCGGCATCAGGGCTCCGGCTGTATCTTTTAATTCGCTGATAACCCTCTTTAAATCAGCCTCCTGCTCTGCGGTGCAGGTAAAGCATACGCCTTCTTTTTTCTGAGACATGTTTTAACCTCCTCATAAATACTGAACTTATGTAATAGTTTGCTATATTAGCCTGAATAGTTACAGTTTATCATGCTATTGCAGAAAAATCCACAATATTTTTGTTGATAATTCCCATTTACGATGATATCCTAAAGACAGACATATGTTAAAATAAGACAATTTTGCAGGAGGATGAGGAGGAATTATTATGATGACCGTAGAAGACGTACGCAGGGTGCTGGGAGCGCGGGTCCTCGTAGGGGAGCAGTACCTGGATCGGGAAGTCAGAACTGCCTGCGGCGCCGATATGATGAGTGATGTTCTGGCCTTTTCAAAGGATCATTCCATTCTTTTGACAGGGCTGTGCAACCCGCAGGTAATCAGGACGGCCGAGATGCTTGATATTGTCTGTGTCATCTTTGTCCGGGGTAAGAAACCGGATCAGAAGATCCTGGACATGGCCAGAGAGACCGGACTTGTTATCATGGAGACGGGACACAGGATGTTTTCTGCCTGCGGCATGCTTTATGAAGCAGGCCTGCGGGGAGGTGCAATCTGATGGATGATGTGATTACACTGCAGTACAAGGTTTCTCCCGATGATTTTACAAGGGCGGGGGAAGCCAGCAGCGACGTAAAGAATAAATTAAAACAGCTTGGGATTAGTCCCACAGCGATTAGAAAGGTTTCGATTGCCATGTACGAGGGAGAGATTAATATGGTCATCCATGCCAGAGGCGGGGAAATCACGGTGGACGTATCACCGGAGACCATAAAGATGGTTCTGGCCGACGTGGGGCCGGGTATCCCTGATATCGAACTCGCAATGAAAGAAGGATATTCCACCGCGCCTGACGAGATCAGGAGCCTGGGCTTTGGAGCCGGCATGGGGCTTTCCAATATGAAAAAATATTCTGATTATATGGATATCCAGACAGAGCTGGGAGTTGGAACGACGATAACGATGATTGTCAATGTTGCATAAAACAGTCTGTCCGGGTGAGGAGGGAAGGCTATGGATAAATTTTACCATTCCGTTCGTCTGGACCCGGAGCTTTGCAAGGGATGCATTAATTGCATCAAGCGATGCCCCACCCAGGCAATTCGGGTGAGAAACAGAAAGGCGCAGATAAACAGCAAGTTTTGTATCGACTGCGGGGAATGCATTCGGGTATGTCCGCATCATGCGAAGCTGGCACTCTACGATCCGCTGGATTCATTACAGCATTATGATTACACGGTAGCGCTTCCGGCGCCGTCACTGTACAGCCAGTTTAACAATCTGGATGATGTGAATATCGTGCTGAACGGCCTGATTCTGATGGGATTTGACGATGTCTTTGAGGTGAGCGCCGCTGCCGAGATGGTTTCGGAGGCCACCAGGGAATACATAGCGGCCAACTACTCGGGAACGCCGTTTATCAGTACGGCCTGTCCGTCGGTAGTGCGCCTGATCCGGGTGAAGTTTCCTAATTTAATATCGAATCTGCTTCCGTTAAAACCGCCGATCGAGGTGGCGGCCCAGATGGCCGTGAAAAAGGCGATGGAACAGACGGGACTGCCTAGGGAGAAGATAGGAATCTTCTTTATTTCACCGTGCCCGTCGAAAGTAACCTATGTCAAGTCCCCGCTTGGGACCGACAGAAGCGAGGTGGACCGGGTACTTGCGATTAAGGATGTATATCCGCAACTGATATCCTATATGCAGACCGTGGATCCCAAGGCGCCCGACATGTCGGAATCGGGCAAAATCGGGGTTGGCTGGGGCCGCAGAAGCGGCGAGGCCGGAGGCCTGTTTACGGAGAGCTATCTGGCGGCCGACGGAATTGAGAACGTCATCCGTGTGCTGGAGGATATGGAGGATCAGAAATTTTCCAATCTGAAATTCGTTGAGTTAAACGCCTGCAACGGGGGCTGCGTCGGAGGCGTGCTGACGGTTGAGAACCCTTACGTTGCGGAGGTAAAGCTAAAATGGCTCCACAAATATATGCCGGTTTCCAAGAGCCATCTGGACGAAGAGGCCAGGGGCTGTGTAAACTGGACGGAACCTGTGGAATTTGAACCTGTATTCAATCTGGGGAACACGCTGACAGAGAGTTTTTCCAGATTCAACCAGGTGGAGCGGATCTGTAAAAAGCTGCCGGGCTTAGACTGCGGCTCCTGCGGGGCGCCGACCTGTAAAGCGCTTGCAGAGGACATCGTGCGCGGCGAGGCGGATGAGAAGGACTGCATCTATTACCTGAGGGAAAATCTGCACAAACTGACGGAGGAAGTGACGATCATGGCGGACTATCTGATAGACGGTGAGAATTTCGGTGATGAGGCCGTCTATGTGCTGCGTGAGTGCGTACATAAAATTGCCGATGAGATGTCACGGCTTGAGAAGAATACCAGGAGGACCGGGGATGACCTTAAACAATCTGATTGAGAAGCTGACGGCCGGAGGGCAGTTCAAAATCTTGAATAAGGGGACGGACGTGGAACGCGAAGTGACGGGAACCTATTGCTGTGATCTCCTGAGCATTGCGATGAGCCGCGCGCCGGAGGGGTGCGCCTGGGTGACGGTGATGGGAAATATCAACACTCTGGCCGTGGCCGCCCTGACAGATGCCGCCTGCATTATTCTGGCGGAGGGTGTCACCCTTGACGAACCGGCCGCACAAAAGGCGGGGGTGCAGGATATAACAGTGCTGCGCACAGAACAGCCCGTATTCGAGAGCGCTTTGGAGATACACCGGGCTCTCCAGACAGAGGAGTCTGCAAAAGACTGAAGAAAAGAACTGCCGCGGACGGAGGGAGAAGGTTAAATGATAAATCTGTTTTATGATCTGCATATCCATTCCTGTCTGTCCCCCTGCGGCAGTGACGATATGACGCCGTATAACATCGCCGGAATGGCTGTCTTAAAGGGGCTGGACGTGATAGCCGTTACGGATCATAATTCCTGTAAGAACTGTCCGGCCGTGCTGGCTGCGGCAAAGGAATACGGAATCCTTGCGGTTCCCGGAATGGAGATTAACACATCCGAGGAGGTACACGCCGTATGCCTGTTTAAATCCCTGGAAAAGGCGATGGAGTTTGATGCATATGTCTATGGACGGCTTTTGCCGGTGAAAAACAGGGAGGATATATTCGGAAAGCAGGAAATTTATGATTGCAGTGATCAGATCTGCGGCCATGTGGAGAACCTTCTTATCAGCAGTACCGATATCTCCTTCAGCGGTCTATGGGAACTGGTCAGGACGTATGACGGAGTCATGTTTCCCGCCCATATAGACAAGGCATCGAACAGCCTGATTTATAATCTTGGCTTTATTCCGGAGGACAGCCTGTTTCGTACGGCGGAGATTGCGGATATGAAACAATACCATGCTCTGAAAAAGAGCAATCCCTATCTGGAGCATTGCAGGATTATCAGCGATTCGGACGCCCATTATCTGGAAGACATTCATGAACCGCGGCTGTCAATAGCAGTGGAGGAGAGAACGGCCGCTGCGGTGGTGGAGGCGCTGCTTGCCGGTATTTAAAGGAGGAAACGTATGGGAAAGGCGTCTGCCGCCCGAAAGAGGCTTTATATCATTGTATCAGCCATTCTGTTTAGCCTGACGACACCGGTTCCGGCGTCGGCACAGGGAGCGGAAAATAACCAGGAGGAAAGCTGGAATATTGCCGTGTTCGGTGTTCACTCACCGACTGAAACGAAAAAAGAAGAGAGTCTGGAATTTGCCGCAGTAGTGGAAATTGACAGGGAGAGCCTGGAACTTAAAACGGAATATATACCGGTGAGAGACGGTGCATATGATGTACAGAACAAGGAGAGCGGCTATCCGGATCTGGGAATACGCTATGACGATTATGTAGCTTTTAACTGGAAAGACCTGGTGGATGCAATTAATATACTGGGAGGAGTGGAAACCGTGATCAGTGATGAGGAATATGTCTATATCAATGCCTATGTAACCCAGACCGTAGCGGAAACCGGGATAGCGTCCACCCGGATCAGCAAGGCGGGGCTAAGGTATATCGACGGCGTTCAGGCTGTGGCTTACAGCCGCATGAAATTATCGGAAAATGACGCAGAGCAGGTGAAAAGGCAGGGAAAGATCCTGTCACTGACATGGAACAGACTGACGCATACAGATATCCGGTCTCTGTATCGTTTTGTCCGCAATATCCTGCCCGGAATTAAGACCAGCCTTGATGGGGATGAACTGACGTATCTGTATAAAAACGGCAGAGAGTGGGGACTGGACTGAGAATAAATTTTGAAACTACTTACAATACATTTCAAGGTGTGGGGTAAATAGCAATGCGAAAATTTGAATGGCTAGTAGAGGCAGTAACTGGACACTGCTCCTGTGGAGAAAAACCTAAGTCAAAAAGGAATTTAGCGTGTCCAGATAATGGTTATGTAACTTTCAAATTAACAATGATAGAAGATTAAGCCTACCACAATATGCGTGGTTTTACCCGACGGATAGGCGTCCTTTAATGTTGACATTACGAAATAAATGCAGTAAAATACAGCTGTAAATTTAATAAGAAAAGGTGATGTTAGTCCGGCGTATCAGATGTTACACAATCAGTAACGTGGGTATGACTGGAAAAGAGTAGATAAAATCAATCCAATAGGCAAAGTAAAAAGCTGTATCAACAGCTTATTTTTAGTGCCTAATGTTTGATTTTATTTTACTCTTTAACTAATTCTTCATCTTTTGAAAGATTAGCCGTAGAGTAAAGTCTACGGCTTTTTCTTTTGCACAGGAAAGGAGAAAAAAATGAATAGCAGCTTTATAACATCTTTGAGAAAACCCCCTATCTACACTAAATCAATGGTTGAGTTTTGGAATGATGAATATATCTCAGAACAAATGCTCAAAGCGCACTTAGACCCCGAATTTGACGGGGCAAGTAGAAAATTGGACTTTATTGAAAAATCTGTTGCATGGATAACAGAACGGATCCCGCCTGCCGATTATCCTTTGCTTCTTGATATCGGGTGCGGTCCAGGAATATATGCTGAACTGTTTACCAAAAAGGGGTATCAAGTTACCGGAGTGGATTTTTCAAAGCGTTCTATAGACTATGCACAACAATCAGCTTTCAGCAAGAAGCTAAATATTTCATACGTGTATCAAAATTATTTAGAAATGGATTTGAGCAAAAGTTTTGATTTTTGTACCATGATATATTGTGATTACGGTGCACTATCGACTAAAGACAGACAAGTAATTATGAAAAAGATTTATCATCATCTTAAACCCGGCGGAAAATTGTTATTAGATGTATTTTCCATGACAAAGTTTTATGATTTTCAAGAACAACAAGTTTGGGAAGTATGCCCTGATGGCGGCTTTTGGCGTTCTGACGAATACATGGTGCTAAGTGGATTTTATAAATATTTAGACAATGTAACTCTGGACTTAATATCAATTATTTCAAAAAAAGAAATAACCCCATATTATTTGTGGAATACATATTTTTCAAAAGAAACATTAATACAAGAAGCCGAAAGCATTGGCTTTAAAATGTGTGGGCTGTTTGGTGATGTTGCAGGACGTATTTATCAGCCTGAAAGTGATACAATCGCAGTAATTTTGGAAAAATAACCTTTAGGGGGCAGATCGTCATAGTGAACCTTTAACAGCAGAATTCAAATGGACGATTCCCCGGACTATATTAAAAGTGCAGAGGAAAAAGGATTTGAAGTGAACGGCGAATCATCAGCAATACAATCGTGATGGTGATTGTCGTCTTGACAGGTGTTGAAGTTATGATGGAGGATGCCTCTTGCAACAGTTCAGCCATGATGTATTCCGCGAGGTGTTTTCGCTGCTTTTTGCGAAAATCCCGAGTTATGTGGAGCGTAACGGCGCCCAGACTGGTTGAGGGTTGACATCCGCCGGTGATTATGATAAATTAATCATTAGCATAAATGCAGAGAAGAGGAATAGTAGGCTGAAAGTCATATCAGAGAGCCGCCGGAGGGTGCGAGGCGGTTATGAATCTGTCAGTTGAACTCGCCTTGGAGCAGCCTGTTGAAGAGAAGACCGGATGTATTTTTGAAAGTATATCTGTTCTTGTGTAGGCAGAGCCGGAATCCCCCGTTATGGGAGTTGAAAGAGCATACCGAACGTCTCATGCCCTCATCCGGGGATAAGAGCATACACGGTATGAAATAGAGTGGTACCGCGCAGTATAGAATATATGCCTGCGTCTCTATGGAAACATATAGAGGCGCAGGCTTTTTAATTTATAGGAAAATGCGATTTCCTGCGCTCTTGATATTTTATGGGAAATTAAATCAATTCAGGAGGAAGAAGATGTCACAGTACAATCATACCGCCATTGAGAAGAAATGGCGCAGCAATTGGGAAAAGAACCCGATCAATGTAAATGACGGAAAAAAGGAGAAATACTATTGTCTTGATATGTTCCCTTATCCGTCGGGAAGCGGACTTCATGTGGGACACTGGAGAGGATATGTCATCTCAGACGTATGGAGCCGTTACCAGTTATTAAAAGGTAAATACGTGATTCATCCGATGGGCTGGGATGCATTCGGCCTTCCGGCGGAAAACTATGCGATTAAGATGGGCGTCCATCCGGCGATCTCCACAGCAGAAAATGTGAAGAATATCAAACGTCAGATTGGCGAGATTGCGGCAATCTACGACTGGGATATGGAGGTTAACACCACGGATCCCGGCTTCTATAAATGGACCCAGTGGATTTTCGTCCAGATGTTTAAAAAGGGACTGGCCTATGAGAAGGAATTTCCAATTAACTGGTGTCCGTCCTGTAAAACCGGTCTTGCCAATGAGGAAGTGGTTAACGGCTGCTGTGAGCGCTGCGGAACCACGGTTACCAAGAAGAATCTCCGCCAGTGGATGCTTAAGATTACGGCTTATGCGGAGCGCCTTTTAAATGATTTAGACAAACTGGACTGGCCGGAGAAGGTTAAAAAGATGCAGACCGACTGGATCGGAAAATCCTACGGTGCGGAAGTAGACTTCCCGGTTGAAGGAAGAGACGAAAAGATTACGGTATATACGACAAGGCCTGATACGCTTTACGGAGCCACCTTCATGGTGCTGGCGCCGGAGCACAGCCTGGCAAAGAGCCTGGCAACGGATGAGACCAGGGAAGCAGTGGAGAAATATATCTTCGACGCGTCCATGAAGTCCAATGTGGATCGTCTTCAGGATAAGGAGAAGACAGGCGTCTTTACAGGCTCCTATGCCGTCAATCCGTTAAACGGGGCTAAGACACCGATCTGGCTCTCCGACTATGTACTGGCCGACTATGGTACGGGCGCAATCATGTGCGTACCGGCTCACGATGACCGTGACTTTGAATTTGCTAAAAAATTCAACATTCCGATTATCCAGGTAATCGCCAAGGATGGAAAAGAAATCGAGGATATGACGGAGGCTTACACTGAGGCCAGCGGAATCATGATTAATTCCGGCGAGTGGAATGGAATGGAGTCCTCCGTACTCAAGCAGGAAGCTCCGGCTATGATTGAGGAGCGCGGCCTGGGCAAGAAGACGGTGAATTATAAGCTGCGTGACTGGGTATTCTCCCGCCAGCGTTACTGGGGCGAGCCGATCCCGATCATCCACTGTCCGAACTGCGGCAATGTGCCGGTTCCGGAAGACCAGCTTCCTCTGGAACTTCCGAAAGTGGAGAGCTACCAGCCGACCGGTACGGGTGAATCACCGCTGGCAGGTATTGACGAGTGGGTTAACACAACATGTCCGTGCTGCGGCGCTCCGGCTAAGAGAGAGACGAATACGATGCCCCAGTGGGCCGGTTCTTCCTGGTATTTCCTCCGCTATGTGGACAGCAAGAATAATGAAGAACTCGTTTCCAGGGAGAAAGCAGATAAATATCTGCCGGTTGATATGTATATCGGCGGCGTAGAGCATGCGGTGCTTCACCTTCTTTACTCCCGTTTCTATACGAAATTTTTGTGTGACATTGGTGCCATTGATTTTGACGAGCCGTTCAAGAAGCTGTTTAATCAGGGTATGATTACCGGCAAAAACGGCATCAAGATGAGCAAGTCCAAGGGCAATGTGGTTTCACCGGATGATCTGGTACGCGATTACGGCTGTGATTCCCTGCGTCTTTACGAGTTATTCGTGGGACCGCCGGAACTGGATGCAGAGTGGGACGACAGGGGGATCGAGGGCGTATCCCGTTTCCTGAACCGTTTCTACAATCTGGTTATGGATAATAAGGACAAAGAGGTCGAGGCAACAAAGGAAATGATTAAGATCCGCCATAAGCTGGTGTTCGATATCGAACAGAGATTTGAGCAGTTCAGCCTGAATACGGTTATTTCCGGATTTATGGAGTATAACAATAAGCTGATCGATCTGGCTAAAAAAGAAGGCGGAATAGACAGGGAGACGCTGAGAACCTTTACGGTTCTGTTAGCTCCGTTTGCACCTCATCTCGGTGAAGAGCTGTGGCAGGCGCTGGGCGGCACGGACAGTGTATTCCATGCCGAGTGGCCGGAATGTGATCCGGAGAAGATGAAGGACGATGAGAAAGAGATAGCCGTTCAGATCAACGGCAAGACGAGAGCCGTTGTAACACTTCCTGCCGATGTGTCGAAAGAGGACGCCATTGCAGCCGGTAAAGAGGCGGTGAAGGATAAGCTGACCGGGAATGTGATGAAAGAGATTTACGTTCCGGGCAGAATTGTCAATATTGTTATGAAATAACAACCATATAGAAAAGTAAAAGAGCATTGCTTCCGGCATGAAATTAAATTGATTTTGTGCCGGGAGAGGCTCTCTTTTTTTGCAATTCAACGTGAAATCGAGATTTTTTACTGAATCTATGCTAAAATACGGGAGAAAGGGCAATGGAGAAGCTGCCGTGGCGAAAACGATTCGCTAGTGAACCGGCCCGGTGAGAAAGCCGGCAATTGCAAGAAAATCGTAATTGGAAAATAATAGCGCTTTGTGCTATGATTATAAAAAATGAAGAAACAGGAAAGGACTGACAGAACATGGGGCATATCACATCAAAAGATGCCTACAAAAGCCTGGAGGAGCGGATCAACTGGTTTACCCAGGGCGCTCCGGCATCAGATACGTTATATAAAATACTACAGGTGCTTTTCACCGAGAAAGAGGCAAAGGTCATGGCCATGCTTCCGGTGAGGCCATTTACTTTAAAGAAAGCGGCGCATATCTGGAATACCTCCGAGGCAAAAGCGGAGAAGGTACTCGATCACCTCTGTGAAAAAGCGCTGCTGGTGGACTCCTGGCATAACGGAGTCAGGAAATTTGTCATCCCCCCGCCCATGGCCGGATTTTTTGAGTTTGCGCTGATGCGGACCAGGGGAGATATCGATCAGAAGTATCTGAGTGAACTTTACTACCAGTATATGAATGTGGAAGAGGACTTTGTCAAGGATCTTTTCTATGCAACCGAGACGAAGCTGGGACGTGTATTCGTTCAGGAACCGGTTCTCGGTAATGAGAATATGAGCCATATCCTGGATTATGAGAGAGCCAGCCACATTGTGGAGGAAGCCGACTATATCGGACTGGGACTCTGCTACTGCCGTCATAAAGCGGCTCATGCGGGCCACCCATGTGAGACCGGCGCCCCTCTCGACGTCTGTCTGACCTTTGGCAATGTTGCCCGTTCCCTGGCTGAGCATGGGGGACATGCGCGGCTGATCTCGAGGGAGGAAGCCATGGATGCACTGGAGCGATCCTACGGCGCCAACCTGGTACAGATTGGAGAGAATGTAAGGGAATATCCGGCCTTTATCTGTAACTGCTGCGGCTGCTGCTGCGAGGCCCTGCAGGCGGCAAGGCGTTTCGCGCCGATGCAGCCGGTGGCGACAACGAATTATATCCCTTCAGTTAATATGGAAACCTGCATCGGCTGCGGAAAATGTGCCAAGGTATGTCCGGTGCTGGCGATCAGGATGGAGGAAGAAAATCCGTCCGGAGAAGGGGAGAAGACAGGCAGGAGGAAAGCTGTGGTAGATAAAGATATCTGTCTTGGCTGCGGCGTCTGCGTCAGAAACTGTCCGGTCTCGGCAATCCGGCTTGAGAAGCGGCCGGTACAGATTATTACCCCGGTCAACAGCACCCACCGTTTTGTCCTGCAGGCCATCGAAAAGGGAACGCTGCAGAACCTGATATTTGATAATGAGGCATTTGCCAACCACAGGGCTCTGGCTGCTGTTTTCGGAACAATTTTAAAACTTCCGCCAATCAAGCAGGCCATGGCGAGCAGACAATTTAAGTCCATCTATCTGGACAAGCTGCTTTCGGCCCAGATTGAGAAGCAGAAGGCAGAACAGAAGTAATTAACGCGGAAGATAAGGGAGGGACAGATGCCCAGACTATTAATCAAACAGAGAGTATTTTCCTGGACCGACACTTACGATGTATATGGGGAGGACGAAACTCCGAAATACTTTGTCAAAGCGGAGTTTCTGTCACTGACCCATCAGATCCATGTATACGACAGCCGTACGGACAGAGAAGTCGGCGCGGTGAGGGAGAAGCTGTTCAGCCTGATGCCACGGTTCGAAATAGAGTTGGACGGAGAGCCGAAGGGACATATTGAAAAGCGTTTCACACTGTTTCGTCCAAAATATGAGATAGATTTTAACGGCTGGTATGCAGAGGGGGATTTTCTGGGATGGAATTACGATATATACGAAGAATGTTCCGCCGTGATGCATATAGAGAAGGAAATCCTGCACTGGGGGGATACGTATGTACTTGATTACCAGAATCCGGAGGACGAACTTTTGGGACTGATGCTTGTTATCGCCATCGATGCGGCTAATTGCAGCAACGGATAGTGCAGACAGAATGACTGAAGAAAGGAATTTGATAAGATGGCAGAGAAATTTGGCAGAAAGCTGAAAAAATATAACAGAGCCGGAACCGCATTACTGGCAGGGATTCTTCTTGCATCTGTGAATGTACGGACCGCAGCCGCGAGTACCCTGGCCCGCGGTCCGGCCTGGGAGAGTGAACAGATGAGGCTTGGACTGTTGACGGATGAGGCGGCCGGAAATACTGTTTTTAACGGTGATGTCAACACATTGAAGGCAGCGGCAGAGGCATCCCAGTTAATTGTCGCTGTGGGAAATGAGGCGGATCCTGCGCAGGGGACGCTGACCTGGTATGTCAGAAATCAGGAAGGGAAGCTGATACCGGCTTTTTCAGTACCGGCGGTCAGCGGGATGAACGGCATATCAGCCGATAAGAGGGAAGGAGATAAGAAGACTCCGTCCGGAATCTATTCATTTACCATGGCCTTTGGGATGAAAGACAATCCCGGCAGCATTCTCCCCTATCACAAGGTGGTAAACGGAGATCATTTTGTGGACGACAGCGGCAGCAGGTACTATAACCGCCTTGTCAATGAATCCCAGGTGCAGAAGGACTGGAATTCTTCGGAGAACCTGATACGCCAGGCACCGCATTACAATTACGCCCTGGTTCTGAACTATAATGATACGTATGTTCCGGGAAAAGGCTCAGCCATATTCCTGCATTGCCCTAAGACTGCTAACAATACAGGCACATCCGGCTGCATCAGTATTCCGGAAGAATATATGAAGCTGCTGGTGCAGTCCGTTGATCAGAATACGAAAATCATTGTAGTGCAGAATGAAAAAGAGCTGGCCTCCTATTAGAAGCAGAAGGGACAGCGTAAAGCATATAAATCCGAGGAGGATCGCACTGCTTCGGCAGAAAATCTCGTCATTTGGCGGCCTGCCTAAAGAATCTATACAGGTAAAAATTAAGAATGAGTAAGAGAAAAGCAAAAAAAGCCCTGGTAAAATCCGGTATAATAAAAAGAGGAAGAGGAGGAGTGTTTTATGAAAAAAAGAACATGTAACAAAACGGCTGCCCTGTGCGGCCTGATACTGCTCGCGATATCCTCTGCGGTTATGGGAGGATGCGGCAAAAGTGAAATCCTGGCGCCGGATGCAAAGACGGTCCTGCCATCCTATCCGGAATCGATAGACCAGGAAAAGGATTGGGATAAGTGGAGGAAAAATCAGGACGAGAACGAGGTGCCACAGTCATTTATAGAGAGTCAGTCCGGCTTTACATTCACGACGGCGAGAGAGCTTCTGGCCGGCCGGGAGGAAAATCTGGTCTACTCCCCAGCGAGCCTTTATTACGCCTTGTCTCTGGCGGCATCGGGAACACGGGGAGAAACGGCCGGGGAGCTGTACCGGTTTCTGGGAGTGGAGGATCCCGACAGCGCCGCTGAGTATGCGGGGAGGCTCTACCGGATTTTATATTGCGACAGTTCCATCAGCCAGATGCGGATGGCAACCTCCCTTTGGGTGGATCAAAGCATGAGCCTGAAGGAAGAATTTACTAAGACGGCATCCGCCCGGTATTATGCATCCCTGCATACGGTGGATTTCTCCGATGAAAAAACCGGAAAAGAGATGGGGAAATGGGTAAAGGAAAATACAAAAGGGACGATTGTGCCGGAGATCAGGGTTGAAGCCCAGCAGCTTATGCATCTTATGAATACGGTTTATTTTTACGATGAATGGATCGACCGGTTTAATCAGTCGGCCACAAAGAAAGGCGCTTTTCATCTGGCGGACGGCACCACAGAGGAGACAGATTTTATGAACGCTACATACGGCTCCCATAATTACAGAAATGGGGACGGATTTGTCAGTTCCAGTCTGGGCCTTAAGGAGAACGGCTCTATGGTTTTTGTGCTGCCGGATGAGGGCGTCCCGGTGGACAGCCTTTTTGAGACGCCGGACCGGTTGAAGGAGGTTCTGGAGGGTGGAGAAAGCCATATGGGCGAGGTGGTTTTCCAGGTTCCCAAGTTTACGGCCGATACACATTCCGATATCAGAGAGGTGATGATAAAGCTGGGTATAACCGGAATCTTCGAGGATGGAGATTTCTCAGGAATGACAGATAATAAAGGGATTTATATCTCCTCCATCACCCAGGACGGCCATATTGCCATCGATGAAAAGGGGGTGGAGGCATCGGCATTTACCGATATTACTTACGCAGGAGCGGCGCTCCCTGAAGGAAGGGCGGACCTGATACTGGATCGTCCGTTCCTGTATGGAATTGAGAAAAATGGCGTATGGCTTTTTATCGGAGTCTGTGATAATCCGTAGGATAGAGTACCAGAGCGTATTTAAAAATTCATTCCCGCCATCTGCAGGCCCCACTACGCGGCATATTTGGCCCAAATTCGCTTACCGTAGCCCACTACGCAGCGCTCATTCAGACCAAATCTCCCACAAAGTGTGACGTACCGCTGGCAGAAAGCAATTATCAAACATGTTCTAGCGATTGGGAGACAGGCGGAAACAATTTAAAAAGTTCTGCCTAAGCTGTTCCCCGACAGCTTCCGGCAGAGCCTGCCTGATTTCTGCAATCTGCTGAAGTGTAAAGGAAAGGGATGCCGGGACTGAGAGGGATGCCGCCTTTGCGGGATGAGTGCGGAGGTTTTCCGGAGATTCTTCGTATGCCCATTTGACAGCGCCCATTCCGTCCGTCTCGATTAAGATCCGATCAGCAGGGAGGGCGGCAGCCAGATTTCTCACGGCCGGATTCCACCAGACGTCGGGGCCGATAGAAAAATAACAGTCAAGCTCCAGAAAAGACTTTGGAAAAACAGGGTCGGAGTACCAGTGGACAAGGTAGGTATTCGGATAACCTGCAATCAGGGAGGCAATCCTTTGTTCCTGGCCCTTCGTGTGCAGAATAACCGGTTTGTCCAGTTGGGCTGCGACGGCCAATTGTTCGGTAAACACCTTCTCCTGGACAGCCAGAGGGACGTTGCACCAGACGCTGTCCATTCCGATTTCACCGATGACGGGACATTCTGAAAAATAAGAAAGCATTTCCGATAATGGATACTGACCGGCATACCATGGATGAAGGCCGTAGGTGGGAATTATAATATTCTTATATTCCGGCCGGGAGGCCAGGCCGTAGAGCTTTACGGCTTCCCTTGGATTGCCTGCGCACAGGAGGGAGCGGACGCCTTTTATTCTGCGCTCTTCAAGTTCTTTACTGCTGCCGATATGGGCATGGGAATCACATAAGGTCATTTTTCTTCCTTTCCGGTGCATTAGATTCAGACCCGGCCGGTCATGATTTCCGAATGGATTTTCTGTCTCAGGGCGCCCTGGTTATAGAGCCAGTCTCTGTTCCGAACCCTGTCCGGGATTTCAATTTCGCAGGTGATATGGGCCGGAGCCTGGTTCAGGATTAAAATCCTGTCTGAGAGATAGAGCGCTTCATCCATATCATGGGTGACCAGGAGTACGGTCCGGTTCAGCCTGGCCCGCATACTGATCAGCCAGTCCTGCATATCGCCCCTTGTTATAACATCCAGAGCGCCGAAGGGCTCATCCAGAAGAAGGATGTCGGCCTTACACAGGGCTGTCCGCAGAAATGCGGCGCGCTGGCGCATCCCGCCGGATAGGGAGGAAGGATATTTCGTTTCATATCCCTCCAGCCCAAATGCGGGGAAATTCTTAGATGCCTCCCGCCTCATTTCTTCCATGGAACCATGGATCTGGCCGTAGAGGCAGACATTGTCCAGGATAGTCTTCCAGGGAAACAGCAGATCATTCTGCGGCATATAAGCAAAATGCTCCGACAGTCCGGTAACAGGCTGCCCATCCACCGTAATCCGTCCGGTCTCAGCCTGGATGACTCCGGTCAGAAGCTTCAGGATTGTGGACTTTCCACAGCCGGATGGTCCCAGCAGGCTGACAAATTCTCCTTCTTTAATAGAAAAATCCAGATTTTCAAACAGTTTCTTATTATCATATGAAAACGATAATCCTGATACTTCCAACTTTACCATCGGTTCCAGTCCTTTCTTTATTCCGGAAGAAATTCGTTCGTATAGCAGTCGGATGCAGGGATAAGCTTGTCAATTACCCCGTATTCCATCATAAATTCCGTATATCTGTCCCAAACCTCATCCTTCATAACACCCCATCTGTCCGCATCCTCCATATACTTATCGGCAAGATAGTTCTGTGATATTTCCAGCATCTCAAGAGGATAATCAGGAGCATATCTCTGGAGGATGGCAGCGCCTGTCTCCGGATTTTCAATTGCGTATTGATATCCTTTCTCTGTTGCGGCAAGAAATTTTTTTACCAATTCCGGTTTGTTTTTCAGTGTATCGTCGGAGGCGATAATCACAGGAGTATAGTAGTCGAGACGCTCGTCAAGCTCCCTTACCGGCATATAGTCGATTGGAAAATCATTCATCTGGCATTTTACATTATCCCAGGCCTCATAAAACCACATGATATCCGCCTTATCCTTTAATGCCTCAAAACCGGAACCGTCGGAGATTACCATGTTAAGTTTTGAAAAGTCTGCGCCATCCTTTGTCATAACGGCGTTCAAAACAGCTTCTTCTCCAGGGCCGCCCCATCCGGCGTACGTTTTACCCTCAAAATCTTTTGGGGATTTTATTCCTTTACCCTCGTAGGTGGCGAAACCGGAGGTGTTGTGCTGGATGATGGCAGCGATTGCTTTAATTGGGAGTGGATCTGCCGAAGTGCGGGCTATCGTGACATCTTCCTGATAGCTGATTCCGAAATCACCTTTTCCGACTGCCACGAGAGTTGCAGTGGCTCCTTCCGTAGGTTCGATGATATTGACTTCCAGTCCTTCTTCGGCATAATATCCCTGATACAGGGCTACAAACATGCCGGTATGATTGGTGTTGGCCACATAGTCTAAAATGACGGTTACGGTTTCAGGTCCGTCTGTCCCCTCTGCCGGTAAAACGCCCTGGGAATCTGTCCCGGATGCTCCGGTTTCTTCGGAGGCGGCTGCGTCGGCGGACGGGGCGGCAGTTGGCTGGGCGGCTGACTCCGGAGCTTTGGAAGACCGGGAACAGCCCGTCAGTGCGCCGGAAAGGACAGCGGTGGACAACAGGATTGCTAGCATTTTCTTTTTCATAATTATTCTCCTTAATTGTATATTAATTATTACTATTCACGGCCTGCATCCCGCGAGGTGTTTTTGTGCATATATTGCGCGAAAATCCCGGGTTACACGGCGTGAAACTGCATTTTTCAGCAGGTCCGTGAATAGTGATATTAATTTTTGGTGTGCAGGTAGGGCAGGGCGGCAAGCTGGTAGAGGCGGATGAGCCCGTTCATACACAGGCTCAGGAAAATGATAACCAGAACACAGGCGAATACCTTGTCCAGCATGTAACTGTTTTTGACTCTCAGCAGGTAGTAGCCCAGTCCTTTCTGGGAGCCGATCCACTCTCCGACAACAGCGCCGCTGATACTGTAGGTGGCCGAAACCTTCAGGCCGGACAGCAGAGAGGGAACGGCGGCCGGGATTTTAACGAGGCGGTATGTTTTCCATCTGCCTGCCCCATAGGAGCGGACCAGATGGACATACTCCTCATCCACCTGGGCGAGCCCGTCTGAGAAGCTGACTGCGATTGGGAAAAAGCACATCAGGACAACCGTCAGAATTTTCGGGGCAACCCCAAAACCCATATAAATAATGAGGATTGGGGCCAGCACGATCATGGGAACCGTCTGGGTGACCACAAGAACCGGGTATAGTCCCTGCTTGATGATGGGAAAACAGTCCATCACGATGCCGAGAAGCAGAGCCAGTATCAGGGAAATTACAATACCGGACAGAGCCTCTGAGACAGTGACTGCCGCATGGCCGCCCAAGGTGCCGAGTTCCGAAAAAAGTGTTCTGATTACCTGTACCGGTGATGGAAGCACATACAAAGGAATATGGAAGAATCCTACGGCCGCTTCCCAAATCAGCAGCAGGATAATGATGAAAAGGGCCGGTATTATATTTTGACAGTATTTTTTCATGAATGACTCCCCCGTTTTAAATGGTAAAGTAAAGGTATATTTCACAGGATAAGAATGACTCCCGCGTGGAGAGCTTTCCTGTTAAATAAACAAAAATCCCGCCGGATAATGGCGGGATATCAAGGTTCAGTATTTCACGTCCCTACGTTGGCATTATCCAAATCAGGTAAAGGGTCGAAATTAACAATTTCCTCTCAGCCAGTTTACAAGCTCCCCTGTTTCTTTTTTTACTAGCTGATTGTAGCATGAAAGTCGGAGGAAATCAATCCTTTTTGTCATTTTGGACCGGACTGTGGTAACAGTTCAGACATGATGTATTCCGCGAGGTGTTTTCGCTGTTTTTTGCGAAAATCCCGAGATATGCGGCGCGAAACGGCGTTTTCTGCCGTTTCTGTGCATCATTTGTTGCAGTTTGGCCGGAGGCTGAACTGTAACGGACTGTGCCAGTATAAGCAGGATGGAATCATAAGCGCCAGGTTCTGACTATATGAATCCATTTATAACAATTTATATCAATGTATGAAAGATATATAATAACGGTATCTCGTGAGACAGGTTTAAAAATGACAAAGGCTGTTATTGCGGCCGCGCGCGCTGTATCGGTAAAGAATGGAGGTATGGATGAAGTTTGACCTTATATTAAAAGGCGGCCGGGTGTTTGATCCGGTTCATCACAGGGATAAGTGCCTGGACATAGGGATAAGGGAGGGGAAAATAGCCTCACTCGAAGATACACTTGACGGGGCGGACGAGATAATAGACATCTCAAATTTGACCGCAGTGCCAGGCGTAATAGATATGCATGTCCATGTAACCAGGCTGCTGGGCGGCCGCGTCGGATATTATATGGCGGCCAAAACAGGCGTTACGACAATCATTGACTATGCAGGGCCTGTGATGGATATTACATCAAATCTGGCTTTATATGGCTGTGGGATGAACGTGGGCTGCATTGATGCAGTGCTGCCGGATAAATTGGGCAGGGATCCGTCCCGGACACAAATAAAAGCCTTTTTAGACGAATCACTGGCAAATGGTTCCCTCGGGCTTAAAATTTTAGGCGGACATTATCCGCTGACGCCGGAATCTTCCAGAATTTGCGTGGAAGAAGCAAACAAAAGACAGGTATTAGTTGCCTGTCATGCAGGAAGCACGAAAAACAGGAGCGATATTTTCGGCCTGGAAGAAGCCGTGGAATTTGCAAAGGGACAACGGCTATTTATGGCCCATATAAACGCTTACTGCCGCGGAAACAGATACAGCTATCTGGAAGAGCTGAGGGATGCTTTCAAACTTCTTCGGGAAAATCCCAACATTATTTCCGACTCTCATATGTCTGTCGGCAATGGGACGAGCGGACTTTGCAGGGAAGGCGTCCCCTGCGACGCCATCACGGTGAATTGTCTGAAGATGTTCGGATATGAGCCGACGGAGGAAGGGCTTCTTGCCGCCATGCTTGCAGGAAAAGTATGTGCAATTGCAGAACTTGAAAAAGAAAATGTTCTATTGGAGAAGGAGGAAGCGGCGGCCTACTGGAAACAAAAGGGGAAGAACATTAATGTAAGTTTCCCCGCCAACCTGGCATCGGTGGCTGCTGCCTGCGTTACGGAGCGTCTTGCCTTTGGCGGTTCATTTTTAATAGAGATGGCGGCGACAGATGGCGGCGGTTTTCCGCGAAACGGTTTGATTCAGAAGCTATTGTCATTTTATCGTCTGGGCTACTTGTCTTTGGCGGAAGTAGTGGAGAAATGTTCGGTAAATCCGGCTGCAGCCTTTGGACTGACTGGAAAAGGCCATTTAGGCCCGGGCGCAGATGCGGATATTACGCTCCTTGACATGGAACGGCTTGAGGCAGTTATGAGTTTTGCGGCGGGAAAGCGGATCCTCGACCATGAAAAGGTGGTTGGAACGGGGGGAACGTTCCTTACGACGGAAATTGGAATGAAGAAGGCAAGGGAGAAAGGGCTTTGCTGCCGGATGGTAAATACGGCCGGCAGCTCATTATACGGAAAAAGGGAGGAACGGAGCGGATTTTCAGGAAAGAACACGACAGGGACACTGAAAGGGTAATGCAAGCTTAGAAGGAGAGGTTTGGTTATGGAGGGGAATATGCAGAAGAAAAAAGTCTCTTTGATACAAAAAATCATTATAATCTGCGGCAAGGCGGGAGATAAACTGCCGCATCCGGCAATTCTTTATTGTTATGTTACTGCGTTCTTTCTGTTGGTGGCACATTTTTTAAACGGGACGGAGTTCCGGATTCCGGGGCAGGAAGAAGTTTCAAGGGTTACAACGTTACTTAACCGTCCGGGGTTGGAATATATGCTGACAAAGATGTTTTCCAATTTTTCAGGGATGTCGATTCTGCCTATTCTGATTGTGATGGCGGCGGCCGTCGGGATCGGGGAGGCATCCGGTTTTTGGGAGACATTGGTTGTCAAGTGTTTTAAAAAAATTCCGGATCGATTTTTAGTATTCCTGTTTCTGCTGGTTTGTATCAATGGAAATCTGATGTCCGATGCTTCTTTGATTATTTTTCCGGTTCTCGGCGCCATGCTGTTTCAGAGCAGGAACCGCAATCCTCTGCTTGGAATTACGCTGGCCTACGGAGGATATTTGTGCGGATTGAGCGCCAATCTGTTTTTGGCATCCACCGACGCCAATGTGGCGGCTGTCACGAACGATGTGCTTCCAACACTGGAGATTACAAAAAACCTGACCATTCATGTGGCAAGTAATTATTATTTTATGGCAGTCAGTGCTATTGTGCTGGCTATTGTAGGCACCTTTATAACGAAGTGGGTGGTAGAACCTGCCATTAATCAAGATTCTACCATTGACTGCAAAGCCGGCTTTGACCCCGACGCATTCGGAGGACATTCGCCGGAACAAAACAGGGGCCTGCGTCTGGCCGGTCTGGTATCTCTGTGCTATATTTTGATTATACTGGCCATGGTTATACCCAAAAATGGCTTGCTGCGCAATGCGGAGACATTGACGATATTACCAAAATCGCCGTTCATGTCCAGTATTGTCCCGCTTCTTGCTATCTTGTTCGGCCTGGCGGGTGCGGTATACGGCTTTGCTGCAAAGACCATGACGAGAGGGACGGATGTCATAAACGCGATGGGCAACGGAATTAAAAGTATTGCAAACGTGCTGGTTGTATTTTTTATCGCCGCACAGTTTATTAACTATCTGACAAAGACAAATCTGGCGGCCTACTTTGCAGTATCAGGAGCTAATTGGCTGGCAGGTAAAGGTTTAACGGGAATCCCCCTCATTATTGCACTTGTTATACTTGTATCCATAATCAATATTTTTGCCGGATCGGTTTCCACTAAGTGGGCGATGATTGCGGGAATCATCATTCCGATGATGGCTCTTTTAGGATATCATCCGGCTTATGCCCAATGTATCTACCGTGTGGGAGATGCACTGACAAACTCGGTCAATCCGATTTTCTACTATCTTCCGTTGATTCTTGGAGTAGTGCAGAAGTACAAAAAGGATGCCGGAGTCGGCACGGTGGTGGCTTATCAAATCCCTTATTTTCTTGGCTACAGCGTTGTCTGGACCGCCATGCTGATCCTCTGGTATGTGATGGGCTGGAATTTAGGACCGATGGCTCCGGTCATGCTTTAGTATCCGGAACGATAATCTGCACGCTCCGCGCACAGGTCGCTGCCTTCAACAAGTATCAGGAGAAAGGAAAAGGGGGAAGCTTATTTGACAATAGAAATGGAATACATATATCTGGTATACCAGGAAAAAAGTTTTTCGAAAGCGGCAAAGAAACTATTCGTAAGTCAGTCTGCTGTCAGCGCCATGGTTAAAAAAATGGAGGGAAAGCTGGGCTGCCAGATATTTGACAGAAGTACAATTCCGTTATCTGTTACAAAGGAAGGAATGTATTATATCAGTTGTATAGAACGGTTTATGACCCTCGAAAAAGATATGGACGCTTACTTTAAGGATGTCTCGGACGTTAAAACGGGACATCTGTCTGTGGGAAGCTCCTCCTTTTTCTGCGCATACCTGCTGGCGGATCTGCTGAAGCGTTTCAAGAAAAAATACCCTGGGATGCATGTGGAAATACATGAGGGAAATATCAAGGAACTGAAGGCCGGACTGATGAACGGCACGATAGACTTTCTGCTGGAAACCGCCATTCCTGCTGGGGAGAGCGTGGAACGGTATCTATTTGATCATGAAGACATCATTTTAGCTGTTCCGGCAGATTATGAAGTCAACAAAAGGCTCAGGGAATATAATATGACATTTCAGGAGGCAAGGGACGGGGTATTTAGGCAGGCAAAATTTCCGGCAGTCGATTTAAGCGTTTTTTCCGGGTATCCGTTCATCCTGCTCAAACCGGAGAACGACATTTCAGCCAGAAGCATGGAAATCTGTAAAAACGCCGGTTTTATACCGATTGTGGAGCTTTATCTGGATCAGATTATGACGGCATTTTATGTGGCTAAATCAGGCGCGGGAATCACATTTATCAGAAACAGCCTGTTGAGTCTCATAACGGATACAGATGAACTGTGTTACTATAAAATCGGCGACCCGCTGGCAAGGCGTGAGATATATGTAACCTGTAAAAAGGGCCGCTACAAGACAAAAGCGATAGAAGTATTCCTGTCTCTTTGCGGAATTAGCCTTGAAAAAAATGATGTGTGAAAAATCCTGATTATTACTTGTATTTTGCATCCGGTGGAAATATAATGTATTTACATAGTTAGAAATATATGGAAATCAGGAGGTAACAAAAATGGAATTAAAATTTTATGTCTGTGAGCATTGTGGGAATATCATCACGTATGTGCGCAACAGCGGAATACCGGTTATGTGCTGCGGCCAGAAGATGACGGAGCTTGTGCCGGGAACCAGCGACGGGGCTGTTGAAAAACACGTACCGGCAGTTGAGACAGACGGCAGGGCGGTAACGGTTAAGGTTGGAGAAGCAGAGCATCCTATGATGGAGCAGCATTATATTCAGTGGATTGCCCTGGAGACAAAAGAAGGAGTACAGATTAAGCATCTTACACCGGAGATGAAGCCTGTGGCTGAATTTGCACTGAGTGCGAACGATGAAGCTGTGGCAGCATATGAATTCTGCAATCTTCACGGCCTCTGGAAGAAAGAGATCTAATATGACATTGGGAGCAGGGAGGCCGGTTGCGTTTTCCTGCTTTCTTTATAGATGGGGGTGACCTGTACGCAGCGCGTGCAGGTTATCGCCATAGGCGGCGGCCAGTGCGCAAAGGGAGGAAAACGGATGAAAACAATAGGGATGATCGGCGGAATGAGCTGGGAGAGTACGGTTCCCTACTATCAGATCATAAACGAGACGGTGGGAAAAGAGCTGGGTGGGCTCCATTCTGCAAAAATCCTGCTGTACAGCGTAGATTTCGATGAAATAGAGAAATACCAGGCCGGCGGCGAATGGGAGAAGGCAGGGGAGGTCTTATCGGAAGCGGCGGTAAACCTGGAAAAAGCCGGGGCTGATTATCTTGTTATCTGTACGAACACTATGCATAAAGTTGTGCCCCAGATACAGACGCATATTCAGATTCCCATTATCCATATCGCGGAGGCAACGGCAGATATGCTGAAGGAGAGCCGGATCCGGAAGGTGGCTCTGCTTGGAACAAAGTATACGATGACCCAGGATTTTTACAAGAAAAAACTGACCGATGCTGGAATTGAGGTACTCATTCCGGAGCAGCCGGATATTGAAACGGTTAATAATGTGATTTTTAAAGAGCTGTGCCGCGGTGTCGTTTCAGAAAATTCGAAACAGCAGTATCTTGCGATAATTGATAAGCTTGCCGCCGAAGGAGCCCAGGGGGTAATATTGGGCTGTACGGAAATCGGAATGATGATCAGCCGGGAAGATACACAGCTTCCTGTTTTTGATACGACAAGGATCCATGCCGAAAAGGCCGCATACCTGTCCATTCAGGACTGAGGCCCCGGTCAGAGCCGGATATTGCGCTGAGTGAACCGTAACAGAGGCCGTGTGACAGGAACGGCCGGACAGTTACAGGCGCTCAGCCGCAATATCCGTTTTTTTAATTCCGGGAGGAATTTATCTGCGTCCGCCGCCCATTCTCTTTGAGAGGGTGCGAAGTGTCTCAACCTGTTTTTTCTGTGCCGGGTTCATGCCCGATGTCAGAATCGATACGATGAGTTCAGTTTCCTGATCATTGAAATCCAAACCGTTATTGCCGGCGGCCATGCTCATCAGCAGCGGCATTAATTTGTCCTTAGGCGTTTTTCCTGCCTTATCGGCCAGCTCCGTCAGATATTTTAGCTTTTTTTCATCCATGCCTTTCAGACGGGGATCCTGTCTCCAGTTTTCATTCATAATTTAAGTTCCTTTCCGGTGTTTTGATTTATGAGAACTGCTGAAACGTCTGCATCAGCATTTGCGCTGTTTCCAGCCGTGACTGTTGCTCAGGCGGCAGCATGTTCTTAATCTGGTCGATGGGAAAACGGAAATGATCGTTTCGGCTTCTGTTCTGGGAAGAAGCGTTTCCGGAATCCCTGTCATGGCTGCGTTCATTCTGACTGCGTTCCTGATTATGTACCTGTTCCTGGCGCGGTTCCTGCCGTGGAATCTCCTGATCCGGAACGTCCATGCTGTCCATATAGGACTGGTATAGCTGGGAGCCCTGTAGGAAATTGATGATAAGATCAATGAAATCCTGTTCGGCTTCTGTTCCGTACGGCTTCATCGCATTCAGCATATCCAGCGGGGAGGCCGGTGCATCTTCTTCCAGCGAACAAATCCCCAGTTCTCCTTCTTCTTTTTTTCCAAACAGCTGAACGGTGCGTTCCAGTTCACCGATTTTGACAAGCAGGGAAAAGATACGCTGTTCCTGTATATTGATGTAGGGAAGAGCCGCTTTGATCATCTGAAGATGAGGCGCGGCCGTCAGATAATCCAGCTCTGTCATTTTTAAAGTCTGTTCATTGCTCATGGGACAATACCTCTTAATTCCTTGCCTAAATATATGCACGAAAAGAATAGAACATACCGACGCTTTGGAAATTACCGCATATACTAAAGTACGATGAAAATTACAGGAGGAAAGTGGGAATGAGCACCCGTTTAATAATAGAAGGCAACAGCGTATACGAAATCGATGAAGACTGCCTTGCCTGCAGTGAAAAACTGGAGAAGGAGAAAAAAGAACCCGTTAAAAGACCTGGTGAAAGGATAGAGCACCGGGGAGGACGCAGGGAAAAATAGAGATTGAATTAGGCAGGTGGGGACTCCGCCGGTACGGCCGGCAGCCGGGGGTGTATATGAGTCTTTCGTCCCGGGGGAAGATTGTCGCGGTGTGGGACTGCGGGCGAAGATAAAGTCTGCGGAGCACACTCCCGCTCTGTGAAATGCATCGCGCTGCGAAGCTCGGCAGGACCTCGCTAATCAGCGATGGATTTAGGCGGCATCCGCAGCAATTCATTCCGGCCGGATTCCCCCTTCACGACCAACCTCCCACGGGGACGGAAGACTCAGCCGGCCCCCTCACCACACCGGCCCCCGGACGCGTCCTCCGTTCTCAACGAAATTCTTGTTCTTCATACGGCTCTATGGTAAAATATCTGTAAACCATATGCGCCGGCAAACAGGGTGAGCTGCGGGAATGGACAGTCCATATACGGAGGATAAATTTGTGATTCATTATAAGAACTATGTTAAACCAAAGGATTTAGAAGAGGCATTTGCACTGAATGCCGGAAAATCAGCAGTGATAGCAGGGGGATTCTGCTTTCTGAGACTGCAGCAAAAGAATATCGGCACGCTCCTGGACCTCAAGGAGCTGCTTTCGGATCAGATAGAGGAGACGGGGGACGGATTCCGGATCGGAGCCATGGTTTCCCTGAGACAGATAGAACTGCATGAGGGATTGAACCGCTATACGGCGGGCGCTGCAGCAGATTGTACACGCCACATAGTCGGGACGCAGTTCCGCAACTGCGCTACGGTGGGAGGCAGTATTTTCGGCAGGTTTGGTTTTTCCGATCTGCTGACCTGTTTTCTTGTCATGGATTCATGGGTGGAGCTATATAAAGGTGGACAAGTTCCACTGGCCGAATTTGCTGAGATGAAGCCGGACGGGGATATTATGACCGCACTGCTCATAAAGAAAACGGGGATGAACATGGCCTATGAGATGATGCGCAACGAGGCGGTTGATTTTCCGGTGCTTTCTGCTGCTGCGGCTGAAGACGGCGCGGGAAATACGCGGATAGCCGTCGGCGCAAGGCCGTCCAGAGCCGGGCTTGTGACCTGGGAAGGTCAGCTGTCCGCACTGGACGCAAAGGAGAGACAGGAGCAAGCCGCCAGGCTTGCAGATACATTTAACTATGGAAGCAATATGAGAGGCAGCGCGGAGTACAGAAGGTATCTGGCGGGCGTCCTTTTGGACAGGGCGGCTGCGCGCATTGCGGCGCAGAAAATGAACCGGGAGGAAAAGACGAGATGAATCTGACATGCAGTATTAATAACAAGACGGTGAGCCGGGAAGTGGCTCCTGATATGATGCTTCTTGACTTTCTGCGTTCCCAGGGCTGCTACAGCGTCAAATGCGGCTGTGAAACAACGAACTGCGGACTCTGTACCGTCTGGATGAATGGAAAGCCGGTGCTAAGCTGCGCTGTCCCTGCGCTTCGTGCCGGGGGATGTGAGATAACGACCTTGGAAGGCGTGAGGGAAGAGGCGGAAGAATTTGGACGGTTTCTGGCAGGTGAAGGCGCGGAACAGTGCGGATTCTGCAGTCCCGGATTCATTATGAATGTGCTGGCGATGAAGAGAGAGCTTTCAAATCCGGACGATAGGGAGATTCGCGAATATCTGGCCGGCAACCTCTGCCGGTGCACCGGATATGCAGGGCAGATGCGCGCTGTCAGAAAATACCTCGAAGCCGTCGGAAGACAGGAGGCAGAGAAACAGGAGACAGAGAAACAGGAGGCGCAGAAATCATGAACCGAGAAAAGAATGTGAACCGCGCTGTGATGAAAAAGGATGCCATGGCTCTTGTGACGGGGGCGCCGGTTTATACGGATGATCTGGCGCCGAAAGACTGCCTGGTGGTAAAAGTCCTGCGAAGCCCCCATGCCCATGCGCTGGTTAAGACAATAGATACAAAACGGGCGTCTGCCGTCCCCGGCATTGCATGTGTGCTGACATGGGAGGATTCCCCGGCGTGCCGTTTTACCCAGGCAGGGCAGACCTATCCTGAACCCAGTCCCTATGACAGGAGAATTATTGACCGGAGACTGCGTTTTGTCGGAGATGTGGTTGCCATTGTGGCCGGCGATACGGAACAAGCCGTGGATCGGGCATTAAAATTAATAAAAACAGAGTATGAGGTGCTTAAGCCGGTTCTGGATTTCAGAAAGGCAAAGGACAACCCTGTACTGGTACATCCGGAGGAAGACTGGAAGTCCCTCTGTCCGGTGGGGGCGGACAATAAAAGAAACCTCTGTTCCAGCGGAAGCGAATCGGATGGCGATGTGGAAGCCGTTTTAAAAGACTGTGATCTGGTGATTGAGAGGACATACCATACAAAAGCCGATAACCAGACCATGATGGAAACATTCCGGGCATTTACGTATCTGGATGCATTTGGCAGGCTGAATGTGGTGGCTTCTACCCAGATCCCTTTCCACATAAGAAGAATCCTGGCGAATGCCCTTGGCATACCGAAATCTGCCGTCCGCGTCGTTAAGCCGAGAATCGGAGGGGGATTCGGAGCGAAACAGACCGGGGTGGCGGAAATCTATCCGGCCATCGTCACGATGAAGACCGGACGCCCTGCTAAAATGATATATACAAGATATGAGTCCATGATAGCCGCCTCGCCCCGCCATGAAATGGAGGTGACGGTCCGGATGGGTCTGAGTAATGAGGGAAAAGTCCGGGCTGTGGATATGTATACTCTGTCCAACACGGGAGCTTACGGCGAGCATGGACCAACCACGGTCGGATTGAGCGGCCATAAGGCAATACCGATATACACGCCGGAGGCATTCCGGTTTACCTATGATGTAGTCTACACGAATTACCAGTCCTCCGGGGCATACAGGGGATACGGCGCCACCCAGGGGCTGTTTGCCGTGGAGACGGCTTTAAATGAGGCGGCTGCGCTTCTGGGTATCGATCCGCTGGAAATCAGAAGGAAGAATTTCCTCCGGGAAGGACAGATTATGCCGGCTTATTACAATGAACGGCTGGAGAGCTGCCATGTCAGCCAGTGCATGGAAAAAGCCAGGGCCATGATGGATTGGGATAAAAAGTATCCGTTTAAGGATATGGGAAACGGCAAGGTGCGCGGCGTCGGTGTCGGAATCTCTATGCAGGGCTCCGGAATACCCTGTGTAGATGTGGGTACCGTCACGATACGCCTGAGCGATGAGGGCCACTATAATATGATGATCGGGGCGACCGATATGGGAACCGGCTGTGATACGATTCTTTCCCAGATGGCTGCTGACTGTATGGATTGTGATGTGAAGGATATCGTGGTGTCAGGCGTTGATACCGACGTATCACCCTACGATTCCGGTTCCTATGCATCCAGCACTACCTATGTGACGGGAATGGCCGTTGTGAAGGCATGCAGGGAGCTGCGGGAGAAGATTATCGCACAGGGGGCGGAGCTTTTGGGCATACCGGCAAAAACAGCAGACTTTGACGGCGCCTGTGTTTATGCCGCGAACGAAGATAACGCAAATGATGGGTCAGCAAGTATTTCACTCAAGGATATATCCACAAAACGTATGTGCGGTTCGGGCCTGGCTCTGGAAGCCACGGTTTCCCATTCATCCCCTACCTCTCCGCCTCCGTTCATGTGTGGAATGGCGGAAGTTGAGGTGGATCTCCAAACCGGGGAAATTGAGCTCCTTGAGTATAAAGCGGCCGTTGACTGCGGTACGGTTATCAATCCGAATCTGGCGAGAATCCAGGCGGAGGGCGGCATCGTCCAGGGAATCGGCATGGCGCTTTTTGAGGATATAAATTATACGGATAAGGGAAGACTGAAAGAGAACTCCTTTATGCAGTATAAGATACCGGCCCGAGTGGAGATACCGGATCTGGAGGTGAAATTTGACTCTAGCTACGAGCCAAGCGGTCCGTTCGGCGCGAAGTCGGTGGGGGAGGTCGTTATGAATACGCCGCTTCCGGCCATCGTACAGGCGGTTTATCATGCAACGGGTCTTTGGTTCCGGGAACTTCCTATTACGCCGGAAAAAGTGATAAGGGGGCTGGGTAAACTGCGATGATACATGTGATACTGCTGGCAGCCGGATATTCCAGCCGCTTCGGCAGCAATAAGCTGCTGCATATAGTTGACGGCACTCCCATGTACCGGCATGCGCTGGAAACTGCAGAGCAGTTCAGGCAGCGGTACTGTTGTGAGCCGGTCAGGCTGATTTTCGTGACGGCTTATGACGATATCGGAAAACAACTCAGGGAGAAGGACGGATTCTGCCTGTTCGGGGCTGCCAAGGCCGGGAACACGGCAGGCCGGGATCTGGTCGTGATGAACCCGAACAGCGGGCTTGGCATATCCCACTCGATTGCCCTGGGGGTGAAGGCTGCAGGCGCGGATCGGTTTCGGGAAGATGACAGCCTGATGTTTATGGTCTGCGATCAGCCGTGGCTGACGCCGGGCGATCTCTTAAACCTGGCAGCCAGTTTTAAAAGGTCGGGAAAATCAATCGGCTGTATGGCATATGGAGAACAGACGGGAAACCCCGTCCTGTTTTCGGCCGTCTACCGGGAGGAACTGCTTGGTCTCAGGGGAGACACCGGCGGAAAGGCCATTGTCAGGCGGCACCCTAACGAGGTATGTCTCTGTCCGGTATCAGATCCCAGGGCGCTGGAGGATATGGATGAATTGCAGTAACAGTTCATGCTGTCCGAACTGTTACGAAATGCCGTAACAGTAACGGTAAAAATTGACAATGACATTGACAGGGAAGAAGATGAGTGAGACTGTATGAATCTCTATAAGATAATGCTGGTGGATGATGAGGAAGAGGTAAGAAAGAGTATTATAAATAAGATTGACTGGGCGGATGCCGGATTTGAAGTAATCGGGGATGCGGAGAACGGCAAGGATGCCCTGGAAAAGATTGAACAGAATGAGCCGGATGTGGTTCTGACCGATATTAAGATGCCGTATATGGACGGACTGACAATGGCGGAGACAATCAGGCAGCTGTATCCGTCTGTTAAAATTGTGATTTTCTCCGGGTTTGATGAATTTGAATATGCAAAAAAAGCAATCAAGCTGAATGTAATTGAGTATATCCTGAAGCCGGTGAATGTGGAAGAACTGACGGCCATCCTGAAGAAAATCAAGAAAAATCTGGATGAGGAGATTGAACAGAAGCGTAATGTGAATCTTCTCAGGGAGAGTTATATCAAAAATCTGCCGATTATCAGGGAGCATTTCCTGAATGACCTGATCCACGGCGGAGTACCCCGGGATATTATCCCGGAGAAACTTAAAGAGTATGATATTGATATCGACAATGCCCAGAAATGGGTAACAGCAGCCGTCCATCTGGAACCCGATGAAAACGTGGATAAGGCATTGTCGCTTCATAAAGAGAGGGAGCTGATTCCGATTTCGGTCAGGAATATGATTGAAGAGAAGCTGGATGGACAATTCCGCTTTATCATGTTCCACTCGTCCTTTGAGAGCGTTCTGATCGCGGCCATAGATGAAAACAACACTCAGACGGGGCTGGTCGCGCTCCTGGGCGATATCTGCAAGGAGACGAAGAAAATACTGGAGGTTTCCGTCACAATCGGAGTCGGGGAAGCATGTAATTCCCTGGCCGACATAGGGGGTTCCTTCCATTCCGCCCTGAATGCGCTCGGTTACCGGGCCGTGGCCGGTTCAGGCGGCCTGATTTATATCCGCGATGTGGAGCCGTTCAATCATGGAAAGCTCCAGTTTGACAGCCGGATGGAGTCGGAACTGATTGCAGCCGTAAAATTCGGACCGGAAGATAAAATACGTTCCGTTGTCGGAGACGTGGTGGGAAAAATGGAGGAGACAAAGGTTCATTACCGTCAGTATCAGGCATATATCCTGGCTGTTATCAACGCCCTGACCCAGCTGTCACAGCAGTATGATCTGAGAATTAATGATATGTTCGGTGTGCAGACCGATTATTTTGAGATCCTTACAAAGGTGGAAAAGACGGAAAATATCAGGCAGTATCTCACCGAAGTCGCTTTCAAGATGAACCGGGCAATGGAGGAAGAACGGAGTAATACGACAAAGAACGTAATTCAGGAGGCCAGGCAGTATATTCAGGAGAATTTCCGGGATCCCGATTTATCGGTGGAAAAAATCTGCCGTCATCTCCATATGAGCCCGGCCTACTTTTCAACCGTCTTCAAGAAGGAGACAGGACAGGCCTACATCGCCTATCTGACCGACGTGCGCCTGAACCGGGCGGTGGAGCTGCTTATGACGACGGAGGATAAAACTTATATCATTGCAGAAAAGGTTGGATACCCGGAGCAGAATTATTTCAGTTATGTCTTTAAAAAGAAATTCGGGGTATCTCCGACAAAATTCAGGGGAGCCAGATAAATGGAAAAAAAGGATAATAACCAGAGGAGGCCGTTTTTTCTGAATAACAGTATACGCACCACGATTTTTATTTATTTCACGGTGACGGCGCTGGCGGCCGGCCTGCTGATTACATTTTCCCTGTATCAGAGACTTTCCGGGCAGGTTACGGCTATGGTACAGGATGAGAATCAGAGGCTGATCGGCCAGGTGGCCCGTTCGGTGGAATCTTATCTGCGCACAATTATGAAGCTTTCGGATTCCCTTTATTACGGAGCGGTTAAGAATGCGGATCTGTCGTCGGAGTCGGTCGGTTCTGAGCTGACGCTGCTCTATGACAACAATAAGGATAATGTGGACAACATAGCCCTGTTTTCGGAGGACGGCATGCTGGTCGAGGCGGTGCCTGCCGCCAGACTGAAGCCGAATCTGGATGTGACGGGGGAGCCGTGGTTCAGGGATGCCCTGGAAAAGACGGAAAACCAGCACTTTTCGCTTCCCCATGTGCAGTACATTTTTGACAATAATGAGAACCAGTACCGCTGGGTTATCTCACTGTCCCGCGCCGTGGAACTGACAAGCGGCACCTCCACGGCTCAGGGTATCCTTCTGGTGGATATCAGCTACTCAAGCCTGGAACAGCTCTTTGACGGCGTAACAGCCGGAAAGGGCGGCTATGTCTATCTGATCAGCAGTGACGGAGAGCTGCTGTACCATCCGAAGATGCAGTTGATTGATTCAGGAAGAATGCAGGAAAACAATGTAGCGGCGGCAGCCTATAAAGACGGAAACCATATGGAGGAATTTGACGGAAGCAGCCGTTTTGTGACAATCAAATCCATCGGTTATACCGGATGGAAAGTGGTTGGCGTGACGCCTGAGAATGTCGTCACACTCAACACGATCAAAACCCGTCTTTTTATTGTATTTATCATAGCCCTGATTCTTTTTATCCTTGCCCTTATTAACTCCTACATCTCTTCAAGAATTACCAATCCAATCAAGGAACTGGAAAAGTCGGTGGGAATCCTGGAGGAAGGCAATCTGGATGTGCCGGTCTATGCGGGCGGCTCCTACGAGATACAGCATTTGGGTAAATCCATCGGGGATATGGCGGCGCAGATCAGGCTGCTGATGAAGGATATCGTCACGGAGCACGAGGCAAAACGAAAGCAGGAGTTTGATACCCTTCAGTCGCAGATCAATCCCCATTTCCTCTACAATACGCTGGATATTATCGTATGGATGATTGAAAATGAACAGAAGGCGGAGGCAGTTAAAGCTGTAACCGCGCTTGCCAGGTTCTTCCGAATCAGCTTAAGTAAGGGAAAAAGCATCATAACAGTGCGGGATGAGCTGGAGCATGTCAGAAACTACCTGATGATCCAGCATATGAGGTTTAAAAATAAATTCACCTATGAAATTCAGGCGGAGGACGGCGTATTGGAGCTTGCCAGCCTGAAGCTGATGCTGCAGCCGCTTGTGGAAAATGCAATCTATCACGGCATGGAATTCATGGACGGAGACGGTGAAATCCTTTTGAAGGTATGGAAAGAGGAGGGGGAGCTCTATTTCAGCGTTATCGACAATGGTCTTGGCATGACGGAGGAACAGGTGGGAAATCTTTTTACCGGAGCCTCCCATGTAGATTCGAAACGCGGTTCGGGCATCGGAGTCAAGAATGTGAATGAGAGGATCAAACTCTATTTTGGGGAGAAATACGGCCTGTCCATCGAATCGGAACCGGATGAGGGCACAACGGTAAAAATACATCTTCCGGTCGTGACCTACAGTGAAGCCGTGGAGAGGGGGATGGTGTGATGGCAAAGCAGGAGAAAATCCTGTGGGGGTTTTTTGCGGGAATACTTGTCTTTTTATATCTCTTATCCTCCACTGATTTGATCATCAAAGAGAAGAAGACGGAAATTTATCCCGTTTCCATTGTAATCGGTGATACGACGGACGACTATTATGTCAATTTCCGCAAAGGTGTTGAACAGGCGGCCGATGATTATAATGTTGACATTAGCTTTATTACTCTTTTTGAAAAGGAAGATGCCGACAGCCAGATGGAGCTTGTAAAGCGCGAGATCGAAGACGGAGCGCTTGCAGTTATCCTGGAGCCGGTCGATCCGGTGGAATGCATGAGCCATATGGACACAGCGGCTCTCGGAAGTCCTGTCATTGTCGCCGGAGAACTGCTCCCGGTGGACAGCGTAAAGGCAGCGGTTTCCATTGATCATTATGAGGCCGGTAAAAAGATGGGCGAGGCAATCGCTGCGGAACATGAACCGGAGCTGCCGGTTTATATATTTACGGATAACCAGGGACACAGCTACAACGGGGAGGTATTTGAGGGGCTTAAATCGGTTTTGGAGGAGAAGGGCTTTGCCATGGCGGTCTATGAGCGGAAATCGCCCGACACATTCCGTAAGGTGATTGAGGAGACGGTGTATCCCGGAAGCGGTACGGCAGTCGTGGCCTGTCTGGATGCATCCAGCACAAGTGAGGCAGCCGATATAATTGGCGGAAGCCCGGTCTACGGGCGGTATATTGCCGGCCTGTATGGTACGGGGACGACGCCGTCCCTCCTGGGCCAGATGGACAAAGGGGTAATCCGCGGAATGATAGTCTCAAATGAGTTCGATGAGGGTTACCTCTGCGTGGAGAAAGCAGTGGAAGCCATCCGGCGCGGCAGCGCAAGGGAACAGATTACGCTTGAAACGTATTATATAGAAAAAACGGATTTAAGGGAAAACAAATTTGAAAAAATTCTGTATCCGATAGACTAGGGGGGGATTTCTATGAAGAAGCGAACGCATATCTGGCTTGCGGCGGCCGCCGCAGTGATTGCCGTGCTGGCCGGGACCATGATTATGAAGAATAACGGCGGGGAAAAGAAGGAGGACAAAAAATCAATCCGCGTCGGCGTGGCGCTGTACCGAGGCGATGATCCTTTTATCAACAACATCCGTTCAAAGCTGGAGGAAAAGGCTAAATCATATGAAAAGGGAACCGGAGTTAAGGTAGTCATGGATGTGGCCGATGCTAAGGGAAACCAGAATACGCAGAACAGCCAGGTGGACCGTTTTCTTTCCCTGGGCTATGACGCCATCTGCGTAAATATGGTGGACCGTTCCGCCGCCTCCTATGTCATCAACAAGGCGATGGATGCAGATATACCCGTGATCTTCTTTAACCGCGAACCGGTGGAAGAAGATATGAAACGCTGGGAGAAGCTCTATTATGTGGGAGAGGATGCCAAGGAGTCTGCGGTACTGCAGGGAAATATACTGGTGGATCTCTACCGGAGCAATCCCGACGGACTCGATTTGGACGGCAACGGAAAGGTGAGCTACGTGCTGTTAGAGGGTGAAAGCAGCCATCAGGATTCACTGATCCGGACGGAGTGGTCGATCCAGACATTGAAGGATGGAGGCGTTCCCCTGGAAAAACTGACAGGCGGAATTGCCAATTGGGACAGAAGCCAGGCCTCGGCTCTGATGGAGCAGTGGATGGAGGAATTTCCGCGGGAAATTGAGCTGGTGATTTGTAATAACGACGAGATGGCTTTGGGCGCCGCTGATGCCCTGGAACGGGGCGGTGATACGAGGCCGGTCAAAATTGTCGGAATAGACGGAACGCCGCAGGGCCTGGAAGGATTAAAGACCGGTAAGTTGTTCGGGACGGTCCAGTGTGACAGCGAAGAATATGCGGACGTAATATTTGAGATAGCCGCCGCCGAGTCACTGGGGCAGAATGTGCAGGATAAGGTGGAGCTCAAGCAGGGGAAATATTATCAGTGCAGTCAGATGGCGCTGACGTCGGACTCAGTAAGATAAGATTTAGTTAAGCAGATGAGGACGCAGCCGGGACGGCCAGCGGACGGGGTAGTGGGGTGTGTATATGAGTCTTTCATCCCGGGGGGGTGGCATCGCTGGCTGGAGAAGGAGATACTGTGGTTTTGTTTTCGCAGGGCGGAGC
>ERZ1036412.107-NODE-107-length-87219-cov-74.246925_pt1 | contig 87219 bp, 90 predicted proteins | sample MGYA00514218_ERZ1036412 | MGnify/ENA primary metagenome ERZ1036412 (study PRJEB33795, sample SAMN09464944) | human gut metagenome | host: Homo sapiens | place: USA: Stanford, California | collected 2016-11 | study: EMG produced TPA metagenomics assembly of the...
AAAAGAATGTTGGAAGTGTGCTTTTCAGCACCCCCCAACATTCAGTATAGAACCTAATTTACGGCGGTGACGTGTGCGCGGAGCGTGCAGGTTATCGTTTAACGGTCCTCAGCTTTCCTTGCCGGACGGTAAAGTCTGCATGAGGGCAAAGAAATGTTCAGGCTTACCGGTGGTGAAATATGCATACCAGGATTCCAGCGTGTCCGGCTGAAAAACGTTTAAATGCCCAATAATTTGTTTCGCCCACAGCAAAGCTCCGGCAGAGCCGGCGGTAATTAGGTTGTTATCCGCCACAGAGGGCTTGTCAATGTAAAAATCCTGGCCTTTATAACCGGGAGAAAACATTTCAAGAAATCCCGGCCCGTTGCTGGTATGGGGGCGGTTATCCAGCAGTCCGGCTCCGGCAAGCGCAGCGGTAGCCCCGCAGATGGCACACACCAAAGCGCCTGACGAGAGAAGCTCCTCTGCTTTTTTAATAACAGCCCCGTGCTTTAAATCATTCCATGTGTCTGCGCCCGGTAATAGCAGAACGCTTGTCTCACTCACAGCAATATCATCAATCAGGCAGTCGGGCATGATTGTCAGACCGCCCATTGTCTTGATTGGCTTTCCGGAATAACTGACGGTTTTGAGCGATACGCGCTGAGCGTCCTTTTTGAAAAACCGGCCGGAATTCACCTCTGAAATAACATAGCCAAGCTCCCAGTCGGCCAAAGCATCAAGAACGTAAACATAGATTGTGAACATAAGTTTCCTCCATTTTCATATTATTTCCACCTGACAGGCAGTTGATTTGCCTGCCTTTTTATTATACTCTGCAATTGTTGACAACTGTATGGCAACAATCTATAATGATAAAAAAATTGGAAGGTGCCCGACAGATGAAAGTTGACAGGCTTGTTAGCATAATTATGATACTCCTTGATAAAAAGCGCATAGGCGCGCAGGAACTGGCGGATATGTTTGAAGTTTCCCCCCGCACAATCTACCGCGACATAGAGGCGATCAACATGGCGGGTATTCCTGTCCGGGGGGCATCCGGGGTGGGCGGCGGCTTTGAAATCATGCAGGATTACAAGCTTGATAAAAAGGTTTTTTCGACTTCCGAGCTTTCCGCCCTCCTAATGGGGCTTTCCAGTCTTTCCGGTATGATACGGGGGGACGAACTGGTACATGCCCTTGCAAAAGTCAAAAGTTTTATCCCTGCCGACAGAGCGAAAGACATTGAATTAAAAGTAAACCAGATATGTATTGATTTAAATCCGTGGATGGGTAACAGGAATATGCAGCCATATTTGGAAATTATTAAAACAGCTTTACAGGAAAGCAGGCTGCTTTCATTTGAGTATATTGACAGATACGGAAATTTTTCTAAACGGACAGCCGAGCCGTACCAGCTCATATTAAAAAGTAATCACTGGTATTGGCAGGGGTATTGCCATAAAAGAAATGATTACCGTTTATTCAGATTATCCCGTATATCAAACCTGGAAATGCTGGAAGAAGCTTTTACACCGCGGGATTATCAAAAACCCCAGTTGGATTTTACTGATATTTATACAACCATGCAGATAAAAATCAAAATTCGTATTCATAAATCTGTCATGGACAGGGTACTTGATTTTTGTTCGTATGATCATTTTACTCCGGATGGTGACGAGCATTACATTGTCACTCTCCCCTTCATAGAGAATGAATACTATTACAATATTCTTTTAAGCTTTGGGGATAAATGCGAGTGTTTGGGGCCGGTACATGTCTGCAGGGAGATGAAGCGCCGGATCCATAACATAGCGGCTTTATATGAGAAATGGAATTAGAAGTATTTCTTTTTTATCCATCTATGCCGCAAGAATATCGTAAGTTGACTGTAATAGTGGAACGCTTTATAATTAAATTATAAAAACAGCGGAAAAAACAGCAAGAAAAATGTTTTCCGCCGGAGAGGATGAGGGATATGAAGAGAAAAAACAGGTGGATTGGTCCGCTTGTTTCTATATGCCTGGTGACCTGTATGGCGTTTGGAGGGGCAATGGTTTCCTATGCCGCTTCGTCCAGAAAGACAATCAGCAAGGTAACGATTAATCTGGACCTGGAATTGGAAGCGGGCGAGAGCCTGCCGGATCTGGAAGCGGGAAAAGACAGCGGGTTTAATGTAAGGGCAGGAAACGAGCGGTATACGGCAACTGAGGCGCAGTGGGTGAGCTCCACATCGAAGGATGTGAAGATTGGCAGCACCTATACGTTAAAAGTGTGGCTGGAAGCGGAGGATCCGGATTCCTACGGCTTTGTCGGGACCTATAAATCCAGCAATGTCACGGTAAAAGGCGGCACCTTTGTGTCGGCTTCCAGAAAGGGATACGATACTCTGGTAGTCACGGTTAAGACGAAGCCGGTAAAGGGCGAATATGACGCCCCTGAGGAAGCCGAATGGAAAGAGAATCAGCTGGGCCACGCGAAGTGGGATAAAGTGAACGGAGTGGACGCCTATGATATAAACCTTTATAAAGGCAGCAGCGCCATATATAAGGTGAAGGCGTACAAGGGCACGTCGATCAATTTTTATCCATACATGACGAGTGCGGGTACTTATACCTTTAAGGTGCGTTCCGCACCGTCGGGCGACAGCCAGAAGGACTACGCCGACAGCAGCGACTGGACGGAGTCGGATGAGCTGTATATTGCCAAGGAATCGGTGTCCAATGGTTCCGGCAAGATTGATTACAACAATACAAACAGCGCTGCCAATAATTCCACGTCGCAGGTCGGCTGGATCCAGGATGGGAGCCGCTGGTGGTACCGCTATCCGGACGGAACCTTCCAGAAGGATTCCTGGCTGCTGGTCAACAATATCTGGTATCTGTTTGACAAAGACGGCTGGATGCTGACGGGATGGCAGGAGAAGAACGGAAACTGGTATTATCTGGACAACAACGGAGCAATGAGAAAGGGCTGGGTACAGGCGGCCAACGGCTGGTATTATCTGAATCCGGGACCTGAGGGCACAGAGGGAGCGATGTTTAAGAACCAGTGGCTGGACAGCAACGGCAAGAGATATTATCTGGGAGAAAACGGCGTAATGTGCGAGGGCTGGACCCAGGTGGGAGGAAACTGGTATTATTTCTATCCGGGTGACGGAAGCATGGCTGTTAACACGACTATCAGCACATTTTATGTAGGTGCCGACGGTGTGTGGCGCCGGTAAGGAGCAGCGGCATAAATTCTAGAAAAGTGAGGTAGTGGTATGTTTGGGAGAAGAACACGGGGCTTATGGATCTGCATGGCGGCGGCAATGCTCATAGCGGGCAGCGCCTTTACAGCATATGCGGATACGACGATTGCCAATATCAGAGTGACATTTAAAAATAATTATGATAAAGAGGAAGGTAAGATTCTGGAGCCAACCGTGACTACAGGAAGCGGCTGCGAGGTGGAGGATATTTCCTGGAGCAAGGCTCTGGAGAAATGGAATCCGGGTTCCAAAATAACGGCTTCGGTTACACTGGTTCCCGGCAGCGGGAAAGCTTTTGCGAGTTCCTACTCTTCTAAAAAGACTACCATAAGCGGAGCGGATTTTGTCTCTGCCAAACGGAATGAAGACGGCAACCTGGTGGTAAAGGTAAACTATTATCCGGTAGTTCAGCTTGGACAGACGGAGAAAGCCGGCTGGAGTGATTCGACAAGGACAAAAGCAGTCTGGAAAAAGGTCCCATATGCAACCGCATATCAGCTCCGCCTCTACCGGGGAGACGATGAGTATGTGACTACGCTGACGCTGGAGGGTACGAATGTTGACCTGACGGAGTATATCACAAAAGAGGCCAACTATTTCTATGAAGTCAGAGCAACCTCGAAGAACAGCACAGATGCCGGCTACAGAAGAACCGGAGATTATGTAACCTCCGAGGATTCATTTGTAGACAACCTGGGTGAGGTAGGGGGACGCTGGCGCCAGGATCGCACGGGCTACCGCTATACGGATGAAAACGGAGTGGAAGCCAACAATGGCTGGCGTTATATTCAGGGTACATGGTATTATTTTGATGAGAACGGTTATGCAGCCACAGGCTGGCGCTTAATCAATGGAAAATGGTACTATATGAATTCGGAATGTAAAATGCAGACCGGCTGGCTGAACCTGAATGACAAGTGGTACTATACGGATTCAACGGGCGCTATGGCAGTCGGCTGGTATCAGATTTCGCCGTCGGAGTGGTATTATTTCTATGAAGACGGAAGCATGGCGGTGAATACGGTGATAGACGGATACACGATAGGCGGAGACGGAAAGATGCAGTAAGGCGCGGGATAGAAGTAGAGCTGTTGTGAAGGCGGTATGCAGACTGCCATCACAACAGCTCTATTCTGTTGATGACGGTGACCTGTGCGCGGAGCGTGCAGGTCACCGTTTTATAATGAACGGAAATAATCTAAAAAAGCCATTGCAGACTTATTCAGATAATGGTCATATGCCCAGATTGCCATGGGACTTGTATAAAGACAATCGTCATCCAATATTTTCTGTACAATTTTTTCCTGGGCCATCTGTGTCGCTCCCGAAGGCAGAAGGGCAATTCCGAGTCCGGATTCTGCCGCACGCAAAGCGGATGAAGAACGCTCCGCTTTACATATAATCCTGGGCAGGACATTATGTAAATTAAATACTTCATTTAAGATTGATTCATAACGGCGGTATATAATCAACTGTTTTCCATCCAGTTCATCGACGGAGCAGCTTACACAGTCAGACCAGTTATATTCCGGAGACATGACCGCAACCATAGGCTCAGGCTCTTTTTTCAAATATTTGATACCCTGAAGATGGAAGGGGGAACGGATAATGCCAATATCGATGATGCCTTTTTGCACCAAATCATGGATATAAGCGCTATTTCCCTCAAAAAATTCAAAATTAATCATCGGATAATTCTGATGAAATTCCGCTATTTTAGGCGATAATACAAGCGGTACTGCGGTAGGGGTTATGCCAATGTATAAATTTCCCTTATAACCGCTGGAAAAATCCACAATTTCTTTTTGTATCACGTTACTTAGAGCAAGAAGCTGCCTGGCACGGTCTGCAAACATCTGGCCTACGGCTGTCAGCTGTAAATTACGGGAATCACGTTCGAATAAAACAACATTAAATTCTTTCTCCAGCTTTTTTAACTGCTGGCTAAGCGGCGGCTGCGTGACGTGCAGCCTGGCGGCTGCGGCAGTAATAGAGCCTTCTTCTACAATTGTTAAAAAATACTGTAACTGCTTTAGATCCATATAAATCCCCCATTTATACAAGAAATGAATAAATCCTATTTTTTATCAATATTTTACATGACAATAGTGTGATGTTACAATGAATTCATAGTTAAATATTGTTTAGTGCACATAAATAATCTTAACATAACCGGTGACCTGTGTCTATGCCTGACGGATTCGGAAGAAGCGCGCTCCCCTTTTGGCATACCCGCGGCCACATGGCTGAAATTTTATTAATAATAAGTCTAAGAAGGAGAAGGTTATGATTAATAGGGAACAATGCGGCCAATTTATAGACGCAAATACGGATAATATGGTGAAAGACTGGAAGCGGTTGGTAGAAATAGAAACGGGCTCTTTTGATAAAGAGGGACTTGAGGAGGCAGCCGGTACACTTAAGGCAATGTTTGAGGGCATCGGGTTTAGGTGTGACCTGATTGATACAGGGGCTGCGGGGAAGACATTAACAGGGATATTAGGCAGGGAGAGGGAAGGAAAGCCGATTTTATTTTCCGGACATTATGATACGGTTTTTCCAAAGGGAACACTGGCAGACAATCCATTCCGTATCGAAAACGGAAGGGCATATGGACCGGGCGTCCTGGATATGAAAGGGGGCATTATAATAGCATATTATGTTATTAAGGCGTTGAACAGCCTGGGTTTTACAGAGCGTCCGATTAAAATATTATTTGCCGGTGATGAAGAAATTGCCCATGAAAATTCTACAACTGCAGAAACTCTGGTGGAAGAAGCTAAAAACTGTGAATTTGCTTTTAATATGGAAACAGGGCTTCCGGACGGTTCGCTGTGTGTTGGACGAAAAGGCGGAATAACTATATCGGCGGAAGTCACCGGGGTAGAAGCTCATGCCGGAAACAGTTTTGAGACAGGCAGGAATGCAATCGAAGAGATGGCATATAAAATTTGCAGGCTACGTGAGATAACAAATTTATCGGAGGGAATAACTGTCAGTGTAGGAACCATAAAAGGAGGCACAGTTTCTAACTCCATTCCAGGCAGCTGCCGTATTGAGATAGACGCACGGTTTATAAAGCCGTCCCAAATGGAAAAACTGGAACATGACCTCTATGCTGCCCTCGATGAGACTCATATACCGGGTACACAAACTACATACAAGGTTTTAAGCATTATTAATGCATTTGAAACGACCAATTCTGTTAAAAAGCTCTTTGATTTTTGCAGTCAGGCACTTCAGGACTGCGGGGAAGAACCGTTGAAGTCAACCGTACTGGGCGGAAACTCAGATGCAGCATACATCAATATAGCCGGGACACCGGTCATCTGTTCCTGCGGCGTGATTGGACAGGGAAATCATACGGGGAAAGAGTTTGCAATAGTAGCTACGATGGCTGAAAGAGCAAAAATGCTTTTAAGTATTCTGAGCCGGCTGGACAGCTATAAGGGGGAGGCCGAATAATGAGAAAAGAAGAAAAAAACAGAGAGCAGGAGCACCGTATAGGGATAAAAGGCTGGGGCTCGTTATTCTTGCTTATTATCCTTTTTTCCGGGATATTTACTAATTCCGGGAACTTTTTAAAGGCTTTTGATTTAAGCAATCTGATTGGAAGCTTTGGAATCATTGCCGATGGTCTGAATTTTGAAGGACAGGGAGGAGTCGGAGCGAGAGAGGGGTTCATGTTTGCATTGACACTGATTCCCACAACCTGTGTTTCGGTAGGATTTGTACATGTTTGTGAAGATATGGGGGCCATGGAAGCAGCACGAAAGTTTTTTACACCTCTACTCAGACCTTTGATGGGAATTCCCGGAACCAGCGGGATTGCTTTCGTAGCGTCCTTCACCAGTTCTGATGTTGCGTCTTTTATGACGAAAAAAGCATATCAGCAGGGGGAGATAACCGATAGGGAAAGGACAATATTCGTGGCTTATCAATATGCGGCTTCGGCTGTTATTATTAACACGATTTCCACGCAGGCTCCGCTGCTCCCGATCATTAAGCTCGCGGTAGGTCCTGTAATCGTATATTTGTGGATATTTAAAGTTCTGGGAGCTAATATTATGCGGCTGGTAGTAAAAAAAGAAGCAGAAGGAGGTGCTGTTTAGATGAGCGAAGAAATTAAAACAGAAGAGGCCGGCACTGATAATAATCAGGAAGAGAAAAAACAGAAAAAGTCGATAGTTACCTCTTTCATGGATGGGGCTAAGGAAGGGTTCTATATCGGGATTGAAAATATATTACCGGCTATGGTATTGGGCTACGTTATAATCAGGTTCCTGGAACTTACGGGCCTCGTAAATCTGATTGGAAAGGTATTTGCTCCGGTAATGGGAATTTTTGGCCTGCCGGGAGAGGCGGCAATTGTGTTAATGTCGGCGTTTTTTGCAAAAGCGGCGGGAGCGGCTACGGCGGCGAATTTATATGCGGCCGGAACAATTAATGCGGCTCAGGCAACGATTCTGGTTGTACCCTGTATGCTGATGGGAACGTTAGTAGGACATTATGCAAGAATTGTTCTTGTAGCAGGGACAAATCCGAAATACAGGTCGCATCTTTTGGGGCTGCCGATTCTTCTCAGCCTGGCGGGAATGCTTGGGATGCGCGGAATCATGATGCTTATGGGGTATATGTAAGCTGTTTTATATCAGTAAACGGAGCTGCCGGTTTTGACTAAGGCGGCCCCGTTCTGCTTCCGCTCTCTGCTGCAGGAGCAGGCTGTTGATAATTTTGAAAGAAGGGGAAGATATGTACAAGAAAAAGGGGAAAACCGTACCGAAACGGGTAAAAGCTATTAATCCGATGCTCATACTGGTTGCATTTCTGGTAATTGCGGCAATTGCGACTTATTTGGTGCCGGCAGGCTCATTTGACCGTTTTGAAAATGAGATAACAGGCTATTCGATAGTAGATCCGGACAGTTACCGTCATGTGGCGCAGAATCCGATAAAAATATTTGATTTTTTCATGGCGGTTCCTAATGGGCTTGCCAGCTCCGGGAACTTAATTTTCTTTATTTTAATTGTAGGCGGGGCTCTGCAGGTTATTCAGGCGACGGGGGCGATAGATATAGGCCTGAAAAATTTAATTAAGAAATTTGCAGGAAAAGAAAATCTGCTTTTGATTGCCATTCTCCTGACATTTGGCCTGCTGTCCTGCTTTGCCGCCACCAGTGAGGAATTTCTGGCATTTATGCCGCTTATATATATGGTTTGCCTGGGACTTGGATTTGACTCTCTGATTGCTGCATTCCTGGTACTTGGCTCATCCTCCATCGGGTACTGCGGCGGCATGACGAATGCATATACGGTCGGTGTATCCCAGACGATTGCCGAGCTTCCCATGTTTTCGGGAATCGGCTACAGGGCGGTTGCTTTCATTGTATTTGAAATTGTCAGCATGATATGGCTTTGCACCTATGCAAATAAAATCCGTAAAAATCCGGAGAAAAGCCTGATGTATGAAATTGACAGCCAGTACCGGACAGCTCTTGATTTATCCGATATTCCGCCTATGACTATGCGGCACAAGCTGGTGCTGCTGACTTTCATTCTTGGAATCGTATCGATGGTGTGGGGGATTCTTACCAGGGGATTTTATCTTACAGAAATGGGAGCGGTGTTTATGATTATGACAGTGACGGCCGGAGTGGTCGGCGGCCTGAACGGAAATCAGATATGCAATGAATTTGTGGAAGGAACGAAAAGTCTTTTATGGGTTGGTCTTGTTATGGGGCTTTGTAAAGGAGTGACGAATATCCTTACGGAAGCAAACATCATTGATACAATAATTAATGCCCTGGCAAGCCTGCTTCACGGCCTTCCCCGTACAGTTGCCGCCTGTGCTATGTTTGCCGTCCAGGATGTAATCAATTTCGTAATTCCCTCCGGCTCGGGACAAGCTGCGGTTACGATGCCGTTAATGATACCGCTGGGAGACTTGTTGGGGATAAACCGCCAGGTGAATGTACTGGCTTTTCAGTTCGGTGATTCGCTGTCAAATATGGTTACACCGGCTGGAGCAAAGCTGATGGCCGGCATTGCCATGTGCAATATACCTTATAAGAAGTGGCTGAAGTTTTTTTTACCCTGTTTTGCGCTGTGGTGGATTATTTCCTTTATTCTTTTAACGATAGCAACCTTGATTAATTACGGCCCTTTTTAAATGAAAGGAGGTGAAATTTACCCCAAATACATAATCCCTTTTAAAAGACCGATCCGGTATCTGCCGGACCGGTTTTTTATTGCCCGGCTGCCGCAGTTTCTGCCGCTGCCGGGAACCGATATTTTGGATGGGATTTTTAGAAACAAAATACTACTTGACTCCGGGGTACAATTGCTCTACAATTTACACAAATATGCAGTGATAAGCTGCGGTTATGAAGGGCTTGAATATGAATATAATTAAAGCGGCAAATCTCGTTTTTGACTATATCAGACGGGACGAAGAAGATAAAGTGGAAGAAGTAAACCGTGCGATTGATCATGTGGATGTGGAGATTGAGAAGGGGAGTTTTGTGGCCGTACTGGGACACAATGGCTCCGGAAAGTCCACATTTGCAAAGCATATCAATGGCATTTTAATTCCGACGGAAGGAACGGTCTGGGTATCTGAGATGGATACGGCGGACGACGATCTGCTGTGGGAAGTGAGAAAGACTGCCGGGATGGTGTTCCAAAATCCGGATAACCAGATTATCGGCAACGTAGTTGAGGAGGATGTGGGGTTCGGGCCGGAGAATATCGCAGTCCCTACCGAGGAGATTTGGGAACGGGTGGATAAGAGCCTTCAGGCTGTTGGGATGACGGCGTACAGGAAGAAGTCCCCAAACCGTTTGTCGGGAGGTCAGAAGCAGAGGGTGGCGATCGCCGGCGTGATGGCGATGAAACCCCAGTGTATCGTTCTGGATGAACCGACCGCCATGCTCGATCCGAACGGCCGCAAGGATGTTATCAGAACCGTTCAGGAGCTGAACCGGGCTGAGGGGATCACCATACTTTTGATTACTCATTATATGGAGGAAGTGATAGACGCAGACCGCGTGATCGTTATGGACGGCGGTAAAGTGGTTATGGATGGGACGCCAAAAGAGATTTTTTCAAGGGTGGACGAGCTTAAGAGCTACCGTCTGGACGTTCCCCAGGTGACGGAACTGGCCTACGAGTTAAAAAAGGGCGGAGCCATGCTGCCGGATGGAATACTCAGGAAAGAAGAGCTGATGGAAGCGCTGCTTCCGCTCTTAAAAGAGGAATAAGATATGTCAATCAAGGTTATAGATTTGAATTACACATATGGGGCGGGGACTGCCTTTGAGCAGCATGCCCTTAAGCATGTGAATTTTGAGATAAATGACGGTGAATTTGTCGGTCTGATCGGCCATACCGGTTCCGGCAAATCTACTTTAATCCAGCATCTGAACGGCCTGATCCGGCCTACGGGCGGAGATATCCTGTATCACGGGACCAGCATATACAGCGACGGTTATAAGATGAAGGAGCTGCGCAGCAAGGTCGGTCTTGTATTTCAGTACCCGGAGCATCAGCTTTTTGAAGCTGATGTATTTTCCGATGTCTGCTTTGGACCGAAGAACCTGGGCTGTTCTAAGGAAGAGACCGAGAAGAGGGCGCGCCATGCCCTGGATCTGGTGGGAATGGATGAGAGCTTCTATGAACAGTCGCCATTTGAATTGTCGGGCGGGCAGAAAAGAAGGGTGGCGATAGCGGGAGTCCTTGCGATGCGGCCTGAGATGATGATACTGGATGAGCCTACGGCCGGTCTGGATCCCCAGGGACGGGATGAGATCCTGGATCAGATTGAGCGGCTGAACCGCCGGTACGGCCTTACCATTCTCCTTGTCTCCCACAGTATGGAGGATGTGGCCCGCTATGTTGACCGGATTATGGTTATGAACCACGGGGAGAAGGTCTTTGACGATACCCCGAAGGAAGTATTTAAACATTATAAGGAACTGGAAGACATGGGACTGGCGGCGCCTCAGATTACCTATGTGGTCCAGGAGCTGCGGGAGCATGGGATCCCTGTGGATGATACAATTACGACCGTGGAAGAGGCAAGGGATGCGATTCTTAACCTCCTTCGGGAAAAGGGGAGGCTCACATTATGATTAGGGATATTACAATCGGACAGTACTATCCGGTAGATTCACCGATCCACCGCCTGGATCCGAGAACGAAGCTGTTTGGTACGATGATATACATTATTTCACTGTTTTTTGCCGATAATCTGTGGTGCTACCTGATTGCCACACTGTTTTTGACCCTGGTAGTCAGACTTTCGAAGGTGCCTTTCAAATTCATTGTGAAGGGGCTGAAAGCAATTGTTTTCCTGCTGCTTATCAGCGTCAGCTTTAACCTGTTTCTGACGGACGGCCGGGAGATTTTCCGGCTCGGATTTCTGAAAATCACGGCCGAGGGCCTGAGTCTGGCCTTTTTTATGGGCCTGCGTCTGATGTACCTGGTGCTTGGCTCATCGATCATGACGCTGACGACGACGCCGAACCAGCTCACGGACGGCCTGGAAAAGAGCCTCGGATTTATGAACAGGCTTCATGTGCCGGTTCATGAGGTCTCAATGATGATGTCGATTGCGCTGCGTTTTATTCCGATTCTGATTGAGGAGACGGACAAGATTATGAAGGCCCAGATGGCAAGGGGAGCCGACTTTGAGACGGGCAACCTGATGCAGAGAGCGAAGAGCATGATACCGCTTCTTGTTCCGCTGTTTGTCTCCGCCTTCCGCCGTGCAACCGATCTTGCGATGGCAATGGAAGCCAGATGTTACAGGGGCGGTGCGGGAAGAACGAAGATGAAGCCTCTGCACTATGAGAAGAGGGACAGGGCGGCTTATGCCGTATTTATTATCTATCTGGCTGCTGTTATCGCGGTCCGCATTATTATGTAGAACCATGCCGGGAGAAGAATAGAATGAAACGTATAAAACTGACTGTGGCATATGATGGCACGGCCTACTGCGGCTGGCAGATACAGCCCAATGGCGTGACAATCGAGGAAGTGCTCAACAAGGCTTTAACAGGGCTTCTGAAGGAGCCTGTTACCGTAATCGGGGCCAGCCGTACCGACTCCGGCGTACATGCGAGGGGGAATGTGGCTGTCTTTGATACGGAGAGCAGAATACCGGGGGATAAGATTTGCTTTGCATTAAACCAGCGCCTGCCGGACGATATCCGTGTCCAGGCATCGGAAGAGGTTCCTCTCTCATTCCATCCGAGAAAAGCCAATTGCACAAAAACGTATGAATACAAGATACTGAACAGAAAAATCAGCATGCCGCTGGAACGACTTTACAGCCACTTCTGTTATTTCAACCTGGACGTGGAAAAGATGAAGCAGGCAGCGGCTTTTTTAGTGGGCGAACATGATTTCAAAAGCTTTTGCACGGTCCGCACCCAGGCAGAGGAGACGGTCAGGACGATCTACAGCCTTGATGTTTCAAAGGATGGGGATATGATTACGATTCGGATCAGCGGAAGCGGTTTTCTCTATAATATGGTGCGGATTATTACCGGAACCCTTGTGAAGGTCGGTCTCGGCGTATATCCTCCGGAGCATATGGAAGAGATACTGGAGGCCAGGGACCGGTCGGCAGCAGGGCCGACCATACCGGCGGTCGGCCTTACGCTTGTAAGCCTGGAATATGAAAAGGAGCTTCGTCCGTTTTTGGAGGGGCAGAACAGGCACTGGCATTACGTACTGGATCAGAGGGAGGCAGGAGACGGAGGCCCCGCCCGGCTGACGGTTTACCGCTGCGGGGAGGAAGAGTTTGAGAGGCTTGTGAAACGTGTCGTACATCAGGCTTACCGGAATGGAGCCGGGAGCGTTATCGTGACGGACGCGGAAAAAGACAGGTTCCGGGCCGGAGACCGTTATGGATTTTATAAAGTTGTGAAGAATGGGACCGGATTCCAAATGGAGGATGCCGGACCGGAATAGAATTTCGTCGGAAAAACGGGGGAAAAATGAGTAAAACATTTGTGTATCTGGTTTATTTTGGCGTATATTCGCTGGCAATTTTATTTATTGGAAAGTCTTCCTTCGGGGAGAGTGATTCTATCTCCAAATTCTTTGTCGGAGAGAGAAAAATCGGGCTTTGCCGCCTTTTTTTTACTTTTGTGGGAACCTGGATTTCAGCGGCCACAATTCTCGGGTATACGGGAAATGTCTATCAGAACGGGGTGGCTGTAATTTCCATGTCGGTAATTCCGTGGTTTATCGGGGCGCTGATGCTGTATGCAATCAGCAACCGGCTTTATGACAACGATATCCTTACGATTCCACAGCTGATTCGGAACCGTTATGGCTCCCGGGGCCTTCAGATTGCCTCCGCCCTGCTGATGTCATGCGGTTATGTGCTTTACCTTGTCATGCAGATTAAAGGATTTGGCATTGCCGCCTCCAATCTGCTTAATATTGATTATAAGGTAGCGGTTTTTCTGGTCTATCTCTTTATATTATATTCCACGTTCGGCGGCTTTAACTCGGTTATCAAGACAGATACCTGTAATCTGGTGATGCTGGCGCTCAGCGTAGGCGTGATTTATTTTGTTATAGTCGGGAAAGTGGAAGGCACATGGCTTTTATCGGACAGCACTGTGGCGAGAGAAACACTGAAAGCCGGAGTGGCGGTGGAGAACCCGGGATTGTTCCGGGACTATTCCCCTCTTATGTATATCTCCATGTTTTTCGGCTGGGGCATGGGACTGGCGACAAATCCCCAGTACATGATCCGGATTGTCGCTGCAAAAGATAAAAAGACGGCTAGAAAAATGCTGCTGTGTGCGATTGTTTTTCTGGCTCTGTTCTATTTTGCCCTTACTCAGATAGGGCTGGGGCTTAAAATTCTTTTTCCGCGTCTTGACACCTTTCATGATACGGATGATATTTTTGTTTATGCGGTAAACTATCTGCTTCAAAGCAGATTCAGCGGTTTTTTTCTGATCAGCGTAATCGGAGCGTGCCTTTCTACGGCCAATTCGCAGCTTTTGCTGATAGGCTCCATGCTGTCTTATGATGTGGCGGGGCAGTTCGGGAAGAATGGGATGAAGGAGGACAAGCTGCTGGGGCGCGCCAAGTGGTTTATATTCATCGGAGGTACCCTGGCTCTAATACTGTCCCTGAATCCCCCTGAGGATATCCTCTTTTTCGGCGCCGATATATGGGGAGTTTTTGCAGTGATTTTTACGCCTTTAATCTACGGGGCGCTGTTATATCCGAGAGGAACAAAGGCCGGGGCCTACGGTTCATTTATCGTGGGCATAATCTGTGCGGCTCTGTTATGGGGCAGGACCACCAGGGTATACTGGGCCTTCCCGGCCACAGCCTGTTCTGTTCTGGCATACCTTGTAATTCCGTTTTTCCAGAGGAAAACAGGCGCTAAAGGGTAACAGATCAGACAGGTCTGCGCGTTTGCTGCGCGGACCGTGCGAAAAGGTAGTGGAAGCGAGCATCCGGCTCATCGCGCAGCGATTTTATTAGCCGGATGCAGTAACAGTTCCTTGTCGGAACTGTTACGCTGAAGGGGAAAAGGGGGCTGAAGAATGAAAAAGTTGACCGACAGGCTGTCAAAATGGTTTTTTCAGATAGAGAACGAAATCCTGGTCCCGTTTTTATTTGTCGGAATTGTCGTAATCTGTGGTTTTGGGGTAATCTCCTATTACAACGGTTACACGATGCAGAGAGATAACCAGAAAACCCTGGCCGTCTACATGTTTGAGGAAATAAACAGGGATGTTGAGTATTTGTCCGGCCGTCTGAGCGAGAAGGAGCTGAAAGATAAATACAGGTATTATGGGAGAGGCTATGTCCGGATTACGGATAAGGACGGTCAGGTTATTACTTATGAAGACGGCTCTGTTCAGGATAAGACGGTATTTTTAACGAATGAGGGTGCGAACAAGCTGGGATGGAAACTGGAATTTCTGATAGACGAAAATTTGTTTGAGGAAGAAATTCTGGAAAAACAGAATTATGTCGTCATCGGGGCCATCGCATCCCTTCTTATCATCATACAGGCCAGTATTTTTATTTCCCATAACATTACAAGGCCAATCCGCAGTATGAGCAGTACGTGCCGGGAAATAAACAAAAATAAGGGAAACTACAGGAGCTACCGGTTCGAATCGGTGAAAAGAAAAGACGAAATAGGCCAGCTGGCTGTTACATTTGAGAGCCTGCTACGTAACATGGATAACTACACTAAGATGGAGTATACCAGCAAAATGTCGGCGACGCTTGCCCATGAGATAAAAAACCCGATTGCAGGGATACGTTCAGGGATACAGCTTTTAAAGGGAAGAGCAGCCAAAGAAAGTGACAAAATGCTATGCGAGAGCATGATTAAAGAGGTTGACAGAGTGACCACTCTGATTATGAATCTTTTTACTCTTTCCGTAAAGAAGGAATCCCCAAAGGAATTGATATCCTTTGAAAAAGTCATTGGTGAGATTGCGATGATTTATTCCAAGGGGGCGGAGGGACAGGGAGTCGTGATGGAAACCGCGGTGGAGGAAGGACTGACGGGCTATCTGAATGAGAATGAATTCCGCCAGATTGCCCACAACCTGATCAGCAACAGCATTAAATCGGTTATTCCCGGCATTGAGGGGAGAATCAGGATATCGGGAAGAGAGAGCGGGAACAAGGCTCTGATTGAGTTTCAGGACAACGGAAAAGGGATGTCGCGGGAAGAACTGACGCGCGCCATGGAGCCGTTCTACACAAAGAGCATTAACGGAATTGGAATTGGTCTTGCTATTGTAAAGAAGCTGGTGGAACAAAACGGCGGCCTGATGGAGATGGCCAGTGCCTGCGGGGAGGGGACCTGCGTAAGGCTGACATTTTACAGGAGGGTGGAAGATTATGAAGAAAATATTAGTCGTGGATGATGAATTTCTGATCCGTTACACACTGGAGGAAGGGCTGAAGGACAGGGGATATGACGCCAAATCGGCCGGGACCATAGAGGAGGCCGTAGAGTGTGTAAAGAAATTCCACCCGAATGTCGTGATCCTGGATAATCTTCTGGAGCATAGCGTGGGTATGGATGAGATTGCCACCTTCAAAAATATGGATGAGGATATCCAGGTCATTTTGATGACGGCCTACGGCTCCGTATCCCAGGCAGTGGAGGCGACCAAAAGAGGGGCCTACGATTATGTTTTGAAACCGTTTGATGTGGATGAAATCGATTTTATTATAAAAAGATGTCTGGAGCAGATGAAGCGCCGTGATTCTCTGGAATTTTTGAAGGGAAAATCCCAGGATTTTACCGGAATCAGTGAGGCTGTCTGCCAGATCCGCTCCCAGATCAAGGTGCTGGGTGAAAATTCCTCTGTCAATGTCCTGATTAGGGGGGAAACGGGGACCGGAAAAGAGGTGGTGGCCAGACAGATTCATGACTGCAGTGACAGGAGAGAAAATCTGATGGTCAGAATCAACTGCGGGGCAATCCCTGAAAATCTCCTGGAAAGTGAGCTGTTCGGTTACGAGAAGGGCGCATTTGCGGGAGCGCTGAAGACGAAGAAAGGGCTGATAGAGCTGGCTAACGGCGGAACCGTCTTCCTGGATGAAATCGGAGAACTGCCTCTTGCCATGCAGACAAAGCTTTTGACTTTTCTGGACGACCGGAAATACAAACGAATCGGCGGTCTGGAAGATATCGAGCTGGATGTACGGGTGATTGCCGCGACCAACCGGAATCTGGAGAGGGCGATTGCGCAGGGCCAGTTCCGTGAGGATTTGTTCTACCGCCTCAATGTGATGCAGATTGTAATTCCTCCGCTCCGGGAGCGGCGGGAAGATATCCCTGCACTTTGTGATTACTATCTGGACTACTATAATAAATCCTTTGCCAAAAACATTGAGAGGGTAGAGCCGGATTTTATGAGGGAGCTGATTTTATATGACTGGAAGGGGAACGTCCGGGAGCTTAAGAATATCTTTGAACGCTGCTTCCTGTTCAGCCAGGGGAATGTCCTGGAGAAGCACGTAGAACTGACGCCGGTTGAGAAAACGGAGACCGGCGGACATGGGAACTGTTATTATCTGAAAGATTTGGAGAAAGGTCCAATCAGTCTCGAACAGGAGGTTTTAGTGCTGGAAAAATTATATATGAATCAGGCGCTCAAAATCAGTAATAATAATCTGACCAAAGCCGCCGCTCTCCTGGGAACGACCCGTTTTTCTATCAAGAGGAAGATGGAGAGGGAGGAATAAAGAGCGGTGAACCATAAACCGTGCAAAAAGTCACATCGTGCAAAAACGCACGCAAAAATCGTGCGTTTTTGCACGATTTTTGCGTTAATTAGCCATAAAAATAAAAATAATCGAAATAAATATTGAAAAAAATATTAAAGTCAGATAAAATAGTACTGTCAGAACTACATATGGTTCGAGGGGCAAATAAACAGTGAAGGTAAGGAGGAAAAGACTATGTATTATGTGGATTTGAACAGTGATTTGGGAGAGAGCTTCGGCAATTATACGATCGGTATGGATGCGGAAATTCTCAAGTATGTATCATCCGCAAACGTTGCATGCGGCTGGCACGCAGGCGATCCGATTGTAATGGAAAAGACGGTTGCCGTTGCTAAGGATAACGGCGTTGCCGTAGGCGCACATCCCGGATTTCCTGATTTGATGGGATTCGGAAGAAGGAATATGGTAGTTACTCCGGAGGAAGCAAAGGCGTATGTGAAGTATCAGCTGGGGGCTTTAAAAGCATTTACAGACAGCCACGGTGTGAAAATTCAGCATGTAAAACCGCACGGGGCTCTCTATAATATGGCGGCAGTCGATGAAAAGCTGGCGAAGGCAATGTGCGAGGCGGTTTATGAAGTAGATAAGGATATCATTTTCATGGGACTGGCAGGCTCAAAGATGATTGAAGCGGCCGAAGCGGCCGGCCTTAAGGCAGCCAGCGAGGTATTTGCAGACAGGGCATATAATGACGACGGAACTCTGGTATCCAGGAAACTGGAAGGTTCGGTTATCAAGGATAAAGACCTGGCTATTAAACGCGTAGTCAGAATGGTAAAAGAAGGAAAAGTGGAGAGCATTAACGGAAACGACATTAATATCAAGGCTGATTCCATCTGTGTTCACGGTGACAATCCAAAAGCTCTTGAGTTTGTAAAAAATATCCGCGAAACTCTGATCGCGGAGGGTGTAAGTATTAAAAATCTGTTTTAATGGGAATGGGAAAACCTTAGACAGTATTCACAATGAAGGAGATATATATGGGAGAGAAGAAAAAGAATAATATGACGGTCCTTTTGGGAGCAGCGTTCCTGATGGCGACATCGGCTATCGGACCCGGCTTTCTGACACAGACAGCCACTTTTACAGGCCAGTACGGTTCAATTTTTGCAATGGTTATCATCTGCACCATCCTTCTGGATGTCACGACGCAGTTAAACATCTGGTCGATTATCGGTGTGTCCGGTATGCGCGGCCAGGATATTGCCAACAAGGTTCTGCCGGGACTCGGTTATTTTATCGCGTTCCTGGTTGCCCTCGGCGGCCTGGTATTTAATATTGGAAACGTGGGCGGAGCCGCCACGGGACTGAACGTAATGTTCGGACTTCCGGTCAAGGCCGGCACGATTATCGGCGGAGCCATCGGCATCCTGATTTTCCTGTCCAAGGATGCCAAATCCGGTATGGATAAGATGACAAAGTATCTGGGAAGCATTATGATTCTTGTGGTACTCTTTGTGGCATTCAAATCAAAGCCCCCGGTTGGCGAGGCAGTGACAAGCGTCTTCAAGTTTTCAGAAGCTCCGGGACTGGTATTCCCGATGATTACACTGCTCGGCGGAAGCTGCGGCGGATATATTACTTTCTCCGGCGCCCACCGTCTTCTCGACGCAGGCTTTTCAGGGACCAAGGATCTTCCGGAAGTGCGCAGATCCGTTCTTATGGGAATTACTGTGTCAGGCACCATGAGAATCTTATTATTCCTTGCTGTTCTGGGCGTTGTTACGGCTATGCCGCAAGTTGTGGGAAGCGATGCATGGGTAGCCAGTCCTCCCGCGGCAGCATTCCAGGCAGGCGCAGGCGTGATCGGCTATAAGATTTTCGGCCTTGTTATTTTCTTTGCGGCATGTACCTCTATTATCGGTGCGGCTTATACTTCCGTTTCCTTCTTAAAGACACTGCATCCATTTATCATGGAAAATGAAAAATGGTTCGTTATCGGATTTATTGCCGTTTCTACCGTAATTATGACTTTATTAGGCCAGCCTGCAACTCTGCTGGTACTGGCAGGTTCCGTAAACGGCCTGATTCTTCCTCTGACTCTTCTGACCATCCTTCTGGCCAGCAGGAGAAAAGATATTGTGGGAGAAAATTATAAGCACCCGATGGTTCTGATTGTTCTGGGACTTGGCGTTGTACTTCTGACAGGATATTCAGGTATCATGGCGCTTCCGAAGATTCTGACCATCTTTGGATAATGAATTGACAGTAAATTAGTGGTAACAAGCCTGTACAGCGGCTTGTTACCGTTTTGGAGGAAAAAATATGAGCGAAGTAAGATACCTTGTATCAGGCGACTGCTCCGTGTGTGTTGAATTCGGCAATGAAATCAGTCCTGAAATCAATAAGAAAATCAGGGCGTTTAAAATCGCCGTTGAAAAAAGCGGAATCGAAGGGATAGTCGAGACCGTTCCAACGTACCGTTCTCTGCTTGTCTATTATAAACCTGAGATTATCAGTTTCAGGGAAATCTCGGAAAAGTTCGAAGAGCTTATGGGTTCCCTTGATAATATCGAAATCCCGCCGCCAACGGTAATTGAAATTCCGGTTCTTTATGGCGGGGAAATGGGACCTGATATCCAGAACGTGGCCGAACATAACGGTAAGACGGTGGAAGAGGTTATTCAGATTCACACATCGGAAGAATATCTGATTTATATGATTGGCTTTATAGCCGGTTTCCCGTATCTGGGAGGAATGAGCAAAGAGATTGCCACCCCGAGGTTAAAAAGCCCCAGGGTTAAAATCGACGGCGGTTCGGTGGGAATTGCCGGCGAGCAGACCGGTGTCTACCCGGTTGACTCCCCCGGAGGCTGGCAGTTAATCGGAAGAACACCGTTAAAGCTTTATGATGCAGAGCGTGAGAAACCGGTGCTTCTGGAAGCCGGACAGTACATAAAGTTTAAGTCCGTTACCCCGGAAGAATACGACGCAATTCTGAAGGCTGTGGAAGACGGCAGCTACCGTTACGTTGTATATGACAAGGAGGTGTAACGATGGGCATTAAATTTTTAAATGGGGGGTTCCTCACGACAATCCAGGACATGGGACGCACAGGCTATCAGGAGTCCGGCATGTCCGTATCCGGCGTCATGGATCAGCGCTCTGCGGCACTGGCCAACATCCTTGTCGGGAATGATGAAAATGAAGGCGTCATGGAGGTTACCCTGATGGGGCCGATGGCGGAGTTTACAGCAGACAATATCATTGCCGTCACAGGGGCCAATCTCGGGCCGAAGTTAAACGGCAAGGAACTGCCGATGTACCAGGCGGTACAGGTGCACAAGGGCGATTCCTTAAGCTTTGCCGGCATGTTCAGCGGCAGCAGGGCCTATGTGGCATTTGCAGGAGGGCTGGATATCCCGGTCATCATGGGAAGCAAGTCCACAAACCTGAAATCCAGGGTAGGCGGCTATGAAGGAAGAAAACTGGGGGCAGGAGATGAGATTGCCTTTACGGCGCCGAAAACCACTCTTCCCAATATGCACCTGAGAAAAATTAAACCCGATGACTTTACCGCCACGGAACAGGTTCTGCGGGTGGTAATGGGACCACAGGATGATTATTTTACAGAGAAGGGGCTCGACACATTCCTGAGCGCAACGTATGCGTTCACCAATGAGTCGGACCGTATGGGCTGCCGGTGCGAGGGCGAAGTGATTGAGCATAAAAACGGCGGCGATATTATTACCGATGGAATCGCTTTTGGAGCAATCCAGGTTCCGTCTCACGGACAGCCAATCATTATGATGGCAGACCACCAGACAACAGGCGGTTATACAAAGATTGCAAGCGTTATTTCCGTGGATCTTCCCAAGGTGGCCCAGTCCAGGCCGGGATATAAGGTAAAATTCCGTAGGGTTTCCATCGAGGAGGCACAGGAGTTATACATCGCACAGGTGGAAGAATTCAAGGCATTAAAAGAGAAGTTATCAAAAGCGCCGGAGCCTGCCGCTGAGCGGGATGCGGTTATCCAGGCGGCGGTCGCCCACGAGGCGTCCAAGTACTGGGGAAGCGCCGGAACGTATAAGGTTCGGATTGACGGAGAGGAATTTATTGTCGAGCTTCAGGAAGAGAGAACAGGGCTGCGCTAGGGACACCTATTTAAAATCAAACAGGGAGGTAGATACCCATGAAAGACTACAGCAAGACGTCACCGGAAGAGATCTGGAAACTGATACGTTCCGGAGAAATTGATTACCCGACGGCAGGAATGTGCGCGGGATACGCACAGGCCAACCTGGTTATTCTGCCGAAAAAATATGCTGAAGATTTTAAAGAATTTGCCAGAAAGAATCCGAAACCATGTCCGATCCTGGAAGTGGTGGAAGGAACTCCGGATGTTCATGATATGGGAGAAGGCTCTAATATCGTAACGGACATCCCAAGATATTTCATCTACAGAGATGGAGTCAGGACGGAAGAGGTGACTGATGCATCTTCCTACTGGGAGGATGATTTTACCGGGTTCCTGATTGGCTGCAGCTTCTCCTTTGAGGAAGCGCTCATGAGGGCCGGAATTGAAGTGCGCCATATTGCGATGGGCTGCAATGTGCCCATGTACAAGACGAACATCGCCTGTGAGAGCGCAGGGGTATTTGAAGGACCGATGGTAGTCAGCATGCGTCCGATGACACCTGAGAATGCAGAGAAGGCCAAAGAAATCACCGATAAGTACCCGAATGTCCACGGAGGCCCGGTGCAGATAGGCAATCCTGAGGCGATCGGAATCATGGATATCAACAAGCCTGATTACGGCGACAGCGTTGAAATCCGCGAGGGAGAGATTCCCGTATTCTGGGCTTGCGGCGTTACTCCGCAGGCGGCAATCGAGAATGCGAAGCTGCCCCTTGTAATTACCCATGCTCCGGGACATATGTTTATCACAAATGTCCTGAATACGGAGTTGAATGATTTCCTGGAGGCGAAGAAACAAAAATAAATACGGCCTTATTAAATTTATTAAATCATATAAGGAAAAAAAGTTCATTACAAAACAAGCGGCGGGAAAAGGAGAGATGTTCCGGGGAGGAAGCTCTCCTTTTCTCTGTAAAAAGCTTGACAGGATCTGCTGCCGCAGGTAGAGTGTAGGAGAAAGAAAGGTGTATGGACACAGGCAGGAAAGCAGGTATGATGAACAGGCAGTTAGATGAAAAGATATTCATTGAAGTAAACGGAATCAGGCAGGGGATGTTTTTGCAGAGTGAAAACACCGAAAATCCGGTCCTGCTGTACCTCCATGGAGGACCCGGGTCACCGGAGATAGCATTCACTCAGGATTACCCGACGGGGCTGGAACAGTTATTTACTGTCTGCTGGTGGGAACAGCGGGGCAGCGGTATCTCCTACAGCCGGAAGGTTACAAAAGAAACCATGACAATCGGGCAGATGATAGAGGATGCGACAGCGGTGACGAATTATCTGCGCCGGAGGTTCGGGAAGGAAAAAATATATGTTTTAGGTCATTCCTGGGGTTCCGTGCTGGGAGTGCTTACGGTTCAGAAATCACCGGAACTGTTCCATGTCTATATCGGAATTGGTCAGGTTGTTTGCCAGTCAAAATCCGAGTGTCTTGCCTATTCCTTTATGGTAAATGAGTTTACTGCCGCAGGCGACAGGAAGATGCTGCGCAGATTAGAGAAGTTCCCAATCGACAGAGGAGGCGGGGTAAGCTTTCAGTATCTCGCGGTGCGGAGCGTGGGGATGATGAAGCTCGGGATCGGGATTATGCATCATCTGGACTCCATGAGTGATTGTATTAAAATAGTGCTGCGCTATAAAGGGTACACTTTGAAAGATAAGCTTCACTTCGTCATGGGAAGCGGTCTGGCGCTCAAATGTCTGTGGGACTTTGTGATGCAGACCGATTTTATAAAACAGGTTCCCCGTCTGGAGATTCCGGTCTACATTTTTCAGGGCCGGTTTGATTACCAGGTATCCTACAGCCTTGCAAAAGAGTTTGCAGACACGGTAAAAGCGCCGGTGAAAGGTTTTTATACCTTTGAAAATTCGGCTCACAGTCCCTGCTTTGAAGAGCCGAAAAAGATGTGCCGTATTATCCGGGAAGACGTGCTGCAGGGAAAATGCGGTTTGGCGGATGGATAAAACTTGAAATGTCGCAGAAAACCTTATTTTATAAGGAAAAAGTGGTTGACACGTCCGGCAGAGTGTAATATAATGTATAACTGTGACATCAGGAGAAAGCGTCTGTACCAATGCCCCGGAACAGACATTTCATGATAAAGTTAATCTCAAATATCTGATAGTAAAACAGGAGGTCAACCAATGAAGAGTTTTATGGCTAGTCCAGCAACAATCGAGAGAAAATGGTACGTAGTTGACGCTACAGGATATACATTAGGTCGTCTGGCATCAGAAGTAGCAAAGGTTTTAAGAGGAAAGAACAAACCGATCTTTACACCTCACATGGATTGCGGTGATTACGTGATCGTGGTAAATGCAGAAAATATTAAAGTAACAGGCAAAAAGTTAGATCAGAAGATCTACTACAATCACTCTGACTATGTAGGCGGTATGAGAGAGACTACATTAAAAGAGATGATGGCTAAAAAGCCTGAGAAAGTTATTGAGTTAGCAGTTAAGGGAATGCTTCCAAAAGGACCTTTAGGAAGAAGTATGCTTACAAAACTTCATGTTTATGCTGGTCCAGAGCATGAGCAGGCAGCTCAGAAACCGGAAGTTTTAGAAATCAAATTTTAATTAAAGGTGCTGGAAGGAGGAAACAATAATGGCTAACGCTAAATTTTACGGAACAGGCAGAAGAAAAAAATCTATCGCCAGAGTATATATTGTACCGGGTACAGGTAACATTACAATCAATAAGAGAGACATCGATAACTACTTTGGTCTTGAGACACTTAAGGTAGTTGTTCGTCAGCCGCTCGTTGCTACAGAGACAGCCGATAAATTCGACGTATTAGTAACAGTACGCGGAGGCGGATTTACAGGACAGGCAGGCGCAATCCGCCACGGCCTTTCAAGAGCTCTTCTTCAGGCTGACGCTGATTACAGACCAGTTCTTAAGAAAGCGGGTTATTTAACACGTGATCCAAGAATGAAAGAAAGAAAGAAATACGGTCTCAAAGCAGCTCGTCGTGCTCCACAGTTCAGCAAACGATAAGAAATTGTATATTATAGTACACGTGAAAAACCTGCAGACATTATGTTTGCGGGTTTTTTTTAGATCATAATTGTGGTATACTTATACTGTAAAAGATATACTGTTAAGGATATTTTATAATGTGAGGAGGAAAATACAATGCCGGAAATATCATTATTCTATGGAATCAGGGTGACGATGTATTATGATGACCATAATCCACCTCATTTTCATGCTGAGTACAATGGAAATAAAGCAATAGTTGAAATAGATGGAGTAAGAGTAATAAAAGGTGCCTTGCCATCAAAGCAGTTAAAGCTGATTTTAGCATGGTGTGTTTTGCATCAGGATGAATTGATGCAGAATTGGGAATTATCCAAAGACGGAAAGCCGATGAACAGAATTAATCCATTAATTTAAGGAGGTGGCAGTATGTTTCCGAAGGTAGTGCAAGTGATACCCATGAAAGATTACTCTGTTTATGTATATTTTGAAGATGGGAAAATTGTATCTTATGATATGTCCAAGATGATTGAGAAAGAGGCATTTCGTTCGCTGCGTGATATTAATATTTTTATAGATACTTGTACGGTAATGAATGATACTCTTGCATGGGACATTGGTAAGAATCGCGATGTTACGATGTGCCTGGATATTGACCCGGACACACTGTATGAATTACCGATGGCGGTGGAAAAGATAGCATAATATATGGTTTGGGGACAGTATGAGCACATATGAGCGTATATGGGTAACTAACACGTAACTGACAAACAGCTTAAAAATGGCGTATTTACGGCGTTCGGAGTTATCCAAGAGATAATAAGAGACTTTATAAGAAAATTATCAGAACCCTTGAAAATGCAATGTTTTCAGGGGTTCTTTCATTTTCCTTAACAAAATCACACATTCTTAACGATTTTCTCGTTTATCGACACTTTATCGACGGGACGGGTCTACAATCATCCTAACCTTATCAATGGCAATGAAAAAGGCACAAAGGCGTATCTGCTGTAAGACGGCAGGTGTGGCCTTTTTTGTTTTTTGGCGGTGAAAATAGTACACAAAACGTTTCTCATCGCCGATTGCGGTAATAAGCCCGCAAAGCGCACTTTTTACCGGTTTGGGTAGGAATTTTGCTGCCAGAACCAGAAGAATTCCGAATCGGAACAAAATAAGGTTCTACCCGGTGTCGGCCATGCCATATGATAAGAAATAAAAAGGAGGTTTACAGCTATGAAGAAAATGAAAAAACTTGTATCAGTCGTTATGAGTGTGGCAATGGTTTATTCCCTGACGGGATGCAGCTCGGGCGGTAAAGAATCAGCAGCGCCTGAATCGAAACCGGCAGAAACTCAGACACCCGCCTCAGGCGAATCTTCAGATGGTGCGCAGGCAGCGGCGGACAGCAGTAATCCCATTAAAATAGGATTCTTTTCGCCTCTTACGTCGGCTTCCGCATCTGCGGACGGAGAAAGTACCTTAAATGCGGCGAAGCTTGCAGTGGCTGATATCAATGCTGCGGGCGGGCTCTTGGGAAGAAGTGTGGAGCTGGTGGATTATGATGACGCTCTCGACACGAACCAGGCGGTCAGCATAGCGGAAAAACTGACGACAAAGGACGGTGTTGTTGCAATCGTCAGCGGAAGCTACAGCGGACCGACCCGTGTGGCGGCTCCGATTATACAGGCGGCGGGCATTCCGATGGTATCTGCTTATGCCGTTCATCCTGACGTGGTAAATGCAGGAGATTATATCTTTTCACAGTCCTTCCCCGGCCAGGTTCAGGGCAAGGCAGGAGCTGTTCTGGCTGTCGATAAGCTGGGAGCAAAACGCATTTCCATCATTGCCGTTGATCTGGATTACGGTTCAGAGCTTGCGGGAACCTTTGAGGAGTATGCCAAGGCGCATGGCGCAGAGATTGTTTCCTATGATAAAGTGGCAATGAGCGATAATGAATTCACCTCCATCATCACAAAATTAAAACAGGACGTTAAACCGGATCTGATTTATATGGCTAATTATTATGCACATGCATCGGAAGTTATGAAACAGTGCAAGACATTAGGTCTGGATGTCCCGGTTGTCGGCACGGAGGGCGTGGATTCCTGGCAGTTCCTGGAGACGGCGGGAAAGAATGCGGACGGACTCTATCTGACGACCAACATGGACCGTGATACAAAGGACGAGAATACACAGAAATTTATGAAAGACTACAGAGCTACATATAATAAAGAGCCTGACATGGTCGGAGCTTCCGCGTACGATGCATTCCAGGTTATCTTTAAAGCGATTGAAGAAGCGGGTTCTACCGACCCGGCTGCCATTAAAGATAAAATAGCATCGCTGAAGGATATTGACACGGTTACGGGAAAACTTTTATATTACACCGAAAACGGAGAAGCTGTAAAGCCGGTTCAGATTCAGGTTATCAAAGACGGCAAGTATCATTATTACGATATAATAGATGATCCGGAAATCATTGTTCCTGAGACAAAGTAACCAGTCGTATCCAGTACGGGAGAAGAGATGCCTTATTTAAGGCATCTCTTTGAAGATAGAAGGCGGTGAATTCTATGTTATTGCAGCAGATTATCAACGGAATTATTATCGGAAGCGTCTATGCACTGACGGCTATGGGCGCCACCCTGATATATGGAATTATGAGGATTCTTGATATAGCCAATGCCGGAGCTTACGTGGTGGGAGCTTATATCGGATACTACATTTATATTACGACAGGAAATCTGCCCCTTGCTTTTATATTGTCCATGGGGCTGACGGGTACTATCGGCGTGCTTGTCCACAAATGCCTGTACGGCCCGATCCTGGCGAAGCCGCATATCCTGCCTATTATTCCGCTGATCACCAGCGTCGGTCTTTTTACACTGACCGGTGATCTTGTAAGACTGATTTGCGGAGCGGGAACAAAAGCATACAACGCAGAGCTGGGATTTGGCGCTGTTCACCTGGGAAATAATATTGTCATTGCCCCGGAGTGGATCCTGATTCTGGTTCTTACGGCAGTCCTGTTTCTTATTTTATGGTTTATTCTTAACAAAACTACGCTGGGGCTGGCGTGGAAAGCCACGGCAGAGGATCCGGAGATTGCAAGGGCGGTGGGAATCAATACCAACTCTGCAACGGCCTTGAGCTATATCATCGGTTACGGTTTTGCCGCTGCCGCGGGTATCATGGTCGGAATTCTCTATAACTCCATTACACCTGCTCTCGGCGAGACGCCATCCTATAAAATGCTTGCCATTATTGTATTGGGCGGTCTTGGAAACCCGGTCGGTACCGTGATAGCGGGACTTTTTGTCGGGCTGTCGGAAACTCTGATATCTGTGTACATAGGTTCTTTCATACCGAAAGATTCGATTGCGTTTATTGTACTGGTGTTGATACTGCTTATCAAGCCCTCCGGCTTAGTGAGCAAAAAACTCTCGTAAAGGAGGGGATGGAATGAGTTATATTATTACGGTTGCGGTAAATATAGCTATTTTTGCACTGCTGGCGCTGAGCCTGAATATCATTACCGGATATGCGGGACAGTCGGCCATGGGCCACGCCGCCTTTTTTGGAATCGGTGCGTATACGGCTGCGCTGATGACGAATGCAGGAATCAGTTTCTGGCTGAGTCTGCCAGCAGCAATGCTGGTCACGGCAGCGGCAGGAGGGCTGCTCGGTGTAATCAGCCTCAGGGTAAGAGATGACTTTCTGGCCATTACGACGATCGGTATTAACTTTGTCATGGTGGCGCTCTTTCAAAACATGAAAATCTTCGGGGCATCCCTGGGAATGTCGGTAACACCTCCTACGTTTTTCGGCGCAAAGATGACGCCGATGCACTTTCTGGTGCTCCTTCTGATTTTAATCGTGCTGACCTGTCTGCTGACGCGCAAGATGACGAAATCGTGGTTTGGTCTGGCTCTGGCCAGCCTGAGAAATGACGAGGGCGCAGCCATGTCCTTCGGTATCAATGTAAGCCAGTATAAAATCCTGGCGTTTATTCTGGGAACCGCGATCGCAGGGCTTACGGGGGCCATCTATGTGCACCGTATGACATTCATATTCTCCAGCAGCTTTGCGTTTACCGTTTCCATCAGTATCTTATCCATGGTGGTGGTAGGAGGAATCGGGACGATAAGAGGACCGCTGCTGGGAGCGCTGATTCTGGGGGCGGCTCCCGAGGTTCTGCGTTTCGCCGCTGATTACAGGATGATTCTGTATGGAGGAATCCTGGTGCTGATGATGCGGTTCCAGCCGCAGGGGCTGCTTGGCTGTGACAGCTTTATTCTGCGGGGCCTGCACAAACTATTTCCGAAAGATAAGGCAGGTGAGATGAATGGATGAGATGCTGAAGGTGGAAGAACTTAAGATGTATTTCGGCGGTCTGAAAGCCATTGATGATTTCAGTATGTCGGTTTACGATAAGGAGACGCTTGGAATCATCGGACCGAACGGGGCAGGGAAAACAACGCTGTTTAACGCAATCTGCGGCGTTTATAAACCGACGGACGGAAAAGTGCTGCTGAACGGGGAAGAGATCCAGGGAAAGCTGCCGTATGAAATTGCAAGGAAAGGGATTGCCAGAACCTTCCAGATATCGAAACCGCTGGGAGATTTGAGTATACAGGACAATATCGTGGCCGCTCTCGGCATACATGAATATACAGGCGTTAAATCGTTTTTTAAAAAGAGCCATACAAAGGAGATGCTTGAGAGGGCGGAAGAGCTGATGGAACTGGTGGATTTGAAGGAATACCGGTTCAAACTGGCAAGGGACGTGAGCCTCGGATATTTAAGGCGGCTGGAGATTGCCCGCGCGCTGGCTACGGACCCGTTTCTCATCATGCTGGATGAACCGTGCGCAGGACTCAGCAATTTTGCCATCAACGAGGTAACGGAGCTGATCATGGGGCTGAAGGCGCAGGGGAAAACCATCATCCTGATTGAACATAACCTTCCTATCACGATGAAGGTGTGCGACAGGATCGTCGTTCTCAGCTACGGTAAGAAAATTGCCGAGGGAGTGCCGGAAGAAATACGGAGGAATCCACAGGTAATTGAAGCATATCTGGGAGAGGAGGACGAAAGCGATGCTGAAAATCTCTAATCTGGAAGTGAATTACGGAAAAATGCAGGTAATCAAGGGAATCAGCCTGGAGGTGAAAGAAGGAGAGCTAATCAGCGTAATAGGACCGAACGGGGCTGGAAAGACAACGCTGATCCGCACTATCATGGGGCTTAAGAAAGCCGCATCAGGCAGCATTTTCTTCGAAGATAAGGATATAACGGCGCTCCCGGCATGGAAACGCGCCGATATGGGAATCGGATATGTTCCCGAGGGCCGGCGCGTCTTCGGCAATCTGACAGTGGAAGAGAACCTGCTGACCGGATGTTATAAGGTAAAGGACAATGTGAGGAAAAGGGCCAGTATCAAACGCGTTTATGAACTGTTTCCCCGTCTGGAGGAGAGAAAGAACCAGTCGGCCAGGACAATGAGCGGAGGTGAACAGCAGATGCTGGCAATCGGAAGGGCGCTTGTCCTGGAGCCGCGTCTTCTGCTGATCGACGAGGTATCGATGGGACTGATGCCCATCATGGTAAATACCTGCTTCAAGATTATAAAAGACCTGAATGACTCCGGCATCACGGTTCTTGTTGTGGAGCAGAATGCCAATAAAGCCCTTAAGATCGCCAACCGCGGATATGTCATTGAGACGGGCAATATCATTCTGGAGGACGATGCAAAGGTACTCCGGGAAAACGATGTGGTTCAGAAAGCTTATCTGGGAAGCTGATAGGGAGAACTGCAAAGAAGGACAGATGCGGAAAGAGGGACGGAAAAAATCAGCAGAAGAAAAGACGGCAGGAAAAATACAACAGAAGAAATGACAGACACGAAAGGAAGGTCATAGCAGACGCAAAAGAACAGGATAGCAGGGAGGGGAAGGAATAAAGAAATGGAATAAGCAGGGAAGTAAGTGAGGATTCGGATCGGGCCTGAATTCCGCCTGCTTCCCTGCATTGCCGTTATACAGGCTACTTCCCCATTATATTAATGGTTTCCGACTGATGCATCGTGAAAGGCCGGAAGGCAATAAATGTAATTTTTCGGAGCGGCTTCTGGGGGGGACATCTGCCGCTTCTGAATTATAATGCAAATTTTACATATATTTACGATGCAGCCTGCATGGGATTTTACATTGTTCCGTTATAATAGCAGCAGGGGATATGCTGCATGCTTCATCCCGGCCCTAAGACAAACGCCTGAAAGCGTTCGGAGGAGTAACGGCATGTCTGCCGATCATATGATAGAGCAGGTAATAAAAATTGCCTTAAAGGAGGCCTGTGAATGATTAAAACCTATGTAGTGGATACGAATGTTCTGATCCAGGCGCCATATGCGCTGAATTGTTTTGAAGATAATCAGGTGGTGATTCCGGTGGTAGTGCTGGAAGAGCTGGATAACCTGAAAAAAGCCGAGGGGGAGCGGGGGAACAACGCCAGACGGGCCATCAGACTGCTGGAACAGCTCAGAGTCTCAGGAGATCTTTTAGAAGGGGTCAGGCTTCCCGGCGGCGGGATGCTCCGGATCGAGAAAAATTTTGTCGATGTGAAGCTGCCCAGGGATCTTCCCGATGAAAAAGCCGACAACAGGATTCTGAAGGTATGCAAAGGACTGGCGGAAAGCTGCCGGGACGGGAACAGGGCGGCCCATATAACAGGCGGGGAGACGGAAGAAGCCTCCCAGGTGATTCTGGTAACAAAAGATATATTGCTCCGCATCAAGGCCCAGATTATCGGTATCAGAGCAGAGGATTTCACAACCGAACAGGTATCCGACAAAGCGGAGCAATATCTCGGAAGGACGGAGGTATTTGCCCCGGAGGAGCTGTTTAAGGAGTTTAAGAAAAAAGGAATTTCTACCAAAGAAGTTTACATAACAGACGAGAACGGAAAGCATTCAGGTCTCAAACTGGAGGAAAACGAATTTATTATATTAAAGGCGGATCAGTCCACAAAGAAGACCATGCTGGGGAGAGTGGAGAATGGGCGGATCCGGGAACTGGATTTTAAGAAGAGCCGTCCTTACGGTGTCACACCGAGGAATGCCGGACAGTATTTTCTGCAGGAGGCGCTGATGCAGCCGGCCGATAAGGCCCCGCTTGTCATAGTCAAGGGAATGGCGGGAACCAGCAAGACCTTTTATTCTCTCGCGGTTGGTCTTGAAAAGCTTGTTAATAATCCGAACGGGGAATACCGGAGGATTCTGATCAGCCGTCCAAACGCCCAGTTTGACACGGATATCGGCTTCCTGCCGGGAAATGAGCAGGAGAAAATTTCCCCTCTGATGCGGCCGATTATTGATAATCTGGAACAGCTCATTGACTCCAGTGAAGAGCAGCGCTATTCCAATGAGAAGGAATTGAGTGATAAGATACAGGAGATATTTGACAGGGGACTAATCCAGACGGAGGCTCTGAATTATATCAGGGGGCGTTCCATTGTGAAAACGTATCTGATTATCGATGAAGCCCAGAATATGACGCCGAATCAGGTAAAAGGAATCATCACCAGGGCGGGGAAGGACACAAAGATTATACTTCTCGGTGATCCCAACCAGATTGACCGGCCCTATCTCGACGAGAGAACCAACGGGCTGAGCTATGCGGCGGAATATATGAAAGGCAGTTCTCTCTGCTGGCAGATTACGCTGAGTGCAGAGGAATGCGAACGCTCGGCGCTGGCTATGGATGCAGTAAAAAGACTGTAGTATAATCATCGGCATGAGATGAAACAGAATATTAAAATTTTGTAAAAAACAGTTGACTTTATAGCTATGAAGTGATAAAACAATAAACGCATAGTAATGTACGAGTCTTAAACGAAAATGCATGGATGGGGAAATGTTGGATGGAATTGCCCGTTTCAGAGAGTCGCCGGCTGCTGGAAGGCGATACGGACGCCATGACAATCTCACCCCTGAGCAGCTTTCCTGAACATGCCGCTGGCGGATATAACATCTGCGGTGTTTATAGGGAAAGACGGTTTCTTACCGTTAAAAAAGATGCTGTTAAAGAGACCATACGGCCTGAGACAGCAAAAAAGAGGCTGTGTTTATATAAACATGGCAAGGCAGGGTGGTACCGCGGAATTATTTCGTCTCTGCAGCGTAAGCTGCAGGGACTTTTTATATTTATCAGGAAAGTTTTCCTGTTAAATATAAAACGCTCCGCGGAGTATCGTACTGCAAAGGAGCGCAATGCGCGATAAGGCCGGCAAGTACTTATGCAAATGGGAAAAGAGATAAAAAAGAAAGAGGGAAAACAAATGAATGGTATTACAATGATGGTACTGGCCATTGTAGTCTTAGGCGGAGCCTATTTACTGTATGGCCGTTATCTGGAAAAAAAATGGGGGATTGACCCCAAAGCAAAAACACCGGCTTTTGAGATGGAGGACGGTGTGGATTACGTTCCGGCCGATACGAATGTTGTCTTTGGCCATCAGTTTGCTTCCATCGCAGGAGCAGGTCCGATCAACGGTCCGATTCAGGCCGCCATGTTCGGCTGGCTTCCGGTTCTTCTGTGGATTCTGATCGGCGGCGTCTTCTTTGGAGCGGTTCAGGATTTCGCTGCGATGTATGCGTCAGTTAAGAATAAGGGACGTACAATCGGCTATATTATTGAGGAATACATCGGCAAGCTGGGCAAGAAATTATTTCTGCTGTTTTGCTGGCTGTTCTGTATTCTCGTGGTCGCGGCGTTTGCTGACGTGGTCGCGGGAACCTTCAACGGTTTTGTGACGGCCGACGGCGTAACCTCCACTGTTGAGGCCAACGGCGCGGTGGCGACGACCTCCATGCTGTTTATCATTGAGGCGGTGGCACTGGGAATGATTTTAAAATACGGCAGACTGGGCAAGGGGCTCAATACCGCCATTGCAATCGGAATGCTGGTGGCGGCCGTGGGAATCGGTCTCTGCTTCCCGATTTACATAACAAGGCCAACCTGGCATATTATTATCTTTATTTATGTGCTGATCGCTTCGGTAGCGCCAGTGTGGAGCCTGTTACAGCCAAGGGATTATTTAAACAGTTATCTGCTTGTATTTATGATAGTCGCAGCGATTGCAGGCGTGTTTATCTCCAATCCTTCCTGTAACCTGAATTCTTTTAACGGATTTAATGTGGACGGACAGTATATGTTCCCAATCCTTTTTGTTACAATTGCCTGCGGAGCGGTGTCGGGATTCCACTCTCTGGTATCCTCCGGTACCGCGTCCAAGCAGATTAAAAATGAGAAAAATATGCTCCCGGTGTCCTTCGGCGCCATGCTGATGGAAAGCATGCTGGCAATTATCGCGCTGATCGCAGTGGCATCCTTTGCCGACGGGGAAGCGGCGGCAGCCGGACTTACGACTCAGCCTCAGATTTTCGCCGGGGCGATTGCCAACTTCCTGACGGCGGCCGGACTTCCGTACAGCCTCGTGTTTACCCTGATTAATCTTGCGGTTTCGGCATTTGCCCTCACCTCCCTTGACTCCGTGGCCCGTGTGGGACGTCTTTCATTCCAGGAGTTTTTTATGGAAGATGAGACGGAAGGAAAGGAAACCGGCTCATTTATCAAGCTTATGACGAATAAATATTTTGCCACAGCCCTGACGCTGATTCTGGCCTATCTGCTGGCAAAGGTCGGATGCGCTGAGATATGGCCGCTGTTCGGTTCGGCAAACCAGCTCTTATCCGTATTAGCTCTGGTGGCCTGCGCCGTATTCTTAAAGAAGACAAACCGTCAGGGAGCGATGCTCTGGATTCCTATGGTATTTATGATGGCAGTGACATTTACCGCACTTGGAATGACGATATTCAAACTCGGCAGCGCCTTCTTTACAACAGGCCTGAGCTTTGGCAATACGCTTCAGCTTGTGTTTGCAGTCCTCCTGCTGATTCTCGGCGTGATTGTTGCCATCCAGGGAATCCAGAAGCTGGTTGGGAATGATAAGGCTGCGGACGGTATTGCCGGCAAGGAAAAAGAATTAGCATAAACATTAACGTGAATGCCGCAAACGGACTTAAATAACAGCGGTTTGCAGACTGCTTAGGGCAAAAAGATGTCAAAAAAAATGATATCTTTTTGCCCGTTTTCGTTTTTATTACCAATATTCGAAAGTTTGACTGTAAAATTTATGCATGCTATTGAGAAATCCTTTTTCCGGTGATATAATTCTTCCAATTGCAGCAAGAGGGACAGACATTACCGGGATGATGAAGGGATAAAGCATATGATGATATAGGAAAAGACATATGCAGGGGAACAGAGGTTAAGATGGAAAAAAAGCACATGTTCAGCAACAGGGATCTGAGGAAGCTGCTGATACCGCTGGTAGTGGAACAGATCCTGAACTCACTTATGGGAACAGCGGACAGTATCATGGTAAGTAATGTGGGGCCTGCCGCCATTTCGGCAGTTTCACTGGTGGATTCAATCAATATTCTGGTTATCCAGGCATTCTATGCGCTGGCGGCCGGGGGAGCCATCATCTGCTCACAGTATATTGGCCAGGGAGACCATAAAAATGCAGGCCGATCCGCAAATCAGCTGGTTTTTGTCGTTACGGTCATTTCAGCAGCGGTTACCGCGGCTTGTCTGGCATTCAGGATGCCTCTTTTGAAGCTGATTTTCGGTCAGGTGGAGCCGGCCGTTATGGATGCGGCCCAGATCTATTTCTTCTTTACAACATTATCATTTCCGTTTATTGCGCTCTATGATGCGGGCTCTTCGGTTTACCGGGCACAGGGGAATACAAAGCTGCCCATGACAATTGCCGTGGTTTCCAACGGGCTTAACATTTGCGGCAATGCCGTTTTAATATGGGGATTTAAAATGGGTGTCACCGGTGCAGCTTTGGCTACACTGGGTTCTCGAATTTTTTCCGCTGTCATCGTATTTGCTTTTTTGAGAAAAAAAGACCAGACTCTTGTCATCCGGGATTATTTCAAAATCAGGCCGGATTTATATAAAATCAGGATGATTCTGGCTGTCGGGATACCGAATGGAATTGAAAATGCCATGTTCCAGTTTGGAAAGCTGGCGATCCAGTCTACGGTATCCACAATGGGAACGATTGCGATTGCAGCGCAGGCTATGACAAATATTATGGAGAATCTGAACGGCATCGCGGCTATCGGTATCGGCATCGGCCTGATGACGGTCGTCGGGCAGTGCATGGGAGCAGGCCGGAAGGAGGAGGCGGTTTATTATATTAAAAAACTGAGCGGACTGGCCGAGATTGTAATTATTATAAGCTGTCTGGCTGTTTTTGCCCTGACAAAGCCGATCACGATACTGGCAGGAATGGAGAAAGAGAGCGCAGATATGTGCTTTTATATGGTAGGGTGGATAACGTTTGTCAAGCCCCTTGTATGGGCGCTGGCATTTATACCGGCTTACGGACTAAGGGCGGCGGGGGATGTGAAGTTCTCCATGTGTACCTCCTGTGTCACAATGTGGGCATTCCGGGTAAGCCTCTGTATTTTCCTGTGCAGGCAGTTTGGCTTTGGCCCGATGGCCGTATGGATTGGCATGTTTACGGACTGGACCATCCGCGCCGTCATTTTTACCTGGAGATTTTTGAGCGGGAGATGGATGTCTCATAAAGTGGTCTGACAGATACTGTCCGCAGAACCGCGTTTTTCAGCGGGGCTGCGAAAAGCAATATGGAGCAGGGCGATCGGAAAGGGAATGTTGGAGAATGGTAATCGGAGGATAAAAATAATGGAACCAGGCGAAAACTTGTATATGGGGGGCGGAATTCTCCGCCGGGGAGACAGAGTGGGACTGTCCTGCTGTTCAAACGGACTTTTGGAGGCGGACAAAGGCTCTCTGGAGCTGCTGAAGGAAAGGCTGGCCCTGATTGGGCTGGAGGCGGTGGAAAGTCCTTTCCTGTACAGAGGCGTTACCGCATTCAGCGGAACCGGGACACAGAGAGCGCATGCGCTGATGGATTTTTACCGGGATGAGACCGTAAAAGCCGTTTTTGACGTTTCGGGCGGAGATATGGCTAATGAGGTACTGACTGATTTGGATTTCGAAATGATCAGCGCCTCCGATAAGATATTTTTCGGATACAGTGATTTGACGACGGTGATTAACGCTATTTATACGAAGACGGGAAAAAAGTCGGGGCTGTACCAGCTGCGCAACCTGACGGGCCCCTGCTGGCAGGAGCAGTTCTCCCAATTCAGGGAAAACATTGATGGAGGGCGGAAGTATGCTGAACAACTTCTCTTTTCATTTTCTTAGGGGAACCAGGATGGAGGGAACAGTGCTGGGCGGAAACATCCGCTGCCTGCTGAAACTGGCAGGAACACAGTACTGGCCCGATTTTACCGGGAAACTTCTGTTCCTTGAATGTAATGGCGGAGAAGTTCCGCAGATTGTGGCGTATTTAAACCAGTTGAGCCAGATCGGGGTATTTTGTCAGATATCCGGGATTTTGCTCGGAACGTTTTCTAGAATGGAAAGCAGAGGACTGCATCCCACGGTGGAAGAACTACTGCTTCGGATGATCCGCCCGGAACTTCCCGCGGCAAAAACATTTCAGATTGGTCACGGAAGCGATTCCAGGTGTCTTATGATCGGTGATCATATCAGAATTCATCAGGCGCTGCAGGAACAGAAACCGCCGGCCTGAGTATTGCAGTTGGTTACTGGCAGCGGTTTATACTTGATATCCGGAAGGCAAAATGATATAATTTTTAATAATTGTTTGCAGGCTGCATTTTGTGGTGTGATTTACCGATTCCAACGCCGGAGTGAGCGGTGGCTGGATTAGATAAAAATCACTTTGTAAGTATTGTAGGAGAAGAAAGATGATGAATTATAAAAAGTATAAGCGTGTACCGGTAGTTGATTTCCCCCGGAGGGAATGGCCGAATAAAGAGATTAAGAAAGCTCCCGTATGGTGCAGCGTGGATTTGCGCGACGGCAACCAGGCTCTGATTGAGCCGATGGTGGTGGAGGAGAAGATTGAGATGTTTAATCTTCTTGTCAGAATGGGATTTAAGGAGATTGAGATAGGATTTCCGGCTGCCTCCCAGATTGAATTTGATTTTTTAAGACAATTAGTTGAGCGAAAACTGATTCCGGACGACGTGGTAGTTCAGGTTCTCACTCAGTGCCGTGAGCATCTGATACGCCGTACCTTCGAGTCCATTCAGGGAATCAAGAAAGCAATTGTACATATTTACAATTCCACATCGACACTTCAAAGGGATGTCGTATTCCACAAAGAGCGTGACGAAATTAAAGAAATTGCCGTTGAAGGAACCAAACTGGTTAAGAAATATCTGGACAACCATGAAGGAGAAGTGATTCTGGAATATTCACCGGAAAGTTTTACCGGCACGGAATTAGATTTTGCCCTTGATATCTGTACCGCAGTACAGGATGAATGGGGACCGACTCCGGAGAAAAAGATGATTATCAATCTTCCGGCTACGGTTGAGATGACAACACCGAATGTCTATGCCGATCAGATTGAGTGGATGAATAAGCACTTCAAAAACCGCGACAGCATTATCTTGAGCGTACACCCCCATAATGACAGGGGAACCGGCATTGCAGCGGCAGAGCTGGCGCTTATGGCCGGGGCGGAACGTATCGAGGGAACGCTGCTCGGCAACGGAGAGCGTACCGGTAACGTCGATATTTTGAATATTGCATACAATATGTTCTCCCAGGGGATAAATCCCGGATTGGAAATTGAGAATATCAAGGAGATTACGGAGATCTGCGAGCGCTGTACCAAGATGCCGGTGGATCCGAGACATCCTTATGCAGGAAAGCTGGTATTTACCGCATTCTCCGGTTCCCATCAGGATGCCATTAACAAAGGAATGCAGGCTCTTGCAAAGAGGACAGACGGCATATGGGAAGTGCCTTACCTTCCGATCGATCCGAGCGATATCGGCCGGGAATACGAGCCGGTAGTGCGCATCAACAGCCAGTCCGGCAAGGGCGGGGTTGCCTTTGTCATGGACAGCTTCTACGGATTCCGTCTTCCAAAGGGAATGCACAAGGAATTTGCAGATATTATCCAGAGGATTGCGGAGAAACAGGGCGAGGTTGCGCCGGAACAGATTATGGACGAGTTCCGCATCAATTATCTGGATCGCAAGGAACCAATGCATTTCAAAAAATGCCAGATTACGGACCGGGAGTACGAGGGAGGCGGATTTGCCACGGTTGCCCACCTTATCTTCACGGATCACGGCGAAGAGCGGGAGGTTGACGGCGTAGGAAACGGCCCGATTGATGCCATTCAAAGAGGACTCGAAGATGCACTCGGCATACAGATCCGTGTTCTGGATTACGACGAGCATGCACTCCGCTCCGGTTCGGGTGCGCAGGCGGCTTCCTATATTCACCTGATGAATGTGGAAACCGGAGAAGCGACATACGGAGTCGGAATCAGCTCCAATATTACGCGGGCATCGATCCGCGGTATATTCAGCGCTGTAAACAGATTATTTTATAAATAAGGGATAAAAAGAGTTCGCAGCGTGCCTGAAAATTCAATCCCGCTCCGGGAAGTTAAGCGAGTTGTAAACAGGTAAACAGCAGTGTAAAAAGCCTTTTCCAGGTGCCGCCTCATAGAGCGGCGCCGGGAAAGGCTTTTATTGATGACGGTGACCGTGCGCGGAGCGTGCAGGTTATCGTTGTCCGCCGTCCGTATGAAAGCCGGCATTGTCTCCGGAGCCTTTCTTATGACTGGTTCGCTGCGGAAGGAACCGATATGCATCAGGCGATCGGTTTTTCCTCGATCAATGTCACAGCCCCGTTTTCCACCTCGATGAAAAACGGCATTTCCGGTTCATCAGAGTCGGAGAAGCTGCGCCCCCAGTCGATGAAACGGTATTGTGTGTCGGCTGTCAGCTTGAGTATGGTCCGGGACCGGCTGGGATTATAGATATAATATCCGTCCGGCATATCGTGTTCCGTCAGTTTAAGGGAGCGGACTTTTTCCTTGTCTTCCGGTGTTATCCACTCCACCATATCCACCCACAGGTTATCGTTGTCCATCCGCCTGATAAACGCGCAATAGGAGCCGGAGGGCTTTGCTTCTTTCCGTCGTTGGAAGATATGCCATTCTTTATCCTCTGACAGTACCATGATTCTGCCGTCCCCGGAGTCCCAGGTGTATGGGCTGCCTATACAGCCGAAGTTGGACTGTCCTTCCTCACCCGGAATTGCTTCAGGCTCCAGAGAGGATGAGATATACCCGTCCACACTGCCTGAATCGCCCATGGGGCCGATTTCCGAGGTGCCGTAATAGATTGCCCCGTCTGCAAAAAGTATCCTGTTCTCAAATTCACTGTCTGCCTGTTCCGACAGAGAAGGGGCTTTGGTATTGTTATTTTGTGACCCGCCGTCATATTCCAAACTGTCGCCGGAACCATCCTCCGAAGGGGTATCAGTGTCGGAGAAGGTGACGGTGACGAAGAGAACCCGGTCATACCCCCGCTTTTCAAGGTCGGGAAGATTATGGTAATCCGTCACATTACCGCTTGTGATGGTATCTGACTGAGTGTTCGCCACCATGGCCAGAACCTCTTTCTCATTATAGTGGAAGGAGGAGAGGGTGCTGAGATGGCTGGTGATGCTGGATCGGTATCCCGAAGTGGAATTAATCAGGCAGGAGTATCTCCCGCCATCCCAGGAGACAGTAATCTCGTCCGGATCCATCAGGACGGATAAACTGCCCTCGGAGGGAGCAGGTCCGCCTGTCCGGGCCAGGCAGACCATTTCGCCATCTTTAAATTCCTCAACAGAAAAAATAAGCTTTTTCAGCTTATCATCTGCTTTATATCTGAAAATCCGGCTGGAAGAATGGGTGTCCACAAGGGAAATCAGGTCACGTTCCCTGTCGGACAGGGGCATCTCGCTTATTTCCATGGGGGACATGGCGTCAGGGGAGGAACTTTTCTGACGGCCGCAGGCCGTGAGCATCACACCGGCCAGCGCTATTACGGGGAGCAGAACCGGTAAAATTTTATATGGTGATAATTTGTTAATATGTTTCAAAAAGATTCTCCTTTCTGATGTGCGCGGAACGTGCAGGTTATCGTTATTTTACCATATGTCCGGTTGCCGCTTTTTACTTTTTTATTACTTCTTTTGTGCTGAAATATGAAGGTTTCCATAATAAATATGATTATATCGGAGTGGTTGCGGTGGAAAACTGTATTTAATTATAATGAATTGTTGACAATTTTATTGCTTAATGTATACTGAAAGATAGGAAAAAACAGGGAGGGGATTGTATGAAAGCGGATCAGGGAAATAACTTAAGTGAAATGGTATATCATTATTTACTGGATATGATTTTATCCATGAAAATCAAGCCGGGAGATCGAATTCCGGAGGCCAGGATTGCCACTCAGTTCGGGATCAGCAGAACTCCGATCCGTGATGCGATGAAGCAGCTGGCCAATGACGGCATACTGAATATTTATCCGAACCGCTTTGCTGAAGTTGCAAACTGGGATGAAGACCTGATAAAGGAGATAGGAATAACGCGCGCCCATCTCGATAACCTGGCGGCAAAGCTGGCGATCTTTTATGGCAGCAATGCAGATTTTAACCGCATGATGGAGCATGCCAAAATATGTCTTAAGGCAGCGCTGGATGATGATGTCGCGCTGAAGATAAAAGAGGATTGTGCCTTTCATCTGGAACTCAGCATGATAGCAAGGAACAGGCAGCTGATAGAATTTCAGAAGAAGATATATTTAAAAATAGAATTTTTACAGTCCTGGAGGGGGGATTTTCTGGAAAATCCCCAGGAACAGTACAGGCAGCATGAAGAAATAGTGACGGCGCTGACAGACCGCAATGAGAAAGAGGTTATTCAGCTTCTGACACGTCACAATATGCATTTCCATAACCTGGAAAAAGATTTTCCGGTCGATTTTTTTATTAATCCATAATACGGTAAGGGCCTTTGAGCATATTGCTTAAGAAGGCCCTTTTTGTATGCTTAAATAAAAATGTAAAAATTAAATGAAAAATAGAATATAATAGTTACGTAATAGCAGTGGAGACTTAATCAGGAAGTAAGCCTTAAGCTAATCAAAATAACCACATATCTGATTGCCACATACAAATCTTATGGTATAATAGAGGGGATACACATGTTCGATATTATGTACTTGGAGAGGAATGTAGTGCCAATTAGATGCAACTTATCCACATTAATGGGTAAGAACAGGTATAAAATACAGGATGTTTGTGAGAAGACAGGCCTAGCTAGAGGTACCGTTTCAAACTTATATCATGATAAGATGCAGCGTATGGATTATGATACCTTGGAGAAGCTGTGTAAATTATTTGACTGTCGGGCAGATAGCATACTGGAATTTTATTTAGAAGAAGAGGAATAGAATGATTCAATATTTTTGCAACGATTGTAATGTGCCAATGGAAACATCAAAGTGCAGTATCTGTAATAAACGTACAGAATTATCATCTGCTGTTTATTGGTGTGATGACTGTAATGTTCCTATCTATTGGGACGTATGTCCCTGTTGCGGTAAAAAAGGGCATTATGTGGCTACGGACCTTAGGCCTGTGTTTCCCAAGGAAAGCTTATTGATTGGGATTATTTTAGATAATAAGAATCCTTTGGCACTGCAAAGCTCTTCTGTTTGGAACGGAAGCGGGTTTTATATTATAGATGGAAAAAGGATGCTTGTATCGGCTACAAAGCTTAATAGCTTACCTTTAGAAAAAATTTTGGAAATTAAAAGGCAATATGATTTATATGTAGATCAAATTGATATGGACTTTTTTAATAAGATGAAGAAAAAGTTTGTAGATATAAATAGTATTCGATATGATGAAATAAATGATGAGGGAATCCGGTACATTAGAGGCTTTTTGGACCAATATTCGATTGATGAAATGTTTGTATCATTCAGTGGCGGGAAGGATTCAACCGTGGTTTCCCATTTAGTAACAAAGGCTTTGGGGTCCCGCAAGGTATTACATATTTTTGGAGATACAACATTAGAGCATGATTTGACTTACGAGTACAAAAAAAGATTTCTTAAAAATGAAGAAACCGCAGGAATACCAATGATTTCAGCTAGAAACAACGAAAAAAACTTTGAAGAGTTATGCGAAGTTGTTGGGCCACCTAGTCGGGTAATGCGATGGTGTTGTACTGTATTTAAAACAGGTGCAATAACAAGAAAAATATCAGCAGCGTTTAAAAATAAGACCAATATTTTGACGTTTTATGGTATTCGGAGAAGTGAATCTGCAAGTAGAGATAAATATGACCGCGAAAGCGATAGCCCAAAAATTGCAAAGCAAACCGTGGTTTCTCCTATTATTGATTGGATTGATTTTGATGTATGGCTTTATATACTGACTGAGGGTATTGATTTTAATGAAGCCTACGAACTGGGTTATTCCCGAGTTGGTTGTTGGTGTTGTCCCAATAATGGAAGTTGGTCTGAATTTTTGGCTAAAGTTCACATGTATGATAAGTATTATAAGTGGAGGGAATTGCTGATTAATTTTGCAGTTCAAACTGATAAAATAGAGCCTGAGAAGTATGTTGATGAAGGAAGCTGGAAGGCAAGACAAGGTGGAAATGGATTGGAAATGGCACAAAAGTCCGTTATTTCTTTTGAGCCATGTGCGACAGAAGATAGTGCATTTAACTATGATTTACAGAAACCTATCTCTGAGGAATTATATGAATTATTTAAGCCGTTTGGCTATATAAACAAAGAATTAGGCAATAAACGTCTTGGTGAAGTCTATATATTAGATAAAATGGGGCGTGTAGTCATGATTTTACAGGGAAGAATCGGTACTACGAAATTAAAAGTAACCTTAAAGAAAATAAACATAGCAGGCGCCCGTTCACTGCAGGTTGCAGAAAAAAGAATTCAATGCCAGATAACAAAATATCAGATGTGTATGAGCTGCAGGGCCTGTGAGGGCGTATGTAAGCATTCAGCAATATCTGTTAAAGATTTACCTGACGGAACTACAGAATATAAAATTGATGATGAGAAATGTGTACGTTGCGGAGAGTGCGTAGGTCATTTTGATGCAGGGTGTTATATGAGAAAAGTTTTAGGAATAAAGCGAGGTTAACCATGGCAGAAGGAAAGGTTCTATATAGAATATCAGGACATGAAAAATTTGCATTGCGTGAGGGCTGGATTAGTAAAGGGATATTAGCAATAGAAAATAATCCAAGGATTTTTTTGCAGTCAGATGCGCCGGAGACACTTGGAGTTGGAAGTAATATGGTAAAATCAATGAGGTATTGGCTAAAAGCGTTTGACCTTATTGAAGAACGGGCGGGAATTGGTGCAGATCTAAAGCCTCTAGCTAAATGTATTAAGGCACATGACTTTTATTGTCAGGATATGTTTACCTTATGGCTTTTACATTCTCACCTAGTGAAAAATATAAATTATGCGACTTCATATTACATGCTATTTAATAATTTAGAAGTTGAAGATAATACGAAAGAGCAAGTAGAGCGTGCGCTAATTTATGAATTAGAAAAGTATGCAGGTGCAACAATAAAGGAACATACGGCTAAAGATGATGTGACAGTAGTGCTTCAGATGTATAGTAAAGAGCGATCAGAAGATTATGACCCCGAAGATAAAAATGTTAGTCCATTGACTAGTTTAGGTTTATTAATGCAGTCCAAAGGAAAATATACAAAAAAGCAGCCGGATTTGTCGAAACTAAGTGAGTGGGTGATCTTATATGAATTGGCGGATACTTTTGAAAAGATAAATAGTGATAGTGTAAGCATTGATGCATTGTATAATGGAAAAAATGCAATCGGTAATATATACAATCTAACAAGAGTAGCACTTAATGATTATTTAGATAGAATTTCAAATATGTCATATATTAAGGTGGACCGTACGGCAGGTTTGGATATGGTATATAGATTGTTTTCTGAGAGTGCAGATGGGATAATTGAAAAATACTATGAAGGACATAAATAAGGTGAAGAAATGCCAAGATTAGGTGAATATATACTTGTAAATGATAATTTCAAAAATGCTATTAATATATATTTGAATTTAAACAAGACTGATAAGATTTTGAGTTATATTCCGACGAAATCATCAGTAGCAATTTTGGATGATTATATTAATGCAGTGAACAGCAATAGAGAGCAGGCAACTATTTTGATTGGTCCTTATGGCAAGGGTAAATCTCACTTATTGCTTGTCTTATTAGCGATCCTTACTTTGGAGAGAAATGCTGGTAATGATGAAATTATTGGACAGTTACTTAATAAAGTTAATAATGTTGATATTAAAGCAGTTTCAGATATAAAAAAGGTATGGAACGAAAAAAAACCATTTTTGCCTGTTATTATTTCCAGTTCTTATAATGACCTGGATCAGGCATTCCTTGTGGCATTAAATGAGGCAATTAAAAGAGCCAACTTAACGGAATTAATTCCTGATACCTTTTATTCGAGAGCGTTAGAAAATATTCAATCTTGGAAAAATGAATATAAAGATACCTATGATAAATTTTTATTAGAATTATCCGAGAAGAAATGGAATATACAGGATTTTAAGCTTGCATTAAAGGAATGCAGAAAAGATGCCTTAGCCATATTTAAAGAGATTTATCCTGTTTTGACATCAGGAAGCCAATTTAATCCGATGATTAATACAGATATTCTTCCATTATTTAAAAATATAAGTGAAATATTGTACGAGGAATATGATTATTGTGGTATTTACATTATATTTGATGAGTTTAGTAAATTTATTGAGAGTAAGGATAAAACGGCTGCAGGCAATGATATGAAGCTATTGCAGGAAATTTGCGAATTGGCCCAGGAATCTAAAAATGCGCAAATTTTTATTACCATGGTAGCTCATAAGAGTATTAAAGAGTATGGAAATTATCTGTCAAAAGATATAATTAATTCTTTCACAGGAATTGAAGGTAGAATTACAGAGAAATTTTTTGTAACTTCATCGAAAAATAATTATGAGCTGATACAAAACGCTATAATAAAAAATTATAAGAATGAAGAGGATGTGCCTCAAATTTCTCATTTTGTAAATATGAGTAGGGCTAAAAAAATTCATGCAGATATCCCGTTTTTTCATTCGGATTTTGAGTTTAATGATTTTTTTAATGTAGTGGTGCGGGGCTGCTACCCAATGAATCCAGTTAGCGCTTACATGCTATTAAATATTAGTGAAAAAGTCGCCCAAAATGAGAGAACGTTATTTACTTTCATCTCTAAAAGTGAGCCCAATAGTATGGCTCGCTTTATTGAAAAACATACAGAGGATATAGCGTGGACTGTTGGTGCGGATTTAGTATATGATTACTTTAAAGGAATATTTAAGAAAGAAATATCCAATAAATATATACATGACGAATGGCTAAAGGCTGATTATGCCATATCTCAGTGTACAACCCCTGAACAAATAAAAATTGTTAAAGCATTAGCTGTTATTAACATAATTAACAGACCAGAGGAGTTGCCGGCAGATAGAAAGGTCTTACGAAATGCGGTGAAAGTTTCTGCATTTGACGATGTGTTAAATGAGATGTTAGAAAAAGAAGACATAATATATTTTAAAACATCAGTAGGTAGAGTTGCTTTTAAAACAAGTATAGGTGCAGATTTAGGTAGGATTATACAAAACAGAAGAAAATATTTGGGTGATCATGCCAATATAAGTAAAGTTCTGGCTAAAGTATCAAATTTTGATTTTATTATTCCTAAAAAGTACAATCAAGATTTTGCCATAACGCGATACTTTAGGTATGAATTTATGACCTATGAAAGTTTTTTCTCACTTATGTTTGGAGAAAGCCTGTTTGATGATAATGAATTTTGTGATGGTAAAGTTATAGCTATTATTAATCAAGATGGTAATAATCATTTAAAAGAAATAGTGGGTAAAGTGCAGGATTTTTCATTGCAACAACTAGTTGTTTTGGTTCCTCAAGTGCCATTTTATATGATTGCTCAAATACAAGAATTTGAAGTGATTCAAGCATTAAAGCAAGATCAAGAATTTTTAAAAGAAAATGCTGTACTCCAAACAGAATTGGATGTTTTTGAAGAAGACTTAAATCTAGAATTAAATAAGTTTTTACAGGATAGTTATGGTACAGATTCTGGTTGTGCGGCTATATACTATAATGCTATATCTAAACAGGTGGATACAGAAGTAAACTATGACTTGGATCAATTAGTAAGTGGGATTTGTGAAAGTTATTATTCTCAGACTCCGGTAATAAATAATGAGCTAGTTAATAAGCAAAATTTAACTACCCCAATTAAAAAGGCCAGAAAAAATATAATTTCATTTATTCTTGGAGGTATAAAAGATGAGATGTTCTACAGTGGCTCCAATCCAGAGGCTACAATTTTTAGATCATTGTTTATATATCCAGGAGTGTTGGATAATAAATGTGATAAAAGAATGGAAAATATGTTAGCCACTATTTATCAGTTTTTAAATTTGTGCACGCAGCAGAGAGGAAGAGTAAAAGATTTAATAGATCAACTTAAAAGCCATCCATTAGGTATAAGAGATGGAGTTATTCCGTGTTATCTTGCATATGGTATCTTTATGCAGAGAGGAGATGTAGTTGCCTATTTAGGAAATAAGGAATTTGATGTTACAGCAGATATTATTTTAAATATGTGCGAATCTAAAAATGATTACTATTTATTTATTTCTACTGAAAATGCGGATAAAGAAAGTTATATAACAGAGCTCAATTCTTTGTTTGCAATAGATGGAAATATTGATTTACATGGATCTAGACTTAATAATCTTCTTACAAGTATGCAGCGTTGGTATAGAGCGTTACCTTTATGTACACGAAATGTTAAAATTAAGCCAGATTTTATTGAAGATGAAGAGTTATTTAAAATAAGTATAGCAGTCAGAACCGTGCTGCAGAAGGTGGAAGCCAATCCTTATGAAGTGATTTTTAATGAATTGCCTATGGCTTTAAATGTAGAGGATAATTATCTAAAGACTATTGAAAAGCTTAGACAGGTGAAGCATTTGATGGAGGATTATCTGGAATTATGGTTGGATGAGTTAGCACGGAAAACGAGAATGGTGTTTTCTGAAAAGAAAACGGATGAAGATTTGCACCATATATTAAAACAATGGTATGAAGAACAAAGTGAAATTTCTAAACTAAGAGTTTCTAGCAATAAAGTTACTGGGTTAATGAGTTTTATTAAAAATTTGAATGTATATGATGACAGAGAGATTGTAAGACGACTTATTAGAGTTATAATGGGTATATATGTCGAAAATTGGTCTGATAATACCAGCGAGATGTATTTTCGGTATTTAAAAGAAACAAAGCTGGAAATAGAAGAAACTCAAGATGATTCTATAACGGAAGCAATGGGAGAAATTACTTTCAAAAATAGCAAAGGTGAAGTGGTAACTCGGCGTTATGAACGGGCGACAGAAAATGATGGAACGATTGTAAGAAATCTTATTGAGGAAGCATTAGATGCTTACAGCGAAGAATTAAGTACAAACACAAAAGTAGCGATTTTAGTAGAGATGCTAGAAAGACTATTAGATTAGAGAGGGTAAGCCATGATTTATTTGGATAATGCAGCAACGACATTTCCCAAACCTGAAGAAGTGTATTTAGCGATGGATGAGGCAAATCGTACTTATGCAGTTAATGCGGGACGAGGTTCTTACCGAGTGGCTCAATATGCATCTAAAGTGATTGATGATACCAGAAATGAAATTTTAAAATTAGTGCATGGAGATAAGGGGACTTCCGTTGTTTTAGTACCATCGGTGACAATTGCATTAAACCAAATACTTCATGGACTATCTTTTGTATCAGGAGATATTGTATATGTATCCCCCTATGAGCATAATGCAGTGGCTCGAACATTGAACTTGATATCCAAGAGGAAAGGAATTGTGATTAAGGAATTACCGATCAACGAGGAGACCATGGAACTTGACTTAGATAGGGTACGATATCAATTTTCGAGAGAACAGCCTAAGTGTGTATGTGTGACGCATGTGAGTAATGTGACTGGATATATTTTGCCAATTGCAGATTTACTAAATGAGGCAAAAAATTATGATGCGATTACAATATTGGACGCTTCTCAATCTTTAGGATTGCTTGAAGTAAATGTAAAGAAAATAAAAGCTGACTTTATTGCATTTGCTGGACATAAGACGTTATATGGTCCTCTTGGTGTCGCAGGATTTATAATAAATAGCGGTGTGGTCTTAGACGAGTTTATTGTAGGCGGGACAGGAAGCGATTCATTAAACTTAAATATGCCTCAGAGTATACCCAATAAGTATGAGGCGGCAAGTTCTAATATTGTTGCGATTGCAGGATTAAATGCAGCGCTTAAATGGATCAATATTAATGACATATATGAGCATGAAAAATACTTAACTGATTATCTAGTAGATAAATTAAAAGGTATTTCTAATATTAAATTATATTTGCAACGGTGTACAAAGGGAACATAATAAAAAAACTTAATAATGGACTGCCAATCTTACACAAAGTACCGCCCAAACGAGACTACGGGCGGTATTTTTGTATCATGGCGGAGAAAGGAGGAACTTCCCACGGGGGCTTGACTGAAAAGTTGAGCCCCTTTTTTCATGCCAAAAAACAGGAGGTAAATGCTTATGGCAGATGATAAAACCACAAAAACGCCGGAACAGCCGGTAACGGATAGCGGGCCGGGCAAGGAAACGCCTCCCGCTCCCCCAAAAGAGCCGGAGAAGGTTTCCGTTTCCCCGGAGCCGGAAAAAAAGACGGAACCGAAGGTAAAGAACCCACAGGTTTCTGTCTATAACTTCGCTGAAATTATGAAGGAAAAGAAAGCCGAGGAACGGGCGGCAGCTCCCGGCGGGGAAAAGCCTGACCCGGCAAAAACGGAGAAACCGGAAAAGCAGCCGGAGGCTCCGAAGAAAGCGGAGGAAAAACCCAAAGAGCCGGAACAGCCGAAGCGCCGGGGCCGTCCCCCGAAAGCAGATAAGGACAAGGCCACAGCCCCGAAGCCCAAAGCTTCCGCACAGAAACCGGAAAAGGCGGTCAAAAAGGAAGCGGAGAAAAAAACGGCTCCAACGGTGCAGACCGCTCCCACTCCGAAGGAACCCGAAAGGCCGAAGGATGCTCCACGCCGGGGCAAGGAACAGATCGTCTATATCAAGCTGAACGAGCTCCACGCCTTCAAGAACCATCCCTTTGAGGTTCGGGATGATGAAGAAATGCGGGCTATGGTTTCCAGCGTCAAGGACAAGGGCGTGACCCAGCCCGCTATCGTCCGTCCCCGTGAGGATGGCGGCTATGAGATCGTGTCCGGCCACCGCCGCCAGAAAGCCAGCGAGCTTGCCGGATATGCGGATATGCCCTGTATCGTCCGAAACCTGACGGATGATGAAGCCATCACCCAGATGGTCGAGGACAATCTGAACCAGCGTGAAGAAATCCTCCCCAGTGAGCGGGCCAAAGCCTTGAAAATGCAGCTTGAGGCTATCAAGCACCAGGGCTCCCGCACTTCGGGCCAGATCGACCCGAAGGACGCTGGCAAACGCTCCAACGAGATCGTGGCCGAGCGCAATAAGATGGCGGTCAAGCAGGTGCAGCGGTATATCCGTCTCAATGAGCTGGTTCCCGACCTGATGAAGTTGATGGATGAAAAAAAGCTGGGCTTTACTACGGCGGTGGAGCTTTCCTATGTCAGCAAAAAGAACCAGAACTATATCGCCGTTGCCATTGACAGCCAGCAGTCCTCTCCTTCACAGGCGCAGGCAAAGCGTATGCGTGAACTGGACGAAAAGAAGCTGCTCAACGGGGATGTGATCGACGGCATTATGATGGAGGACAAAAAGGAGGTAGACAAAGTGATTTTGACAGGTGCGGAACTGAGCAAGTATTTCGGCAAGGAAACTACGCCGAGGGAAATGAAGGACCAGATCATCAAGCTGCTGGACGACTGGAAGGGGCAGCAGAAGGAACACGAAAAGCCGGAGAAGAAAACCGAACAGGAAAAGTAAGCTAAAACTTCGGGTCAGCATGGCCCGAGGATTGCGGGGCTCTGCCCCGCGCCCCGAAGCTCTGGAGATATAAATTATTCCCCGTCGCCAGTTATTCCGTAGCATAGCCGGGAAAATCAGTCAAGGGCAGCGCCGCCGCAGGCGGTGCCGGAGGCACCCTTGACGGATTTCTCCCGGTTATGCTTTTTCCCGGTCAAGCGACGGGGATATAAATTCTCCAGAGCCTTTCCCCTTCCCGGGGGAAGGGGCGGAGGGGTTGGGCGATACCTTGCTTTTCCCTAAACCAAAACAGAAATGGAGGCTCAACCAATGAAACGACCTTTAGCATACCTGACTGCCGCATGGAGCGGCGAGCCGGATGTTGATATGGAGCTGGCGGCCCACTACTGCCGTCTTACTTATGAGGCGGGCTTTTCCCCGATCTGCCCGCTCTTGTATCTGCCGCTGTTTTTGAATGACAGCGTTCCCGAGGAACACAAGGCCGGGATTGATATGCGCCGGGATATGCTGCGGCGCTCCCATACCCTGATCGTCTGCGGCAGCGCTGTGGACGAGGATGTGAAAAATGATATTGCGGTTGCCGGACGGCTGGGCATTGCGGCGACAACGCTGGAAGGGGTACTTGCCGTGAAGGGACACGGCACCCCGGACCATGCCGGACATTAAGCTGGGGAGCCTTTTTGACGGGATCGGCGTGTTCCCTCTGGCTGCTTCCCGGTGCGGTATCCGTCCGGTATGGGCCAGCGAGATTGAAAAAGCGCCCATCTCCATAACCAAAAGGCACTTTCCCGACATGGCGCATTTGGGAGATATTACGAAGGTGGACGGCGGGAAAATCCCGCCGGTCCATGTGATAACCTTCGGCTCTCCCTGTCAGAACCTTTCTCTGATCGGCAACCGCTCCGGCCTTGCCGGGGCAAAATCAAGCCTGTTCTATCAGGCGTTTCGTATCATACAGGAAATGAGGGATGCTACTGATAACCTATATCCAGCTATCGCTGTTTGGGAAAACGTCATGGGAGCGTTTTCTACAAATGACCGGATGGACTTTAGAGCCGTCCTATCCGCCTTCTCGGACACCGAAGTTCCAATGCCTCCTTCGGGAAGATGGGGAAACGCCGGAATGGTGCGAGGGGGAACGCCTGATGTGTGCTGGCGGCTCATGGACGCCCAGTATTGGGCAGGCTCCCGAAGGCTGGCACGAAGGCAGCGGATTTTCGTCGTGGCGGATTTTGGAGGCAGACGTGCCGCAGACATACTATTTAAGCCCCGTCCAATGCTCCCACTTCCTCCGCCTTGCGGAGAGGGCGGGCGGGCCGCCGCCGAAGGAGATCGCACAGCTTCTTTTGAAACAGGGCGGCAGATACCAGTCATCCACCCCTTTCAGTGCTTCCGTATGCGGGGAGCGGCAAAAAGGCAGGAAGAAACGGCCTTCCGAAACAGCTTCGGATTACCAACTGACCCTTTTCCCACTCTTTTAGCCAGTGACGTGACGCCCTTCGCCTTCTGGTATGAGGGCGACCCGGAGGGCGGCTGTATCCGTTTTCTGACGGAAACGGAAAGCGAACGGCTGATGGGGCTGCCAGAGGGCTGGACAAAGTACGGGGCGGACGGCGTGGAGATCCGGCCTCTGCAACGCTACAAGGCGCTGGGAAATGCGATTGCCCTCCCTTGCGCCGATTACATTATGGCCGGGATTTATGAGGTGCTGGCTGACCGGGCCGGAAAGGAGGAATGAGCCCATGTTTGAAGCCTATATAACCAATACAGCCCTATACCCCTTAATGGGGATCGAGGTAGGGACAACGGTACATTTCCCCATGACGACACAGGAGTTGCAGGCCGCCCTTGCCAAAATCGGGATAGACGGGAAACGGTACAGCGAAGTGTTCTTTACCAGCTTTGACAGTGATGTGCTGGGGCTCTACGATCATCTCTACGAATGTGAGAACATCGACGAGCTGAACGAGCTGGGCCACGCCCTGCTGGAAGTACGGGATAAGGGCGGACTGGAAACCTTTGAAGCCGCTCTTGTCTTGGGAAACCACACACGGAGCGTGAAGGATTTGATAAACCTGACGCAGAACCTTGACCTTTACCGCTTTTACCCGGATATTTCTGATGATGAAGGGCTGGGCCGTCTGTACGCCGACGAGCTTGGGACTATCGACATACCGGAGCACATTCAGAACTACTTCGATTATGAGGCATACGGGCGGGATGTGCGTATCAACGAGGGCGGCGTATTCGCTCCCGGTGGGTATGTGTCGGCAGTCCCGGAGGGCTTCAAGGAGTATTACCACGGGCCGCAGGACATTCCGCCGGAACACCGGATATTTGCCTATCCTGAAAAGGCCGAGCCTGTCCACTCCATTCTCGCTGCACTCAAACGGTTTCAAGAAGCCCCGCCCGCTCCGAAAAAGGACAAGGCGGGGCTTTCCCATGAAGAACGGTAGGACTTCGGGCCAGCATGGCCCGAAGCATGAAGGAGGTACATACCATCAACTATTACCCTATCAATGAAGGAGCCGCCCGCCGGGCAAAAGAAATGAACAGCTTTTCCGACTACAAGGAAGGGAGCGCAACGGCGGAATACCGGGCAATGGTGGACAAGGCCGCCGCCATAGCGGAAAAGCAGAAATCCCGGGTGGACCCCATGTACCATGAGAAGATCGACCATCTGTTAGACACCTACGCCCGCAAGCTGGCCGAAAACATGAACCAGGGCTTTGCCATTGACGCAAGGGTTCCCTCTGTGATGATCGCCGGACCTGCCAATTTCCCGGTGGGGAAGAAGGAAAAACAGAACCGAGCTCGGGACAGCAACATGGAGGAATGGCGGTATATTCAAGGGCTGTTGGATAAGATACGCAGTACCGGCATGGGCGGGATCAGCGCCGATGACCCGGCAGCGATTGAAAAGCTCCAGAAGAAGCTGGACGGGCTGGAACGCTCCCAGCTCATTATGAAGGAGGTCAACGCCTATTACCGCAAGCATGGCAAGCTGGATGGCTGTGCGCTGCTGGCGCCGGACCAGATCGAAAAGCTGAAAGCAAGCATGGCGTCAAGCTGGCGGAGCGACCCGAGGCCCTTTGAAAGCTACCAGCTTACCAACAACAATGCGGAGATCCGCCGGGTAAAGGCCCGTATCGAACAGCTTTCCAAACAGGCACAGCGGGAGTTTTCCGGCTGGGAGTTCGACGGGGGCCGTGTGGAGATGAACCGGGAGGACAACCGCTTGCAGGTATTCTTTGATGGAAAGCCTGACGCAGACACCCGGGCCGAGCTGAAAAGCAGCGGCTTTCGCTGGGCTCCCAGCGTAGGCGCATGGCAGAGGCAGCTCACGGACAACGCCATCCGGGCGGCTGACCGTTTGGAATGTATCAAGCCGCTGTCCGGCGAAAAGCCCTCCCAGCTTCAAAAGAAGCCCTCTATCTTGCAGACCATGCGGGAACAGGGCGAAAAAGTCCAGACGGAGCCGGAAAAGAAAGCTCCGTCCGGCAGGGATGCCGAGCGGTAAGCCTCGGGCCACATTGGCCCGAGGTTTTCTGTTCCCCGAGATTGTACGGGGGCCTCCCGGATAACTGGGACCCGACGGAAAGGAGGTTTTATGCAGGAAGAAGTAAACCAAAAAACGGTTGCCCTTTCGATCAGGACAACGAAACTCACGGGAAAAGTGCTGGCTGCCGCTCTCGGGAAGGTGGCGCGGGCACTGCAAAAGCACCATCGGAAAGCGCTGACCCCGCAGGGACGCCAGAGCGTGAAAAAACTGATGAACCACTATGGCGGCAAAAGTGCCATGCCCTATGTGGGAGCTCCAAAGGATTTTGACCGGATCGCGAAGGAGTTCCATGTGGACTACGCTTTCCATAAAGTGAGCCCCGGTCATTACCTGCTGTTCTTCAAAGCCAATCAGGCGGACGCTATCACGGCGGCCTTCCAGAAGTACAGCGCAAAGGTGCTGAACAAAGAGCAGGACAAGGCTTCCATCCTCGGCCAGCTTCGGAAATTCACGGAGCAGATCAGGACACAGGCAAAGGAAAAGCAGCGAACCAGAGAGGCGGTGAAGGACGGACGTTGAGTGACAAGATCAGAAAATATGTGCTCCCAAACCTGCCGTACCTCTTTGTGTTCTGGTTCTTCTCCAAAATCGGGACGGCCTACCGGATCGCCCCCGGCACAGACTTCGGGACAAAGCTCATGGGGATGCTCGATACCTTCCCCAAAGCCTTTGAAACCTACTGGCCGGGGCTTGGCGGTATTGACCTGCTGGTGGGCCTTGCCGGTGCGGCTGGGGTGTATCTGCTGATACAGTCAAAGATCAGGCAGGCGAAAAAATTCCGGCGGGATGCAGAGTACGGCACCGCCCGCTTTGGAACAAAGGAGGATATAAAGCCGTTTGTAGACCCTAAATTTCAGAACAATGTCATTCTGACCGGGACGGAGTTCCTTACCATGAACACCCGTCCGAAGATACCCGCCAATGCCCGGAACCTAAACGCCTGTGTCATCGGCTCGTCCGGCTCGGGAAAGACAAGGTTCTGGCTGACTCCGCAGCTCCTTCAAGCCCATTCCTCGTATGTGGTGGTAGACCCGAAGGGCGGCACCCTCGACCAGTGCGGGCGGTTTCTGCAACGGGAGAAATACAGGGTGCGGGTGTTCAACAGTATCGACTTTTCAAAATCCATGCACTATAATCCGCTGGCCTATATCAAGACGGAGAGCGATGTTTTGAAATTCGTTACCGCCCTGATCGCCAACACCAAAGGCGATGGCAAGGAGGGCGACGAGTTCTGGACCAAAGCCGAAACCCTCTTGTACTGTGCCCTTGTGGCCTACATCGTCTTTGAGGGACCGGAGGAAGAACGCAACATGAATACGCTGGTGGAAATGATAAACAGCATGGAAGTCCGGGAGGATGACGAAACCTTCAAAAACGGTGCGACCCTAATTGCAGTGTAAAACTCCCGTAGTAGGGTGACACCACTGCAAACCTGATAAGAGGTGCTAAGGAGGTGAAAAGCGGCACACTCTTGTAGGTAATTGATATGACTGGAGGCGGCATGGAAGCCAAATATTCCATGTATCCGACCTCGACTAATACTCCTGCCGGCTGTCTGGTAACAGGCAGTCGCGAAGCATAGGTGAAGGCGGGGACACTGCTGGTGACAGCACACCCCGGGTTCCACTGCATATGGATTCAACATTCCGCATTTGCTAAAGCTTCGTTATGAACCCTATCCTGCTCTGCTGTGCAGAGAGGACGGAATAATAAATCTACCTCACGTGATTTCGTTTTGTCACTATGGGGGATGGCGTTATGGCCGCCATAGAATACGTGTAAAACGTATCGGGGAGACCCAGGTTTACGGAGCAGAGGAAGTCCTAAGTGCAGTATTAAGGCAGTCATATTGATAAGGGCGAACTGCCCGACGTTTAGGAATAGCCGGGGACGGCCCGCACTGAAAGGGTAAGGCCAGAAAGGTTATGAACGGGTAGTCAGCGGGGCCATAGTAGCGTAGATACCCTGTCAAGAAACAGGGGGTAGCGAAGGGCCTTAGTCTTGCTTTGAATAATAAAACAATATTTCCGATTCGCCTGATTAGACGCAAGAGACTATTCGTTACGGAAATGAGGCGACAACCTATGAAGAACCAAAGAAAAGTAATTGAGTACCAATAACATCTATTTTGTGGACATGGAAAAGCGGTTTGAAGATTTCCAGAATAACAGAATTGACCTACGGGCACTCCACGTCATGGTTTATGACACTGATAACGTAGCCCTTGCACTGCGTCAATTAAGCAAAAGTCCGGGAAGAATGGCACTGGGGCCGGATAAAACAAACATCAAAACTCTGGAACCCTACTCTATTCAGGAACTTGCGGAGATTGTGAAAGACCGTCTGACAAACAAAAGAATGGATTATGTACGGAGAACGTACATACCGAAAAGCAATGGGAAGAAGCGGCCTCTTGGGATTTGCTCCATTTGGGATAAGCTGGTTGAAAAATGTATTCAACTGGTGGTGGAACCCTATTGTGAAACAAAATTTGTAGAGAGTTCATTCGGATTCCGGAAACAGGTCAGCACTCACAATGCGCTGGCAAAGGTGAAAAGCCAATGTCAGACAATGCCCTATGTCCTGTCCGTGGATATGAAAGATTTCTTCGGAACCATAGACCCGGATATAGCATACCGGGAACTGTGGCATATCGGGATAAAAGACCAGATAATCCTCAACTATATCTACCGTTTCATTAAAAAGGGATACTATGAGGATTCCTGTAAAGTGGAGAATCCGAAAGGCTCTCCACAAGGTTCGATTTTGGGGCCGTTAATCAGTAATGTATATCTACATCGATTTGATGTATGGCTCCGTGACCAGGGTGATTGCTGGCATGACAGAAGCGTTGCAAAGTTTCACAACTATGCGAACAAGCGACGCAACCTCGCACTCACAAATCTAAAAGTTGGGATTCATGTGAGGTATGCTGATGACATTCTGGTATTGTGCAAGGATTATGAGGACGCTGTGAAATTCAAATACAGTGTTACGAATTACCTGACACGGAACATGAAGCTGGAAATCAACGAGGATAAGACAAAAATATATGACCTTACCCGGGAAAAGATGAAGTATCTGGGATATGACTTCTATGCCTATAAAAAGCAGACGAAGAACCCACAGCAAAAGGGGAAGCTGATGGTGACAAATGAGCTTCCAAAAAGCAAAGAGGACGTGATTGTTAAGAAATGCAGGGAACTGCTACATGACATCAGGCGCAATCCGTCATTTGAAACAATACACGCATGGAATGCCTATGTGGTGGGAGTCCACAACTACTATAAAGGCATGTCTCTGTTTTGTTTGAGCTTTAGAAAAATAGGTTGGCGAATCAAAGAATTGTTTTATCACACAATGAGCAGAGATGTTAAATTCATAAAAGACCAAGCTTACAAGGATAACTTTCAGGGCGGAGAATACCGCTCATGGGGAAAGCGTGGCTATTACTGCTTCCATCAGTTCCCGGTCATTGAGATTCAATGGGCCAGTTGGGACAATAAACTGATAGCTGCAGAAAAGGGCAAGGTAATCCGTAAAAATCCTTATGCCTACGGCGAAAAGAAGCACAATCCCGGTGTATCAATGAAGGATATCAGCTACTTAGTCAACACTTCAAAATACATCAAAAACAGCCGGTTAGCCATGTTCAGAATCAGTAAATACAGTTCCATGAAAGGTGTCAGCTATCTGTCGGGAAATTTTGTCCCCGTAGACGAATACCACTGCCACCATATCAAACCACTTAGCAAAGGCGGAACAAATGATTTTGAAAACCTCTGTGTGCTTTCAGAAATGGAACATACGATACTGCACAGCAGTACCCCGGAGCGGCTTTATTCCATTTTTCCCAGAAAGATACGGAGAATAAAAGCACTTATTGATTCCTTGCAAAGAGATTGATTGTGAATATGTCGTTTGCTTGTTGAGCAAGAGACCCCTTTGGAATGGGGGAATCTTCACAAAGTAAGAGGGTACGCCGGATGCGCTGAAAGGTGCCCGTCCGGTGTGGGCCGGGGGAAAAGGCCGAGACGAAAGTCAGAGCCTTACCTATCGGTATCGGTGGACTATATGTTTGACGGGCTAGAACGCCGCAGCCCCCAGCACTTCGCCGTGAGGCAGTATAAGAAATACAAGCTCGCCAGCGGCAAGACAGCCAAAAGCATTTTGATTTCCTGCGGTGCAAGGCTGGCTCCCTTTGATATTCCCCAACTACGGGAGATCATGTCTTATGACGAGCTGGAGCTTGATAAGCTGGGGGATGAAAAATCGGCGCTGTTCTTTCTTATCAGTGACACGGATACCACCTACAACTTTTTGGTTGCCCTCGCTTTTTCGCAGATGTTCAACCTTCTGTGTGAACGGGCTGACAACACCTATGGCGGGCGTCTGCCCTACCATGTGCGGGTGCTGTGGGACGAGGCTGCCAACACCGGGCAAGTGCCGGGGCTGGAAAAGATCGTGGCAGTCATCCGCTCACGGGAGATCAGCCTGACGCTCTTTTATCAGGCTATGAGCCAGTGCAAGGCATTGTACAAAGACCATTCCGAAACCATCATGGGCAACATGGACAGTATCGTGTTCCTCGGAGGCCGGGAGGCTTCCACCCTAAAGGATATTTCGGAAAACTGGCTGGGCAAGGCCACCATCTCCATGCAGACCGAGGGCCGAAGCCGTGGACAGTCTGAAAGTTACAGCCAGAATATGCAGCGGCTTGGCCGGGAGCTGATGACCACCAGCGAGATCACCACCATGCCCGGGGATAAATGTATCTTGCAGCTTAGGGGGCTCCCGCCCTTCCTGTCCCCGAAGTATGACTTGAAAAAGCACCCGAATTACAAGTACACAGCCGAATTTGATAAAAAGAAAAACGCCTTCCGCTTGGAAAGCCTGTTCCGCCACCGGCCATTGAGACTAAAGCCGGAGGACGAATACACGGTGTACGAAGTGGACGGCTCCGACACGGACGAAGAAGCTGACCTGTTGAACTTCGATGATCTGGACAGCGACGAGTTCGTGTAACTTCGGGCCATGATGACCCGAAGTGCCGCCGATGTGGGCGGCTTTTTTTGTACCCAAAACCATCAAACAAACAAAATGGAGGAACATATATGGAATTTTTCAATCAGGCAATCGACATTCTTAAAATCCTGGTCATGGCTCTTGGCGCCGGTCTGGCGGTGTGGGGCGTCATCAACCTTCTGGAAGGTTACGGGTCGGACAACCCTGCGGCAAAATCACAGGGCATTAAGCAGTTCATGGCTAAGTAGATGTAATCAAAAAAGAAAGGAAAAGCACAATCCAGACGGAACCGGCGGTTGTGTCAAGAAATGTTTGTGAGTTCACAAGAATTTTGTTATAATGAGGTTAGAAATCCCTATACAGGGAGAAAGGCGGGAGGACAAATGTACATCAGCTATCAGCCGCTTTGGCGTACCTTAAAAGAGCGTGGTATGAGGAAAGAGGACTTGCGGCTGGCCGCCGGTCTTACTACGAATATGATTGCCAACATGGGAAAGGGCGGGCATATCAGCATGAAAACGCTGCTGCGTATCTGCGGGGCGTTAGAGTGCGATATTTCAGATGTGATTGAGTTGGAGCGGGAAGAAAATTCTACGGACAATGTAAAGTGATAAATCGGAATTGATTGGAGGAAAAATGAAATGATACGAAAGCGTTATGTAGATACTACAAAGTTGATTACGGATACTGAGAAATTAGAATTGACAAGCGCAGGAGAAATTTTGATATATAGCGGAGATAAGTGGTATGATGAAGTCACTGTCAATTTAAAAGGACAAGAAGAAAAATTTGAAGAATTGAAATCGGTAGTTGCCTGTATAGCTAAAAATTTATGCAAAATAGATTTGATTGCACAAAGATATGATACTTTGTATGATGATGGTAGATTAGCTTTCGATTATGAAATAGCGTATGTCTGCTTAAATGATTTAAATGAAATTAGTGTGATATATTATGGCACTGTAGTAAATACGGAATTTGATGTGATTTTTCAATATATCAATGATGAGTTTTTACTTAAAAGTTTTGGAATGAGGAAAAATATACCTCTTGATTGGGACAGAGAATAATCGCATTTTATCTCAACAGCGTATTTTATTTAGACGGAGATGGTTTTCTTGATTATGATAAATTCAAAAAATTGGAGGAAGGGGATGCTTTATGGAAAAAGAATTAAACGGATATTTAGTTTCTGAAATAATAGATTTTGTGGGAAAGGGAAATGAAAAGTATTTAATACGTTTTAAAAGTCGGCAGAACAAGAGAAAATTTAACTTTGCGGCGGCATTGTTCGGAGGTTATTGGTTTGGATATAGAAAGATGTGGATTGAAGGCGTTGCTGTAATAATTTTTTGTGAACTCATAAACTATCTGATATTTACCATTTATTTTGTTTTGTGTTACAAGCAAATACTTTTTAACACAGATATGGAATATAACATTTTCAGATTGGTAACTTATAGTATTAAATTTATTATGATAGGATTTATGGCAGATGGCATATACTGGAAAAATATAAAGAAAAGAATTGATTTTTTGCATTTACCAGAGGATGTACGTGAAAATAAATTAGGATTAGTAACCGCATTTAAAGAGTGCAAAGGTGTCTCAATATGGCTGGGCGCATTGCCAATGTCGTTTTGGTATCAGTTTTTTAGCATGATAAAGCTTGATATCGTTAGTATTATATGTGATTTTGTCAAACGGATATTTTAAATGTTGGCTATGGTTTCCGTTATTTGTTTATTGATTTCCGACCCTTTCCTTGCTAAAATTGTCAATGGATATAATCAGCGGGGCGTAATATATTGATAAATCCCAGTTTTATGGATATATTCCCCCAAACGTAAACAGGCAGTTGATATGTTTCCGCATACATACGCCCTTTTCGGCATTAAAATCGAAGTATCAAGCCATGTGGAGTGCGTGGTGGTAATGTCGAAATAAAGCGGACGAACAAAGGTAAATTTCACGAGGTGTCATAATTACGAATAGTAATTAGAATTTGTTATTGCATTATAAGATTGGAGATTCGTGTGTTTAGACTGTTCAGAGAGAAAACAAAAAATAAATGTTCTAAAGCTCAAAATGATACTGGAATACAAGTTGACCGTGACAGCGTGTGTATGGGAGATGATTGCGATTCTCACAAAGTAATTATGAATTTTCCTGAAAATGCAAAACTGTCACAGTTAATGCAGAAACTTATAGACTATGTCCCATCTATGAGCAATGTTGTATGGGCGGTTCGGTCAGATGTCGGTATGTGTGGTTATATTATGACAGATAGGAATAGGAATGCTTCATTTGAATTGTGTGGAACAAATCATCTTATATCGGAAATGAAAATAAGAAAGATATTTTGTAAATATTATTATCCATCCATTTTCTCTTATATTGAAAGGGAAACTGGAAGGAAAATTGAGAAATATTCTGAATGTAGCACATTTCTGGAAAAGGTTAAAAAGGATAACGAATAAAAATCATTAAGTTGTCAAATCCCGGTTTATCAAGCCACCCCACCCCAAACTTCCAAAACTGAACACTACCGGCGCAAAACCGCTGCCACATGGAACAAAACAAACCATGCGACAGCGGTTTTCTTATCTTCTTTTCCGGCTGCTTAATGGGGAGTTCTTATAATGCGGGGACTTTTGCAGGACTTTCTTTAGGTTGCTGCGTTCCTGCTCCGGGAGCTTGTCATATCGTATGCCAAGCTGCTCGCAAATGGTATAGCAGAACACATCGAGATAATTGCCGGGAGTACGTAATGCTCGTTCTGCCATCTTTATCATGCCGGAAACGGCGGAGGTGTCCGGCGCACTTTCACTGTCATTTTCATGGGCTTTGTGTATGTCGTGGAGAATGGCGTCCCATACCTTGTGCGTGACATGGCAGAAGTAATCCTCCTCATCAATCTGGGAAGCCTGCAAGGTTTCCAAAAATAAATCTTCCTTTTCCGGCTGGTATCTGCGGAAGATTTCCAGACGGATTGCTTCCAGCATAGCGTTTAAGTCACGTAGCCGCATGGAAGCGATCCCGTCCACATAGATTTCCGCATCCGTCAGCAGATTGATGAAGCCCGGGTGTGTGGCAATCTCACACAGCAGACGGTTGTTAATGCGGCCGCTTTTCAGAAGCGCAATCATTTCATCATTCAAATGCAGTTCCGTTAGTGGCGTGTTAATCTGCTCCCTGTTCTCTGTACGGCACAGCAGATAATCAACGGATACCCCATAGAAGTCTGCCAGTGTAACGAGATTTCCATGATTGATTTCTTTATAATCGTTGGATTCATAGCTGGCGAGGGCGGATTTTGAAATGCCTGTCTGCTCTGATAATTCCTCCAGCTTTAAGCCTTTGTCCTTGCGTAATTCCCAAAGGCGTTCCTGTATGGTAGTTGCTCCTTTCATGGGCGCACGCTCCTTTCCGGCGGCTGTTTTTTGCCGCTTAACCGAATTATACCATACATTCCGCAATCGTGGAAATTTTCGGTTTTGTGGCGGTATTCCTACTTTGTGGACATACGGCACAAGGCACAAAAATGTTCTATGATACAGGTAGTTCATCGATGGATTATTCCAATCGAATGACCGGCCTGTATGGGATATGCTTCCCGGTGATGTAGCGCCATGACCTGCGGCGGGGAAATGGAGGAGCCCCGACCGCAGAGAGCGTACCAAAGGGAGCGAAACGCCGCTGTGAGAATCAGGGGCAGGAACGAAATCAGGGGGAACCGGCAAAAATGAACACCGAATTGATACCGAAACACAACAATCTGATAGGGTGATAGTCTGCCCTGTCGCTGATACTTCGGGAGATTTTAAGCGGCTCTATGGCTGTATTTTTGCCGAAAATCGCCCCGAAACACGACACTAAAATCTGCTATCCGTCTATCCGGCTGTTACGACTGAAATGGACGGATTTTTCATTAAGGAGGCACTATGCCGAGAATGTCAAAGAAGATGAAGAAGGAGCTTGATTTCTTTCTTAATGACCGGGGGCGCAGAGCCTATAACGGTCTTTGTCGGAAATGCCGGCTCACCTGTAAGCAGAGTTTCCGGGCGGTCGTTGTGGACTGCCCCTATTATCTTTCCAAACGCTCAAAACGAAAAGTAAAGGAGGACACCGATTGAATGGAAGCTGAATTTATGACCGCAGACACCGCCCTGCCGCCCTGTATGCCGCTGCCGAGAGTCATGCTGCGGCTTCCCATCAGCAGCACCGCAAAAGTCATGTATGCCCGTATGCTGGATATGATTTTCTTATCCGGCATGGAGGACGCCAATGGGATTTTGTTTATCCATTTCCCCATTGTGGAACTGGCGGCGGCGCTTGCCCGCAGCGCTATGACGGTGAAGCGTTCCCTGAATGAATTGGAGGACGCCGGGCTGATACTGCGGGTGCGACAGGGGTTTGGAGAACCCAACAGGATATATGTGCTTATCCCGAAGAAGGAGGACAACTGCCTATGAATGAAAAGTTAGAACAGCTCAGTCAGGAGATAGAGAAAACAGAGAAAAAACTGCGGTGGGCGGAGCAGGAAGAAAAACGCCTTATCCATCAGGCAAAGACGCTTACCCGAAAGGAACGGACGCACCGGCTCTGCACCAGAGGGGCGATACTGGAAAGCTGTCTGCTGGATCTATGTCAATACTTTGGACAAAAAAAGTCGAAAGATTATGCTGTTTTTTTAAGTTCCTCATCCTCCTTTTGCTGTGGTGTCAAATAACCAATAGAGCTATGTATCCGCTTACGATTATACCAGCCTTCTATGTATTCAAAGATTGCTCTGCGGGCTTCCTTTGAATCTTGGTAAGTATGAAGATATATTTCTTCTTTTTTCAGTACAGAATGAAAGGATTCCATGCAGGCATTATCGTATGGATTTCCCTTACGGCTAAAGGAATGCAGGATTTCTTTCCTGGCCAGGCAGTCTTCAAATGCCTGGCTCGTATACTGGCTTCCAAGGTCGCTGTGCAAAATGATCCCTTTTGTATCCCTGACGTTCAGGCACGCATTCTCTACCGCTTTCACTGCCAGTTCCGCTGTCATAGATGTGCCATAGGCATAGCCGATGATTTTACGGCTGCACAAATCCATGACAGATGCCAGATAAGTCCATCCTTCTTTCTGCACATGGATGTAGGTAATATCTGTGCACCATTTTTGATTGATGGTTTCTGCTCCAAAATCACGTTTCAGGATATTCACTTTATCATCTGGGATACTGCCATGATTGGCATGGTGGTTGTACTTCTTTACTACCACAGAGCGCAGTCCCTGCTCTGCCATATGCCTCTGGACCCGCTTGATACTGCAGGGTGTCCCAACGCCATTGAGTACACGGCATAGTTTGACAGCCCCGTATCTGCGTTTGGAATCCTCAAAGGCCTGTTTCACTTTCCTGCTGAATTCCTCATACTCCATGTTCTTATTTGAAGGTACACAAACCAGAGCCTTGTAATAGGTACTCCTTGGAAATTTCAAGGCACTGCAAAGCTGTGATACAGAGTAGTTGGTTAAGTTGTTCTGGATAAATGCAACCATCTCGGCTATTGTTCTTTTGCGAATATGGCGGTCGCTTTTTTTAATATTTCATTCTCGATCTTAAGGCGCTGGATTTCTTTCTGGAGAGCCTTATACTCCTTGAGGGTGACCGTTTCATCTTCTGATACCTTGATAGGGGAAAGCTGCTTTACCCAGCCGCTAATCGTACTCCGATTTACGCCATATTCACGTTCCAGTTGTGGATACGAGGTTCCTCCGGCATTATACAGATCCACGATCTGCTGTTTAAACTCCGGAGTGTAAGATTTTTGATTTTTCGCCATGTTGAACATCTCCTTTGCTCTTTCATTTGATAGTATAGGTTGTTCAACTTTTTCTGTCCACACTTATATACTAACACCACTGCCCCACCCGGAAGCCGTCACAGACGAACAGGTCAGTTTGTTCTTGAAACTACTGTTTCATCAGGACAGCACCCGTCAGCTTATGGAAAAAATCTTTGCCGGAAACGGCAGTTTTGAAGAATAAGGCACAGGCCGGAAACGGCTTTTGTTGCTTTCAGAGCCGCCGCCCGCAGGCTGCCCCTCTGAAAGAGGGCGCAACTATACACCGGTCGAGCCGGTGCGTTGCGCCCTGCCGGTGGCTTCCTGCGGAAAGCTAAGGATTTTCCGCTGATTTTCAATCTGCTCTAAATCCCCACAGGGGAAGCTACCCTTCCCCTGCGCTGGCTTGCGCCAGCTACCCCTTTGTGGACTTGCCGCCCGAAAACACCTTGCTTTGCAAGCTGTTTTCGGTCAGCAAGTTTTAAGAAAAGCCAGCTATATTTTTCGGGCTGGATGAGGTATAATGAAAACACCAAAGAACAGGAGGTATTGTGAATGAAAAAGACGCTTTATAATAATTTGTGGAACAATCGTTTATTGAAGAACTCAAATGAAATTGCGATTTTTGAAGAAAATTTGATTGAGTTGACAGAAAACTTTGGCGAAGATGACATCATTGAATTGTGCCAGATTTTAGATGATAAAACTGATGATTCGGAAGTGATGTTTGGAATAATACATTTATTGGAAACATTATCAACAAAACAGGCGTTTATTAATACTGTTATTGGTGTTGTTAAAATGAAAAGTAGGTCACCCGAATGGGCCAAGATTATTATACGTAGATGTTTGAATGATGAATATTCTGCTAAAATGTTAAAAGAGATTTATGCAATACTTGATGATGAAATTAGGATTGAATTTTCTAAATTATTAAAAGAATTATACGATTGATTTTTTCATAACGAAAACCTAATCTCATTTTATCAAACTTTCTCCCCCACCCCCCTCGGGCCATGTTGGCCCGAACCTTTAAAACTAAATACCAGCCGCCCACCGGCGGCACCACCAAGCAGGAAATCTTTGATTAGGTTCCCTGCTTTTTCTATGCCCGGATACCGGGAGAAAGGAGGATTTTTCCTTGCCATGCCCCCACCATGATATAAAAATCATCCAGCGCAGCAAACGCCAGTCAGCCGTTGCGTCCGCCGCCTACCAGAGCGGGGAACGGCTGTTTTCCGAATACGACCAGAAGCAGAAATACTATTCCCATAAAAGCGAAATCGTCCATACCGAAATCCTGCTTCCCCCTCACGCCCCGCCGGAGTACGCCGACCGCAACACCCTATGGAACGCCGCCGAGGCCGCAGAGAAACAATGGAACTCCCAGCTTGCCCGGCGGATCGTGCTTGCCATCCCCAGGGAACTTCCCCGGTCACAGTACGCCGACCTGATACGGGACTACTGCCGGGAGTTTTTTGTTTCCAAAGGCATGATTGCCGACTTTGCCATTCACGACAAGGGGGACGGCACCCCCCACGCCCATATCCTGCTTACCATGCGGGGGATAGACGAAACCGGCAAATGGCTCCCCAAGAGCCGGAAAGTTTACGACCTGGATGAAAACGGTCAGAGAATCCGGCTCCCATCCGGGAACTGGAAAAGCCACAAGGAGGACACCGTGGACTGGAACGACCAGAAGTACGGGGAAATCTGGCGGCAGGGCTGGGCGGACACCGCCAACCGCTACCTGGAAGCAGCCGGACGCCCGGAACGCCTTGACCTGCGCTCTTATGAGCGGCAGGGCCTTGACAAGCTCCCCACCGTCCACCTGGGGCCAGCGGCCAGCCAGATGGAGAAGCGGGGAATCAAGACCAACATCGGGAACCTGAACCGGGACATTAAGGAGGCCAACCGCCTAATACAGTCCATCCGGCAGATGGTACGGAGCCTAAAGGGCTGGCTGTCCGACCTAAAAGAGAAGAAGGACGCCCTGCTGGAAGCCTTACAGGAAGCAAAGGAGCCGACCTTGCCGGAGCTGTTATCCCAATACTTAGACCTGCGCCGGGAGGAACGCACCGGCTGGACGGGGAAAGGACAGCTAAAGGGGAGCGTTGCCGATTTTAACAAGGTCATGGAAGCCGTCCGCTATCTGCGGGAAAAGGGGCTTTCCACGGTGGAACAGTTGGACGCCTATCTGGATAAGGCCAGCGAACAGGCCGTTTCCATCCAGGAGAAGGTGGCGGAGAAAAAAGGGAAAATCAAGAAGATTGACGCCCTGCTCTCCCATATCGCCAACTATGAAGCCTACAAGCCCATCCATGCCGAGTACGCCGCCCTGAAATTCAAGAAAACCAGGGAACCGTATGCCGCCGCCCACAAGAAGGAGCTGGACGCCTACTATACCGCCGTCCGCTATTTTAAGAACCATCTAAAGGGCGAGAAGTACAGCACCAAAAAACTGAACGCCGAGCGGACAGAGCTTGCCGGGGAGGTGTCCGGCTATAAGGACACCCTGGAAGCCATTCAGGAGGACGTGAAGATTTTGCGGGATGTGCGCCGCTGGCTCAATCAGGTTTTGCCATCCGAGCAGTACCGGCAGACCGCAGAGCCGGGAAAGAAGCCGTCCATCCAAGGCGGTCTGAAAGGACGGGAGCAGCGTATCCGGGAGGAACAGGCGGAGAAACGCCAGCAGCCCCACACGCAGAAAAAACAGGATATGGAACTTTAATCAGGCGTTTGCCATTTTCACCGTGAGAATGACAGGCGCTTTTCTTATTTTTAGGAGGATATGCCTATTGAACCTATTTGAAGCCGTGAAGCAGTCTGTCACCACCCGGCAGGCCGCCGAGCGTTACGGAATCCGGGTGGGAAGGAACGGGATGTGTGTCTGCCCCTTCCATAACGATAAGAACCCCAGTATGAAGGTTGACCGCCGCTTCCACTGTTTCGGCTGCCAGGCGGACGGGGACGTGGTGGACTTTGTTTCCCGCCTGGAGCAGACCGGCCCGAAGGAAGCCGCCCTTATGCTGGCGCGGGACTTCTCCATTCCCTACGAGGATAAGGGGCCGCCGGGCAGGAGCCGCCCCGCCCCTGCTCCCAGGAAGGAAAGCCCGGAACAACAATTCAGGCGCATGGAGCGGTACTGTTTCCGGGTACTGTCCGACTATTATCACCTTCTGCGCCGCTGGAAACGGGACTATACCCCCAAGACGCCGGAGGAAGCCTGGAACCCGCTTTTCGTGGAAGCCTTGCAGAAGCAAGACCATGTGGAATACCTGCTGGATGTGCTGCTGTTCTCTGATATAGGGGAACGTGCCGCCCTGATTGCCAGCTATGGAAAGGAAGTGAGAAGCCTTGAGCGAAGAATGGCAGACCTTGTCGCCAGAGATACGGCAGGCCGCAGAACAGACCATACAAGAAGCCGCCCCGCCCCGGAGCGTTGAGGAAGTAAGGGCCATGCTGGAAAGCACGGAGAAGGGCGGCGTAAGAAACAGTATTCAGAATTGTTTGACCGTGTTCCAGTATGACCCTGTTCTTTCCGGGGCGGTTGCCAAGAACCTGTTGACCGAGCGCATAGACCTTCTAAAGCCCATCGGAAGGAAACGGCGAACCGGCGGCAAGGCCATGACGGACACGGATATGAAGTATATCCGGCTGTACCTGGAAAAGACCTATGGCCTGACAAGCGAGAAAAAGATAGCGGACGCCGCCGATCTGGCCGCAGACGCCAACGGCTACCATCCCATCCGGGACTACCTAAAGGGCCTTTCCTGGGATGGAACCGAGCGAATCCGCTTTTGTCTGCGCCACTTCTTAGGGGCAGACACCGACCAGTACACCTTTGAAGCCCTGCGGCTGTTCCTTTTGGGAGCCATCCGGCGGGCCTTCTGCCCCGGCTGTAAGTTTGAGGTCATGCTTTGTCTGGTGGGCGGACAGGGGGCCGGGAAGTCCACCTTCTTCCGGCTGCTGGCGGTCAAAGACGAATGGTTTTCTGATGACCTGCGGAAACTGGACGATGAAAACGTGTACCGCAAGCTGCAAGGCCACTGGATTATTGAAATGTCGGAGATGATTGCCACCGCAAACGCCAAGAGCATTGAGGAAATCAAGTCCTTCCTAAGCCGCCAGAAGGAGGTCTACAAGATACCATACGAAACCCACCCGGAGGACAGGCTGCGTCAATGCGTGTTCGGCGGGACTTCCAACGCCCTAGACTTCCTTCCCCTTGACCGCTCCGGGAACCGGCGTTTCCTGCCGGTCATGGTCTATCCAGAACGGGCCGAGGTTCACATCTTAGACGATGAAGCTGCTTCCAGGGCCTATATCGAGCAGGTATGGGCGGAAGCCATGACGATATACAAAAGCGGGGAGGTTAAGCTGTCCTTCAGCCCGGAAATGGTGCGCTATCTCAAAGAACACCAGCGGGATTTTATGCCGGAGGACACGAAAGCCGGGATGATACAGGCATACCTTGACACCTACACCGGTGGGGCCGTCTGCTCCAAGCAGCTCTTTAAGGAAGCCCTAAAACGCCCCTTTGACGAGCCGAAACAATGGGAAATCCGGGAAATCAACGAGATTATGAACCAATGCGTCACCGGCTGGAAGTATTTCTCCAATCCCCGGAGCTTTGAAGGGTACGGCAGACAAAAGGGCTGGGAACGGGAAGCCCCAGCAACGGGCTTTGACAACGCGCCGGAAAAAACGCCGGACGGCTTCGAGCCGGTCAATGAGCAGATGGAGCTTCCATTCTGAAAAAACCGGTGAAAATACAGCCGGTTGCCGACCCCGTTGCTATCCCGTTGCCGGGCCGGTTGCCGGGGAAAAGCCCGTAACTGCGGGCTTTTCTCCCCTTTGACAACCAAAACAACCAAAAAATAAAAGAAAAAGTAAATAGTAACCCAACCGCCAGACAGAGATTGTTTTCGAGGTTATTCAAAGCCCGTTGCCGGACTTCGTTGCCGGCCCTTCCCTGCCTGGCTTATTTCATTGATGGAGGTAAGTGCCTATGGCAAAAAGCAGAACTGAAATCCACGTTACAACGGTATTTGACGGCGAACTGGACGCGACAGACGTTTTCGTGAGCCTGATTGCACAGAAATACAGCCAAAAGAACGGAAAAGAACATCTTGTGAAAACACAAGATATAGGATATAATAAAGACAAGGTTCCAAGTAACCGTGTTCCGTCTGGATTGTGCGGGTAAACGGTTATGAGGAATGAATACGCATATACAGGAATGGACGAACTGCTGGCAGGGAGCTTCCGGGCTGCGGTCTACTGCCGTCTTTCCAAAGACGACGACCTGGACGGGGAAAGCGCGAGCATTTCCAACCAGTGGGATATGCTGGAAAGCTACTGCCAGAAGCAGGGATGGGAGGTGACAGCGGTCTATCAGGACGATGGCTATTCCGGGCTTAACATGGAGCGGCCCGACCTGAAACGGATGTTAAAGGCCATCGAGCGGGGACAGATAAACCTTGTCATTACCAAAGACCTTTCCCGCCTGGGAAGGAACTACTTGCAGACGGGGACGCTGATTGAGGACTTCTTTCCCCGCCATGGCGTCCGCTATATCGCCATGAATGACGGTATCGACACCATGCGGGAGAACAACGACATCGCGCCGTTCAAAAATATCCTGAACGAGATGTATAGTAAGGATATTTCCAAGAAGGTACATTCTTCCTACCTGCTGAAAGCGCAGAAGGGCGCGTTCACCGGCTGCCTGGCCCCCTTCGGCTACCGCAAAGACCCGGAGGATAAGAACCACCTGCTTGTGGATGGGGAAACGGCCCCAATTGTGCGGCGGCTGTTTGCCTGGGCGTTAGAAGGACACGGCCCCAACTACATCCGGCGGCGGCTGGAGGAAGAAAAAATCCCCTGCCCGACCTGGTGGAACCGGGAGCGCGGCCTTCGCAATGTGCGTACCAAGTGGGAAAAGCAAGACCCGGAGAACGGGCGGTATATCTGGGATTTCTCCGTTATCAAGGATATTTTGATGAATCCCGTCTATGCCGGGGACATTGCTTCCCAGAAGAAGGACTACCGCTTTAAAATCGGCACCATCCGGGAGAAGAAGCCCCAGGACTGGATTGTGGTGGAGGGGCGGCACGAACCGCTCATTGACCGCAAAAGTTTTGAGCTGGTACAGGGCCGGTTAAAATCCCGCCAGCGGCCCAGGCAGACCGGGGAAATCAGCCTGTTTGCCGGGCTTATCAAATGCGGCGAGTGCAGGAAGTCCTTAACCATACGCACCACCAACGACAAGCACCCGAAGCAGATTTATACCTGTAAGACCTACAACGCCTACGGGAAGCACCATTGCAGCCAGCACCGGATTGAGTATGACACCCTTTATCAGCTTGTATTAAACAAAATCCAGGCGTGCGCCAGGGCCGCCCTGGTGGATGGGGAAGCCGTGGCCGGGAAGCTGACCGACACCTGTAAAGCTGAGCAGAAGGGCCAGCGGGAAGCGTTGGAACGCGCCCTGTCAAAAGACCGGGAACGGCTGGACGTGCTGGAAAAGATGGTGCTGCGGCTTTACGAGGACATGGTGGCCGGGCGTATCAGCGAAACCAACTTTGCCCTGCTGATGGAAAAGACGCAGAAGGAACAGGCGGAATTAAAGGCAAAGGTGGAGGACGGACAAAAGAAGCTGGACGATGAAAACCGCCTGGCCGTGGACGCAAGACAATGGGTGGAGTTGATTCAGGAATACGCCGACATTACCGAGTTAGACGCCGCCACCCTAAACCGCCTGGTGAAAGAAATCGTTGTCCATGAACATATCGACAGCGAAAAGACAAGACACATTTCTATCGAAATTCATTTCAATCTCAAACCCATCCCGGAGGTGGAGCAGGTCACAGCTTGACCTGCCCCGCGCCGGGGCGGTTCTTAAAAACTCCATATATTTCTTGACACGCCGCCGCCCGCCGTTGAGCTGGTTTTACACCTAATTGGTGATAAAACAGCTCATGGCTGGCGGAGGTGTCGTTCTGATCGGCCTTCAGCTTATCCCTCTGCTGTCCGGCCTGTTCAGCTAAGTGTCACCCGTTGTCCCTTTTCCAGAAAAGGAGCTGATGTATGGACTTTATCATCGACGCAATCGTTGAATGGCTGAAAGGTCTGCTCGTCGATGGTATCATGGGAAATCTGGACGGCCTTTTTGATAACGTCAATCAGAGTGTTGGCGAGATCGCCACACAGGTAGGCACGACCCCGGCGGACTGGAACGCCGGGGTCTTTTCCATGATACGACAGATCTCCGAAACTGCCATTCTGCCAATCGCCGGGGTCATCCTCACTTTTGTTATGACCTATGAACTGATACAGATGCTCATAGAACGCAACAACCTCCATGAAGTTGACACATGGATGTTTTTTAAGTGGGTGTTCAAAACCTTTGTGGCTGTGATGATCCTGACGAATACCTTCAATATCGTGCTGGCGGTCTTTGATGTGAGCCAGCATGTGATACAGCAGTCAGCGGGCATTATCCAGAACGGGACAGAGATCACGCCGGATGTGCTGGACAGTCTGCGGACAGAACTTGAAGCGATGGAGTTAGGCTCTCTGTTCGGGCTATGGCTCCAATCCTTCCTGATCCAGCTTACCATGATTGCCTTAAATATCGTGATCTTCGTCATCGTATATGGCCGTATGACTGAAATCTATTTACTCACAAGTTTAGCGCCTATCCCGTTTGCCACAGTCCCCAACAGGGAAACCGGACACATGGGGCAGAACTATTTCCGCTCCCTCTTTGCGGTGGGCTTTCAAGGTCTGTTGATCTTAGTCTGTGTCGCCATCTATGCGGTGCTGATCCAGAGTATCGCCACCGACGGCGACCCCATCGGGGCGATCTGGGGCTGCGTGGGATATACGGTGCTGCTGTGTTTTACCTTATTCAAAACAGGCAGTCTTGCAAAATCCATCTTCGGCTGCCATTAAGAGACTTCGGGCCATGATGACCCGAAGCGGAAAGGAGAAATCCATGCAGGAAAAAACTGCGGGCGGAACACCAGCCGCCCCTATAAAGCTGGATGTAAGCGTGCGGGTCATCGAACCTGTGAAAAATCTCATGGGCTTTGCCAGCGTGAAATTCAATGACTGCTTTGTGGTGGAAAATCTGAAAATCGTACAGGGCAGCAAGGGGCTCTTTCTTGGGATGCCCAGCCAGCCAGACGGCAAAGGCGGCTACCGGGATATGGCCTACCCTGTCACAAAGGAGTTCCGGGAACAGCTCAATACCGCTGTTCTGCAAGCCTATGAGGCAAAGCTGGAACAGATGGCGGAGCGCGGCTCTGTGGGGCGTGCGTCCATCAGCGACCAGCTCAAAGCCGGAAAAGCGGCTGCCGAACAGGCAAAGGCAGAACGGCCTCCGAAGGAAAGGCCCAGCCGCAGTGCAGAGCGTTGACCTCGGGCCATGCTGGCCCGAAGCAGAAAGGAGGCGGGAACCATGCCACGCAAACGGATGGGCTATGACGCGGCCTGCTATTACAACGGAAAACTGCTGGGCCGCTGTACCAAAGCGGACAGCGACGCCTATACCCTGTTGATGAACGCCTGTGGTGGGGACGCCGCCCGGGTCCTGCGGGAATATGCCTATTTTTCCCCGGAACTTCGCGCCATATTGGAAAAGGCGGCGCTCATGCAGGCGGACCGGAACCGGACAGGCGGAATGTTCCATGCACCGAAAAGTTCCCCGTGGGGTGAGGTGCAGAGCTGTGAAACCCTCTGTCCAGGGGTGTTTCTGGTATCTACCGCCAGCCACGGCGGAACGATGGTGGCAAACGAGGTAGCCGCCGTTCTCTCCCCAGCAGCCAAAAAATGCGGCTTCAAGGACAAGGGCTATATCTGCTATGAGGAGGACGCACAGGAAAGCGTAGTGCTCCGGGAACTGCTGGACAAAAAGCTGTGGAACATCCCTGACCGCATTAAGGACAAAGGGCAGTTTGAAGAAAACCTCAACCAGTCCATCCGGCAGTATAATCCCGAATACTGGCGGGCAAGGCAGAGCGGACGTAAGGCCGCCGAAGCCGCCCGCAGTACAGCCCCGGCCAAAGAAGCCGCAAGATAACCTCGGGCCATGCTGGCCCGAAGCAGTAAAGGAGGTGCACCCAAATGGCCTATGTGCCAGTACCAAAAGACCTTTCCAAAATCAAGACAAAGCTGGCCTTCAATCTGACGAAGCGCCAGCTTGTTTGTTTTTCCGGCGCGGCGGCGGTGGGGCTCCCGGCCTACCTGCTTTCCCGTGACAGTATCGGGAACAGCGCCGCCATGTTCCTGATGATCGGTCTCATGCTCCCGTTCTTCTTTCTGGCTATGTATGAGCGGGACGGCCTGCCGTTGGAAAAGGTGCTGAAAAACATCATCCGCACCCGGTTCCTCTATCCCCGTGTGCGGCCTTACAAAACCGAAAACTTCTATGCGCTGCTTAGCGCCAGAAAGGAGGCGCAGCCGATTGCGAAACAGCAGAAGGGCCGGAAAGCCCGCAGGCAGAAAGCCTGAAAAGCAGGGCCTTACCGGTCTGTTCACAAAGGGAAAGAACATTCCCACCACCGCCCAGCAGACCCTCCCTTACCGGGAAATGTACCGGGACGGCGTGTGCCGGGTAGCGGACCGCTATTACACCAAAACCATTGAATACGAGGACATCAACTACCAGCTCGCACAGTCCGAAGATCAGGCGGCCATCTTTGACGGGTGGAGCGCCTGCCTCAACTACTTTGACAGCAGCCTTCCGTTCCAGCTTTCCTTCCTCAACCACCGGAGCCGCCCGGGCAGCCGGTACAGCGTGAACATCCCCATGCAGGATGACGATTACAACAGCGTCCGGTGTGAGTATGTGGAAATGCTGGAAAACCAGATCGCCAAAAGCAACAACGGCATTGTCCGCACAAAGCTCCTGACCTTCGGCGTGAACGTGGACGACCTTCCCACCGCCAGGGCAAGGCTGGAACGTGTAGAGGCGGACATTTGCGGGAACTTCAAAAAGCTGGGCGTCAAGTGCCGCTCCCTTTCGGGGCTGGAACGGCTGGAGCTTCTTCACGGGCAGCTCCACCCCGGCAGCGGCTCCCCCTTCCGGTTTTCATGGGATATGATCCCCAAAAGCGGGCTTTCCACCAAAGACTTTATCGCCCCGGACAGTTTCGATTTTCGTTTCAGCCGTCTGTTCCGAGTGGGGACGACTTGGGGCGCTGCCTCCTACTTGCAGATTTTGGCCTCAGAGCTCTCGGACAAGCTGCTGGCGGAGCTTTTGGAAATGGATGCGGAAATGACCATCACTCTCCATATCCAAACCGTCGATCAGGCCGCCGCCGTAAAATCTATCAAGGCCAAAGTCTCCGACATTGACAAGATGAAGGTGGAGGAACAAAAGAAGGCAGCCCGGTCAGGGTACGACATGGACATACTTCCGCCCGACCTTGTAACGTACAGCAACGACGCAAAGACCCTTCTGGAAGATTTACAGAGCCGGAATGAAAGAATGTTCCTGCTGACCTTCCTTGTGGTAAACATGGCCCAGACCCGCCGGGAGCTGGACAATGACCTGTTCACGGTGTCGGGTATCGTCCAGAAATACAACTGCACCTTGAAGCGGCTGGACTTCCAGCAGGAGGACGGTTTTCTTTCCAGCCTTCCGCTGGGCCATAACGGCATTGAGATCAAGCGCGGCATGACGACCAGCTCCACGGCCATTTTCGTTCCCTTTATGACGCAGGAGCTCCGCATGGATGGCGAAGCCGTCTATTACGGGCTCAACGCACTTTCCCATAACGTCATCATGGCAAACCGGAAAAAGCTCAAAAACCCCAACGGCCTGTTCCTCGGCGTGCCGGGCTCCGGCAAATCCTTTGCCGCAAAGCGGGAGCTTGTGAACGTGTTCCTTGCCACCCGTGACCGGATCATTGTGGTTGACCCGATGGGCGAATATTCGCCCCTTATCAAGCGGCTGGGCGGTCAGGTCATCGAGATCGCCCCGGACAGCCCCCACCACATCAATCCGATGGACATTGATTTGAGCTTCGACGAGGAAAATCCGATGGCGCTGAAAGCCGACTTTATCCTGTCGCTGATGGAGCTGATCGTCGGCGGCAAGGACGGCTTGCAGCCGGTGGAGCGTACCGTCATTGACCGCTGTGTGCGCCAGATGTACCGGGAACACTTGCAGGACCCGGAAACAAGTAAAATGCCGACCCTCCAAACCCTGTATGACCTGCTCTGTTCCCAGCCGGAGGGCGAGGCGGTGCGGCTGGCAACGGCCCTTGAAATTTATGTGTCGGGCTCCCTTAACGTGTTCAACCATGAAACCAATGTGGACCTGAACCGCCGTCTGGTATGCCTTGACTTGAAAAAGCTGGGGGCCGGGCTTCGGACGATTGCCATGCTCATTATGCAGGACTTGGTAAACTCGCAGGTGTCTATGAATTTCCTGCGTGGTATCGCTACATGGTGCTACTTCGACGAGTTCCATGTGCTGCTCCGTGACCGGCTGACGGCAAGCTACTGTGTGGCGATCTGGAAAATGCTGCGAAAAAAAGGGTGCGTTCCCAGTGCTTTAACGCAGAACGTGAAGGATTTTCTGGCAAGCCCGGAGATCGAGAACATCTTTGAAAACTCGGACTTCCTTGTGCTTCTCTCGCAGGCACAGGGCGACCGGCAGATTTTAGCCAAACAGCTTGGGATCAGCCCCCATCAGCTTTCCTATGTGACCCATACCAATTCCGGCGAAGGGCTGCTGTTCTTCGGAAACACCACCATCCCGTTTGTTGACCGCTTCCCGCAGAATACCGAGCTGTACGCCATTATGACCACCCGCCCGGAGGACAAAAAACAGGAAATGAACCGGGCATAACACACTTCGGGCCATGCTGGCCCGAGGTTTGGAAAGGAGGGATACATCATCGGAAAGAAACCGGACAAACGGAATTTTCAAAGGCCGGGGCCGACGGAGGATACCGGGGGCAATCGCCCCGGACCGGCTGAACGGGAAGGACCTTCCCCCGCACCATCCCGACGTCTGCGGTTTGAGGACGAGGATACCGGACAGGACAGCCCTTCGGGCCATGATGGCCCGAAGTCCAAAAGCGGCAAGTTTCAAGAGGACAGCCGGAAAAGCCGTCCCTCTGACCGCATGAGGCAGGAAGATGAAGCGGGCGGGCCGCAGGATACCGGCAAGACACAAGAGCCGGAGGGCTCCGCCGAGAAGGCCGGGAGCAAAAAGGACAAGTACCAGAAAGCACAGGCAAAAGCGGAATACGCCGGGGAAAAGCTGGGAAAGGCCCGGGAGAAACTGGACAAGACCGAGGTAAAACGGGCAGCGAAGAAACCGCCGGGGCTTGCAAAAAAGGCAGTCCGGGGAGTCCGTACAGAAGCATGGTTCTATGTCCACAACAAGATACACGAGGTCGAGCATGAAAATGTGGGTGTGGAAGGAGCCCATAAATCCGAGCTGGCCGCAGAGGCCGGAACCCGGAAACTGACCCGCTATGCCAAACGCCGCTGGCAGGAACACCCGGCCCGGAAGGTGGCAAAGTGGGAACGGAAGGACATAAAAGCCCGGGCCAATATGGATTTTCAGAAGATGGCCTCCGAGCACCCGGAGCTTGCCAGCAATCCGCTTTCCCGTGTGCAGCAGAAATGGAAACTGAAACGCCGGTATTCCAAAGAAGCAAAGGCAGCTGCAAAACAGGGCGCAAAGGCCGCAAAAAAAACCGCTGCCGCTTCGGGAACTGCGACCCGCCGGGCGGCACAGTTTGTGACCCGTCATCCCGTGGCGGTGCTGGTCCTGCTCCTGCTGTTGCTGCTCTGTTTTCTTGTGTCGGCGGTAAGCTCCATCTTTCCCACGCTTGGCAGCGGCCTTGCCAATGCGTTATCCGGCACCTCCTACGCCTCGGAGGATACGGATCTGCTGGGGGTGGACGAGGACTACACGGCGCTGGAAAACGAGCTGGCGCAGACGGTAGCGAACATTGAAAGCACCCATCCCGGCTATGACGAGTACCGCTATTCCGTGGACGAGATTGGCCATAACCCCTATGAGCTGGCGTCCTATCTCTCGGCAAAGTACCATGTGTATTTCCGGGAACAGGTGCAGGACGAGCTTCGGGAGATCTTTGAGGCACAGTATGAGCTGACCTTGACGGAGGAAGTCGAGATACGCTACCGCACCGAAACCAGCACCGACCCGGAGACAGGGGAAACCACCACCGAGGAAGTCCCCTATGAGTATTACATCTTAAATGTGACCCTCACAAACAAGACGCTGTCTGCCGTGATTCTGACGAGGCTTAACGAACAGCAGCGGGAAATCTACACCGTTATGCAGCAGCTCAAAGGCAACAAGCCCTATCTGTGGGAAGGGATTTACAACGGCGGCGAAGATACCGGCCCCAGCTATGAGATACCCGGCGAGGCGCTGGATGACCCGGCTTTTGCGGCGCTCATGGAAGAAGCCACAAAGTACATCGGCTGGCCCTATGTGTGGGGCGGCTCCAGCCCGTCCACCTCCTTTGACTGTTCGGGCTTTGTCTGCTGGGTGTACACGGCCAGCGGCGTCCACAACCTACCCCGTACCACGGCGCAGGGCATTTATAACCAGTGTGCCATCATTTCTCCCTCCGAGGCAAAGCCCGGCGACATTATCTTTTTCACGGGAACCTATGACAGCCCCGGCCCTGTGTCCCATGTGGGGATTTATGTGGGCGACGGGATGATGCTCCATTGTGGGTCGCCCATCCAATACGCAAACATCAATTCAAGCTACTGGCAAACACATTTCTATGCCTTCGGGCGTTTGTGAGCCAGAGGAAAGGAGTCCTTGCATGAACAAGATCGACAAGCTCGATAAGGAACTGGAAAAAGCCCGGGAGAAGGCTGCCGAGTGGCAGGCCAAAATCCAGGAGCTGGAAAAGCAGAAACAGGAGGAAGAAAACAGCCAGATCGTACAGGCGGTGCGCTCCCTCAAATTGACACCCGCTCAGCTTATGGCTTTTTTGAATGACCCCAAAAACAGCCTTACCGCTTCGGGCCATACTGACCCGAAGCCGGAGGCGCCCGAAAAGGAGGACACAGCCCATGAAGAAAACTAAATACCGCAGGCTGGCGGCGATGGCTGCCAGCCTTTTGTGTTGCCTGATCTTTACGGTCCCGGCCTATGCACAGAGCAGCGAGCCGCAGCCGGAGACAGCTCCCGCCCCGGCAGAAACCGAAGCAGAGCCGGAAACCCAGAACCCCTTTACCCCGGACGGGACGGGAACCGTGGTGGACAACGCCACCGACGAGGATGGAAAGGAGTTCTACACCATCACCACAGCAGACGAGAGCGTGTTTTATCTGGTGATCGACAAACAGAAAACCAGCGAGAACGTCTATTTCCTCAATACCGTTACCACAGACGACCTTCTTCCTCTTGCCGAACAGGGTAAGGAACCGCCCAAAGAAGTGACCCCGGAGCCAGAGCCAAAGCCCACCGAACCTGTGGAGGAAGTACCGGAACCCGAGCCGGAGAAAAAGGACAGCCCCCTTCTCTCTCTGCTCCTGATCGGTGCGGTGGTGCTGGCCGGCGGTGGGATTGGTTACTATTTCAAGATTTACAAGCCGAAGCATGAGGCCCCGGATTTGGAAGATGATTACTGCGAATATGAGGACGGGGAGCTGGAGGAGATCGCAGAGGAACCCGAGGACGAAGATACCCCGCCGTGGGAGGAAGATACGGAGGAATGAGAATGAATTTTACAAGCAGCCCTTTTGAACGAATAATGAAGGAAGTACCGCACCCCGGCTGGGACAATGACAACCCTTGTAAGGGATGCCGTTACTACAAGGAGTGCAAAGGAAAGAAAAAACAGTGCCGGAAGAAGTTCCGGGCGCTGATCGTGGAGCCTCGCCCTTCGGGCCATCGTGGCCCGAAGTCTTAAATGGACGCCCGGGAGCTGACCCGTGACGAGAAGAAAAAAATCCGCACTCTGGTCACGGGGATGTGCGCCAACTATGACCGGGAAAGCGGCCTGTGCCTTCCTCTTGACTGTGCCTGCTATATGCTGCACAAGTGCTGGACAGGGGCGTACTGCCGTTACTTCCGCGAGGCTGTCCTGCCCCTTGACCCGGAGCTTCAAGCGGCGCTGACAACGGAAGGCATCTCCCCGGAGCTGCGGGCCTGTGCGGTCTGCGGAAAGGCGTTTTTGCCCGAGGGGCGTCAAGCCTACTGTTCCGACGCCTGCAAGACCGAAGGGAACCGCCGGAAAAGCCGGGAACGCATGAGGAAAATGCGGGAGAAAAGGCCGGGCGGCTGTTACGATTTGCCGCCTCCAAAGGCTTGACATTCCGGGCTTTTTTGAGGGTGTTTCCGGGGTAGGAATATCTTATTACATTCCTCCCCGGTCTGCCCTCTTATTTCGTAACATCCAGCACTTCGGGTCATGTTAGCCCGAGGCACAGAAAGGAGGGATCTCTTGGAGACCGTACAAGGATATGTGATTTTGAAAGCTGCCACCTTTGAAACCGGACACGGCTTTGCGCTGGGGCATAATCCGGGAGCGCCGAGCCCCTTTGTGACCTGGCAGTTTACCGAGGGGGAAAACGGCCATCGGGATTACTACTGGGGCCGCTATGGAACCAGTCAGGCGTGGGCGCAGAGGGACTTTGACCGCCGGGTGGACGACTATCAGCAGCTTTACCATGCGGCGGTCAAGCATACCGAGCTGGGACCGGAGGGCGTTTACCGCTATTATTCCACCCAGCGACCCGTGGACATAGGCACCTACCCGAAGCCGCCGGATAACCAGCCTCTTTCCATCGTCAACTACGATGATGACAGGCGGTGTCCTGTGGCAGACGGCAGGCTGATGGCATGGGGCGAACTGACCTATGCAAAGCCGCTGACCGAAAAGCAGATGGAGGATTATGAACTGAAACCAGCACCGGGCAATCCTGACCGGGTGCGCCCATCCATTACCGCCCGGCTCAAAGAAGGAACCAGAGGGCAGGAACCCCCGAAGGAGCCCGGCCCGAAGCGGAGCCATAAAACCCGTGAGGAACGATAAAGGAGGATCGCCATGCACGAAAAAGACAACTATCTGAAAACCGCCGAGCTCTCCACGGAGCAGAACTGCAACATGATCGACGGCGTACCCAACAACACGCCCATCCAACCCACGCCCCCGGAGCTGGACGCAAAACCGCTTGATAAGGTAAAGGAACCCAAAGAGCGCCGGAAAGGCCGGGAGCTGGAACGCTGATGGAGAACCGCAAGCGGAATGTCCATCTGCACGTCATGGTAACGCCGGACGAGCTGGCAGCCATCCATGAACGGATGGCTGAGGCGGGCATTTCCAACGCCGGGGCTTATGTACGGAAAATGGCTCTGAATGGGTATATCCTGCACATCGACCTTGCGCCCGTAAAAGAGCTGATCTCTCTGCAACGGCGCTGTTCTAACAATCTCAATCAGGTTGCCATACACGCACATACCTATGGTGTGTACCCGGAGGAAATCGACGGATTGAAGCGGGACTATGAAAAGTTATGGGGCGAGGTGTCAAAGGTGCTGCGGGAGCTCTCCGAGCTGGTGGCAAAGTGAGACGAGGGCGGCAGGCTTCCGTTGTGGGGCTTGCCGCCCTGCTCTTTTTTTACCACTTCGGGCCAGCATGACCCGAAGCCCGTCATAAAAAATTCAGATTTTCAAGATTGTAGAACCAGCTCTATAATGATATAATAATTCAAGAAGGGAGGCTGATACCATGCTGAAAATGGTTATTCGCATGAATGATGATAAAATCACAGCCGAAAATAAGTACCGGCTGGATGGCATTTACAACACAATCAATCATACATTCCAAACCGTGGGCCTTCCCCGTATGGAGGATGGTTCCGGCGCTTTGGTATTCCGTGACTGCGGCAGAGCGAGGGATTTTAGTCTGTTCGGCCGGATCGTCAATACCTTGAAGCGGCAGACATGGTTCATGGATAATGTTTCTGTGTGGCGTCTTTGTGACAGTGACGATTCTGACAGTCCAGATGATTTCAATGAAGAAGATCTGTTGACCCACTATCAGGAAAAAACAGCAATGAGGGCTTGAGTTTTGGAGAGAAAATATTTCAAAGCCTTAAATTTTGATCTGGACACCCATCAATTAAAAGAGCATTACCCCGGAGCCAATTACCGGCAGGCGTATGACGACTTGCGCCGGTTCTTCAAACGGCATCGTTTTTCTCACCGTCAAGGCTCCGGCTACATATCGGATGATAAGCTGGCAACTGCTGATATATACGACTTGATGGATGAATTGAGCAGACAGTTTCCGTGGATTGGAATATGCGTGAATAAAATTGATGTGACCAACGTGGGACGGCAGCACGATTTGACAGAGCTCTTGAAACCAGCAGAGGATATTGTTATCGACACTTCGCTGCTGACAGTTCCCGATTGCCCGCAGCAGGAAACAGAATAACAGAAATTCGGCAGGACATGAATGTGTCCTGCTTCTTCTGTTTTCGGGCCATACTGGCCCGAAGTTTGGGGACAGGATTCACTAATCTTTCGCAACATTTATGTCCCCGGGCAGGCATGATAAAATAGAGGTAGGAAGGATAGATAAAGGAGGTTTTGAAGATGAAGATACTGCTGAAAATATTGGTTGCTCCCTTTGCTTTAGCGTTGTCCCTTCTGGCGGCTCTGCTGGTGTTCCTGTTTGATATTTGTTCCGTCCTGCTGACGATTACCTCTGTGATTCTGGTGGTGCTGGGTATCGCTCTCTTTTTCACGCCGACGCCCATAGGAGGGATTGTATTTCTGTTTCTTGCCTTCCTTCTTTCGCCGTATGGACTGCAAGCGGCGGCGGGCTCCCTTCTTTGGGCGCTGGACGGAGGCAAATCCGCTCTGTACCGGTTTCTGGCAAGTTAAGCAGCCTCGGGCCATACTGGCCCGAAGTCGGGGCGGTCTGAATGGGCCGCCCTTTTCTCATGGAAAGGAGGGATGATTTCTGGCTACCACAACTTTGTTACAGCGCCATGCGGGCGAAGGCGAAACGATTGCTGAGGCTATCCGGGATTGTCTGGATTATGGCAAGGACCCGGAGAAAACAGAAAGCGGAAAGTATATCTCCGCTTATGAATGTGATCCGGCCACCGTGGCAGACGAGTTCCTTTTGGCAAAGGCCAGCTATGCCGCTATGACGGGCCGGGAACAGAAAAAAGAAAATGATGTGCTGTGCTATCAGATACGACAATCCTTCTATCCGGGCGAGATCACCCCGAAGGAGGCGAACCGTATCGGCTATGAGCTGGCTATGCGCTGGACAAAGGGGCGGCACGCTTTTATCGTTACCACGCACACCGATAAGCAGCACATCCATTGTCACATTTATTACAACTCCACCACCCTTGACTGCACCCGGAAATTCCGAAATTTTTGGGGCTCCAGCTTCGCCCTTCGGCGGCTCTCTGACAGGCTGTGCCTTGAAAACGGGCTGTCCATCGTGGAGAACCCGAAGCCCCGGAGCAAGGGTAAGTATCGGAATTATGGAGAATGGCAGAAAGAACGAAAAGGGCCGCTTTCCTATCAGGACAGGCTGCGCCTTGCCATTGATACTGCGCTGGCGGAACGCCCCGCCGATTTGGACGAATTTCTTGCCCTGATGAAACGGGCCGGATATGAAGTCAAGAAGGTTCGGGGAGGCGGTATCAGCTTCCGGCTAACCGGGCAGGGACAGGAACGCTTCACCCGTCTACGCGCCTCCACGCTGGGGGACGGCTACGACTTGCAAGATGTTCTGGCCGCCATTGAGGGCAAAGAAAAACGCCCCGGACATTCGGAGCGGAAAATCAGTCTGGCGGTGGATATTCAAGCAAAACTGGCTGCCGGTAAGGGACCGAGATATGAACGCTGGGCGAAGGTATTTAACATTAAGCAGATGGCCGCTGCCCTTGCCTATATACAGGACAATGGACTGACCGATTATGAGCAGTTGGCACAGAAAGCCACCGAGGCGGCAGACCGTTTCCATGCCATTTCCGAGCAGATCAAGCAGACGGAACAGGCCATGAAAACCAATGCCGGGCTAAAGGCCGCAACGGTTCAGTATGCCAAAACCCGTCCGGTCTTTGAGCAGTATAAGGCGATGAAGTACAGCCGGAAATTCCTTGCGGAGCATGAGGCCGACCTTGAACTGTACCGGGCTGCACAAGCGGAAATGCGCTCTCTGCTGGGCGGGGCGAAGCTCCCTAAAATGGATGTGCTGAAGGAGGAAGGCCGCAAGCTCACAGCAAAGAAAAAACAGCTCTATGGAGAATACCAGAAGGCACGACGGGATATGCAGGAGATCGTCACGATCAAGGCGAACATTGACACTCTGATGGGCTACACCGAGCCGGGCAGAAAGCATGAAAAGGAGCGTTGAGATTATGAAAATAAGGAGCAAAGCGACGCTGACACTTCGGGCCATGTTGGCCCGAAGATACGGGTTTGGGGCGAGCCCCAACAAGCCGCCTTTGTGCCACTTGTGGCCACAGAGGCATTGCTTGCCACTTAGCGGCAGCCCCTAAAATGGCGCAAAAAAACAGAGGCCCTTATTCTGGAACCTCCGTTTCTCTGGCTTTCTTAATGCCCTCGGCTGTGGCTTCTATCACGACAAGCTCTTTTTCATTCATAGAGTTTAGAAGTACATCAATATGCTTTCTGCAAGAGCTTGACCTTGCCCCTCCGTCTGCATGAATAAACTGGTCAACTGAAACGTCAAACATGGTAATGAGTTTAACAAAAAGGTCGAAGCTGGGATACTGACCTTTGTTCTCAATATTCATAATGGTACGGGAGTCACGGTCTACTAATTCCGCAACATAGGCTTGTGTCCAGCCCTTTTCTTCTCTGGCTCGTTTGAGTGCCGCCCCGAGGCCGTGAAAGTCAAACCTTCTTTCATTTTGGTTCATTCTCATATCACCCTATATCATTCTACATTTCGTGTTAGATTATGAGAATGTAATGAAATTTTACATTAAGTAGTATTTTATTTCGCTTCCATGTAGTCTCTAACTTGTATTATTCGAGGCAGAGAACTATAATATACCTGTGGAGGTGCAAAATGGACTATATGACATTGAAAGAGGCTGCCGAAAAGTGGGGCGTGACACCTCGTAGGGTAAATTATTATTGTGCTGGTGGGCGTATCCACAGCGCTGTGAAAATGGCTGGTATTTGGCTGATCCCTAAAACTGCGGAGAAGCCGATTGATGGCCGGACAAAACAAGGGAAGGAATTGCGCCATGAATAAAATTTTGATTATAGATGATGACAGAGAACTGTGTGCTTTGATTAAACGCAGCGTACAATCGGAACATATTGAAGCTGATTTTTGTAATACCGGAAAAGAGGGCTTGCAGAAATTAAAAGAGCAGGAGTATCAGCTTGTGGTGCTGGATGTGATGATGCCCGGTATGGATGGCTTTGAAACGCTGGAAGAAATCCGCAAAGAGAACAGCCTGCCGATTTTGATGTTTACATCCAAAAATGACAGCATTTCTAAAGTGCGGGGCTTACGGGCCGGGGCGGACGATTATCTGACAAAACCGTTTGATATGGACGAACTGATTGCCCGTATTGTTTCCCTCATTCGTCGCTACACTCGCTTTAATCAGCAAGCCGGAACTATGCAAAACCTGAATTTTGACGGATTGCAGATTGACCTTGAAAATCGTTCTGTTACTACGGCAAACGGCACTTTTGAACTTCCGCCAAAGGAATTTGATCTGCTCCTATACTGTGCAAAACATCAAGGGAAAATTTTGACCAAACAGCAGATTTATGAGGAAGTATGGGGCGAAGAATATTTCTATGATGACAGTAACATTATGGCGATTATCAGTCGGCTTCGTAAAAAATTAGAAGTCAATCCTTCAAGCCCAAAGTATATACAAACGGTCAAAGGGATTGGCTACCGCTTTAATAAGGAGGTGTAGCCAGCATGGAAATCATCGTATTCTTGTCCATTGTGATTGCTGTTGTGGCTGTATTGACTTCCATCGTTCTCGTTCGGCGTGTAAAAAAACAAATAGCAGAAATGACCGATGTGCTGGTTGATGTGAAAAACGGAAATGGCAACCGGCGTATTCTATCTGCAACAAATGAACTGACAGCACCTCTTGCCTATGAAATCAACGAGATCGTTGTGGCCTATGAAAGCAGACTTTCAACTGTACGGCAGACAGAAGAAACCAACCGCCAGCTTATGACGAGCCTTTCCCATGATGTGCGAACGCCCCTTACTACTCTGATTGGGTATCTTGACGCTGCACACAAAGGACTGGTCACAGGAAAAGACCGGGATGATTATATTGAAACCGCCCGCCGGAAAGCCCATGATCTGAAAGAATATATTGATGTACTCTTTGACTGGTTCAAGTTAAATTCAAACGAGTTTGCTTTGGAGATCCAGAGCGTTGAGGCCGCAGAGCTGACAAGAAATATCCTCATTGACTGGATACCGATTTTTGAGGATAAACAGGTTGAGTATGACATTGATATTCCCGAACAGCCTGTCCGGGTAAAATTGGATATGGACAGCTATATGAGGATCGTCAATAATCTCATTCAAAATGTAATCGCTCACAGCCATGCAGACAAAATCAAAATTATCTTGTCAAAGAAGGAACATAACATGGAGCTGCTGCTGGCGGATAATGGAGTGGGAATTGAGAAAGACGATTTGAAACACATATTTGAACGGCTTTATAAGTGTGATAAAGGACGCTCCGAAAAAGGCAGCGGACTTGGTCTTTCTATTGTCCATCAGCTTGTAGAAAAGATGGGTGGAAGCATAACAGTTGAAAGTTTTCCGGGAAAGGGAACTGAATTTATGTTGCTTTTTCCTTTGGAGATTTAAGCGGGTTCCCGTCTTTATGGCGGGAGCCTTTGTCATTTTGACAGATTTCAAATTGCAAGGTTAATGCAAGGTTGCGGCAAGGTTAATGCAAGGTTGCGGCAAGGTTAATGCAAGGTTGGCGTGATAGAATA
>ERZ1036412.113-NODE-113-length-85779-cov-8.800756_pt1 | contig 85779 bp, 95 predicted proteins | sample MGYA00514218_ERZ1036412 | MGnify/ENA primary metagenome ERZ1036412 (study PRJEB33795, sample SAMN09464944) | human gut metagenome | host: Homo sapiens | place: USA: Stanford, California | collected 2016-11 | study: EMG produced TPA metagenomics assembly of the...
AACACCAGCCTTCCAAGCTGGATACGTGGGTTCGATTCCCATCACCCGCTTTTTTCATGCCCGATTCTAAGTATTCTGTTTTCGTAATCACTTTCCTGTGATATAATTTTCCAATATACTGATAAATGAATATGTAAGGGAGGCCTGTTTTATGAAAATCGTATTCCTAGATGTAAAGACAATCGGCGAAGACATCGACTTGTCCGGCTATGACCAGTTAGGCGAGGTGGTGAAGTATCCTTTCACTACTTCCGAAGAAGTCCCTGGGCGGGTCGAAGATGCCGACGTAATGATTGTAAATAAGATACAGGTAAATGAATCGACTATTGGGAAGGCCCGGAACCTGAAGTTGGTCTGCGTGACTGCCACGGGAACTAATAATCTGGATAAGGACTATTTAAAAAGCCGCAATATCGCATGGAGGAATGTTGCCGGATATTCAACAGAATCCGTCGCGCAGCACACCTTTGCAATGCTGCTTTTCCTTCTTGAGAAACTTCGGTACTATGATGATTATGTAAAAGAAGGCCGCTATACCAATGATACGATCTTTACGCACTTTGAAGAACGGTTTTATGAGTTGCATGGCAAGACCTTTGGGATCATCGGGCTTGGCAATATCGGCAGGCGGGTAGCCTCTATTGCGGAGGCCTTTGGACTAAATGTTATCTACGCCTCTCCTTCCGGCAGCGCCCCTCAGGATGGCTACCATCAGGTAGACATGGATACTTTGCTTGCCTCTTCCGATATTATCTCCGTACACGCGCCGCTCAATGCGCAAACGGAAAATCTGATTGATGCCCGGGCATTTCAGAAGATGAAGAAAACCTGCATCTTTCTGAACCTTGGCCGGGGTCCTATCGTTGTCGAGCAGGATCTTGCTGCCGCCCTGGAGCAAGGCGAGATTGCCGCCGCAGGCTTAGATGTGCTTCGTACGGAGCCAATGAGTCCGGACAATCCTCTGCTTCGCATTACAGACAGCAGAAAGCTTTTCATCACTCCCCACGTGGGCTGGGCAAGCGTGGAGTCCAGAACCAGGCTTATGGGCATCATCCTGGGGCAGGTAAAGGAATTCTTCCAACTGTAGCAGACATATATAATAAAGAAAAGAGGCAATGCTGCCATTGCCTCTTATAATTTGAACTTACGGCTCTTCACCTTCTCAGAGATCTCTTTTAACTCCTCCTCAGACAATTCCGGGTATGATCTTTTCAGTGCCAGCAAAACTGCCCCCAGAAGAATATAGAAATCCCCCAGATTGGCTGTCAGCCTGGCAAGAAATTGATTTTTGCTCCTGATTCCGATATAATCAATGACTTTCCCTCTTGACAGCCGGTCAAACAGATTGCTTGCAGCGCCTGCCCCCAGAATAGCCATGCCCAGTTTCTCGGTGAAATGTCCTTTTCTGACAAATGTCCACGCGCCGCACGCAAGCACGCCTGCCCCCGCCAGGATGGATACCGTCTTGATCAGCACAGGATGGCTTTCCAGGGAATTCAGCAGGAACCCTTTGTTATACACCTTGCGTATGACGACTTTTCCCCCAAGCACTTTTTTTTCTTCTCCGGACTTGATATTTTCTTCTACATGCTGCTTTAGGAGTACATCCAATCCCAGCAGTACCGTAAATGTGCCGGCCGCTATTAACGAAAGCATCTATATATCCTCTTTGATTCTTACAATCTCTTCTTCCTGCCTCTCAATCTCTTCCTCTCTCTTCTCAATGTTGTCGCAGAGGTCGATATAATCAGTATCCGGTATCTCCCCTTTTTGGAATTTATCATACACCATGCGTCCCAGATCCATGAGATCCCTGTCATTTGCACGCTTCAAAGAACGGATCTCACCTTTGATCTTCTGGATTTCAATCGTATCTTCCGTCTTCTTTCCCAGATCGCTTGCTACATCTGAGATTCGTTTCCCTAATTCTTCAAAAAAATCTGCCATCTTTTCTTCTCCTTTTATCCTTTGATATAATCATTTATATTCTCCGCAGCGTATCAAGGGCACGGTACAAGTCCAGCGTTCCATATCCCCATTCCTTGTTCGGATATTCCATCAACGGCCTCTGGTTCACGCCCAGCAGTATGATGCTTCTTATCTGGCTGGAGTTCACGCCGCGCGCTCCCGGCTCATTCTGCAGCCATTCCGTCAGAAGCGCCACTGCTCCTGCCGTGATGCCGGCAGATACGCTTGAGCCGCTTTTGGTAACAAACTGTCCGTTTAATCCCGCACCTGTAACCATCACCCCAGGCGCTGCAAAATCAGGCTTGACTAATCCATCTCTAGTATAACCCCTCCCTGAATTAATATCAACTCCATTATCCCGTCCGTTATAATAGGCGACCGTCATTGCTGATCTGCTGGTTCCTGGTTCCGTAAGCGTCGTGTCGGGATTGGATTCCAGAAAATAGACTTCGCCGGACAGGAACTCCTGGATCGGAAGCCAGATATGAAAATCCCCCTCAGCGATCTGAACAGGCTCCACATTGATCTGCCAAATGCCTGGCACTGGATTCTGAAACCGCAGAAATATCAGTTGGGAATCGTTATTTTCCAAAAGAAGGCGGTATTCAACCGATACCTCCGTCTTCTCAAAGGAAAATCTTAGATTATACCGGTCTCCCTGCCTTATGGATATCTGCCTTGTCCGTTCCCCGGAGGGCGAAGTGATGGAAATCGTCACTACATTGGGAAGCATCGTCCATAATTCAGAAACAAAGCCTTCCACGCCTTCTCCTACGCGAATCTCCGCGCTAGTCTCTTCATTAATTCCATCCAGCATATGGTAAAAATGATGCCGCTTGGCCGCCTCATTTCCAGTGCCGATTACTACGCTGCGGTTTAATATATAGGAATAGGCATCCAGCATGCCAGACAGCAGAGACGTCCCATTGTGCCCGCCGAAGTTGGTTCCAAGGGCAATGCACATGACAAGAGGCAGATTCCTTTCCCGCGCCAGATCGTTTAAGTATTTCAGTCCAAGCATGATATCGTTCTCCTGAAAACAGACCGCATCGCTGCGTATGGCATAAAAATCCTTCAAGTAACTCTTTGCAGGCTTTAATTTTACAACGGCAATCGTGGATTCAGGTGCGGCTCCAAGAAAACGGTTTGGAACGTCCGCGCTTCCCGCCGCCACGCTTGCAAGGAAGGTCCCATGTCCATTCATATCCATGCTGGGCACGATATCCAGCGGATTCTCGGAGCGGAGGGCCTCATTGATCCTATCCTCCGTGTATTCGCTCCCATAATCAAGACCTCCCGGAGGCGTTCCATCCTGAATCGTCTGATCCCATATCCCTGCGATTCTTGTTGATCCGTCAATATTTGTAAATACCGGGTTCCTATAGTCAATACCTGTATCTATAAAACCTATCATCACGTTTCTCCCCATCAGCTGAAGCGTCGGATAGTTCTGAACCGCGCTGATTCCTGCTATGTTCAAAGTCTCCATGTCCAGCAGCGCATAGCAGTTCGGAATAGAATTGTACCAGTATTCCCGGATCGTAAGTGGAGGAAGTATGCTGTTATCGATATAAACCGCGCGATAGCCGAAGTCCATCTCTTGGTGGCAGGACCGCTCCGCAGGCACCAGTTTCAAGTCATCCATCCTGAAATTCGGGATCAGGAAATCCCAGTAATCCTCTGACAAAATCTTATCCCGGCATGTTTCTCCATCCATAAAAATACCCCATATACTTTTTAATAAGTATATGAGGCAATCTATTCCATATGTCAGTTTATTTGGCTTCCCCGCGAAGGATAGCCGCTTCTTCGTAGTAACTGGATACTTCCTGTTCCTTCGGGATGGGCAAATCCGGGCCTTTCTTGAATACGATCTTCAGCAATATCGGCGTAATGATCGTTGTAACTACCACCATGATAATGACCGGCCCTAAAAAGGCCGTACCAAGCAGTCCCAGAGAGGCTCCCTTGCTTGCCACGATCAGAGCCACCTCTCCACGGGAGACCATTCCCACACCAATCCGCTTATACTGGTAAGGCTTGTACCCGCACGCCTTAGCCCCCAGCCCGCAGCCGATGATCTTCGTAATTACTGCCACGATGATCAGAAGAAGGGAGAATATGACGATGGTAAGCGACATCTTGGGCAATACTACCTTCAGTCCTATGCTGGCGAAAAACACGGGAGAAAGCAGCATATAGGACAGCGTATCAAACTTTGTCTCCACGAATACGGATCTCTGGGTATTGGATATGATCAGGCCGGCAAAAAACGCGCCGGTAATATCCGCTACGCCAAAGAACTCTTCCGCCGTATATGCCATCAGAAGGCAGAACACGAAAGCAATGATGACATGCCTGTGGAGATTCTTTGGAGCCGATTCGGTCCATTCCTTGTATACCTTGTAAAATATAAAGCCCACAACTGCAGAAAAGACAAAGAATCCCACAATCTTCAGCAGCACGACCCATAACTTCACGGAGGAATCTGCCAGGCTCGTAACGATCGTTAGCGCTATGATTCCAAGGATATCATCAATGATCGCCGCTCCAAGAATCGCATTTCCGGATCGCGTCTTTAATTTCCCCAATTCTTTCAACGTTTCAACCGTAATACTTACGGAAGTAGCCGTCAGCACGATGCCAATAAAGATATTCTGGAGGAATATGCTTCCGCCGGCATCCGATGCGATCATGCCCGGCCTGTTGAAGAAATATGCCAGGGCAAATCCGCCGGCAAGCGGCACCAGCACGCCACAGAGCGCAATGATAAAGGATGCCTTTCCACTGGCCTTCAGTTCCTTAATATCTGTCTCCAGGCCGGCACAGAACATCAGGACGATTACCCCCAATTCCGCTACTGCCTTGATAAAGTTTGTCTCCGTCAATACGCCGCACATGGCCGGTCCTAAGATAAGTCCGGCCATAAGCGCCCCCACGACTTGAGGCATCTGTACCTTTCTTGTTGCTAATCCCAATAATTTTGTACACAGCAATATAATTGCCAAATCCAATAGATAATTATAATCACTCATTACTGTATCCTTGCCACGTCCTGACCCCTCAGCATGATAAGAGGTCCTCCCGTCCCTTCTATGTATTCTCTCGTTATGGTCACCTGGCCAATGCTGTCATCTTTCGGTATCTCATACATAATATCCAGCATGAACTCTTCTATAATCGCCCGAAGCGCCCTCGCCCCGGTGTCTTTCTTCATTGCCTTCTTGGCGATCGCCTCCAGCGCGCCGTCGTCAAAGAGAAGATTCACTTCATCCAGCGCCAGAAGTTTCTGATACTGCTTCAAAATTGCGTTCTTAGGCTCTTTGAGTATCTTGATCAGCATGTGCTCATTCATGCCCTGAAGCGTAAATACGATTGGCAGACGCCCCAAAAACTCCGGAATCATTCCGAAATTGCGAAGGTCCTCCGTCGTCACTTTCTCAAGTATCGTCTTGTCATGGTCATATTTATCCTTAAGATCCGCCCCGAATCCGATGGAAGACTGTTTGGTCAGACGTTCCTTGATAATACCTTCCAGATCCGGAAACGCGCCTCCGCAGATGAACAGGATATTCTTCGTATTCACCGTCGTAAGCGGCACCATAGCATTCTTGCTGTTGGCGCCTACCGGTACCTCTACGTCGCTTCCTTCCAGCAGTTTGAGCATTCCCTGCTGTACGGACTCACCGCTTACATCCCGCTGGCTGGAGTTCTTCTTCTTGGCAATCTTGTCAATCTCATCAATAAAGATGATTCCCTGTTCTGCTTTCTCTATATCATTTTCAGCTGCTGCCAAGAGTTTGGATACGACGCTTTCTATATCATCTCCAATATAGCCTGCCTCCGTTAGAGATGTGGCATCCGTAATAGCAAGAGGCACATCCAGAAGCCTTGCCAGCGTCTTGACCAGATAGGTCTTGCCGGAACCGGTAGGCCCGATCATCAGCATATTGGACTTCTCAATCTCTATATCATCCATCGTATCCGTAGCAACCCGCTTGTAATGATTATAGACCGCAACGGACATAGCCTTCTTGGCATATTCCTGTCCCACTACATAGTCATCCAGCTTTGCCTTGATCTTGTGTGGAGCAGGGATGTCCTTGATATTAATCAAAGGCTTTTTCTCCTCCCCTTCTTTTTTCTTCTTAATTTTCTGCTGCTTGGGGATGTTCTGCTCCATGTCAGCCATATTCAGTATCTGCACCCCCGGCATATTCATCAGCTGGCTGTAGTCGATCTGCCCATTGCTCATGGCATCGAAGCTCTTCTGCATACAGTCGCTGCACACGCAGATATTATTCGGCAGCTCTATCATCTTGCCTGCAACGCTCTCCGGACGCCTGCATATGAAGCATACCTTCTCATATTCATCGTCATCCTTCTTCGTATCTTCTACTTCTACCTGCGTATCTTCTACTTTCTCAACTTCATTCTCGTTCTTATTGTCCTGATCAGACATCTTCTTCCCTTCTTTCTACTTGCCCCGGCCTTCTTCCACCATCTTAAGGAAGGTCTCTTCCGATATAATGGGGATGCCAAGATCGTTTGCTTTCTTATTCTTGGACGATGTGCTTGTCACATCATTGTTAATCAGATAATTGGTCTTGGAAGTAACCGAGCCTGTCACCTTGCCTCCCAGGCTTTCGATCAATTCCTTTACTTCATTGCGGTTCGCAAAATGCTCCACGCTGCCTGTAATTACGAAGTTGACCCCATTAAATATCTGGGCAGCGCTGTCTGCTTCCTCCTTTGGAATTATGAGTTCCGCAAGAAGATTGCGCAGTCTTTTCCTGTGGACATTGTCGGAAAAATAATCCACGAACGCGGTCGCGATTACTTCCCCAATGCCGGATATGGCGTTCAACTCTTCTACCGTAGCCTTGAGCATTGCCTCCAGATCATATTGGAATTCTTTGCATATCATCTTGGCATTGGCAAGCCCGATGTTCGCGATTCCCAGACCGTAGATTACCCTTGGAAGGGTGGTGGTCCTGGCTTTCTCAATGCTGTCTATCAGATTCTGGTATGACTTTTCGCCAAAGCCTTCCATGGTCTGAATCTCTTCCCGGTAGCGGTCCAGATGGAAAATATCCGCATACTCTCTAATATACCCCATTGAAATGAATTTTTCCAGTGTTGCTTCAGATAATCCTTCAATATTTAACGCATCCCGGCTGACGAACAGGGCAAAGGACTTAACATGCTTTGCCTGGCAGTCCGGATTGATGCAGTATAATGCCTTGGCGTTGCTGACCTGGCGGACTTCCGTCCGCCCCCGGCAGACCGGGCAGTTCTTTGGAATATCCTTAACGCCGCTTCTGGTCAGGTTCCTGGCAATCTGGGGAATGATCATATTTGCTTTATATACTTCAATGGTATCGCCTACGCCTAGTTCCAGTTCTTCCATAATGCTGATATTGTGGACGCTGGCACGGCTTACGGTGGTTCCTTCTAATTCAACAGGCTCAAATATAGCGACGGGATTAATAAGCCCTGTCCTTGACGGGCTCCATTCGATCTCCAAAAGTCTTGTCTCTCTTAACTCGTCCGCCCACTTAAAAGCGAAGGAATCCCTTGGAAACTTGGATGTCCTGCCCAGTGACTGCCCATACGCTATATCATCATATACTAGCACAAGTCCATCAGATGGGAAATCATTCTGGGCGATTTTTTCTGAAAATTTAAGAACTTCAGCCTCCACCGTATCTCGGGTTACTTCCTGAAACTCTACCACCTCAAATCCCTGCTCTATCAGCCAGTTCATCTGCCTGGCCCTGGAATTGTAAAAGTCCACCCCTTCTGCTTCCACAAGAGAAAAAGCGTAAAACTTTACATTACGCTTTGCCGTTATCTCGTTATTGAGCTGCCGGACGGAGCCGCTGCACAGATTCCTTGGATTCTTGTACCTGGCATCCACATCCTCGATTTCCTCATTAATCTTTTCAAAGTCTTTATATCCGATGACTGCCTCGCCTCTTAAGATTAATTGGCCCTGGTAGGCAATCTGCAGAGGAATATTCTTAAATACCCTGGCATTGTTGGTGACCACTTCGCCTACCTCTCCATTTCCCCTGGTAACCGCTTTAAAAAGCCTGCCCTCCCGATAAGTCAGGACGATGGTCAGCCCATCCATCTTCCAGGACATCAGCGCCTTCTGATCTCCAACGAATCTTTTCAGCTCTTCTACGTCCTTTGTCTTATCCAGGGACAGCATGGGCCTTTCATGCCGCTCTTTTGGCAGTTCGCTTAATACCTCGTAGCCGACATTCGCTGTCGGGCTGTTGGACAGGGTGAGCCCAAGTTCTTCTTCCAACTTCAGAAGTTCATCGTACAGCCGGTCATACTCATAATTGCTCATGATCTCTTCGGCATTCTGATAGTAGGCGCGTCCTGCCTTATTAAGAAGTTCTACTAATTCCTGCATTCTGGCTTTCTTTGACTTGTTCATATAATTCCTTTAACTCCTGCTCTGTCAATTTTCGATAGGCGCCTGGCTTCAGGCTGCCCAGTTCTATATTCATAATCCTTACTCTTACCAGTCTTTCCACTTTGTATCCGAGGGCCTCGCACATCCTTCTTATCTGGCGGTTCAGCCCCTGGGTCAGCGTTATCGAGAAGGTATATTTTCCAAGTTTTTCCGCCTTGCATGGCCGTGTGGCCACATCAAGCCGCTTCTCCTTATCTACGATCCTGATGCCTTCTTTCATCTTGCTGATGAAATCTTGCGTCACAGGCTTATTCACCGTCACCTTGTATTCCTTCTCATGGCCATGCCGGGCGCGCATCATCCCGTTGATCAAGTCCCCGTCATTGGTCATAATCAGCAGTCCTTCCGAATCTTTATCCAGCCGTCCTGCATAAGTGACGCGGATCGGATACTTCAGATACCGGATAATATTCTTCTTTTCCCGGACATCTTCCGTACAAACAATCCCGGCGGGCTTATTCACCGCCAGGACAATCTTTTCCGTATTGCTTCTTATTACTTTTTTTCCGACTTTTACTTCCTGGCCATCCGCAACCTTCATGCCCGGAACAGCCCTTTGTCCATCCACGCTCACCTGTCCGCTCTCGATCAGCCGGTCGGCCTCTCTTCTGGAACAGACGCCAGCGTCGCTTAGATATTTATTCAGTCTCACCATTTTGCAATACTCCACTTATACTGTTATCTTCTACAAAAGTATTTCCATTATACAGAAACAGCACGCTTGATATCTTATTTTCCTTCATGACTTCCTTGATATCGCCATAATAGTAGCGGGGATCCAGGACAATAATCTCCCTGTAATATGGCGTCAGGAATGGGATCAGGCAGTTAGCATAAGAATCCTTGATCACCAGCAGCCGGTCCGTGGTGTCCGCCGTAGTCCTGATATCTATCATGGAATAATTGCCGCCCAGGAATAACGCGTACTTATCCTTTTCCTTCAGTTTCGATCGGTCGTACAATGTGGCGGTCTTTTTCTTTTCGTCTACATAGCTGACCACCACCTGCGCCGCCTCTTTTTCTTTCTCAGGAACATAGATATAGATAGGCTCCTCGTATCCTGTCTCATATCCGCTGGTGGCTGACAGAGTTCCGTTAAACGCATTGGTCACTGCGTATGCTTTCAGTTTCGGGCTTTTGCTTGTATCCAGCTTCATCGTTTTGGCCAATTCCTCATATGCATAGTATGCCCCAAGCGTGGTCCAGTGATGATCCGTATGATAATAGATCTCTTCTTTCTTATGGGCTTTCAGAGCCTTGCCTGCGTCCACCCAGGTGATCTTATCTCCTAATGTCTTTTTGATCGCATCAAATGTAGCTTCCTGATTCTCCGTTACCGCAAAGTTCGGCAGCCTCTCTGAAAGAATATTGGCGGCATTGGGAACCAGCATCATATACATGGGAATATCTTTATACTCTTTTTCAAATTCCCGGATAGCCTTCAGATTCTGCTTCATCTGCTCCTGATTAGGCTTGGCGATATCTTCCAGAAGATAATTATTATCTCCCTTAAACACGCCGTTAGACTCCCGTCTTCCGGCTATCAGATCCACCCGCGTCTTAAACGCCACCCAAAAGTTCCTTCCGGCAAACTGATCCGACTTATAGGATTCATATTGCTTCATATATCTCCCGCTCTCGATTCCTGACCAGGATAGTTTTGGCTTCTGCTCCAGCATGCGGTTCTCCTTCTCGGAGAATTCCTTATCCCTTACAAGCACGTTCACCAGGCAGAATAACATCAAAAAAACGATGAACAGTAACGCCATGGCCTTCCTATTATACAGTTTTCCCTTCTTGCGCTGTCTCGTCTGTTTCATTGCGTCTCCTAAAATCTAAAATACAGGAATGGGTTGTAAGTCTCTGTCACCAGATATGCCACACACAGCAAAAACATCATGCCATATAGGATGCATCCCACAGCCATTCTTCCTTGTCCTTTGCGTTCAAGCAGTCTTTCGTACGTCCGGTGCACCAAAGGGGTAGAGCCAAGTATCAGGACTACCCACAGAATTGCATTCGTAAAGAATAGATATAGGCCTTCCCTGTCGATAAAGCCATGGGCGCCTGCCCCGAACATTACTTTCAGGTACCCGAATGCATTTCCAAGGCCGGGGCTGAAGAAGAATACCCAGCCGATCATCACCAGCAGCAGGCTGTAGATATGGCGCAATAATCCTGGCAGTTTCTCAAGGAATCTCCCAAGAAAATACTTCTCCATGATCAGAAGGATTCCATAATACAGTCCCCACGCCACAAAGTTCCAGGCCGCCCCATGCCATAGCCCGGTGAGGAACCAGACAACCAGCAGATTGCGGATATGCTTCGCCGTGCTTACCCGGTTTCCCCCCAGAGGTATGTATAGATATTCTTTGAACCAGGTGCTCAGGGAAATGTGCCATCTGCGCCAGAATTCCGTAATGCTTCTGGAAATGTACGGATAATCAAAGTTCTTCAGAAATTCGAACCCGAACATTTTGCCAAGTCCGATTGCCATATCCGAATAGCCGCTGAAGTCGAAGTATATCTGGAAGGTATACGCAGCGCACCCAAGCCACGCGCTGAGTACGGACATCTTCCCCGGATCCAGGGAAGTAACCTCCGTAAATACCATGCCAATGGTATTGGCCAGCAGCACCTTCTTTGCCAGCCCCCGGATAAAGAACATGGCGCCGTCTCCGAATTTGCGAAAGGACTCTTGTCTGGAATGCAGCTGCTTCTCAATATCCGAGTATCTTACGATCGGGCCTGCGATCAGCTGTGGGAACATGGTCACATACAGGGCAAAATCCATAAAATTCTTCTGCGCCTTCACATTCTGGCGATATACATCTATAATATAGGAAAGGATCTGGAAGGTATAGAAAGAGATCCCGATCGGCAGCGCTAATTCCCTGTACGGAATATCCACCGGCAGCACGCGGTTCAGACTGTCCAGCAGGAAGCCTTCGTATTTGAAGAACCCCAGAATTCCAAGGTTCACGATCAGGTTGAAGATCAGGCTTCCCCGGGCCGCGCGCCGGTTCTTAAGATTCCTTGCAATGTCAAGTCCGCTGATATAGTTAAATATAATGGAAAATATCATCAGGAATATATATACCGGCTCTCCCCAGGCATAGAAAACAAGACTGCAAAGAAGAAGCAACGCATTCTTCAGCCGTCTTGGTACAAGATAATATAGGATTAAAATCACTGATAAAAATGTAAATAAAAATACGATACTACTGAATAACATGCCGTCCTAACCCTTCTTCTACATACTCTTCTTAAAAGCCTTATAGATGCTGTCCGCATCTTCCGAAACAGCCATTAAAAGATAATAGCCTCTGCTATCCAGTACCGCCGAATTAATCAGTTTTGTCTGCTTCGCCCCATAGCCCTCGAAACTTGTCTTCTGGGTGTCCAGGCGCTTTCTTGCGGCTTCTTCCACGGCCTCGGCCTGGGACTTGTCCTTTAACTTGACCACCAGAATCTCATTCACGCTCATGACATCATCCGGAATATACAGCATGACCCCGTCATAATCGCTGGCATTCAGCCCATAATACTTCTTAAGATCCTGGGTCGTCCCCTTCTTCATTCCCTCCGTCTTGACGACAGCCAGGATATTCTTACTTATCGTCTTGACCGGCACCTCATTACCGCCCTCCCGGGACAGGAGTAATACGATATAGACGATAAATACGATGACCATTCCATATTTTAATATGTTAAGCAAATCTATCTTCCGCTTCTTCATCACAAATCTGCGACCTCCGCCATATGGTTCACCCATTCTGTATAGTAATCCGGCTGCATATGGATTCCATCTTCCGTATAATATTCTTCCTTTACCAGGCTTCCGTTGTCAATGAACGTCACATCCTCTTTTTCGCACAGCGCCTCCAGTTTCTTATTATACTCGCCGATGTTGCCATACCATTCATTCTCATCGATCACGGACTGCCTCACAGGAAGTATGCTGTTAACGTATATCCTGGTATCTGGCAATGATTCCTTAAGCCTCTCAAGCACCGCCTTATATGCCTTGGCAAATGCCTTGGCATTGCCCCTGGCTGCCTTGATATCATTCATCCCGTACGCCAGGAACAGCACTTGGGGCTTTAATTCTTCCGCTTTGGCAAGATGTTCCTCGATCTTATTATCCGCCGCCTCGCTTACCCCGGTTCCCCGGTCGGCCTGTACATATGCCGCATCCAGAACTCCGAATTCAGACAGCCCCTGCGTGACGGAATCCCCCATTACAAGCGCATTGACAAACTTCTCGCTTGCCGGACGACTAGCCCACTCCTCGTCTGCCTGCCGCTCCGCTTCCTCCAGTTTCCGGATCTTCTTATCTACCTTCGCCACATCCGTCTGCTCCATCTGCTTTAACTTCTGGAGTCCTTTCTGCGTATCTGCCTTTGGATTGAGAACCTTTACTACGACAACGATGATTCCTATGATCAGAAGGATGACGGCTACCGTCACCGCGATACGCAGCACTGCATCTTTTTCTTCATTTTCTTTTACTTTTCTTTTGTCTATATCTCCCACGGCTGCTGCCTTCTCCCTATTTGCACATATAGGAATATTGTACTGTTTTTCCCTATAAAAGTCAAACCTATGCTATACTATTAATCAGAGTTAGAAAAGGAGTTTTCATATGGACTTTATTACATTATCAGCAAAAACTTGTATGGCCCACCTTCTCCTTAAGGAAACCTTTGACCAGTTTTCCTTTATCGAAGGAGAGATCACCACATTCAATAAATTTACCCTGGACGGCTTCCTGCAGAAGGATTTCTTCGATGACGCCCCGAAGCGCTCGCACTCCTACTGGAAGGAGGTTCGCGAACTTTGCTTTGCCATCATACGAGGCAGGCGCACCCCGCTAAACTTCAAGATCGTCCTGTCGCTGGCCCCGGAAAACTTTGCCGCTTTCCTGGAGAAGCACCAGATTGGCGCCTGCCGGGCCGAGGACATCCAGGGCTTATACTTGAACTTCCACTATGACGGGACAACGCTGCAATGCATCACCGGCACCTCCATGCACACCTTTACCATGGATAAGACGCTGGAGCGGGAATGGGATGCTTATGTGGGGAAAATGCTGGGGAACTGGCGGGAATTATAGGAAAGGTTAGGAGTGATGTTATGAATATTGGATTTATTTTAATGGGTATTTCGTGTCTGCTGTTTTTGTTATTAGCTTTATTATTCGCGATTTTGAAGGGCAAGGCCGCGATATTGATCAGCGGCTTTAATACGATTCCCAAATATCAAAGAGAACTGTATGACCAGGACAGGATGAGCAGGGATCAGAGAAATGCCTTTTTAATCTGGGCGGGCATTATGGGCATTGGCGCTATCCTTTCGTATTTTATTTCGCAGTATATGGCAGTGATCGCATTTATTGTATGGCTGATCGTGTTTTTTAAGGATGTACATCTGGATGAAGAAAAAGCATTTGGAAAATACAAAAAGTAAAATGAAATGTAAGAGTCTGAGACAGGGGCTTATTAAAGCCGACTGTCTCAGACTCTTATCGTTTGGCAAAATAGCCGGAGGCCGTAATTCTATTCTCCTTACTTCGTCAGAAGCATCATGATCTCATTGCTCCTCTTTACGAATGCCGTCATCTCTTCCGGGCTTAATGGTTTGTGTGCCAGCATCGCCAGATCATAGAGCTGCTTGCAGATGATGCTGGTATTCTCGCTGTCTTTGTGCTCTACCACGTACTGCACCAGCGGATGGTTGGCATTCAGGATCAGGGTGCTCTCTCCGCCCATATTCATTCCGTCCATGCCATACATCTTCATCATTTCCTGCATTCGGCGGTTCTGCTCTGACAGGGTGATCATGGCTGCCGTATTGTCATCCTTGAGTTTCTCTATCTTTACATCCAGCTTGTCATTTTCCAATTCTTTGCGGAAAATTTCAATCAGGCTGTCAGAGGTCTTCTTAAATTCTTCCTTCTCCTCTTCCGCCACTTCTTCCTTGATGGTATCCGTCACGTCAGCGTCGATTCTCTGGAACCGGATGGCCGGGTTACGCTGCTCCAGCTGCGTAATAAATGGGGAATCAATGTTATGTCCCAGTATTACCGCATCCTGTCCCTGACTCTTGAACATGTTGATGTACTGGCTTTGCTGTACTTCATCCGTTACATAGTAGATCGTCGTCTTAATCTCTTCTACTTTGTTCTCATCGCTGCCATCAGCACTCTCTTCTTCCTTCTTGTCATTTGGCTCCACTACTTCTCCGCCGTTTTCCTCGATACAGTCTTTCAGCGTCAGATATTTGTGGCCGATATTCTTAAAGAGGATGGCATCCTTCATCTTATCGCAGAATTTCTCGTCTTTGAGGCATCCGAATTTGATGAACGGGCTGATGCTGTCCCAGTATTTCTCATAATCCTCTCTCTTTGTCTTACACATTCCGGACAGTTTATCCGCTACTTTCTTGGAGATATAGTCCGCAATCTTATTGACAAATCCATCATTCTGCAGCGCGCTTCTGGATACGTTCAGCGGAAGGTCCGGGCAGTCGATGACTCCCTTTAATACCATCAGGAATTCTGGTATGACTTCCTTGATATTATCGGCGATGAATACCTGATTGTTATACAGCTTGATGGTTCCTTCTATAGAATCATATTCGGTGTTGATTCTTGGGAAGTATAAGATTCCCTTTAAGTTAAATGGATAGTCCATATTCAGGTGGATCCAGAACAGAGGCTCTTTATAGTCCAGGAATACCTTGCGGTAGAATTCCAGATAGTCCTCATCCGAGCATTCATTCGGATGCTTTGTCCACAAAGGCTGAATGTCGCTTAAGGATACCGGACGCTTCTGGATCTTCACCTTTTCCTTAGCCGGCTCTACTTCCACCATTTCCTTTTCGCCGTCTTCATTTTCCTTTTCTTCCATCTTGGCATCTTCGTGAATATGCTCGATGACTACATCATCTTCTTTTAAATCCGCCTCATCGATGGTCTCATACTCCGGTTCCGCATGTTCCTTGGAAAGGAAGATCTCAACCGGCATGAAGGAACAGTATTTCTCGATGACTTCTCTTACACGGTATTCATTGGCAAATTCCAGGCTGTCTTCATTCAGGTACAGCGTCATGGTAGATCCTACCTCTGCCTTGGCGCCATCTTCCATCTCATATTCCGTACCGCCGTTGCTTACCCAATGAACCGGGGTGGCGCCTTCCTTATAAGAAAGCGTGTCAATATGCACTTCATCCGCTACCATGAAGGCTGAATAGAATCCCAATCCGAAATGGCCGATCATATCATCTTCCGTCGTCTTGTCCTTATACTTTTCCAGGAACTCTGTAGCGCCGGAGAATGCGATCTGGGTAATATATTCCTCTACCTCGTCAGCCGTCATTCCGATGCCATTGTCTGTGAACTTCAGCGTCTTTTCTTCTGGATTTACCTCAATCTTGATGCTGGGCTTATAGCCATCCGGAAGCTGGTATTCACCCATCATATCCAGTTTCTTAAGCTTCGTAATCGCGTCGCAGCCATTGGATACCATTTCGCGCACGAAAATATCATGGTCTGAGTACACCCATTTCTTTATAATTGGAAATATGTTTTCACTGCTGATAGATAAACTGCCTTTTTTTGCTGCCATCTTTATCACTCCTAATTCATTGTAATTTTTTTGCGGCTATCTCCCGCTTGATTATCTATCAGTTATGATAATACGAAGAAATTCAAAAGTCAATAGAAAATTAGCACTCTTTGAAAAAGAGTGCTAACAATTCCCTTGAATATATAATTTTTATATTAAAAGTTCTTTTGAAAATATGACCCTATTCAACACTCTTTAATGACTCTACCATATCTATCTTCCGGAGTTTAAAATACATCACGCCATTGACGATAAAGGAAAATGCTACGGTAAACGCCAGGCTGTACAGATAACTTGGCAAGTTGATGTTACGTCCGAACATGGCGGCATCCACCTCTACCGTCTGGATCACGAACAAATGGAGAATCCTTCCAAGAACTGCTCCCACAGCCGCTCCCACAAATGTCAGGATGATATTTTCCCTGTACACATAGGCTGCCACTTCCGGATTGTAGAATCCCAGCACTTTAAGCGTGGCAAGCTCCCTCTGTCTTTCCGTAATATTAATATTATTCAGATTATAAAGCACGACAAAGGCCAGCATTCCTGCCGAGATGATCAGGACAACGATTACCAGATTCAGGCTCTTTAGCATATCGTCCAGCTGCTTCTCTATGTCATGCATATAGCCAACACTGAGCACCGCATCCTCCGCCACAATCTTTTCTCCGGCCTTCTCCAACTGCTTCTTCGTATAAGAATCCTTGGCGGCAAAGAATATGCTGTTATAATCCGGCTTCTCATTGTACACCTTCTCATAGTATTTTGGCGTCATATAGAGATAGTGTCCCATATAATTCTCACAGATATGCTCGATCTTTACTTCTTTATTCCCATCCTTCTCATCCTTGATGTAGACACTGTCCCCCTCCTTTGCATCCAGCAATTTGGCTGTCTTCTCGCTTATGATCGCTCCCTCGTCCGATAATTCATAGGCTTCCTTGGTCTTGCGGTCGCGCAGATGGATGTACTGGTTCATTTTTCCCGGATCTTCCAATACGCATTCATAGGTTTCCCGCTCCTTCTTACCATTGACCAGCGTCACGCTCTGCATATTAGCATCAATAAAGCGCTGCACGTCCTTGTCTTTTTTAAGGAATCCTCTCAAATCCTGCCTCTGCTCCTCCGTCAGGTTCTCCTGAAGGTAGATGCTTCCGTCATATACCTGAATATCATCATATTGGATATCCGCGATATCAAAGATGGAATCCTTAAGCCCAAAACCGACCAGCATCAGGGCCATACAGCCTCCGATCCCGAATATGGTCATGAAGAAACGCTTTTTGTAACGCATCAGATTCCTTACGGTAGACTTCCATGTAAAGTTCAGATGCTTCCATATTATCCCTATCCGCTCCAGAAATACCCGCTTTCCATCCTTCGGCGATGGCGGACGCATCAATTCCGCCGGCTGCGCGTCCAACTCCCTGTAGCAGGCCAGGAATGTAGCAGCCATGGTACAGATGATCGCCGCAAAGGAAGCGATTGCCGCATATTTCCAGTTATAGGGCACCAATATCTTCGGGATGTGGTGGTACATAATCTCATACGCATAGATAATGATAAAGGGAAGGATCTTTTCGCCTACCAGCACGCCGATCACGCTTCCGCCCACCGTCGCCAGAAGGGCGTAGCCCAGATATTTGGACGCAATGGCGAATTTGTCATAACCCAGCGCCTTCATGGTTCCAATCGCGGTGCGCTGCTCCTCCACCATGCGGGTCATGCTGGTAAGGCTGATCAGCGCGGCTACCAGAAAGAAGATGACCGGGAACACCTTTCCTATGGCCCGCATCCGGTCGGCATTCTCTCCGTATCCGGAGAACTCCGGCAGAGAACTTCTGTCATAGACATACCATTTGGGCTTTTCGATATCGGCGATCTCCCTTTCCGCATCGCTGATCTTCTTCTCGCCGTCTTCTATCTCGGCCTCGGCTTTGGCCTTGCCGTCTTCATATTCCTTCTTGGCATCTTCCAGTTCCGCTTCCTTGGCGTTCAGTTCATTCTCGCCATCGGTCAGCGTGGCTTCCTTCGAATGGAGTTCCTGCCATCCGGCATTGATCTGCTCCTGCCCCGACTTTATCTGGTTAGCGGCCTGGCTAAGCTGCTGCTCGCTGGCATCCAGAGCGACCTTCGTATCTTGAAGTTTCTGCCCGCCATCGCTTAACTGCTTTTTCGCCCCTTCAAGTTTGGCAGACTGCTTGGCATATTCCTCTTCCTGCGCGCTAAGATCCTTGTTTGTCGCATCTGCCTGCTCCTTTAGTCCTCCCAATGTCAGGAGCCATTCATCATATTCGGGCCGCGATGGGTCCATGGGATTATCCTCCATCCACTTTATGTTCTCCAGAAGCCGGTTATATCCGTTCCAGCCCTGATCCAGCTGCTGGCGGAACATGGCCAGCCCTTCTTCTCCCTGCCGGATCTGTTCCTGTGCTGCCGGCTTGCCTGCGGCAAACTCTGCCGCGCCCTGCTCATAAGCGGCCTTTCCTTCCTGAAACTTTGCCAGTCCGTTCTCATACTCTGCCTTTGCATTGTCCAGTTCCTTCTGCTTGGAATTCAAGGTTGCCTTCGCATCGGCAATCTGGCTCTTGCCGTCCTCTATCTTCGCCCGGGCATCGCCTAGCTGCTGCTCGCCATCGGCAATGGCATTGGCTGCATCGCCTAGCTTCTGGTCAGATTCTTCTTTTCCTTTCGCGAGTTCATCCTTGGCTTTGTCAAGTTCGGCATTGGCATCATCCAGCAACTGCTGTCTTCGTATCTTGCCCCGGTCTCCGGTGATGTCTTCAATGCCATCCATGACCTCTTCGATCTTTTTATCATAGGCTTCCGTATAGGTCGTCAATTCCTTTGCCCCCGCCACCTGCACATAGGCTTCCGTATAGGCCTCCAGGTCAAACGTCTGTTCCGGGACGATCAGGAATCCATCTATGCTTCCGGTTCCGATGGCTGCGCTGCCTCTGCCAAAGGAGATATAGCAGGGGCTGCTGCCGGTTCCGACTACCGTAAGCTTCTCTGTCTTTAACGTATCCGATACCGGATTGCTGGTTCCCGACTTTAGCGTAATCTTATCGCCCACCTTGTATCCCATCTCATCGTCCGCCAGGCATTCGCCGATCTTCTCCGGAAGCCTGCCATCCGTCACCGCCACCTCATTCATATCTTTCTGCAGCGCCATCACGTGAAGAACATACTGCTCATCTTCTGTATTGCTTAGGAAGTCCGCGCTGTATGAGCCTTCCGCTTTTGCCACATGATCCACATCTTGAAGCGCCCGGATATCCTCTCTGGTGATTCCCAGCGTGCTTACCGTCTTAATGTCAAAAAGATTCGCGCCGTCGAAATAAGCATCTCCGGTTAGCCGCATTGACGGCTCGGAGGAGCGTATCCCGGAAAAGAAAGCAACTCCGAGCGCCACAATAAACAGGATTGATATAAAACGCCCTGAACTCTTTCTTATCTCCATATAAAAATCTTTTCGCGTAGACTTTGTTCCCATGCGCCACCTCTACCACTCTATCGTCTCAACCGATACAGGATATTTATTCTCTATAATGTCAGAAACTTTTCCGTTCTTAATCTTTATCACGCGATCCGCCATTGGCGCTATAGCCGAATTATGCGTAATCAGTATGACCGTCATTCCCTTGTTGCGGCAGGTATCCTGCAGCAGTTTGAGAATGGCTTTTCCTGTATTGTAATCCAGCGCCCCTGTGGGCTCGTCGCACAGCAGAAGCTTCGGATTCTTGGCCAAAGCCCTGGCGATCGATACTCTTTGCTGCTCCCCTCCGGAAAGCTGTGCCGGAAAGTTGTTCAGCCGCTCCCCCAATCCCACTTCTTCCAGCACGTCTGCCGCATCCATAGGATCTTTGCATATCTGCAGCGCCAGTTCCACATTCTCAAGCGCGGTCAGGTTAGGGATCAGATTATAGAATTGGAATACGAAGCCAATGTCATCCCTGCGGTACGCTGTAAGCTGCTTCTGGGAATAGGTAGCGATATCCTGTCCATCCACCAGGACCTTCCCTTCCGTCGCCGTATCCATGCCCCCCAGAATGTTAAGGACCGTGGTCTTCCCTGCGCCGCTTGGCCCTACCACTACCGCGAATTCGCCCTTCTTGATCTGGAAGTCGATTCCCGCGGCGGCCATGATCTTAACCTCGCCCATATTGTATACCTTTTTCACGCCCTCTAATGACACAAACCTGTCCATTGCCTTCCTCCGACCTCTGAATTCATTATTGTATCTATTTATTATATCACTTATAATAGCAGAAGAGAATTGACTTATTTATAAAACTATTCTAAAGAACAGGAGCCAAGAATATGAACACGACAGAAATACGTCCCGCCAAGTCGTTCCCGTTCTCCCGAAAGGAGCATACCGCCTGTGCTTTTAATATATCCTGTCTTCGCGCCTCGCTTCGCTCATCCGTGATGCCTTCAATCCGGTGCATAACTGCCTCGATCTTCTCATTATATGCATCGGTAAATATAACTCGCACTGCTTCCCGTTCCAACCACCGTCAGTTACTCTGTCTTCAACAGCAAATTCTCCTCCAAATATTAAAATTTTTAATATTCCATTATTGTACGAATCAATTATATCACGTATAATAACAGAAGAAAAATGGCTTATTTATAAAACTATTATAAAGAATTGGAGTTAGAAGTATGTACACAGTAAGTATATTGCAGGCAAAGACAGACAGTGAGATTCAAGACATTGCCACCTTGGCAGAAGACATCTGGCATCAGCATTTTACTCCAATTATCGGAGAAGCACAGGTTAATTACATGGTGAATAAGTTCCAGTCTCATCCGGCTATCAAATCACAGGTCGAGAACAACGGATATGAGTATTACCAGATCTACAGTTCCCACACATTAGCCGGATACGCTGGCATTCATCCAGAGGAGGACGCACTCTTCTTAAGCAAACTTTACATAAAAAAAGACTTCCGCGGACAGCATCTCGCTACGGAAGCAATGAATTTCCTGATTAATCTCTGTAAAGAACGGGGGCATAAAAAGATCTGGCTGACTTGTAATAAGTATAATGCGAATACACTGGCAATTTATAACCACTTGGGATTCGTAATTACAGATGCTCAAATGACTGATATAGGGAATGGGTTTGTGATGGATGATTATATCCTGACGTATGAAATCCAATAAAGGTATATTGGGAGCTTATACAAAGCTCCCATTCCAACAGTTTTGATGTCTATTTATTCATATTGCGAAAAATACTTATATAATTTCTGTAAATCCTTTTCCTCACTTGCCACAATCTCCAGATGAAGTTCCTCGCTTCTGGAGAAGATCTGCGACATAGACAGATATTGACACAGTTTAGACTTCAGGTTCAGTCTGTCTCCTTCCCCAGTTAAAAGTTCAACCCTCCCCTGGCAGCTATCCACTACTTTAAAAAACTCCGGCGCATTCGTAACCTTTTTTATCTTCATAAGTTCTCCTTTTACACTATATAAAAATCTGTTTCCCGCGAAATACCTTCTATCCTCTCAGCCAGGTTCTCATACAATGACCGCTTCAAAGTTTCAGCATCTCTCTTTTTCAAGGCATCAATATAACTCTGGTGTTCTGCAATCATCTTAGGCACACCAGTTTTATTCTTGATAACATCTCGACCATAGATCAGTTTAAAAAATGATAATGTATCCCACAATGATTCAATGACTGAACATACTCTATTCATATCGCTGATAGAATAAATCTTAAAATGGAATTTCCGATTCTGCAGATACAACTCCTTAGCATTCAATTCTGGCTGCTCAACAATCTGTATATATTCCCCATGTATAGCCTCCAGCTCTTGTACGTCTTCTTCTGTAATCTTCTCACATGCTCTGCCTGCTGCTAAAGGTTCCAGAAGCTGACGCATCTGATATATCTGCAAAAGGTCATCCTGCGTCAGGGATACTAATTTCATACCTACATAGGGTACTGATTCTGCTAATCCCATCTTCTCCAGCCTATTCAATGCCTCTCTAATCGGCATCCTGCTTACACCAAGCTGTCTTGCAAGTTCTTCGGTATTTAGCTTTTCTCCCATTTTTAATTTCCCGTCCATAATCCAATCCATCAATTTATTTAATACCTGCATCGGAAATGTATCCCTCTGCAGTATCATTGAATCTTCCTGGTTCATTGTCACTCTACTATTCATATCCGGTATAACTCTTCATCTTTCCTTTATTTACAGACCGAGCTTCTCTACCAGTTTATCCAGAATCGCTACCTGTGCAGTCTCCTCTACCAATTCCGCTGTGTGTTCTGCTGCAAGAGCATCTTTACCCATTGCAACCACACCGTGATCGGCCAATAGAAATGCTGATATATCCGATGTCTTCTTAAACATCTCTTCGACCATCGGAACATCTTCAGTTCGAACCATCGCCGCGTGTACATCCAGCGTTGGATACGCAGCCGGATTCTTAAGCTGTGCATGCCAGGTTACGAGCGGCAGATCCTTCTTAGAAGAAGACCACCCAATTGCATACGGTGAATGTACATGTACAACCGCATTGACATCCGGCCGAAGTTTGTAGATATATCCATGCAGCAACGCTTCTCTGGTTGGCTTTCCATCCCCTTCAATTAAGTTTCCTTCGAAATCAGTAATCAAAAATCCCTCGGGTGTACAGTCACCTAGCGAGCCGCCGCTCGCCTTCACAAGCATTGTCTCAGTCCCTGGAATTCTGGCGCTTACATTGCCGCCACTGCCAGTCTGTATTCCTCTATTATACGCTCTTTTGCTTGCAATAACAAGTTTTTCTGCTATTTCATATACTTCCTGAGTCATCGATATACCTCCTAATTCTCGTGCCCTAATAAGAAAAATCCTGTGACAATTTACCTCTTTGTTTCATTTCATCTATCATATAATGTGCTGCTTTAATCCCGAATTCTTTCGTATCCAGATTATGTGGAATTACAATAACTTCTACATTATCATTTACATTGTTAATAATTGTCTGAATCAGCACACTATCACTCTCTGGTGAATATAACTCCTGTCCTTCCTGTGTATTATGCCTCATTCCTTTTGTAGGAATTAATAGTTTAATCGGATAGGTTACTTTACTAAGTCTCTCCACCAGAATCTTACCGAGCGCTTCAGCCTCATCCGGAAGGATCTTGATATGCGCTGTATTGGCATTATGCAGCATATATTTCCTTTCATCCATACGTCCCGGAAGTTCATTCGTACTAAAATCAACAAAATCCAAACCTCCCAGACTAATAACCAAAGGTACCTTTTTTTCAACAGACTCTACCAGACGGATACTTGATCTTGGTCCATAAGAAAATCCACCGCCAAAATACTCCGATGTCAACTCATGAAGCGTCAAATCCAGAATCCCATCTACCAGTCCGCTTGCAGCCATATTTTCCATCGTCGCACCGCCAACTCCGGTTGCATGGAATCCAATCACTTCCAACCCTACCCTTTCTAATTCTTCTACAGCCTCAACAGCACCGTTATTTGTTACTCCCATCAAAGTAACAGCCACAACTGGTTTGTCTCCTTTTTTTAACACTTTCCCTGCACATTTTACCATGCCCACACAACAGGCACAGGCATTGGAAATGACCTGACGTGTTACAATATTCAGACCTGTAAAATCGCAGATTGCCGGCATAACCGTAATATCCTTATCCCCTACTACCAAATCAAACTTTCTGGTTCCACTGGCAACGGTTGTAGCTATGACCTTTGGAAAACCAATAGGAAGTCTCTGCATGGCGTTCGCTGCCATGACTGTGTTCTGTAAACCTCCTACGGAAATAATTCCATCGATTTTCCCTTCCAAATACAGTTTTTCAACATAATCTGCAACCGCATCCTTCATGAAATCAATCTTTTCTCCCTTTGATTTCGGCTCCATCTCTGACCATGAAGTTCCATATGCTTCTGCAATTTCTTCTCTGGAAATGTCATAATTATACGAGGGATCCGGTCCTGTCGCTGTATTAAGAACTAAAGTATTCAAATCTTCCTTTTTTATAAAATTACTAATAAACTCTGCTTCTTTATATTTTGTATCGCAACTTTCAATAATCGCTATTGTTTTCATACTTTTTCACCATTTCTTCTATATACACATTGTGAAGACTATCCGATTGACAGTCTTCACAACAGAACATTACGCAACAAATAATTAACTAAAATATTTTGTTTGTGCCTTTGCTGCTGCTTTTTTAGCATCTTTATCGATGATTGCAGTTTTGAATTCATCAAATACAAAGTCACTGTCTTTTGTCCCGATTACCGGAATCTTATTATCATGAGAATCCTCATATTTTTCTACTGCGGCAGATAAAATAACATCATGGGCCAGCAGCAGATGTTTGTGAGGATCAACTCCTGCTTCTTTACAGCGGCGCACATGATCACGAACCGTCTCCCATGCAGCAACAATATCTACAAAGCGTCCCGGCGGGCAGATATCATAGTGCAATTCATCCTGCATAGCCTGTGGCGCATCAATATTACCCATTACAAATACTGAATCCCCTACACAGAAGTAAGGACCATCTTCTGTCTGAACAGCAATGCTCATATGTCCCGGACAATGGCCGAATGATTCATAGACACTGACACCCGGAATAATCTCCACTTCACCTCTTACCGTCTCAAAACGTTCCTTCACCCCCGGTGCATCATAAGGTGCGACAAATTCATCACCCACTGTAACATCCCCGTCTTTCGCAATAATCGGTCGGCAATAAGACTTATAGTGCAGCGGAACCGGATTATGTGCATAATTCCATTCTGCTTCATTGCAGATGAAACGTGCATTCGTAAACTTTTCAATATAGAAAACGTGATCCCAATGAAGATGTGTAAACAATACAATGTCTACATCTTCCGGTTTGTAACCCACTTGAGCCAGACGAGATTCGATATCATCAATTCCTGGTCTCTGCATGGACGGTCCATGATGATATTTATCTGCATGTTCATTCCAGGACATACCCGTATCAACCAGGACAAGTTTCTCGCCTCCCTCAATTAAAAATGTGAAATCCGGCAACTGATCAGATTCATTCGAGATCCCCATCTTTTCTACATATTTTTTACAGGAAAAATGATACCAATACTCCAGTGGTTTTGTTGGAATGTAACCAGAATTAAGTGGTCTGATTGTTAGTGACATAATAATAATCCTCTCTTTCATTAAAATTGTTATATTATATTTTTATAACCTTAATCAAAGGGCTTTACTGCGCTTGGGTTTGTGCCATCGTTTCCCGTTCAGCAATCGCTTCCTCTGAGTAAATACCCAGTTTCTTTTTTCTCATACGCTTATCACACATAGAAGTTATGATCGGTGCTGTAAACGCTGTTACAATCGCTGCCACGGCGACCTGCGCCGTTGCCGTGCCTGCATATGGCTCCCAAGTTGGATCCACCTCTGCCACAGATGCCGGTACACTTGTCGCATTCGCTGCTGTCGTTCCAATTGCTGCTCCCATTGCATTCCGCTTATTCTTAGGAAGAAGAAGCTGGTATACAAAATAGAACAGAAATGCTGTCAATGCTGATATCATTGCCAGAATCAATCCTGCCATGCCGCCCTGTACCAGACTCATCAGGCTCATTCCCGCTCCAATTGGAATCATCATAAAGAATGTGATAATCGGCATCGCATCTGCAGCTACCTTTCGGAAAGTATCATCCAGATTGCCCCAGATAATACCAATGATCAAAGGAATCAAAGTTGCAATAAATGCATTAATCGGAATGGATGCCATACCCGCTGTTCCCATTGCAATCATAGTAAAAAACGGACCGTCATTTAATGACAGAATCGAAATTGCTCCCGCATCCGTCTCATCACCATACTGCTGTGCAAGTCCCAAATATAATCCTCCTGCGGAGTTAGTGAGTGCTGCAATGATTGCCATCGGAGTAATCCCCGCAAATCCTGCCACACCGCACAATTTGGTAACCAGCAGGCCAAACGCAACACCAAAGATGAACTTCATCAATGTTAAAACGAATCCCTTATACAGTGGCATTCCTATCTTCTTAACATCAATAGAAGCTCCGTTCAGCAGCAAAAACATGCCCAGCAGACAGGCCGTTCCTGACTTAAACATTCCTGTCGTAAATCCACCGATCTCTAATACATCCGGTATAAACGTGTTTGCAAGCACACCCACCAGCATAGGAACGATAATTAATCCGCCAGGAATTCTCTGCATCAGTTTAAAAAAACTTTTCTTTTCCTTCATTTTATTTCCTCCTTTAAATTTTTCTCCATATCCTTGCTTCAATCCATATTTTAGTATTACTGGCTGCAAATATTTTTTGCTGTCTCATTATTGATTTTCGTACACGTATTTTGCGTTTCTGATAAGTTTCTCAAAAGCCTGTGCCTGCCACGCAGATCTCCCGACAAAAAGGCCGTCAACCGATGGCTGTATAATGAGTTGATTCGCATTCTGGGGATTGACACTTCCCCCATATAAAACAGGAATGCTCTCGCCGGTCTCTCCAAATATCTCTCTTAGAGTCTCCTTAATCACTTCATGCATTTTTTCTGCATATTGCGCAGTAGCCGGGGTTCCATTCACCCCAATTGACCACACCGGCTCATAGGCTACCCATATATTCAAAGCATCGGACGCATCAACACCATAAAATCCTATCTTAAGCTGGCTTCTAAGTACCTCAGAACTAATACCATATTTCTTTTCTTCTGCAGTCTCGCCAATGCAGAGCAGAGTCTTAAAGCCATGTTTTAACGCTAATCTGACTTTCCTGTTCTCTTCTACATCTGTTTCGCCAAAAACATGTCTTCTCTCCGAATGACCGATCATTACCAGATTAATGCCCATCTCTTCTATCATACAAGGAGAGATTTCACCCGTAAATTGACCTTCATCCTCCCAGCACATATTCTGGGCCCCAATTCTTACATAATTGCGGTCACCGCATTTTACCGCTGCATCTAGAGATGTATATGACGGAATAATAAAAAGTTCTATTTTATCACGACTAATATCCTTGGTCCGTTCTACTAATTCCCGCAAATATGCCGAAGTGTCTTCCATACCCTTATACATTTTTAGATTACTGCCAAAATATAACTTCTTCACTTTCTTTCCTCCACTTACTTTTGTCCATTACCATTTTCACGACTATTATCATAAGCAACGAACGCATCTACCTTCGGCTGGGATGCACACCCCGAAACAAATTCATTCGTCAGAAAGGCATCCACCATTCCTTCTCTCACCTTGCTCCCCGTAGTAAAGGCCCCCATGCATGCTATATTCGCATTATTGCTGAGCCTTGCTCTTGTAGCAGAATATATATCTGAAATCAGTGCCGCATAAGCTCCTTTTACTTTATTTGCTGCCAGAGATACACCAATACCCGTACCACAGATTAAGATTCCTCTGTCATATTCCTTTGCAGCAACACTTTCCGCAACTTTTATAGCCGTATGTGCATATATGGGATCTTCACTGCCAAAATCAGTGACCTCTCCATATCCCTTCTTCTCAATATACTTAATTAACTCTTCTTTTACCGTCTGTGCATTCGGATCACAGCCAATTGCTATTTTCATCTCTATACTCCTTTCTTTTTTGGATATCGGATATTGGATACAATTTATGTTTCAATAATAGCACTCACATTTTCCATTGTCAATAGCAATCCTTATTTCTATCATGTAATTCTTAAACGAAAAAAAGAAGTGCGCTTCGCAGATAAGCATTTATCTGCGAAGCGCACTCCCTTTCTATATAAAACACAACTTCCTACTCTTTCCCATCAAAGCAATAAGTACAAACCTTACAAGGCTCAATCCCAATAGATGTTAACAGATCATCCAGTCTATGATACCGCAGCGTCGTAAAGTTCTGCTGCTTCCTGATATCCTCGATCATCTGCGCGTACCTGCAGGTACATGGATTCGAATATTCCTCCAGCACCTCTTTCGATACATCATCGCCTTCCCGTTTCTTAATCATCTGCCTTGCGATCAGTTCCATCTCCGATTTGGAACGTGAGAAGTTCAGATACTTACATCCATACATAATCGGAGGACATGCCGGACGGACATGTACTTCTTTGGCTCCGCTCTGATATAAGAATTCTGTCGTCTCACGAAGTTGGGTTCCACGCACGATAGAATCGTCGATCAGAAGCAGTTTCTTATTCTCAATCAAAGCATGTACCGGAATCAACTTCATACGTGCAATCAGGTTACGCTGGCTCTGATTAGTCGGCATGAAAGAACGCGGCCATGTTGGTGTATACTTAATAAATGGTCTGGCATACGGAATACCCGATTCATTCGCATATCCGATTGCATGGGCTATACCAGAATCCGGAACACCGGCAACAATATCCGGACGAACAGAATTCCCATCTCTCTTCGCCAGCATACTACCACATTTATAACGCATCTCTTCTACATTGACACCTTCATAAGAAGAAGTCGGATATCCGTAATACACCCACAAAAAAGAGCAGATCTTCATCTCCTCCTGCGGTTTGCAAAGCACCTCAACACCTTCCGGAGTAACATATACGACCTCTGCAGGACCTAACACTTTATAGTCCGTATATCCAAGGTTAATATATGCATGACTTTCAAAAGATACACAATAAGCATCTGTCTTATGCCCAACTACAAGAGGTGTTCTTCCATAACGGTCTCTGGCTGCGTAGATTCCCTCTTTGGTCATCACAAGCATGGTCATGGAGCCATCTACCAGTTCCTGCACATATTTGATTCCTTCCAAGATAGAATCTTTTTCACAGATCAGTGCCGCAACCAGTTCTGTTACATTAATCTGACCATTCGTCATCTCCTGGAAATGAGAACGTGCATTATTATACAGCCGGTTCAATAATTCTTCATAATTATTCACCTTTCCAACCGTTGTAACTGCAAAACTTCCCAGATGAGACTGAATCAGCAGCGGCTGCGGCTCAAAATCTGAGATACATCCAATTCCAAGGTGTCCCTTCATCTCACTGACATCGCGGTCGAACTTCGTACGGAACGGCGAGTTCTCAATGTTGTGGATTGCACGGTTGAATCCAGCCTTGCCATATGTTGCCATACCTCCTCGTCTGGTTCCAAGATGCGAGTGATAATCTACTCCATAAAAAAGTTCTAATACGCAATCATTCTTTGACGCTACGCCAAAAAAACCTCCCATATGACTTCTCCTTTTCTATTCATCGTATTTTATATTCCTTGATATTACTCATGCATTGTAACACATGGCAACCGCTTCTGTCTAATGCTACCTTAACATCTCTCTTAACTTCTGGCTTGCCAGCCCCGGGTCCGCTTTGCCTTTCATGGCCTTCATCGTCTGTCCCACGAGGGCTCCAAGGGCTTTTTCTTTCCCGTTTTTAAAATCAGCGACAGCCTTCGGGTTCTCGGCAATCACGTGCGTCAGCACTTCCATAAGCGCGCCTTCATCATTCACCGTCTTAAGCCCGTGCTTCTCTACGTAGTCTTTTGGATCTACATCCTCTTCAAATATCTTTTCAAACACTTCTTTTGCCACAGAACTGTTGATGGTTCCCGCGTCGGCAAGTTCGATCAGCCCTGCAAGATTCTCCGGCGAGAATCGGATATCTTCCGGCTGCATGTCATGCTCCTTCAGAAGGCGGAGGGTCTCAACCATCAGCCAGTTGGACACTTTCTTTGGCTTTTTGCAGATAGCCGTGGCCGCTTCGAAAATATCCGCCATATGCTTGGAGTTTGTGATAATCTCCGCGTCATACTGGGGAATATCGAACTCCTTCCTATATCTTTCTAGTTTCTCTGCCCGCAGTTCGGGCTGTCTTAATCTTACCTCTTCAATCCATTCATCGCTGATGATCACGGGAACCAGGTCGGGTTCCGGAAAATAGCGGTAATCCTTGGCGTCCTCTTTGGAACGCATGGCATAGGAAGCCTCTTTGTTGTCATCCCACCTGCGTGTTTCCTGGACTACTTCTTTCCCTTCTTCCAGAAGTTCTATCTGGCGCCGGCGTTCGCCTTCGATCGCCCTGGCTATGGCCTTAAAGGAGTTTAGATTCTTCATCTCCGTTCGGGTGCCGAATTCCTCTTTGCCGACTTCCCGGACAGACAGGTTGACATCCGCTCTCATGGAGCCTTCCTGCAGCTTGCAGTCGGATGCCCCCAGATACTGGATGATGGTGCGCAGTTTCTCCAGGTAAGCGATCACCTCTTCCGCCGACCGCATATCCGGCTCGGATACGATCTCCACCAGCGGGACGCCGCTTCGGTTATAATCCACCAGCGAGGTGTCATCCCATTCGTCGTGGATCAGTTTTCCTGCGTCTTCTTCCATGTGCATCTCATGGATGCGAACTTTTTTCTTAATATCCCCTGCTTCGATCTCCACATATCCGTTTCTTGCAATCGGCAGATACAGCTGGGATATCTGGTAATTCTGCGGATTGTCCGGATAGAAATAATTCTTGCGGTCAAATTTGCATTCCCTGGCTATCTCGCAGTTGGTGGCAAGGCCGATAGCCATAGCATACTCTACCACCTGCCTGTTCAGTGCCGGAAGAGACCCCGGCATGCCGGTACACACAGGGCAGGTGTGCGTATTGGGCGCGCCTCCGAACTGCGTGCTGCAAGAGCAGAAGATCTTGGTCTTAGTTGCTAATTCCACATGGACTTCCAGTCCGATCACCGTTTCATACTGTCTGGTCATGATTATCGGCCCCCTTTCTTGCTTTCATCCGCCCGGGCAGCTTCCTGCCCTGCCATGTCCTTTACAAAGCCTGGCCTTTCATAAGGCCTCGTCTGTTCGTATGCGTATGCCGCCCGGAGGATCTTATGCTCCTCAAAGCAGTTGCCGAGCAGCTGCATTCCCACGGGCAGGCCTTTGGAATCCTGCCCCACCGGTACGCTGATTCCCGGAAGGCCGGCCAGGTTAGCGGAAACAGTATAGACATCCGCCAGATACATTTTCATCGGATCGCTCAGGCTCTTTCCTAATTCCGGCGCTGTTGTAGGCGCAGCTGGCGCCACAATCACGTCGTATTTCTCAAAAGCCTTGTCAAACGCATTCTTGATAAGAGCCTTTGTCTTCAATGCCTTCAGGTAATAAGCGTCATAATAGCCGGAACTAAGCGCAAAGGAACCCAGCATGATCCTTCGTTTTACCTCGGAGCCGAATCCCTCAGAGCGGGTTTTTTTGTACATATTATGAAGCCCTTTGTATTCCTCCGTGCGGTATCCATATTTCACTCCGTCAAAGCGGGACAGGTTGGAACTTGCCTCCGCTGAAGCGATCACGTAATAGGCAGGGACCGCATACTGCACAAGGCTGAGATCGAATGCTTCCACAATCGCGCCCTTTTCCTCCAATACTTTTACCGCGCGAAGAATCTGTTCTTTTACTTCCTTGTCCAGCCCCTCTCCGAAATAATCCTGCGGGATGCCGATTCTCATCCCCTTCACATCATCCACCAGGGCGCCGGTAAAGTCATAGCCCTTAATCCCTTCTTCCTTTCCCGGGTAGGTATAAGCGTCCCGGTCAATCGAGGTACTGTCCTTCGGATCATGGGAGGCGATCGCTTCCAGAATCGCCGCGCAGTCCGTCACATCCTTCGCGATCGGCCCTACCTGGTCCAGGGATGATCCGTAGGCCACCAGGCCGTAACGGGATACCGTGCCATACGTAGGCTTGATTCCCACAACGCCGCAGTAGGAACTGGGCTGGCGGATGCTCCCGCCGGTATCAGTACCAAGCGCAAACGCACATTCTTCCGCTGCTACCGCTGTGCAGGAACCGCCAGAGGAGCCGCCCGGCACATGCTTTAGATTCCATGGATTCCTGGTTTCTCCAAAATAAGAGGTCTCTGTCGTGCTGCCCATGGCAAATTCATCCATATTGGTCTTGCCGATGATCACTGCCCCCGCCTTTTCCAGATTCCTTACTGCCTCTGCTGTAAATGTGGGCTTAAAGTTTTCCAGAATCTTAGAACTGCAGGTGGTAAGCATATTCTTGGTACAAAGATTATCCTTGATTGCCACCGGCACTCCCGCCAGAGGGCCTGTAAGGCTGCCTTCCTCCAACTGCTTCTGGATCTTTTCCGCACGTTTCAGCGCGCCTTCCCTGTCAACCGTCACAAAACTATGAATCATTTCCTCTGCCTTTTCTATCTGGCTCAGAGATGCTTTTACGGCCTCTGCTACCGATATTTCTTTTGATCTGATCTTTTTTCCTATTTCTACTGCTGTCATGCTCATAATATCCATTGTATCCGCACCCTCCTAACCGATTGTCTTTGGTACTTTGAAACTGTTGTTCTTCTGAAGCGGCGCATTGGCCAGCGTATCTTTGCTTCCGTCCTCGTTCGTCACCACATCTTCGCGGAATACGTTTTTAATAGGAAATACATGGGACATCGGTTCTATCCCTTCCGTGTCCAGTTCATTTAACGTATCTATATAATCCAGCATTTTCTCCATATCGGCCTTCGCGTCTTGCTTCTCCTGGCCTGTTAATTCGAGTTTTGCCAGAATTCCTACATATTCGATGGTCTCGTCTGATATTTTATGTGCCATAACTGCCTCCTTCTATCATTGATAAAAACTGAAATAATCTGTTGACTCTATCTTCTCGCTTGGCGTCAGTGCCACGGAAAGGCCGTCTTTGCAGAATATGGTTGCATGTTCCGGAAAGAACTGCGCATTAACGTACACTTTCCGCCAAACATACATTTTTTCTCCTATACCTCTGAATCCTCCCCTATGGCTCCAGCCTGCTCAAGTCTCTTGGGAAGAGCGTAGTCTCTCTTACATTGTCCTCCCCAATCAGTTTCATGGTCAGACGCTCCAGGCCAATGCCGATTCCCCCATGCGGCGGCATGCCATGCTTGAAGGTATCCAGGTACTGCTCCATCCCTTCCTGGGACATGCCCCTTGCCTTGATCTTCTCAACCAGCATTTCATAATCGTGAATACGCTGACCTCCTGTCGTAATCTCCATTCCTCTGAACAGCAGATCAAAACTCAGCGTATATCTGGGGTCCTTTGGATCATCCATCGCATAGAAGGGGCGCTTCTTGGACGGGTAATGTGTCACGAACACAAAGTCGCTGCCCCATTCCTCCTTGGCATACTGGCTGATTAACTGCTCTTCTTCCGGTTCCAGGTCAAAAGGATTTCTCATCTTATGACCGTACTTCTCAGACACCTTTTCTTTGATATCGCTGAATTCTACCGCTGGAATCTTCTCCACCTCTGGAAGCGTAATACCAAGGATCTTGAGTTCTTGCGCATAATCTTTTTTCAGCAGTTCCATAGCATATTGCAGATACCCGGTCTCCATAGCCATAATATCCTCGAATCCGTCGATATAGCCCATCTCAAAGTCCAGGCTGGTGTATTCATTTAGGTGGCGCTTGGTGTTGTGCTTCTCTGCCCGGAATACCGGCGCCGTCTCAAATACTCTGTCGAATACGCCTACCATCATCTGCTTATAGAACTGGGGGCTCTGGGCAAGAACCGCAGGCCTGTGGAAATATTCCAGTTTGAAGATGTTCGCGCCGCCTTCCGCGCCTTTCGCTCCAATCTTTGGCGTATGAATCTCTGTAAATCCCTGGCTGTAAAGGAAGTCCCGGAAAGCACGCGTCAATCCTTCCTGGATTCTGAATTTGGCACGCTCTCTTATGTTTCTAAGAGAAATGGAACGGTAATTTAACTTTGCTTCCAGAGACGTGTTCAGTTTCCACTTGGAAATGGCCAGCGGCATCATCTCATCCTGGGGCTGGCTTAAGATCTTCAGATTCTCCATCCGTATCTCTATGCCGCCCGGAGCCTTTTCATTTTCTTCAAGCACGCCCTCTACCTCTATTGTGGCAGCCTCCTTGATATCTTTCAAGTCAAACTTTGCGGTTCCTTCTTCGTATACTCCCTGAATAAGCCCCTCCCGTTTTCTCAGGATGACGAATGCCACTGTCCCCATATTCCGGATGGCATGCACTGCGCCGTTTACTTTGACTGTCTGGCCTGGCTGCGCCTGCTTCCGTAATTCACTGATTTCTAAAGTGTCCTTGTGTCTTACTCCTGTTAAATATTCCATTTTGTCCTCCTTTTCTTTTCCGGGACGAATTGCAATGTTGGTTTTGGAACGCAGTCCTCATTGCCAACGCGAAAAAAGTCCCGGGAGGGATACTGTTTGTATCTCTCCCGGGACGGATATCTTCTTTGCTATCCGCGGTACCACCCGCTTTGAGCCTTGTGACTTTTTATGTGACTTGGCTCCTCTCTTGCACGTAACGTGTGCCTACGTACCGGCCTACTTAGGTTCAGACGGTCTGCTCCAGAGTGTTCCCTATTATTCTTATTCCTCAAGCGGCGCTCTCAGTCGGTGACGCCCCATTCCTGTCAAGTTCCAAAGAACAGAGTCTCTTTCATTGCTTTTGTTAATTAAAATTTGTTTTATATGTTAGCACACTGATTTCTCGATTGCAAGGAGAATGTATTATCGAATTGTATTTTTCCATAAACAATCCTCCTAGAACATGTCGCTGCACAGCCGTTCCATCCTGTCATGCACTACGCTGATGTCTCGTTCGTCCGTCATGGTTACGATCACGTCTCCTACCTGCAGTTTGGTCCTGCCTTTGGGAATGATTTCATCTGCTCCCCTCTGGATTGCCACAAGCAGGCAGTTGTTGGGCCATTCAATCTCGCTGATCATCGTGTCTTCCAGCCTGGAACCCTGGCGCACCACAAAGTTTGTCAGTACCTTCTGTCCATGGTCTTTGGATACTTTCTGCCCTTGCCGCTCAAGCAGGCGTTCCAGCAGGCTTTCATAGATTGGCTTGGACTTTAAAAGCGTAGCCACAATATAGGCCACGATGGATACGATGGACAGGGACAGCATCTGACTCAGGGAGCCGGTCATCTCAAAGATCAGGATGATCCCGGTAAGGGGGGCGCGCACGATCGCCGCAAAGTATCCGGCCATGGCAAGCAGTACGAAGTTATTAATATACATTGCATCCAGCCCGAAGAACTGCACCCCTACGGTGGCGAAGGTTCCTCCGATGAATCCTCCCAGCACCAGCAGCGGAAAGAAGATGCCTCCCGGAGCGCCTGAGCCGAAACTGACGGCCGAGAAGATGAATCTGCCGATCAGGATAAACAGGACCGTCCCCAGCATCACATCCGTATTGGTAAGATATTCAATCAAGGCATGTCCGCTTCCCAGCAGTTCCGGCGCCGTAAATCCGAGAATTCCGGCGCATACAAACGGAATGATAAGCTTTGTCGAAGTATTTAAAAATTTGGCATTATTATAGAGGGACTGGACTTTCAGCGTAAACCAGTTATAGAATGCTCCCGTAGCGCCAAGAACGATTCCAAGCGCCACAATCATCCAGTAATACTCCTGGGGCAGGGCCTTTATAATGTCAAACTGGAATACAGAATCTACGCCCAAAACGGTAGAAGACAGGAAATCTGCCGTCAGCGAGGCTGTCATGACCGATAGAAGCACTGACACGGAAAAGTTTTTGTGCACCTCTTCCAGCGAAAACATGACCCCGGCAAGCGGTGCATGGAACGCAGCCGAAAGGCCGGCACTAGCCCCGCAGGTCAGCAAGAATCTTTCTTCTGTCTTCCCTCTGTCCATTCCCCGGGAGATTCCTTTTCCTACCATAGCGCCCAGTTGGATGGACGGGCCTTCCCTTCCCAGCGCAAGTCCTCCCAGCAGGCATAAGAAACCTCCTACAAACTTGGCGGGAAGGACCTTCCACCATTTCTGCTCCAGTTTGCCTACCATCTCGCCCTCCAATTGAGGGATGCCGCTCCCGGATATCATCGGCTCATAGTTCACCAGTTTCCCAACAAGCCAGGCCATCGCGATAAGTATCAGGAACCATGCGGCGATTCTTACCGGGCTTTGCCTGGCATATTCCAGAATCATATTCAGCCATTTGCCGGCGTATTCCAGGCACATCCGGTACAGAAGCACCACCAGCCCTCCGATGCCGCCTACCAGTATTCCTTCTCCGATTAATATGATCTGAAAGCGCTCCGCGCGCTTGATGGTGCTGATTGTATCTTTCCTCAATGTTCTCCCTCCCGTATATTCTCTCTCTTTTATTATACAGGAAGAGATTTTATTATCCAGTATTTTTTATTCTTTTGCGTCCTCCCGGCTCACAGTAATCATGTTGGCTACCACATCCTGGCTTACTTTGTAGGCCATCTTGGAATCTTTCACCATTACATATCTGCTGGTGCCATCTTCACTCATTTTGCCAATGTAGACGGTAAATGTTTCCTTTTCCCCTGACTGGGCATCTTTATAGGTCGCCTCCGCCGTGACGCGTCTTGCCTCGTCCAGCCCATAGGCGCTTAATTCCTCGTCCGTCACATGATAATCCGCGCATTCGGTCAGGGTCAATACCCCGAATCCTCCAGCCAGTTCTGCCAGTTCATCTTCTTCTTTGTAGGTCGTCGTTTCCCCATTTTCCGTAATCTTTACTTTCTTCAGACTGCCGCTGCTGATAGCCGGCACCACGTCCAGCTGGGCCAGGCCTGACAGATCAAACTGGAGGGAGGATACCAGGCTGCTGGAAATGGTATATACTTTCTGCGTCCCCTCTGCCATAGCATAGTAATCCTCTCCCATCGCGTCCCCCACATACAGGGTTTCCTTATCGCCGTCTTCTGTCGTCAGGCCAATCGTATAAGAAGGCTTCGTAAGGCCATAGTCCTCCAGATCATCCGGCTCTTTTAACTCCCGGACTGCCGCAAGGCTTGCGGCCGCCTCCCCGATACTTTCTACGGTGCTCTGGTTCAGCCTGATTTCTTTATCATCTTCCAGTTTCCAGATTCCCTCTTCCTTGATAAAACTCATAGTCTCCTGGCCATTCGAATAAGAAAATGAGGACAGATTCTTAAGATCTGTAACCGTGATCTTTTCTGCTGCCGCTCCTGCTTCTTTTTCGGCGGTCTTCTTGCCCCAGGCCTTAAGGCCGCCATATATAGCGGCCAGGACTGCCAGGATTAGGATTAATATTACCATCGTCTTTTTCTGCCTCATAACGCCCCACCTTCTCCCTATGCTTTTCTTCTCTTCCACCATTTTACCAGTCCATAGACCAGTATGATAAACGGGACGCCGAATATCAATAGAAGGCTGATGAGGCCGGCATGCTGCATAGTATTATAAGTCACCTTCAGGCTCTTTGGCTCAATTGCTACATTCTGCACGTCGTCAAAGTTGGCTGACACCGCGTTCATAAAGAGATTCAGATTCTCCAGCGTTGTAAATGCGTCCGTAATCTGCGCATCAATCAAACTTTCCGCAGATATGACGGTCAGCCTTGCCTGCTTTTCTTCCCCGCCGCTGCCGGAAGCGCTTTTATCTTCGGCGCTTTCCTCTTTACCCGTATCGCTGTCCTCATCAGACGAAAGACTTTCCGTGGCAACCGCCCCCAGCGTATAGGTTCCTTCCTTCTGCTCCTCCTGGGTCACCGCATATGCGTTTGCGGAAGTACTCATAAACGGCGTTACGGAAATGGTGTCTCTTGCCGGGGCCGTCAGATTCATCCCGTGGGCATTGGAAAGTAGCACCATGTCCGTATCCAGTCCTTCCGCCATGTCTCCGGATGCGCTGATTTCCGGGAAGATATAGTAATAGTTCCCCTGGTAGCACCTCTGCATATCCGCAATGTATCCATCCGTCTGCTCCATGCCATACTCCGCAAGGAATTTCTTCAGATTCGGCGTATCCTCTTTTGCATCTCCCAGAATCAGAAATACCTTTCCACCTTTGGACATGTAGTCTGCAAGCATGGTGCTTTCTTCTTCTGTAATATCTTTGACCGGCCCGTAGAGGAACAGAAGGTCACAGTCATCCGGCACCTTTCCGGCCATCAGAAGATTCACTTCTTCCTCCGACATATTATTCTTATCCAGAAGTTCTGATACAGAGGAGGAAAATGTGCTCTCCCCGTGTCCTGTGGTATAATACACCTTTTTCTGGGTATCGCTGGTCACATAATGAATGGCGCTGGTAAGCTGCCCTTCCCCGTCAAACTCAGATTCCGTCGCGTTTCCAGTCGTATAGTATGAGTATTCATCCACCACGATGATCTTATCAAAGGCCACCGTCGTGGTCTTTCCGGTATCTTTGCAGGAGATCAGTATCGTATTGGCTTCTACATTATTGTCCTTGAGCGCAGAAGGATGGAGTACCGGATCGATCCATTCCACCTTGATCTGATCTGAAAGAGCGGCATACTTCTTAAGAAATGTCCGAATTCTTTCATCCGCGGAATCTTTTTCTGCAAATACTTTGAAAGTGACTTTATGATCCAATTCTTCCAATATCTTTTTGCTTGTCTTGGATATCTCATAAATCTTGTTGTCGCTGATGTCTATCTTGCGGATATTCTCCGGCAGCTGAGCGGCGATCAGATTGACAGCCACCACAATGCCCACGACCAGCGCGATCAGCCCTACGCTGTAACTGCCGTTCCTTGAAGTCCGATTCTGAAATGTCTTTTTTATCTTTTCTAACATAAGTTCCTCCTAACTCCAACGTCTTTTCTGTATCATCTGCATAGTCAAAAAGATGAATATGCCAATCAGCGACAGGTACAGGATAATGCCGCTGATGTCCAGCAGACGGTCGGACGCAATACTGGTAAAGGCTTTTGTCAGATCCAGTCTTCCCAGAATCTGTGACAGGGCATTCTCCCACAGGCTTGATTTGACGCTATAGGAAATCACGCTCCCTGCGATGACCATAGCCTCCAGTGCTCCGCTGATCATCCAGTTCTTCGTCATCTGCCAGATTCCTGCCACCACAAGGGTCAGGATCAGGATGGCTCCGATTACATTTGCCAGCGCCGAGGAAGGAAGAAAATCCAGAATTCCATTCCATAAGTACAGAAGAACCAAGATTCCGAAGGTTCCGATAGCCGCGATAATCTGGCTCTCCGTCAAAGACGAGATAAACATGCCGATAGAGATGTAGACGCATCCCAGCAGAAAGAACATCAGGATGGACAGATAGTCGACCAGAATATACGCAGTGCCCTGGGCCTTAATAATCCATGGGAATATCAGATATATTACGCACGGGATTGCCAGGATGGAGGCCATCGCCAGGTATTTGCCCATCACGATCTTAAACAGGCTGACCGGCGACGTCAAAAGCAGCTGGTCTGTCTTGCTCTTTTTGTCTTCCGCGAAACTTCTCATCGTAAGAATGGGAATCGCTATCATGAACACAAAAAGGATTCCTGATAAGACATAAGAAAAATAAGGATACCCATAGTTCAGGTTATAAGCCATAAAGTAAATTCCTGTAAATGCCACCAAAAACGCAATAAATACATAGCCGATCATGGAATGAAAATAAGAACCTAGTTCTCTTTTATATATCGCTCTCATCCGTCTCTTCCTCCTTTCTGTCCTCTATATTTTCCCGGAAGTCCTGGCTTTCCGCAGAATCGCTGCCTTGCGTCAGTTCAAGGAAGATGTCTTCCAGCGTGGACTTGTTCAGTTTCAAAGTCAGAAGCGGAATCCCTTCCTTCGCGAACGCAAAGAATAATTGCTCCCGGATGTCTGACTGCCCTTCTGACTCTATCCGTACGGTAACGCTCTCCTTCGTCTCTTCCCGGTACTCGGCCTTGCTGATTAGGGGAATGCCCTTTAGAATAGCCTTTGCCTTCTCCATGGATGTCTTAGCCTCCAGTTCCACATGGCCTGTGCCGCTCATAAGATTCTCCAGATTCTCCGGCGTGTCGCTGGCAACAAGCTTTCCTTTGGCAATAATCATGACATAGTCACAGACTTCCCGGACTTCCGCCAGAATATGGGAACTCAGGATGACCGTATGATTCTTGGCCAGCGTACGGATCAGTTCCCGGATTTCTATGATCTGCTTAGGATCCAGCCCTACGGTAGGCTCATCCAGAATGATAATCTCCGGAAATCCCAGGATCGCCTGGGCAAGGCCTACCCTCTGCTTGTATCCTTTGGACAGATTATGGATCAGGCGGTCCTGCACCTCCTCAAGCCTTGTTAACTTCACAACCTTCTCTATCTGTTTTTTCACTTCATCTTTGGGAATTTTCTTTAATTCAGCCGCAAAGTTCAGATACTCCCATACGGTCATTTCCATATAGAGGGGCGGCTGTTCCGGCAGATAGCCGATGCACTTTTTTGCCTCCTGGGGTTCTCTTAGAATATCATGTCCATTTATCAGGACCTCGCCTGATGTGGCTCCCAGATATCCGGTCATAATGTTCATCGTCGTGGACTTGCCCGCGCCGTTTGGCCCCAGGAATCCATAGATCTGGCCTTTTTCCACGGTGAAGCTTAAGTTGTCCACGGCCAGGTGCTTTCCATAACGTTTGGTTAGATTCTTTACTTCAATCAATGCGCTTCCTCCTGTCAATCATAATAGTTCTTAACAGTATAAGGGCAGTTTTTGAAAAGTATGTGGTAAATGTGTGTTTATTCTGTGAACTCGGCTTTTTATCATTGACCTAAGAGGCCAGGCCTCTGACTGCACGCAATGTCACTCCCATACAATCTTGAATGCGCACTCTTCCAGATGAAAGAACAGCCGGAAGCTGCATCGCATCCCTTGCGTCACTCCGTGGCAGACGTACTCCACCATGGGTATTCCGCAGTAATTCTGCTTCTGGGAATACAGCACTTCTATGTCTGATATTCCCCGGATCATCCCTTCCTCGTCCTGGTATTTGATATACTTTGGAAGCGTGTTTCCCTGACTGGTAAACCAGCAGCCGCAGGCGACTGCCTCCTGCCTTCCCTTAATCTTCCCTCCATCTGCCTTCCCGGTATTTACTCCGACTCCGAATGCCATGCTCTTCGCCCCTTTCATTTCTAATCAATCTTGATCTTTGCATAGTCTACGCTTCTCTTTTCCCTGGAAATTCCCCCTGAGAGATGGTCAATCCTGGGCTGCCCCAAGAACACCGCCCGCTTTATCGCATCCATCCCATGCCTGTAGCGGATATGGTCGATGGTTCTATCCCATCTCTTTTCCTTCAGATAGTCTCCGGAATCAAACAGGCTCATCTGCCGGCTCCACCCGGCCTCCCCCGCCTTGCCGGTATGGATGCCCAGTTTGCGGATGGGCATCTTGTTCCAGGCCTCATCCAGAAGCCTGGCGGCCGCCTGGTAGATTTCCTTCGTAATATCCGTGGGATTCTCAAGCACCCTCTGGTGAGAGATCCGGTTAAATTCCCAGTCGCAGATGTCAAGGCTTACGACTTGTATCTCTGCCTTGTCCTTCCTGATGCGCATCCCCAGCGTTTCCGCCAGTCCAAGCAGCACGATCTTAGCCGTGGCGGCATCCTTTACGTCAAAACTGATGGTCGTGCTGTTACCGTAGCCTTTATTCGGCGCTTCCACAGGCTGCACCACGGAAAAGTCCCGACCATTGGCAAAGTTCCAGATGACCTCCCCGTGGGATTTCAGATGCCGCCTTAATAGTTCCGGGTCCGCTTCTGCCAGTTCTCCTATGGTCTCAATTCCAAGTTTTCTTAATTTGCCCGCGCTGGCCTTTCCTACAAAGAAAAGTTCCTCCACCGGCAAAGGCCACATCTTCCTGGGTATCTCCGGCGGGTACAGCGTATGTACCCGGTCCGGCTTCCTAAACTCCGAGGCCATCTTGGCCAGAACCTTGTTGGTTGAGATGCCCACATTCACGGTAAATCCCAGTTCCTTTTTTATCCGGTCCTTGATATCGAACGCCGTCTGGACGGGATCGCCATACAGATGGATGGTCTGCGTCATATCCATATATACTTCATCGATGGAATACTGCTCCACATCCGGGGAGTATTCTTTTAAGATATTCACAAATGCCCTGGAACACCTTTCATACAGGCCATAATTGGGCGGCGCGATCAGAAGATCGGGACATTTCTGCCTTGCCTGGGGGACGGGTTCTCCTGTATGGACCTTGTATCTTTTCGCAGGGATGGACTTTGCCAGGATAATCCCATGCCTCTGGCTGATATCCCCGCCAATGGCAGAAGGAATCCGGCGCAGGTCTGTGCGTGCCCCCAGGAACTTCAGGCGGTAGACTGCCTCCCAGCTTAGGTAGGCAGAATTCACATCAATATGATATACGGTTTTCTCTTCCATTTTTTCACCCTTTCTATATTCCAAAGCATATCAGAACATATGTTCGTTTTCAATGAACAGTTTTTTCCAAAATACGATACGCCTCACGGCATTGCCAACGTGATCCTGCTTCCTGCCGTAATGGAGTATAATGCAGATGCCACGGGCACAAAGTATAAGGATATTGCTGCCGCCATGGGCGTAAAAGGCACCGAGGACATGTCCCAGGAGGAATACCGCAAGGCTGCCGTGGACGCTGTAAGGAAACTGGCAGAGGACGTAGGAATCCCTAAGGACTTAAAAGGCATTGTAAAAGAAGAGGATATTCCGTTCCTGGCTGAATCCGCCTATGCAGACGCATGCCGTCCGGGAAATCCAAAGGGAACTTCTGTAGAGGATATTACCGAATTATTCCAGTCATTGATCTAGGGTAAAAGGATTTCATTAAAGAAGGACACGCGGCATTTTTAATGCCCTGCGCGTCCTTCCTGCTTTTCTATCATTCTTTTCTATCATTCTGCTTATAAGGTATGCACAAACCGCATGAAATCTTCCCGTCCCTGCGGCGTACATTTGTATACTCCGGCATCTTCCAGTACATGGACGAATGTATTCCCCACTTCCTTCTTCAGGATATCCATGACATTTTCCTTTGTAATCCTGTCATAATCCGGAAGGAACCGCTCGACCCACTCTGCATGCTTTTCAATCTTCTCATTGCTTCTGATATCCTTGCCTTCCACAAGATATCCGGCCAGTATCTCCAGTTCTTCCTTCAGCCTGGAAGGCAGGACTGCAAGGCCCATCACCTCGATAAGGCCGATATTTTCCTTCTTGATATTGTGGTACTGCGCATGCGGATGATACACGCCTAAGGGGTGCTCCTGGGTGGTAATGTTGTTCCGAAGCGCCAGATCCATTTCGAACGTATCGCCCACCTTTCTTGCGATTGGCGTAATCGTATTGTGGGGCTCTCCTTCTGTGCAGGCGTAGATGAATGCGGCCTCATCCGTGTAGCCTCTCCAGGCTGCCAGTATATGGTCCGCCAGGTCGATGAGCCGTTTTTCATCCGTACTCCGTATCCGCAGCACGGACAGGGGCCATTTGACGATTCCGGCCTCCACGTCTTCATATCCCGGAATCGTTACCTGCTTCTCGATAGGCGCTTTTGCCATGGCAAATGTATAATTGCCTCCCTGGAAATGGTCATGGCTTAAGATAGAGCCTCCTACAATGGGCAGGTCTGCATTGGAGCCCAGGAAATAATGGGGAAAGAGCTTGATGAAGTCAAACAGTTTGACAAATGTGGCCCGCTCAATCTTCATAGGCACATGCTGCCCGTTGAACACGATACAGTGCTCATTGTAATATACATAAGGAGAATACTGGAATCCCCACTTGCTGTCATTGACCGTAACCGGAATGATCCGGTGGTTCTCCCTTGCCGGATGATTAAGGCGGCCCGCATATCCTTCATTCTCCATGCACAACAGGCACTTGGGATAGCTGCTGGCCTTGGCATTCTTTGCTGCGGCAATGGCCTTGGGATCCTTCTCCGGCTTGGACAGGTTGATGGTGATGTCGATCTCTCCATAGGGGGAATCCACTTTCCATTTCATATCCTTCTTCACGCGGTAGCGACGGATATAGTCGCTGTCCTGGCTGAACTTATAATAGTACTCCGTGGCCTCCTTCGGGGATATCTCATATTTCTTCGCAAATGTCTCCTGCACCTGGGCCGGCCTTGGAAGCAGGCAGTTCATAAGCTTCGTGTCAAAGAGATCCCGGTATCCGATACTGTCCTCGATAATCCCTCTTTTTACCGACTCATCCAGCAGTTCCTTCAGCACGGACTCTAATTCAATCTCCGTATCTTCCACCGGGCAGTCTTCATAATTATCCTCGCCAAACATTTCCAGCAGAAGGTTGGTGGTATAGATACGCTCCGATTCCGGCGTCAATCCTGTCTGAACTCCATATTCTACCAGTTTCTTAATATTTTCAAATAGCATAATCCTCTCTCCTTCTATCCACAGCGGGACTATATGATCTTCGCTCCATCGCCGATATCCACTACATAGAATTCCGCCTCATGGCCCACTTTTTCTTGATAAGTCTTTCCAATCTGGCTGATAAAGCCATCCACCGCGTCATTCCTAACGATGCTCACGGTACATCCGCCAAATCCGCCTCCGGTAATGCGGGACCCCAGAACTCCCGGCATAGCCTGCGCCATATCCACCAGAATATCAATCTCCCGGCAGGATACCTGGTAATCTTCCTTCAAAGACTGGTGCGATTCGTTCATCAGCCTTCCGAAGAGTTCCACATCATTCTCTCGAAGCGCCTCCACTGCCCGGATCGTCCTCTGGTTCTCATATACCGCATGCTTGGCCCGCCTTTGTCTTACCGGGTCCTTGATGGCCTCCTTATGTAATTCAAACTCTTCCTGCGTCAGTTCTCCAAGACTGTGGATGGGAAGTTCCGCCTGCAATTCCTTAAGCGCCGTCTCGCATTCATTTCTCCTGTCATTGTAGGCAGAATCTACCAGGCTGTGCTTTACCTTGCTGTTGGTAATCACGATCTTGGCATCCTTAAGTATCACGGGAGCATACTCATAGTTCAAGGTATTGGTATCCAGGAAGATGGCATGATCCTTCTTTCCCATGGCGCTTGCGAACTGATCCATGATTCCGCAGTTGCATCCGTTAAAATTATTCTCAGCATCCTGCCCGATCAGCGCCACTTCCACCATGGTCAGATTCTCAAAGCCAAACGTATCCTTAAGCATCAGCCCTGTCAGGACTTCTAAGGATGCAGAAGATGAAAGTCCCGAACCGCTGGGAATATTGCCGTATATCAGGATATCCATCCCATGGGCCAGTTTGTATCCCCGCTTTTCAAACGCCCACATCACACCTTTGGGATAGTTGGTCCAATTGGCCGCCTCGTCCGGAACCAGATCATCAAGGCTGGTCTCTATGATTCCGAGGCTTTCAAAATTCATAGAATAGAACCGCAGCTTCCGGTCTTCCCGATCCCTTACAATCCCGTAAGTACCAAGGGTCAGGGCGCAGGGAAATACATGGCCCCCGTTATAATCTGTGTGCTCTCCGATCAGATTCACGCGTCCCGGCGCGAAATAGGCTCGGATCCCGCCCCCTTTTCCATACAATTCCTGAAATTTCTGAATAAAACGCTCTTTCATCTTCCTAACCTCCATTTGTCCTTATCCGTTTTTATGTTTTCCTTGCATATCCGTCTTATCTAATTTATAATTATAATGAGATGAGTCCCTGCATACAATAAGAATATTTGATAAAACTATAAGGATATTGAGGAAATGATGCCTATGATGCAGATACATACTGAAAAAAACCAAAAAGAAATCAAAAGTCATGGGAATTATGAATTTCCCGTTAACATAAGCCCGGAATCCATCCAGTCCTATGAGCAGGGGTATTTCCTGTGGCACTGGCACCCGGAGATCGAACTTACCTGGATCATATCCGGGCAGATAGAGTATTATGTCAACGACAGAAAATACCTGCTCTCCGAAGGGGAGGGGCTGTTCGGCAACATCAATACCCTCCATTCCGGCTACATGAAGGACGGGCAGGACTGCGACTATCTGTCCGTCACCTTTCATCCCCGCTTCATCTACGGATATGAGAACAGCCTGCTTCAAACCAAGTACGTGGACTTCATTACTTCCAATGAACTATGGCATTCCCTCAAATTAGAAAAAGATGTAACCTGGCATCAGGACATCATCCGCCAGATTCAGGATATCTACCAGCTGACCCAGGAGCCACCTGAAGATTATGAGTTTCAGGTACACTTGATCCTGTGTTCCATCTGGCAGAAGCTTTATCTGCATTATGCCTCCCAGCCGTCCGTCGGGCGTCTCCATCCCCAGAAGCATCTAAAACGCCTGAAAGACATCCTGACTTACGTGCAGGAGCATTATGCCCAGGAGATCACCCTGGATGATGTGGCCGGCCATGTCAATATCTGCAAGAGTGAATGCTGCAGGTTCTTCAAAAAGTATATGAAGATGACTATCTTTGAGTATGTCATGTTCTTACGAATCCAGAACAGCCTTTTGCTTCTGAAAAACGGGGAAAGCGTTACAAAAACAGCCAGCATGGCCGGATTCTCCACGCCGGCCTATTATGGCCAGATCTTCAAGCGATATATGGGCTGCTCGCCCAGCCAATACCGCAAGCAGCATATGGGTGAAAATCTGTAGCCTCATTCCTTCTTTCGGCCAGATTATGCGCCGGTTGGAATATATGGCCTTAATGCTCCTGCCACATTGCTGATTGGCATGGTCTGAAGCCATACTCTTCCCGGCCCTGTGATTACCGTGTTGAAGATTCCCTCTCCGCCGAACAGCATATTCTTTACGCCCGGCACGCCCTTGATCTCCATGCTGCAGGTGGCCGTCATAGCTGCCAGATGGCCCGTATCCACCACAATCTGCTGCCCGGGGTGAAGCTCGTATTCTATCACATGACCGTCAAACTCTGTAAACACGATCCCATGACCGCTTACCTTCTGCATAATAAATCCTTCTCCGCCGAACAGGCCGGAACTAAACTTCTTATTAAAGAATACGGACAGTTCGATTCCCATCTCTCCTGCCAGGAACGCGCTCTTCTGAAGAATCATCTCCTGCCCCGGAGCAATCTGGAACGCACGGACAGATCCCGGAAAACTGGATGCAAACGCGATCATTCCCGGCCCTCCCTGCGCAGTGTAGATATTCTGGAACATATGCTCTCCAGAAAACATCCGTCCAAACGCCTTGCCGATGCCGCCATTGGTGGTAGTCTCCATCAGCATGTTAGGGGACATCCATGCCATGCCTCCGCCTTCGGTGATCATCTTCTCTCCGCCTTCCAGCTCGCAGATTACCACCGGAAGCGTCTCGCCTTGTATCTGATATCTCATTTTCTTTGTACCTCCTGTCTTTTCTTATTTCCAATCATAAAGGGTAAGCTTACGCTTGTCAATTTGCTCCCTTAATATGAAAGACTTCCTTTACCTTGTCCAGATTGATGAGATAACTCTTATGAATTCTGAAAAATCCCATGTCCTCCAATTTCTTTTCATACTCGCCGATGGACTTATTCTCCCGATACTCATTGCCTGCCGTATGAATCAGACAGCCTCTGTTGTACGTCTCGATATAGACGATATCCTTGATATCTTCAAAGACAGTCTTCCCATTGCTGCTGATAGCCAGCCTTTTTACGGCCGCCCGCTCCGTTGGCGCTTCAGTACGGGCTGCATCCGGCCGAGCCATGCATCTGCGGAGCACTTTTTCCAGGCGTTTCCTGTCAAAGGGCTTCATAATATAGTCTTCCACTCCCAGTTCGAATGCCTGTACCTCAAGGCCCTTTCCAAGTTTTTTGCACACCTGCGTGGTTAAAATCCGCATTTCCCCTTCTTCTCTAAGAAGCCGATCTCTTTCTTCCATCTTCATATATGTCACTCCCATCTACTCGCTGGCCTTAATCTCTTCAACCATCATATGCAGACGCTTCAAGCGGTCATCACACTCTTCGTGTACATTTTAAGTCGTTAAGACTTATTTTGTTGCCATTAACTTGAATTTCCTAGGTGACTCGCCGTAAAAAACAGATAGAAAGGACAGTTAAGAATTTTCGATAAGATTCTGTCCTCGATATGATGTAGTGCCAATATAGCAAACAGGATGTGAAAAATCAAGCAGGAGCCTGCGGCGTAATCTTAAGGATTACATTGCCGCAGACTCCTGCCGGATTATTACTTTTTCTTGTACTATTTCTATTTATGACTGCTTCTTTTTTGATCCGGAACAATACAGCACGAATCCAAGCAGAAGGATTGCGATCGCCATCCACACCATCAGTACCGTCGTTCCCTGGCTTATGAATTTATCATAATAGCCTTTCAGGTAGATGATAATGATGATCAGCGGTATTCCATAGCCTACATAATTCTTCAGACCTTTTGGGAAATGGAATCCTTTTCCGGTATTGACCTCCGCAAGGAAATTATCCCATCCCCATCCATTCTTTCTGGTACAGAACAGCACGTATCCCAAACTTCCAAGAGGAAGAAGGTTGTTGGATACGATAAAGTCTTCCAGATCCATGATGTTGGTTCCGCTTCCTAATGGCTCGCATCCCGCAAGGATATTGAATCCCAGGACGCAGGGCATGCTGAGCAGGATGATCAGCACGGCGCTGACCAGGACGCTCTTATTCCTTGACCAGTTAAATAAATCCATATCGAAGGATATGATATTCTCAAACACGGCAACAATCGTTGAAAATGCCGCAAAAGTCAGGAACAGGAAGAACAAGGCGCTCCATAACTGTCCGCCTGCCATCTGGGCAAATATATTCGGAATAGTGATAAATACAAGGCTCGGTCCTGATCCCGGCTCGATCCCGAAGGAAAAGCATGCCGGTATGATGATGAACCCTGCCATCAGCGCGACAAACGTATCCAGGGCCGTGATGCTCACCGCTTCTCCGGTAAGGCTTCTTTCCTTATCCATGTAACTTCCAAAGATCAGCATCGCGCCGATACCGATGGACAGAGTAAAAAATGCCTGGCTCAATGCCCCGAAGATCACATTTCCGATTCCTTGATCCACCATCTTTCCAAAATCCGGAATTAGATAAAAGCGGATACCTTCCCCGGCTCCTTCCATAAAGAAGGAATGGATCGCCAAGACTACCATGATAATCAAAAGCGCGGACATCATAATCTTAGATACCCGCTCAATCCCTTTCTGAATTCCAAACAGGCACACCGCAAATCCTATTATGCATATGAGTACCGTCCAGAAAGTCATCACCGGCACATTGCCCAGCATATTCGAGAATCCTGCCTTAACTTCGTCCGTAGTAGCGCCGGCGAATTCTCCCCGTATGCTCCGACAGCAATAATACATCATCCATCCGCCTACAGTGGTATAGAACATCATCAGCAGATAGCTTCCGATTACTCCGATCCACTTTGTCATATGCCATCGGGTTCCTTCCGGCTCCAATGCCTCGAAACTTGCCGCCACGCTGTGACGGCTGCCGCGTCCTACCGCGAACTCGCACACCAGCACCGGGATTCCCAGAATAACCAGGAATAATAAGTAGATCAATATGAATGCGGCCCCTCCGAATTCACCGCACATATAAGGGAATTTCCATACGTTCCCGATTCCGATCGCGCATCCGGCAGACACCAGGATAAATCCCAGACGAGAACCAAATTTTTCTCTCTTCATTTTACACCTCTCCTTTGTACCATAACAATTTATTATTATAATTACATCTTATCAGGATTGCAAATTCTTATTTCTCATATTAATATAAGATATAGTTATAGTATGAAAAAATAATCAAATAATTTCAGCAGGAGTCCTCTATGAATACCAATCAATTGAAATACTTTGTGGCAGTCGCACAATACCGGAGTTTTACCAAGGCCGCAAACCAGTATTACATATCCCAGACCGCCATCACCCAGCAGATTCGCGCTTTGGAGGAATCGATGAACGTCCAGCTGTTCAACCGTTCCAGCCGCCCGGTAGCGCTTACCCCTGCCGGAAGAATATTCTTTCTGGAGGCAAAAGCCATCCTGGAGCGGATGGAGACTGCGGTCAGCAAAGTCAAGGATGCCTCTACCGGTCTGGTAGGAACCCTTCGCATCGGCTATACCAAAGGCTATGAGCGAAGCGATCTCTCCAACAAGCTGCGGGCCTTTCATCTGGAATATCCTAACATTCTTCTTACTTGCTATCGCTGTGATACTGACCGGCTGGCGGCAGGCCTGTTTAACAATGAATATGACATCATCTTCACCTGGGACAGCACCAATATTCTGCAGGAGCATACCATCAGCCATAAGATCATCGAGCGCGCCCCTCTGGTGGTGGCCCTCTACAGCGGACATCCCTTTGCCCAGCGCTCTGCCCTTAACCGGAGGGAATTAAAAAATGAAGCCATCTTATATATGACTCCATCCAGCACCGGCGACTCCTTCGGAGACAGCCATTTTATGGACTTGTATAAAGAGGCCGGCTACCAGCCTAACATCCTGTTCCGCTCCAACGATGTGGAGAGTATTCTGATGATGGTAGCGGCAGAAGAAGGCATCTCCGTCATGCCTTCCTATATCACTAATAAATTGACCAACGCGGACAACCTGGTCTTCATACCACTAATCGGCGAGGAAGAAGCCGAGGAAATCATCGCCGTATGGAAACAGGGAGAACTGACGCCGGAACTAAGGCATTTTGTTGAAAGCCTATAGCGCCTTATGCCTCCCGGCCACGAATGCCATTATAAACGACAATATTGGCCAAGGTCTCTCCTGTCAGCCTATAGCCGGTCCATCCGCTCATCGGCGTCGCGCCCAGAGACAGATAGAAATCAATGCTTGGCTGATTCCAATCCAGGCAGGACCATTCCAGCCGCCCGCATCCCCGCTCCACCGCGATCTGGGCCAGACGCTTCAAGATTGCCTTCCCGTATCCATTTCCCCTGTACTTTGGCTTCACGAACAAGTCTTCCAGATAAATGCCCGCACGGCCAAGGAAGGTGGAAAAATTGTGGAAGAACAGGGCGAATCCTACTTCTTCCCCTTCTGCTATCGCAAATATGACCTCCGCCTTTTCTTTGTCAAACAGCCACTCATCCAGTATCTCTTCTGTGGCGACTACTTCATCCGACATCTTCTCGTATTCCGCCAGTCCTTTAATAAATTCCAAAATAAGCGGCACATCCTCTCTGACCGCCTTTCTAAACGTAACTTCTTCCATAGTTCCTCCCTATATCCCTTCTATATCTTTTATAATAATTCCCAGTCTTTTGGACAACTGCGCGGCCTGGTACAGATCCACCACTGCGCCTTTTAATTCTTGATTGTCATCGGAAAGCACAAGCCCCTTGATCTCGCTGTCCGAAAAGTCCATGCCCCGCATCGGAGTCTTGAAGAAACTGGCATTTGTAAGCGCTGCCTGCCTCCACTGTATGTCCTTGCATTTGCACTGGGTAAGATTGCTGCTGTTCAGTTCTGTCTTATCAACCAGCAGATTCTCCAATTTGCAGTCATCGAAATTCGCATAATTCAGATTACACTCCCGGAATACCATATTCTTGCATACGCTTCCAGCAAACTTTGTGCCGACTCCCTTGCAGGATAGGTATTCTGCCCTGTTAAAATATGTATTCGACAGATTGCAGCCGGAAAAGTCGCAAGATTTGAATATCACATCCGTAAACTCGCAGCGCTCAAAAGAGCAGTTCCAGAACCTGCAGTTTACGAACTTCACCGCTGAAAAGACCAGATGGGAGTAATCCTCCTCTTCTGCCGTTATCTCTTGAAGCACGGTTTCCGCCACTCTTTCTTCCCTGTACTGGAACTCCTTGAGTATCTGGTCGGTATTCTCGACTCTTCGAAACTCCTCCGGCAGAACTGGCGGGATCATCTTTTTCTTCTTACTTGCCATCATCATTTCCTTTCATAGAGCCTTCGCATCTGCGCAAGCGCCTCGCCTATGTCCCCGGCGATCTCCACAGACCTGTCTTTGATTTTCTCCGGAACCTTGGGGAATTCCTGATTCATCCGTATCAGCGCAGCCTTCGGATATCGGTAGGCCAGCCTTTGGAAGGGATGGCGAATGACTCCCGGTGAATTGAAGCCCGCTCCCAGTTCCAGAAATACCGTCCGCAGATCACTGGCTTCTTTTATATACTGTTCAAACTCGATCCGATTCCACATGACCTTGTCCGGAATAAACGACTTAATCCCCCGCATATTTTGAACTGCCGGGGCATGGCAACGATCACATCTCGGGATATCCTCTTCCCGGCATGCATACGTCTCTCTATCCATATTGGCCGCAATCTTCCGCCAGACTGATTCCCCGTCCCAGATATCCCGACAGCATGGAGTCTGGCACTGAAGATCTGAAGCGCTGCACTGTGGCTCGAATATCCGCTCTTCTTCAAACCCCGCCTTGTGAAACTGTCTGTCGATGTTACTGGTAAGCACAAAATAGTCCTTGTCCTCAACCATGCGAAGCAGATCCTGATAGGCCCTTATCACCGGGAAATCATAGCAGGCCCACAGAACCTCCGCCGCCATCATGCCTATCTTCTGCTGCTTCGTCCTTCTGTCATCCCAAAGTGCTTCCCAGAGGGTATGATATCCCCTCCTGGCAAGAGCCGGAAATTCTTTCTTAAGCACTTCCAGGCTCATATAGTTCAGTCCTCCGCAGGCCGACAGGCCGGCGCCTCCGCCAATTACAATTCTGTCAGCGTTCCGAATCATATCCAGCGCTTTTTCCAGCGCCTCATCCTGCCCCCCAGAAACCAATTCCCTGGCATAACGCCGATGCTCATCCATCCGTTCCTGATATCTTGTCATTGTTTTTTCCTGCATAATACATCATAATCATTTACTCTATCATTCTGTATAATTTCGGCAAAGATGTCAAGGAAAATCCTCATATCTATCTGCCCATTCTTCTGACTCTGATCCCATCTCCGCCTCCAATTCGTCGTCACCTCAGACATAACATGGCATTTTTTCAAAAGATACTCCTGCAAATCTTTTCCCGGAATGTCCGTACCGGAAAAATCATAAATAGTCCAGATTTTTATCTATGTATTGATTTACTTCCACAAGCCATGCTTCTGAGTCATTATATGCGCCTAAAAGTGCCGCTTCCGCAAACGCATTATCCTCAGTTCCTTCCTTTCCTCTCTATTCCTTTGTCGAAATCATACATTTTACTTTCCTCTTTCTATGCTTTGCTATTGTATAGATGGCATGCTACAAAATGACCTGGCGCTGCCTCTCGCAATTCAGGCTTTTCATACCGGCAGCATTCCTTCACGCTGGGGCACCGATTACAGAAATGGCATCCTTGCGGCGGATTGACCGGGCTTGGCACTTCTCCTTCAAGCCGGATCTGCGGCCGCCCCTTTTCAATCTCAGGATTGGGTACCGGGATAGCAGAAAGCAATGCCTTTGTGTACGGATGCAGCGGATTTTCATATAATTCATCTGCATCTGCAAGTTCTGCCATGCACCCCAGATACATTACCCCTACTCTGTCTGATATATATTTTACCATGGACAGATCATGCGCAATAAACATGCAGGTAAGGCCGCGCTCTTTCTTAAGCCTGACCAGAAGATTGACAACCTGCGCCTGTACGGACACATCCAGCGCGGAAATGGGCTCATCACAGAGCAGGAATTCGGGGTTTACCGCCAAGGCCCTGGCAATACCAATCCTCTGCCTCTGTCCCCCGGAAAATTCATGTACATAACGGCTGGCATGTTCTACATTTAGTCCTACTTGACTCAATAACTTCTGAACCTCTTCTATTTCCTCCTGTTTCGAATGCACAATCTTATGAATCCTCATGCCTTCAGCAATAATATCATGTACCTTTAATCTTGGATCTAGCGAAGAGTATGGATCCTGAAAAATCATCTGTACATGTTTTGTGAATTCTCTTCTCTGCTGGAGATTCATTTTATGTACGTCTTTGCCCCGATACAGCACCTGTCCATCCGTCTTATCATAGACTCCAATACAGGTTCTTCCGCAGGTAGTCTTCCCACAGCCAGACTCTCCCACGATTCCTAGCGTTTCTCCTTCATAAATCGTAAAAGACACATCATCTACCGCTTTCAGCATATGCTTGGAATCCAGGCGGAAATATTTCTTTAGATTTTTCACTTCTATGATTGCATTTTTCTGCCTCATCTAATCTTCCGCCTCCTTATTAAAATCAATGTCTTGATATCCAGATTCCGGATGATAAAGCCAGCATGAGACCTTGTGTCCCGCCCCATAATCATATTCCGGCGGGGTAGCTTCTACGCAAATATTCATACAGTATTTGCATCTTGAAGCAAATGGACAGCCTTTCGGCGGATTAATCAAATCCGGCGGCGTTCCTTCGATAGATATCAACTTCCGGTTATTCTTAATCTCCAGGCTTGGCGCTGCATTTAAAAGCGCCCATGTATAGGGATGCCTATGGCTGCTGAAAATCTCACTGCATTCTCCCTTTTCTACAATCTTTCCTGAATACATTACGATAATCTTATCTGCAATACTCGCTACAACGCCAAGATCATGGGTGATCAGGATAATTGTAGTCCCGAGTTTTGCCTGGATATCCTTGAGCAATCCTATGATCTGCGCTTGGATCGTTACATCCAGAGCCGTTGTAGGCTCGTCTGCGATCAGTATCTTGGGGTTCCCGGACAGCGCGATTGCAATCATAATCCTTTGCCGCATGCCTCCGGATAGTTCATGGGGATATTTTTTCAGGCACATAGCCGGATCCGGTATCTTTACCAGTTCCAGCATTTCAACTGCCTTTGCCCTTGCTTCTTTTTTTGTTACTTTATAATGATTCGTAATATTCTCTTCAATCTGTCTTCCGATATTCATTGTCGGATTCAATGAAGTCAAGGCATCCTGGAAAATCATAGAGCATTTGGCCCCTCTATACTTTTCCCATTCCTTTTCGGATTGCTCTAATATATTTTCCCCTAAATACAAAACCTGGCTTTCACTTTTTATTTCTCCTGGCGGCTCTGCCACCAGCCCCATGATGGTCTTTGCCGTTACAGACTTTCCACACCCGGATTCTCCCACTATGGCTACTGTCTCTCCCTCATTCACCTGAAATGAGATATCCCGCACTGACTGTACTTCGCCAGCATATGTATGATATGAAACTCTTAGATTCCTAACATCTAATATTATTCCCATTGTCTCCTCCCCGTCATTTAATCATCTTTGGTTCCAGCGCATTCCTAAGGGCATCCCCCAGAATATTGAAGCTAAACACTGTCAATACGACAAATACGCCTGGAAAGACTGCAAGCAATGGCATGTCCATAATATAAACCTGGGCTCCCTGAAGCATCGTCCCCCAGGAGGCCTTTGGAAGCTGAACCCCGAGTCCCATGAAACTAAGCGCGGATTCTGTCAATATCGCCCTTGCGACAGCCAGACTGCCAGCCACAATAACGGAAGAACTCATATTGGGAATAATATGTCCGAATATAATCTGCGCATGGCTGGCACCCAGGTGCTTTGATGCAAGCACAAAATCTCTTTCCTTCAAAGACAATGTCTCCGCTCTTGTTATCCGTGCAATCTGGCACCATTCAAACAGCCCCAGAATAATAACCATTGACCATACTTTTGGAGGAAACATGGAATTGATAACAACCATAAATAAGAAACTTGGAACTGACATAAAAATGTCAGTAAAGCGCATCAAGAACATATCCGTCTTGCCGCCCATATATCCGCTGACAGTACCAATCACCGTGCCAATTATTGTTGACAAGAGCATGGACAAAACGCCGACCGATAATGAAATCCTTCCGCCATATAAAGCCCTTGTAAAATAATCTCTCCCAAGTTCGTCGGTTCCAAACCAATGCTCCCTCGACGGCGGCATCAATTTCTGCATAAGATCCTGCTTATCCGGATCATATGAGCTGAATGGGGCAAAAACAGATGCCAGAATGATCAGAAGCAAAATAATGCTGCAGATCATTGCAAGCTTATTTTCTTTCAGCGAATGAAGTACGTCTTTTACGAGGCTCCGCTCATAACTCGCCGCTCTCTGTTCTTCTTTTTTTTCTATCCTTACAAAACTGTCTTTTTTTATTACATAACCTATACTCTTATCCATCGTCTCTGCCCATCCCCTGTCTGATTCTGGGATCCGCCACTGCATATAATACATCTGCGATCAGATTCCCAAGAATTAAAATAATGCAGGAAAACATAGTGTATCCCATGATCAGCGGGAAGTCCCTGTTTCCTACCGCATCCATCGCCAGTCTTCCGATTCCCGGCCACGAGAATATCGTTTCTACCACAAATGACCCGCATACCAGCCCCGCAATATTAATGCCTGCCAGCGTGATGATTGGCAGAAGACAATTCTTAAGGACATGCCTGAAAAGAATTTTCCGCTTTCCGGTACCTTTTGCCATCGCTGTCTGTACATAGTCTTCTTCTAATTGAGAAATTGTATTTGACCTTATGTATCTGGTGAAAATTGCCATATTATTCAGACTCAGCACAAAAGCCGGCAGAATCATATGCCATAATAAATCCGCCGCTGTATTTACATTCACCGTATGCATCCCCCCGCTGGGAAGCAGGTGCAGTTTCAGGGAAAACAAAATAATCCCAATCATTGCCAGCCAGAACGGCGGAATTGATATTCCCAAATAGGATATCAGGCTGATTATATTATCCGATCGTTTATTCTTTCTGAGTCCTGCCCATAGTCCCAATGGAATCGCAATCATAAGCGAGAATGCCAGCGCCGTCCCCATCAGCATTAAAGTTGCCGGCAGCCGCTCGGCAATAATATCGACTACCGGACGGTTCTGATGTATGGATGTTCCAAGATCGCCACGCATGATATGCGACATCCAGCGGAAATACTGCTGTGCCATCGACCCGTCCAACTCATATTCTTCTTTAATATCCTCAATCTGTTCTTCCGTCATTCCCGGCCTTACATAATTATCAATCGGATCTCCCGGCGAAGCCTGAATGATAAAAAAGGAAAATATACTGACCAGGATAAGAACCGGTATTAATTCTAACAGACGCTTTAGTATATACTTTTTCACGTTTTATCGTCCTCACACATATTATGATCTACTGTTTCCAGAAGAAAAGACCGCCTGAAAGCAAACGGTCTTTTCGATATGCCTATTCCATTGTAATCTTCAGGTAATCCTCGAAAATCGGGACTCTCTTTATTTCATCCAGACCTTTAAATTCCTTCCTGACCGCTATGACATAATTCGTATTGGCCATCGGATACATAGCGTAATCCTCATTCATCTGAACTTGAAGTTCTTTATAATACTGTTCGCGCTCTTCTGCCGTTAATGCCTGGGATGCTTTATCCCATAACTCATTCGTCGCATCGCTTACATAAAATCCATTCGAAACAAGATCGCCTCTCCAACTCGTCATCTTGGTGGCCGGATCAGAGTTCAATTGATCCATGCCATTGGTGGCCATATCCCAAGAAGTATCTTCTACAGTCTCTCCTGTAATCCACGCCGCAAAAAGATGCGTAAAAAATTCGCTTCCTTCCAGTCCCTCAAGTTCAACTTCTACGCCAATCTCCTTCAACTGCTGCTGAACGATCTGTGCTGTCTCTTTCATATTCGGCCTTGCCGTATTATAGATATAATGCAGCGGCTTGTCGGTTAATCCTGATTTTTTAGCAAGTTTTTTTGCTTCTTCAATATTCTGCTTATATCCTTCCATCTCGTCATTATAGTAAAGATTCTCCGGAGAGCAGAAGTTTTTTGCCGGTATAGCCAATTCTTCCGAGCCATAAGCTCCTGAAATAATATCGTCCACATTAAGCGCAAGGCAGATTGCCTTTCTGGCGTCCAAGTCCTTCATCGCAGGACTCTGGTAATTAAACGCCATGTAATTCAGACGTGCTTCCGGTATGTTGTAGACCGTATAGTTATCATCTGCTGAATATTTATCCAACTTTGTCTGGTTCGTAATCCGCATCATAGAGATTTCCCCGCTCTGAAGCGCTGCTTCCTGCGCGCTTTCATCCGGCATCAGTTTTATAACTACTTGATCAAGGCTTGCCTTTCCTCTATAGTAGTCGTCATATCTCTCATAGACGATAGAATCGCCTTCTTTATATTCTTTTAGTTTAAACGGGCCCGAACCCACCGCTTTATTCAAGTTCTCTGTATCATCTTTTATTGTCGTCTCTCCACCGAACACATGCTCTGGAATAATCTGTATCCTTCCAAATTCGCTTTCAAATGCGCTGAACGGCTCCTGCAGCGTAATATCTACCGTCAAGTCATCCACCTTCGCTGCAGATATCGTCTTGCCGTTATATGTAACGCTTTCAGATGAATCGCTGGTATTCGCGGGATCTAGCAGTACATTTACCGTATAGACAACATCGTCAGCGGTAATTGCTTCTCCGTCATGCCACGTAAGGCCATCCTTTAATTTCATCTGGTAATGGCATCTATCATCCGCAGTCGCTTCCAGACTTTCAGCCAGATACCATCTTGTCTCGTCCTTAGTTACAATAAATAGCGGGTCAAAGCACGGTGCCGATGCAATAAGCAAATCATCTGCCCCGTATACATTATAGGGTGTCAAAGATGCCACCGTATTCGTATTGATTGGCACGATAAAGGTTCCGCCGCCTTCTCCTGACACCTCTTGTTTGTCTCCTGATCCGGAGTCTTTACTGCTACCGCACCCAACAGCCATTGTCATTGCCATTGCTGCGATAAGCAAAATAGAAACTATCCTCTTCTTCATGACTTTCCTCCTGTGTATTGTTCCATATCAGTATAATCCCCTCCTAAAGGGGTGTCTAATTGAAATATCGCATATAATTATTGAATCAGTCTATATTCGCAGAATATTACAAAATTCTCCAACTAAAAAACTGCACTAACTGTTCAAGATTCAAGTAGTGCAGTTATAACCGCTTCTATTATTCCGCCTTCAGCGCCGCCATCGTAATATAATTATAAGGCTGGTTAAAATGAGGCAGGAAGAACAGATCCAGAAGCTTCAGCTTGTCAATCGTAACCTGCTCCTGTATTGCAAGGGAGAACATGTGGATCCCCATGGAAATATCATATTTCGAGCACATCTGGACACCCAGGACGATCCGAGTCTTCTTGTCATAGACGATCCGGATCCGTACCTTCTCGTTGCCGCTTTCTATGAACCCTGCCTTCTGCCAGTCTTCATAGTCAGCCGCAGCCGCCTCATAGCCAAGTTCCAGCGCCTTCTTCAAAGATATTCCCGTGCTCACCATGTTAAGCCCCCAGATGCAGATCGCGTTGGAGCCCTGCACCCCTGCTGATTCAAGGGGTGTTCCGCACGCATTGTGGGCAGCGATAATGCCAGATCGCACGGCATTGGTAGCAAGGGCAATGTAGTCCTTTCTCTGGGTCGCATTGTTGAATACCGTCGCGCAGTCTCCGATGGCATATACTTCCGGCCTGCTGGCCTGCTGATGCAGATCTACCAGGAATGCCCCATTACGGAAAAGTTCCAGGCTGCCATCCGCATATTGGGTATTGGGACGAAATCCGATGCAAAAAACGGCCATATCCGTATCATAAGAATCCTTGTCTGTCACTACCCGCTCTACGCGTTCCTGGCCTTGTATTTCCTGAACCATCTCTCCAAATGCAGTTCTTACGCCGTTTTCCCTTAAGTTTTCTTCCATGATCTTACAGAATTCCGGATCGTAATAGGCAGAAAGGCAGGTATCCGCACAGTCCACCAGGGTGGTCTTACGCCCGTTTCTTGCAAACGCCTCCGCCAGTTCCACGCCGATATAACCGGCTCCGATAATCGTCACCCTTTGAATAGATGGATCTTCCAGTTTTTCAATTACATCCGCTGCATTCTGGTACAGTTTGACGAACTGGACATTCTTTAGCTCCATTCCCTTCACCTTGGGTTGGATGGGAAGGGATCCTGTGGCAAGGATCAGCTTATCATAATTTGCCTCTATCTCCTCGCCTTCCTTATCCATTGCATATACCGTCTTTTTCTCAAAATCGATCCGGGACACCTTTGTCTCCAGGAACACTTTCGCCCCTTTTCCCTCCAGCGTCTCCTTGTCCGAATAAAACAGGCCCTCCGGCCCGCTGATCTGTCGCCCGATCCACAATGCCATGCCGCAACCCAGAAAACTGATATTGGAATTGGCGTCAAACGCAGTCACATCCTTATCCGTATAATTGTCCAGAATGGTGTTCAAAGCTGCCGTACCTGCATGGTTCGCTCCGATTACTATGATTCTATCGCTCACTTTCCTATACCTCCCGCCATGGACGCAATATGCCGCGCCCACACAAACTATTCTTAGTCTGCGCCGCTTTTGGGAAGTCTATACAGATAAATACTGCCCGTTAATACCTATACATATTGCTTCAGGTCTTCCATAGCCTTGTCGTCAAATTTAGACTTATCAATTCTGGCGTGCTTCAGATATTTTCGCCAGATTAGAATCAGGACAAATCCCGCCCCGATTACTGCCGTCAGGAAATAGAAGAAGTAGGGGTTAAGCGCCATGCAGGCAAGAGCTAAAAAGCCTATTTATAGACAATATAAATCGGCTCAAACGACGCAATACTTTAGTGGGCAAAATAAAATAAAAAAAGTTGAAAAAAAGGGTTGATTTTTGATAAATATTTGGTATAATATAACATGTTCGCTGGAAAAACATTGCGGATTGGTGTAATGGCAGCACAGCAGACTCTGACTCTGTTAGTAGAGGTTCGAGTCCTCTATCCGTAGTTCCTTGGCAGGGGCGCCGGGTATCTTGCAGGACAAGATGTCCGGTTACATTTTCGGAGTGTGGCTCAGTTTGGTAGAGCGCTACGTTCGGGACGTAGAGGTCGCAAGTTCAAATCTTGTCACTCCGACTTAAAGCCAAGGCTTAAATAAAGGGATTGCATGAAAATGCAGTTCCTTATTTTTTTATCAAAATTGTTGCCTAAGAATTTTTTTATATAAGACAACTTGATGTAATCGCCAATCTCTACCCAGCCGGATGCAACAATCCCTGTCTATATCCTTCGATACGGTAGTTTGAATACTGTCCGCCTTGTATTCCGGCACCGGTAAAGCCTCAGTCGAAGATCCATTCAGGGTATCAAATTTTTTTGAAATAAGGCCAGCCTTATGTTCCATATATGCGGTTGCCTTCTCAGCCTGGAAACTGGATCGCCTTAACGCTTGCCTTACCAAGCTGGAAGCCGCCTCTTCCAATTAATTCGACTATTTTTAGAGTCTCGCTTATCTCACTCATTGTCATATCCTCCCATTTTCCTATTTCCTATCTGAATATTTTATCTGTTCGTTTTAGCGAGGCGATTGTATGCTGTTACCTCTCCGGGGGAAAGGAAAGCACGATATGATATCCCTGACGGCCCCAGTTTTCCCCATATAGCATCTTGGTATCCATCATATCCCCGTATGCTGCTTCCGGCGTTGCTCCACAATTTCCACCCGCCAGAAATCCTCCTTTCGTCTTTTCGCCATCAAGGATGTACTCGATCGCATTCTTAAGATGCGCGGATGGATTTGAGCCTTTGCTTTCTTTCATATGCATTAATTTTGTAATTGCCATGTTATTCCTCAAAAACAAAAGAGGCTTATGGCATCTTACTACCCATAGGCCTCTTTATACAACTTCTTTTCTATCGCTGCTGTCTGCTATCCCGTTTGCTTCTGCTTTCGTGAATAGTCCTCTCCTTCTCTTTTTTCTTAACGTATTCCATTGTAAAATCCCTGCAGCCGGAAATCGCCTTCTCGCAATGCCTTAAGTCTTCCTCATTAATCTCGATGCTGTCATCGCCCGGGTATCTGGTTGAGAAGTAGAATCCGTCTATAATCCCCATGGCCGCTCTTGTCTCCTCAGGAATTGGCATCTCCATATCATTCATGATGTATTTCGATAATCTGTTAAGGCTATGCGTGCGCAGCGTTGCCTGCTTTTTAGCTAGTTCTTCCTTGGTTTCAGGATTCATATACTCCGAAATAAGATGCTTCATATACTTTTCGCAAATCCCCTGGGCTGCAGCTCCCATTGCATTGGCAATCACATGGTTTCGATAATTGATCATAAAAAACTTATAGTCATTTTCTGCAAAATCCAAATACGTCTCTAATGCCATACTCCAATCCCCTCCTTTCTGATATTCTGATAATAGAGCATATTGCTGGTCTCCCACGCATCTCCTATGACGATCTTTAGGTCAACTTCCGGATCATCTATATCATCTGACATAACTTTTGACTTGATCTTCCTTAATTCCTCTCGATGCTCTGATATAGGCAAATCATCTCTTAACACAAGGAATAGGTCCACATCGCTGTCATACCGTGCCTGGCTTCTTGCGCAGCTTCCATATAGATACACATCCTTCACATAGGCTGAGATAGAAGATTTTCTCAGAGCATCAAGCGCATAGGAAAGCGCATTTTCCTGGCGAATTGGAATATAGAATTTATCTTGGCCTATCTGCCTCATTATCTTAATCATCTATTGCACCTTCTTCATGCATCGCTGCTTTATTATGATAAGGATACCATATTTTTCGGTACCCATCTATACTAATTTGTCAGTTGCAATATGATCTCCCTTTCCAGAACATTGACGCCTATCTTAAATTCCTGCTTTTTGTAGGGCTGTCTCTATTTCTCTTGTTAAGGGTTATGCTGCGGCGGAACTCGTTCTGTTCAATCAGGTATTTCGGCAACTCATCATGCAGTTTGCTCTTTTGATCCGCATCAAGATAGGGATGTGCTCTTCGCTCCGGATCAGATCGGCATTGGCGTAAGTATCGGTTGTCCCGGCAATCTCGAAACTCTGCGGCTGATACGGGAAGTCCGGATTGCTTCCCCTCACCTTATCAATCACGGTCTTTCGGCTCTAAATGTAGTCATTCAGTATCTTCTTGTCCAATACGCAACATCCCCTTATACCTGATATACTCCTCTACCGTCTTATGCTCCATCTTCCTGCCCTGGCTCCTGATCACTAGCCTTGCCTAGAAGGATAACTCCCCAGGGGCTAGGCTGGCCGGCGTATCCGCTCCCTTGCCTTTTCCCCGGGATCGCTGTTCCGATCGCTCTCAAGCGTATGCCTGTCCCTCTTCTGCCTCTTCAATCTATCATCTCCATTCCCTTCGTTTGTTCTGTTTGCCTTTTCAGGCTTGTCGTATTATAATAATTGTGTTGCCAGTACATGGGCCTGATTTATACCACCAATTTATCTGCAGGCCGGCTGGCTATTTTTTGTTATCTAAACGCCCATTTTATAAATAGCACTTTCCAACTGTCTCGCATACAATATATAGATTTTAAAATAAAGGAGAAACCTATATGAGTATGCCAAAAATTGAATGTGAGCACATTGACAAATGCTGCGCTGCATCTTCCCTTCTCCAGTCTATTGCCCTGGAAGAAACCGCCATATCCCACATTCTAAACGCTGAAGGAGAAAAACTTCAAAAAGGAATTTCTCTCAGCTGCAATTTAAAAGAATTGATCGAAATCAACAAATCTGTTGAAAATATGGTCGATAAACTTATCACCCTCGAGACCGTCTTGAAGACAAAACTGGATTTGATAAATCCGATTCTTGATAACTGTGATAAGCCACATCACAAGCCAGAATGTGAATCTTAAACTGTAGGGCTACTGTGCCCTACTTACATACATTTTTTCTTTCGCAACGATAATCGCTTAGGCACTAAATACTTGCCATTTTCAATACTCCTTTTATTCTCTAAATACCTATCACTTTATCCTCTCATTCAACATATCATATACCAAAATGCTTTTAAGGTACTTCCCATCATGAATAACTGTGCGGATTTATATTTTCTCTCTACAATTGCCTGTAAACTTTCCGAATGTCTTTCCGAAGATGAACTTTCTGTACTTGCTACCAGTCTCACAGCACTTGGAGATATGCTAGGAGTTATTATCGCTAGACAGGCAGCGTGTAAAAATAAAGATTAGGTATGACATGGTTCTGGTAGTATAAGCGTATCTTCCGACTCCTTAAACCTCATTACCTTTACTGAATATCACAAGTCACAAGATATATTCCAACCTCTGGTATCCGCTCCGTTACCGGAATCCATCTCTTTCCATTAGTTCCTTTATTGCATTTTCAAACGTTCTGATTCTAACCAGAGTCTCATGCTTTGGTTTTTTACCATGCTCTCTTTTTAATTCATTTTCCATAAATCTTAGATTATCCACTGTTCTACTCAATTTCATGTTCCACCTCCACTAAATATAAGCTTAGTTCTAATTTTCACTCTTTTTCACCCCCCGCATATTTTAAATAAAAAAGGATTTTAGAAATGACTGATAATTTTAATGATTCATCTTGGGAAAATAACCGCAGACGCAACTGCAATCCTTGCCATGACCGTGACCGCTGGGACAGATGTGACCGCGATGACCGTGACCACTGGGGCAGATGTGACCGCGATGACCGTGACCGCTGGGGCAGATGTGACCGCGATGACCGTGACCGCTGGGGCAGATGTGGCTGTGACCGCTATCGGTCTTGGTAATGATATTGACGGGGCTGTTTCGGCAGCTCCGTTTTTTTCCCCCAATCAAACTTCCCGAAACCTATTACACAAATCTCATCTGACCTGTTTTTTCCTCGAATATCCTCATGTTTCCATTTCGCTTAGTTACACATAACTCTGGCAGGTTCGCTTTAACCAGTGCGGCTGGAATTGGTGGACATACCGCATTACCGCACCGCTTTACCTGCTCTGACCTTGGATAGGTCTTGCCTGTATAATCACGGTCAATTATATAATCATCCGGAAATCCCTGGCATCCATATAGTTCGCGGTTCCAGCATCCGCAAACTAATATCAGCTATCTGGTAATCTACACCTTCGATAGTGACTAGTCCGAACCTATCCTTGGCTGTTATGGTCCCATGATGTTACCGTTGGTAACGCGGTCTTACTGTCGCGGATGTTTTTATCCTTTGGCTTGCCGCCCTTAGCCTTTGAAAAATGCTTGCAGTCTGGTGAAAACCATGCCAATCCCACCGGACTACCATTGCAGACCTTTACTGGCTCCACGTCCCAGACGTTCTCACAATAATCCCTTGTATTAGGATGATTTGCCTTATGCATCCGTATAGCCTCCGGGTCGTGATTTATTGCAATGTCAACACTATATCCCGTTGCCATCTCTATGCCAGTCGATGCTCCGTTTCCTTTCTGTTATTTAATTAAACCCTAAGTTAATCCACCTTCTGCCTTCACTTTCACAACCTATTCCCCTTTGTCATATTTTAAAAGAAAAAGGAGATTTCAAAATGTATAATCAAAATTATTGCAAAGACCAGAAACATGTTCATGAACTGACCGGAAGCACAAAAATTTTTAATGAATGCGGCGATTGCCATAATCATAGATTCTGTACCGTAACCGGCGAGGCTATCTACCACAATGAGCATGACCACTTCCATGAAGTGAAATTCCGCACCGACTTCTCAGACGAACATTTCCATGAATTCTGCGGGAAAACCTCCGGCGCAATTGACGTAGGAAACGGCAAGCATGTTCACTTCATCAAAGACTTTACCGAAGAGGAAGATAACCATAAGCATAAATTTCAGGCTGCAACGCTTATCGACAGTCCTATCGACTTCGAGTGCAAATAGTCTATGGATACCCCGGAACTATTCCGGGGTATTCCGCATATCTCATGATCTCCCCCTCTTTTTTTTCGCTTCTCGCGCCTCTTGTTGGCCTGCGTGTACAGCTCGTAGTTCCAGGCAAGGCCGCTATTAGGCTATCTTCTTAATCCGTTCGATCGCACGGACTGTATTTTCATAAGATCCAAAGGCAGTGAGACGGAAATATCCCTCGCCGCTTGGCCCGAACCCGGAGCCCGGCGTTCCTACCACATTGGCCCTTTCCAGCAGATAGTCAAAGAATTCCCAGGAAGTCATCCCTTTCGGCGTCTCCAGCCAGATATACGGCGCGTTCACGCCTCCTGACACGTTGTAACCTGCCTCCTTAAGCCCTTCGTAGATGACGGCGGCATTCTTCATATAATAGGCAACCTGTTCTTTTAACTGTGCCTTTCCGGCTTCGGAATACACTGCCTCCCCGGCCTTCTGGACAATATATGGGGCGCCGTTATACTTGGTTCCGTGCCGTCTCGCCCACAGGGAATGCAGCATCACGTCTTTGCATATCAGATCCTTAGGAATCACGGTAGCCCCAAGCCTTACGCCTGTGAATCCGGCATTCTTGGAGAAGCTTCGAAGCTCAATCGCACAGGTTCTTGCGCCTTCACACTCATAGATGGTATGCGGCACGTCCGCTTCACTAATGTATGCTTCATAGGCCGCGTCATAGATGATGACTGCGCCCGCCTTATTGGCATAGTCCACCCATTCCTGCAGCTGAGCCTTGGTAATGGTAGATCCGGTAGGATTATTCGGGAAGCACAGATAGATGATATCCGGCGTTTCTTTCGGCAGCTGGGGCGCAAATCCGGTCTCTTTCGTACAAGGCATGTAGATCACATCGCTCCATGTCTCCGCTTTCTGGTCATAGACTCCGGTACGCCCGGCCATTACGTTCGTATCTACATAGACGGGATAGACCGGGTCGCATACGGCAATCTTATTATCCTTCGCGAATATTTCCTGGATGTTTCCGGAATCGCATTTCGCTCCGTCTGAGATGAATATCTCGTCTGCCTTTATATCGCATCCCTTGTCCTGGTAATCATTCTTTGCCATGGCGCTTCTTAGGAACTCGTATCCCAAGTCCGGGGCATATCCATGAAAGGTCTCTGCATGGGCCATTTCATCTACCGCGCCGTGGAGGGCATCAATGATCGCCGGCGCCAACGGCTGAGTCACATCGCCGATTCCAAGCCTGATAATGTCCTGATCCGGATTGGCTTCCTGAAAAGCCGCCACTTTTTTGCCAATCGTGGAAAAGAGGTAACTTCCTGGTAACTTCAAGTAATCATCATTTACTTTAAACATCTTCCCGTCTCCTTTTTTATAATGTTTTTCTGTTTATATTGCAATCTCCCCGTCGTATACAACGGTGGCGGGCCCGGTCATATAGACTCTGTCAGCCTCCTGATCCCACTCGATCAAGAGGTCTCCGCCCAGCAGCTTCACGGTAACCTGGTCTTCCGTCATCCCGTTTAATATGCTGGCTACCGCCACTGCGCAGGCGCCGGTTCCACAGGCTAGAGTCTCGCCGGAGCCTCTCTCCCACACGCGCATCTCTACGGTCTTGCGGTCCAGAACCTTGGCAAACTCCGTATTGACTCTTTTTGGGAACCTCTCATGATTCTCGAATTTGGGGCCTACATGTTCGATTTTCACTCCTTCAAGATCCTTCACATAGACGACTACATGGGGATTGCCCATGGAAACCCCGGTCATCCGGTATTCCATGCCTCCCACGATGATCGGCTCGTTCACCACGCGCTCTTCATCTGATACGATAGGAATTCGTTCCGGCTTAAGTTCTGGTTTTCCCATATCTACTTTTACAAGAGCGACCTTGCCATCCTTGATGGTAAGATCCAGATATTTGATGCCTCCCAGGGTCTCCACAGATATGCTGGTCTTATCCGTAAGCCCATAATCATACACATACTTCGCCACGCAGCGAATGCCGTTGCCGCACATCTCCCCCCTGGATCCATCCGCATTATACATCTCCATCTCAAAATCCGCTACTTTGGATGGATTGATCATGATCAACCCATCCGAACCAATCCCAAAGTGTCTGTCGCTTACGAACCTGGCCACCTCGGATGGATGTTCCACCTTCTCTTTGAAACAATTCACATAGACATAATCGTTCCCCAAACCATGCATTTTTGTAAATCTCATACCAATACTCTCCTTTATGACTACTCTTCTTATTCGGCCATGATGCTTAGCACCATTTGGGCCGTCTCTACCATATTCGTCCCGCTGTCCATACTGCTCTTTTGCAGATATCTGTGGGCCTCTTCCTCCGACATGTTGTTGCGCGCCATTAGCAGTTCTTTCGCCTGCCTGATCACTTCCTGCTGCCTGGGGTCTCTGGTTTTTCGTTCCAGCTTGCGCTTTCTTCTCCTTTGCCCTATATTGCGAAGCATCATATCCATGGTATTCATCAGATCATATGCCTTAACAGGCATTGACAGCCCTACAATGCCATTGATCATGCCTGTGCTCCATTTATCCGCAGATGCGATCAGAAGCATCTCGAATTGCTCCGGAAGATATTCCCGCAGTTCCGTATACATCATATCTTTTAACTTATAACCGCATACCACGATTCCTTCATCCAAGGCATCCGCATAGTTCAGTGCCTGGGCGCCTGTGGTACACGCTCCTGTCACATCCATGCCGCCGCGAACCAGCAGGTTCCGAATATTGGCTGCATTGCCCTTATTGGGAAATACGACAATAATACCTACCAAGCTGACACCTCCTGTTTTGCTCCTTGTCTACGTGTTCCAGCAGGAATGTCTACAGGCGGTGCAGGTATCTGCTTATCTCCCAATCCGTGACCTGGGCGCGGTAATCTGCATATTCTCTTGTCTTCGCCTCGATATATTTCTTAGACAGATCTTCTCCCAGCACGCTTTGTATGAATGCATCCTTCTCAAATTCCCTGGCCGCTTCCAGAAGGCTTCCCGGAAGCATCTCTATCCCGGAAGCCTTCCTCTCTTCTTCGGACATCTCATAGATGTTGCAGTCAACGCTCTTGGGCGGCATGATCTCATTTTGGATTCCCTCAAGCCCTGCCGCCAGGCAAACCGCCAGCGCCAGATATGGATTGGCCGATGGGTCAGGGCTTCTGAGTTCGACTCTTACGGCATCTCCCCTGGTATCGGGGATCCGGATCAGCGGCGTCCTGTTCCTGGCTGACCAGGCAATGTACACTGGAGCCTCGTAGCCTGGAACCAGGCGTTTATAAGAATTGACCACCGGATTGGTGATAAAGCAGATGGCCTTCATATGCTTCATAAGTCCGCCGATGAACCAATAGGCTTCCTTGCTTAATCCTGCGGGATCTTTTGAATCATGAAATATGTTGATGCCGTCTTTTCTCATAGACATATTAATATGCATTCCTGAGCCATTTATACCGGACTTTGGCTTCGGCATAAATGTAGCATGCAGTCCATGGCGCCTGGCAATGGTCTTTACGACCAGCTTAAAAGTCATAATACTGTCCGCTGAAGCCAATGCCTCGTCATAGTGGAGATCAATCTCGTGCTGCGCGGGAGCGGATTCATGATGGGATGCCTCGATCTCATATCCCATATCCTCCAGCGTCAGCACCATATCACGCCGCGCATTCTCTCCTAAGTCCAGAGGCCCGAGATCGAAATAGCCCGCGCTTTCATGGGTCACAGTCGTTGGCAGTCCATCGTCATCCGTATGGAACAGGAAGAATTCACATTCCGTCCCCACATCGAATTCGAATCCCATTGACTTTGCCTGGAACATTACCTTTTTCAGCACATATCTGGGATCACTTTGAAAGATGGTTCCATCCGGCTTATATACATCACAGATCAGACGGGCTACCTTCCCTTGCTGAGGCCTCCATGGAAATATTTCAAAGGTATCAAGATCCGGGTATAGATACATGTCAGACTCTTCAATCCTCGCAAAGCCTTCGATTGAGGCCCCGTCAAACATAATCTGATGATCCAGCGCCTTTTCCAGCTGGCTGGCAGTGATCGCGACGTTCTTCATGACTCCGAAGATATCTGTAAACTGAAGGCGTATGAAGCCCACATCTTCTTCCTCTACTATTCTTAAAATATCTGCTCTCGTATAATAATTCATTGCCTCAACCTCCTGATATATGTATTTTTTCAGAACCTTCCTTCCTTTATTAGTTACTTTCGCATATAAAAATGGGCGTTCTCATGCCATGATGAAAACGCCTTTGTTTTACAATATTAAATTATAGATAGAAAAAGGCACTTTGTCAACGTGACAAAATGCCAAACATTCCTGTAGGATTTGCCTTATTCTTCGTCATCCAGCCGGTACCGATCGTCCAATTGGTTATAAGTATGGTTTCCATGTTATATGACTTTTGAGGAAGAAAGGAAAGCCTGTCGATTGAAAAAGCCCGCACACTTTGCTAAAATAGGAATACTAGGATCGCGCAATGAAAGGAGTTGTCATATATGGGCGTTGCAATACCAATTGAAACCAGCGCGCGGCATATCCATATGTGCCGCAATGACTTTGAAGCACTGTTCGGCGAGGGCAGCGAACTGACCTACAAAGCCGACTTAAGCCAGCCCGGGCAGTTCGTGGCCAAGGAGCGGCTGAGCGTCCGGGGGCCGAAAGGATCGTTTGAGAATGTTGCCATACTGGGGCCTTTCCGCAAGGAGACCCAGCTGGAGATATCTATGACGGACAGCCGCAAGCTTGGGGTTCCGGGAATCATACGCCAGTCCGGGGATACGAAAGACACGCCCGGCTGTACCTTGATGGGCCCGAAGGGCAGCATCGAACTGGACCACGGCGTCATCGTGGCCAAAAGGCACATCCACATGACGCCTGTACAGGCTGTCCAGATGAATGTAAAAGACAATGACGAGGTGTTCGTGATCATGGAAAGTTATGAGCGATCCCTCATCTTTGCGGATGTCATCGTCCGCGTCAGTCCCCAATTTGCGCTTGCCATGCATGTGGATACGGACGAAGCCAATGCATTTGCCAATGAGAATCATCCCACCGGCGTTATTCTCAAACTTTTCGGAGGCAGAACCTATAACCTTCAGAAATGGGCTGAGGAACTGCAAAGCGGCATCCATCGGCTATAGTTTCGCAGTCAGCGTCTTTGCGCTTACGCCTTCCAGCATGCCCAGCTTCCCGGACAGAGAACTGGTGGCATCGCCTGGCGCGTCCAGCACGACGCTGATAATGGAGACGCCACGGTCCCTATAGGGAATTCCCATGCGTCCCACGATATACTCACGGAATTCATGGAGCAGTTCATTGACTGCCCCGATGGATTCCTCTTCTTTTATAATAATGCTGATTACAGATACTCTGTTATCCATAGCCATCCTTCTTTCTCTTCTGTCATCTGCCCGCTACATGGCGTCTACGATCTGCTGCGCGAATGCTGCCAGTTCCTCCGCCCGTTCCTGCTTCAGCGTAGACTTGATCGACAGCTGCATGTCCAGAATGGTCATATCTTTCATTTCTTCCAGCATCTTAATCATCTGCTTTCCTGCCGAAGGCGCCCAAGTCCCGTTATCCATCACCGCTACCGTACGTTTCTTTACAGACAGGGCCTTCATATCCGCAAGCAGATTCTCCATCGGAGGATAGATTCCGCCATTATAGGTAGAGCATGCAAATACAAGATGGCTGCAGCGGAATATCTCCGCGATCAGGTCGGAGACATGGACGGTGGATACGTCATAGACTGAGATATTCTTAACGCCTTTTTCAGCCAGGCGCAGTGCCAGTGCATTCACTGCCTGCTCTGTATTTCCATAGATTGATCCATAGATGATCGCCACTTCCTGATCTTCCGGCTCATACTTGCTCCACTTGTCGTACTTGTCAATAAAGTAGGAAAGATCGGTCCTCCAGATCGGCCCGTGAAGGGAACAGATCATCCGGATATCCAGCGCAGCCGCTTTCTTAAGCAGCGCCTGTACCTGCAATCCATATTTTCCAACGATATTCGCATAGTATCTTCTGGCATCCCAAAGCCAGTCTTTTTCAAAATCTATCTCATCATTAAATATATTGCCGTTCAACGCGCCGAACGTTCCAAACGCATCTGCTGAGAATAATACCTTGTCCTTTTCATCATAAGTCACCATGACTTCCGGCCAGTGAACCATAGGCGCCATCAAAAAGCGCAGCGTATGGCTTCCGGTATTGAGCTCGTCCCCTTCTTTCACCAGAACCGTTCTCCCCTCCGTGCTGATATCAAAGAACTGGCCGATCATCTGCACTGTCTTCTGATTTGCAACCACCTCCATATTCGGATATCTGCGCATTAGTTCCTCGATGTTGGCACAATGGTCCGGCTCCATATGCTGGATTACGAGATAGTCTATGCTTCTGCCCTCCAGCGTGTAATCCAGATTCTCAATAAATTGATGGGTTACGGATGCGTCAACCGTATCCATCAGAGTAACCTTCTCATCCATAATCAGATAAGAATTATAGGATACGCCTCTGGGTATCGGAAACAAGTTCTCAAAAAGAGCAAGCCTTCTGTCGTTGCACCCTACCCACCTAATGTCTTCAGTTACCTTTCTTGTACTCTGCATGTCTCTATAATCCTCCTATCATATAATATTGTACCAAAATTTGTCTATCATATACTGTCATGCAGCCGCCTTCTATCCAGGCGGCGCAGTTCTATTATAACATAGTTCATTTTCAATAATCAGAGAAATTAGGGCGTGGACCATCAATTTTTTTGCATATAATCCACAATCAGATCCAGGACGCGCTTCCAATCAGATATACGGCTGCGTAATAAAGGATAAGCAGGATGGCTCCGTAAGCGTTCTGCCGGATATCCTTCACCGTGCGCCACGCGATCATACAATCCGATGCCAGGAACAGAAAGGCCCCTGCCATCAGAAACGCACCCTCCCTGCCACCTGTGGGCCAGCCCGACGTCACGGCCATCGATACCATGAATCCCAGAACCGCCATATAAAGAAACGCCGGAACCTTAAGTTCATCCAGGCCCGCAATCTCATGCCGGAACATTCCTATGACAGCCACATATATGGCCAGGAAAAGCAGCAGCGTGCCTGGAGTGGGAGGGGACTTGAGCCAAAAGGCGGCGATAAAGCACAGGTGTCCTGTCCCGAATATGCCGATCCCTCCCACCATCCTTATCTCCAGCACTACATCGGCAATCATGCATAATGCGAGCCCAGCCACAATCAGCCATCCGGCGGTATCCTGACTTTGCACTGCGCCGTACAGGCCTGCGGTAACCGCCATGGAAGTGGCAAGGGCTTTGCACGCCAAAGCCCGGCTCCTGTCCCGTTCCCGCAGGCAGGCATAGGCAATTCCAAACAGGATCATTACTATGATGGTCATATACTCCATGTATCGTTTCTCCTTCCTGTATGCCCAGGCATACCGTACACTAGTCCTTTATCTGTCGTCCCGTCACATCCATATGGTAATTATCTTTATAAATCAGTTGGGATACTGGAACGATCTGATAGCCCTTGTCTTCTAGTCCGATAATCAGCTGCTCTAACGCGTCCGGAGTATATTTCGCACCGTTATGACAAAGGATGATGGCCCCGTTCCTTAATTCTTTGTTCTTTAGCACCATATCGAGGATGCTGTTTACACCATAATCCTTCCAGTCCAAACTGTCAACCGACCATTCTACCGGAAAATATCCACAGTCCTTCGCTGTCAGGACCAGATTGTCATTGTATTCTCCGTAAGGCGGACGGAACAGCTGCATATCCACTCCGGTCAACTGCTTTACCTTTTCATGGACCGTCATGATTTCTGTCTTCTGTTCCTCTACAGATAACTGTGCCATGTTCTTATGATTCTCGCTATGGTTTCCAAGATCATGGCCTGCTGCCTGGATTGCCTTTACATCCTCCGGATACTTTTCCACCCAGCCTCCAGTCATGAAGAAGGTCACGTGTAGTCCATGCTTTTTCAATATCTCCAGAATCTTCTGCGTATCATCATTGCCCCAAGCGGCATCGAATGAAAGGGCAACCTTCTTCTCCTTTGTCTCCACCGAATAGATGGGCAATTCTCTTCCGTTTACATTGCTGGAGACCGTTACATATCCGGATATATATTTGTACGACCCTGCCAGGGCCACCGTCAGCACCAATGCCAGAACGCTTCGGTTCTTCCATTTTCTTTTTTTCTCTTCCTTCATATGATAAACTCCAGAACATATGCCTTTATTGATAATATATGTTCCGGAGTTTCGTCCTACTTCATAAATAAATATTTATTATGGAAGATATCCCTGCAGGATGGCCGCGCTCTTATCCACTACGTAGCCGCTTCCGCCCCGGTCCTTTACATCCTCCACCATGCTCATAAGAAGTACTGGCTTCTGTGCTGCGGCATCTTCTGTAAATACGCCGAACCATCCAAGTTCCGTGCCCGTCGTATCGTTCTGGTCTGCCTTGATCTCGGCAGTTCCCGTCTTGCCCGCCAATGCGATATCTTCCCTGTGCGCCCCGTACCCGGTTCCTTCCGGGGTATTGACCACCTTTTCAAGCGCAGTCTTCACTCTGGAGGCCGCGTCGGATGAAAACGCCTGGGATATCCATACTTCGCTCTTTGGCGTCTCGCTGTAGGTGAGATAAGGCCGGATCACATTGCCGTCATTGAGGATGGAAGTATATAAGGTGGCAAGGTGCAGTGGATTGATAAGAATCTGTCCCTGCCCGTAGCCGCTGTCCGCCAGCTGTATCTCAGAATCGATGGTTCCCCCGTCGTTGGCGTACTGGGATTGGGACATCTTGATCTCAAATGGCAGTTCCTGGCCAAATCCCAGCAGTTTCAGCGACTTCATCAGATTGTCCGCACCGATATTTAAGGCAGCCTTGGCAAAATAGATGTTGTCTGAATAAATCAGCGCGTTTTCCAGATTCACAGGAGAATACTCATGAAGCGTCGTTACATGGTAATCCCCCCAACTCTCATCCTTCTGCCAGCTAAGCCCCTCGCTTCCATAGTCCTCTTCCGGATTGATGGTTCCCGTGGTAAGGCCAATTCCCGCCGTGATCGGCTTGAAGGAAGATCCTGGGCACCATACCTGGCGGAACCGGTTATACAGCGGCTTATTCTCATCATTGTTCAGCTGATCCCAACGCTCGCCTGACATGCCAAGAATAAATTCATTATCATCATAAGCAGGCGTGCTGACCAGTGCAAGCACTTCTCCGGTAAACGGGTTCATGGCCACCGAGCAGCTCTTATCTTCCCTGAACTGGTCATAGACGAGCCCTTGCAGATCCGAATCAATGGTCAGCCGGATATTCTCTCCATCCTGCTTATCCACGGATGCAACTACGTTCTTTTCCACACCATCCTCCGTCATAATAGAGATCTTGACACCGTTCTCGCCTTTGAGTTCCTTCTCATACAGTCCTTCGATCCCGCTCTTGCCGATGACGCTTGAACTGGTATAGCCTTCTCCTTTATGTTCTTCCAGATCCTCTGCCGTCACGCTCTGCACGTAGCCGATCAGATGTGCTGCCTTTTCTCCCAGAGGATAGGTCCTTACTTCCGTATCATTGATCAGAACCCCTGCAATCGTCAGAAGCTGCTCCGTCAATTCCTGGCTTTGCTGGCTGTTCAGGGTTTTTAATGGCACGAAAGAGTCAGGCGTAACCCATGCTGCCGATAACTGGCTGTTAATCTCCTCTTCTGTCATTCCCAGAAGCCCGGCCAGCTGGGCGATATCCGCTTCTTTGTTCTCGGACATCTTTCCTGGCACCAGCCCGACGGACGGCGCTGTACCAGGACCTGCCAGCATGTTGCCGTTACGGTCCAGTATCTGGCCTCTGACCGCCTGGCTGGTGGATACGGACACCTTATCCGTACCCTTCATATCCGGGAAAATCAGGCTGTCATCCCAGGAGAGTTTGAACTCATCAAAGTAGGAGTCTCTGGTACACATCGCCTGATTTTCAAACTCGATCTTTCCTGCCACGCTGTCCATGGATGCCAGGTATGATACCTTCTCCCCTCCATCCGTCTTCTTCGCATCCTTTACGCTGATCTTCACATTCTTTGCTTCAATACCTTCGTATATTTTTTGATTCCGGGTAACAAAGTCTTTTTTAGAGATATTGGCCTTGCTCTCCTCATCCAGCATGCCATACATCTTGTCATAAGCGCCTTTTTCAATACATGCAAAATAATCAGCCAGCAGTTCATCCGGCTTTCCCGCATCAAAGGGCCTTCTTACCAGCACGACTGCCACGGCTCCTACGATCAGCAGGATCAGTATCGCGGCCATTGTTCCTATAATCTTTTTACGTTTCATGAATACCTCCTTAGAACACTTATACTCAGATACATATTTGTATACATCTTACAACTGTAGGAATTGAAAGTCAATTTATTTCGCTCTTTTTTTATTTGGTGCTATAATAGCGTTGCAAGCCTGCTTACAGATATGCCCGTCCATAAGAAATATATGATAAAAGGAGCAGCCATTATGAAAGTATTTGTACTCTTGAAAATGCCAGCCTTGCAAAAGGCTATGAATATATCAGCATTATCACCGCCAAGATTGACGCCCTGCTAGTCCAGAGATTCCACGACTTAAGCGTCCGAATGTATTGTAGCTTTTTATGTATTCTTGTAATTCAAGATAAACATGGTGGACAGTACCAGCACGAATCCCACTACGTCTATGGCCTGGAAGGTAGTTCCAAGGAAAAGGGCTGCCAGCACCGTTGCAGCCACCGGCTCTACGCTGGATAGCAGGCCCGCGTAGACCGAGCCTATGCTCTTTAAGGATGCCAGGTAGAAGCAGAATGGGAAGATGGTTCCAAGAATCACGATAGACAGGAATGCGACTATTACCAGCCAGTCAATCTGGATCGTCATCCTCCACGGCCTGGTTACGACCATTAAGACCGCTCCGCCAATCATCATTGCCCAGGCACACACCATCTCCGCCGGATGCTTCTTAAGAAGCGGGCCGGGAATCACGCCATAGAAGCAAGTGGTAAGCGCCACCAAAAGCCCTATGACGATTCCCTTGGGCGAGATGGACATGGCGTGGATATTGCCATGAGTCGCCACCAGGAAGATTCCTGATACGGAGCATAGTACCGCGATGATCTCTTTTGCCTTCGGCGTGACTCTGTAGATCACCGCAAAATATAGGATCAGCATTGCCGGATTCAGATACTGGAAGATGGTTGCCGTACCTGCGTTCGTCTCCTGGACGGCAGCAAAAAACGTGTACTGCATGCCCATCATTCCCAGAACAGAAAATGCGATCTGGCGGATTGCCTCCTTTCTGTCTTTCCATATCTCAACCGGATTCTGCTTCTTGAACACTACCGCATAAAGAAACAGCAGGATACCCGCCATCACCAGACGGTAAGGCACCAGCCATCCTGATACGACTCCTTTGCTCTCAAATAAAAACTGGGCGATCGGGCTCGACGCCCCCCACAAAAGCCCCGCCATAAATGCGGCAATATAGCCCTTTCTTCTCTCCATAGTCTCATTCCCTAACCTTTTACTATCTATTTTCTCATTCGTCATTGGCATTCAGCCAATCTTTCAGCAGCTTGATGTACTGCTCATTTTCTTCTACAAAGCACATATGACGGCAAGTGCGGAACAACTCCCATCTGGATTCAGGGATTCTGTCATACATATACTTGGCAATGTATGGCGTGCAAAGATCATTCCCTCCGCTTACAATCAGCGCTGGTGTCTTGATATCCCTTAACTTTTCCGGCACGTCATTCCCTGGCGTTTCCGCCGCATGGCGGCGCATATATTCCGCCCCAGGACTGTCCCAACAGACAAAGAGATCCTGTATTCTTCCGGTTCGCCGTTATACCAGCAGAACTTATGGTTCTTCGTAGGCGGCAGTACGCGGATGACTTTTTTGGCAGTTCTAGCATCCTGTCACTCCTCCTTGTCTTTTTTGTTCTTCCCATTCTTCTCTGGTTATATAAGTAATATACTCTGTCCGAATGTCATTCATCAGAGGCCAGAGTTTGTCCTTTTCCATATGATGGGAATGAAATCCGCATTTTTCCTGTACCCGCTTCGACTTTTCATTGCCTTCAAAATATCCGCACCAGATCGTCTTAAGCCTTAGATCCTCAAATCCGTGCCGCATGATTTCTTTCGTAGCCTCTGGAATCAGTCCCTGTCCCCAGTAGGGTACTCCAATCCAATATCCTATCTAGGCTTCTTCCGGTCCTAGATCCATATTGCTGGCAGCCCCTGCCGTCAGTCCAATACTTCCCACCGGCAGGTTCGTTTCTTTTAATACCACAGCATAGATTCCGGGCGCGGACAGCACCGTTCTGATTATCTCCCGGCTGTCCTCTATGCTGGTATGTATCGGCCACCCTGCGATAGGCCCCACTTCGGGGTCCTTCGCATATTTATATAATTCTTCCGCATCTGACTCCCTCCAAGGCCGCAGGAATAGACGTTCGGTTTCCAGGATGCCTTCGCAGCAACCCCCGCATCTTGATTCATACATCTTCTTATCCCTTCCTCTCTTTCTTTGTCAGGTCGTAACTCTCCCCGATCATCCTTCTGATCTCTTTTTCCGGAATCGTTCCATCCAGAATGATCGAATTCCAGTGCGCTTTATTTAAATGGTAGGCCGGAACCACAGAATCGTAGGCCGTCCTCCAGAAGTCTCTCCACTGGGGATCACATTTTACATTGACCCACACATAGCCCTCCCTGTCAAATATCCAGGCAAATACCTTCCGATTCTCTCTGTGGCGGATCACGCACCAATTCTTATCCCGGAAAGGATAATCCTCATAGACGCTCTTATATGTCAGACAGTGGGAGATAACGTCTTTTCTCTCCGTCACCTTTCAACACCTCCCCGTTATTTCCTCCCGTTTTCCATAAGCCTTTGCTATTCAAGGTTCTTTAATATTTCCTGATAACGGTACGTGGCAAGTTTGCTTGGCTTGTTCTTCTTACAAAAAGATAATTTCGCAAGTTTAGGAACTACGCGCTCCACGACAATCTGCCCGTCCGCTAGTTTAGACTCCAATACTTCCAGCGCTTCCTTAAATCTGTCATCCTTTCTCGCAGATTCATAAAATGACAGCACATAGACATAGTGGAAGAGGCCATATCCGCGGAACGGATACTCAATCTGCATAAACAGCGTCCCTATGCCATAATGGCAGGGGCTTATGGGCTTTCGGATCCGCCAATGCTTTAGCAGAAACTCTACCGCCTGATCAAGCGCGGGACCCGCTTCTTTTCTATCCGTAAAGCGGAATGCGTCCAGTATCTCTAACGTGGTATAGGGCGTAGAATGCTCTGTCTCAGGTCCTCTGCCAAAACTATACTTGTTACACTTCCATCCTCCATCCGGCTGCTGCGTATCAAGAAAGTGCCGGAATGTCTTCTGCATCCTCGGGTCGGCGGCATACCCCATATGGCAAAGCGCCACCGCTGCCAGCGCCGTCTGGCAAGGATAGATTCCGCCGCTGGGAGAGATCTTGAATCTTCCATCCTCTTTCCATGTGCTAAAGATCAGGCTCGCCGCATCTTCCAGCACTGGATCATCTGCGGGAACACCCAGTTCCCGCAGATAAAGCACGCTCTCCAGCGTGGTAAACGGCGCGCCTTTTAACAGTTTCTTGTCCGGCGTAGTCCACAGATCCGCGCCATTATCATGCCTGTGGGACAATATCTCCCGGATATCCGCTTCATAATCAGTCCGTAGTTCCTTCACCATAATATATTCCTCTTCGTTCTCTCCTACGACATAAAAGCCTGCTGCCTGATACATCTTTAAGGCATAATTATCCTTTTGTACTGCCAGGGAAATCCTCTCATAACCGGCTTCCCGCAGGTGTTCAAGCATCCTGCCCATCAATGCAGTTCCAATACCACATCTCCGGTATTCCTTATATAAGGAAATCGCAAACTCAGGAGTCGTATTGTCAATGTTTCCGTACCCTTTTACATTCCTTGCCCAGACGGCGCCGACTACTTTTCCATCCGCTTGTGCCAGGAAGCAGTGATCGTCCTTATCCGAGCCAAAGTCCTTTATATATACCTGAAGTTCCGGCTTTTCTATGATATTCCTTGGAGCCGGCTCTTCTCCTTCTCTTACAAAGATTGCTTCATATAAAAACTCCGCAAGAAGCGGATACTCCGAAGTTTTCATTTGCCTTATACTATATCTCATGACACCTCCCGTATCGCTTCCAGCCTTTATTTCACCGCCTTGACCAGCAGCGTCATTGGCCAAAGTGAGTCGTACGCTCTCCCGGATAAAAATAATTATCAATGGGCCAGCATGTTGGATTTCCGTTCTTATCATATTCCCAGTCTTCATTGATCCCCGCCGTAAAAGTCGGATGCTCGATGTTCACCAGGAATACGCCGTCTTCCTTCAGGGTTCTATAGACCCTTCCATAGATCTCATCCAGGTCTCTGACATAACGCAGGATCAGATTAGAGATCACGCAGTCGAAGGAGTCCGCTGGATAGCGGTACGTTTCTAATCCGCAGACCTCATACCGAATCTTAGGATCTGCGTTCTTTTCTTCTGCCTCCTGAATCATCTTTTCGCTTAAGTCAATGCCCAAAATCAGGATGCATATCCTTAAACTGGTGCCATTCTCCTGCCCCGGACAGTCCCTGACGGCTGCGCGACATCTGCGCATACTGCTCGAAGAACTGTTCGTTATCATAAATATTGTTCATTTCTTTCTGATTGATCAATGATTTCTCTCCTTTACTAATCTGTCCAAATGTCTCTGTACCTCCACGGCCAGAACTCTGGCTGATTCCGTATTATAGTGGACGCCGTCCACCGTAAGCTTTAGTCCTCTCATCCGTCCAAGCCAGTCCTTTGTAAATGGAAGTACTGCCGTAAATACGCCTTCGCCCACGCGGGTCAGATTCCTATGCTTCCACGTATACTCCCCTGGCTGCGAAGCCAATTCCATCTGCAAAGCATAAATATCAATAAATGGTACCTCATACTTTTTTTGCCAGGCGCCCGATAATCTTATTTCTGATTCTTATCGATTCATGAGGATAGCCTTTCAACTCAATATAAGGCATTCCTATCAAGATCATCTTTTTCTGCCTATCAGCCAGAAGTATCAGATACTTTTCATACTCAACGGCAAACTCCTTCATGTCCGTCTTGCATTGAAGCCGTCTGCATCTTGGCTCCATCTGTAGTTTCCACAGCCATGATATCCGGGTCAGATACGGCAGCAATACGTCATTCGTCCCAATGCCGACAATATAGGTGTCTACCGCTTCGTACTCCGGATAAGCGACAATCCTTCTTAGCCGCTTCAAAGCGCCGTGGGTCGTATCCCCATTCACCCCCTTGTTGATTACCTCTAAGGGATGCCTGAGATAACGTATGTATGAATTTGAGCATTGCCTTTGGATTCTTCCGAAAGCATTTGACTTTGTTGGAAGAAGTATTGGTGGTGAACCAGAACTCCTTAATTCCCCGGCGTTCTCTGGGCTTAAGCATTGCCTTTGTGACAGGGTACCTCTCTTCGTCTATATAACTGATCAGGGCAGTGCTGTATTTGTCGGCCATATTGCCAATCGTCTGTTGCGGATCTCTCATCATCGTATGATCCTCCTGTCTGCTTTTAATCTTGTTCTGCTAATCCTGCATGCAAGTTCCAACCACCTGCCGTTCATCCATATACTTTTCGATCTCTTCTTCTGTCATCCTGCGCACCTGCGTGCCCGGGAATTCCTGATACTCCTTCTGTCGGAATACTGGTGCCATGCCGTTGCAGGACTTATCCTTGTTCTTTTTCAAAAAAGCCTGCAATTCTTCCTCCCCTGGAAATATCTTATAAGAGACCCTGCCTTTTACATTCGTGATCTCATAAATCCCACAGGGCTTCTTCATAGTATAATCCGCAGTGCGCAGATAAAGTTTTGCAATATCCAGCGTCTTAAAAGGGAAATTCCACCTCCGAAGCCCTCGCTTGCCGTCTTGCTCGATACAGATGCAGCGGCCGCAGGATCCACAGATATACTGGGTGTGGTTCCTGAGACAATCCTGCGGATTCAATAGAGGCGTGATTCTGTTGTCATCTGCATAACACTCCCTACACATCCCTCTTACCTCCTCTCTACATTCTACTGATCCAGATAGTCCTGGATTGCTTCTGCCAGCCGTCCCACATGTAGGCCGTCCACAAAAGAATGATGCGCTTGTACAGAAAATGGAAGAAGCACCTTTCCATCCCGTTCAAAATATTTTCCCCAGTCAAACAGGGGCGTCGCATTATCTTTCTTTCCCGAATTCGTATGAGAGATATGCGTATAGGACACCCAAGGCATGGGTGAGAACTGGAATACATCATTTCCAAGCGGTCCGGTAAAATATTCCTTCTGTTCTCTTGCCGTCCTGGCTGCCAGTTCTACATAATCCTCCATGATATCCTGCATAGGCACATTGACTACTTTAAATAATTCCGTATCCTGATCAAGGTAGGTAAACGCCGTATCAATCTTCTCAAACAGCGCTACCTGGCCATCAACAAAACGGTAGCGAAATTCTTCTATCTCATTGGCGCACTTTGACACAACAAAGATCATAGCCATGGTAAATGAATACCCGCTCTCTTTTATCTTCCTTAAAAACTTCGTGATGTCCAATTCGAACGTGACGCAGAATGCCGGTTCAACGCTATCCCTAAATACCATGCAATGCATAGCGCGCTTCCAGTTCTTTTCGTCGATCAGTTCATACTTATTACTCATATCTCATCATCCCTTCCAATTAATATTCGCCTTCCTCGCCTGGCTTCCCAAATCCTTTACCTTAAGCATATATTGTTTTCCATCTTTTATAAAATGAGTGCCGCACTGTCGGAATTCAAACGCGCAGTTCTGACTGATACACTGCTGCCGGATGGATAGTACCCATTCATAGGAAAGGGGCCGGGCATTTTTGTCGGATTCTCCTCCTACTACCGTCAATTCCACTCCATCCAGATATTTCCTGATATCGATCGCCTCAATCAAAGGCTGGCAGATAATATTTTTATGCTTAAGCGGCAGTTCCTGGAAAATCGCAAGCCGATAGTCTGCCATCTCCTGATTTTCAACGGTACATCCCACCGTTACATTCTCATACCCGTCGCCCCAGTCAGCGGGCATACAGGCCGCAAACCGCTCGATCCGCTTTGTCAGGAAGAGAAATTGCAGATCCTGCCTTTCCCGCATCATCTCCCAGCACTCCTTGCGCCAGGGATCCGCGTCCTCCACCAGGAAGTCCGAAGAAAAGCACAGATACACCGTCTGCCCAGGCTTCATCTTATAGATGCCGGACTTGGTCTTTTCCACAGGCGCATAGAATTTCTCCGTACGCACCACCTGCCCGGTATCAATCCCTTTCCTCTTATCCCCCTTATGGATATAACAATATCTGCAGCCTTCGCTATGCTTGTGGCAGCCCCGCCAGGGATTCCACATGGACATGGAAATCACCTCCGTTCCTGATCATTCTGTCTCTCCCGTCTATATAAACTGATATCCTGCCTGTTCAAGCACTTCTATGGCTCTGTCATAATTATCTGACTTGGTCAGGATATAGTCCGTATTGATTCCCTCTATCCGAAAGGCTTTCCAGCCATCCTCCCTCTCTACGACATTACAGGGGATGTCCGTCGTTACGCATACGACCGATCTTTCCTCATCCGTCTTTCCAATAAAGCAGAATTCGCTATCCAGATTCACCTTTGACAGATCCTCTACCTTGCAGACAGAAAAATCCTGTTCCAACTTCTTTAAATGCATATGCCGCCTTATATTCCGGTCGCCCTCTCTTCACAGATCAATTCATAGATATCCTCAAACGCAATCTTCGTATTGACAATCTTCAGCACTCTGGCCGTCTCATCTATCCTTGTAACCATTCCCGTCAGTTTCAGATATTCATCCTTGCAAAAATAAACCACCGTCACCCTGTCATTTTTTCGCACCTGGCAGAGCTTCCTTTTCCTTCTTGCGCAGCGCCTCCGGATATCCCTTTAATGCGGCAAACGGCATAAACTGTTTTGCCCGGTCTTCCCGGCTCATTTTATTCTCCACTTTTGTGTCCTCCGATCTGCCTGTTGCGTTCTTTCGTGGTTGCACCCTTTTCCAGATTCATTCCCTTAAGGATTGCATTTTTCCCAAACTTCTCTTTGATCTCAAGCATGGTTTTCTGTATCTTATGCTCTCTTTCTATCTCCGCAGGGTCGGTAAACAAATCATACTGCTGGTACATCTCATCCACCAAGCGGTTGAATGCCAGCGTCACTCTGTGGATTGGCGCATTCCTGTCGACGATCTGCTCGAATAATTCTTGGGTATAGCCCATGATCTTTTTCGCGGAACTTGTAGTTACGGGCATGGTGATAGTCCCATGGGCGGACTTCTTCTGCAGGCGTCTGGAGTATCCTACATATAAAGAAATAGGGTCTGTAACCAGCCCCTTCTCCACCAGTTCCAGGCAGAGCAGATCCGCCATTTCCTTTGCGATCAGCCTTCCGCCCTCAAAGTCATAGTCGCATCCCAGCACCTGGCTGCTTGAAATAGAATTTTCCTTGGGCCTGTAGGCTTTGATGTCGGCTATGGTCGTCGTTTCCCTTCCCCAGGCATGGTCGATCAGCAATTCCGCGTCTATGCCGAACATGCGGTACAGCATATCCTCATCCGCTTTTGCAATGTCCTCCATCGTGTAGATTCCTGCACTCTCCAAGCGCCTGGCAATGCCGGATCCGACTCTCCAGAAATCCGTCAGGGGCCTATGGCTTCACAAGGTTCTTTTGTAGGACTCTTCTTCCAGGATTCCGATATGATCGGCGACCACAAGATTCGTCGTCAGCGGATCCAGCCCGCGCTCCCGGCACTCCACGGAAGCATAGAAAGATTTCAAATCTATGCAGATGTAGGTTCTATCCTGGGACATTTTAGTCTCCTCCTTGAATCACCTATCTTTCCTTGCACTCTTTTTTCATAACCTCATAGACTAGCATAACCCCGCCGCCAACGTCTATACGTTCATGCCTCAGTGTTTTGTATCCGCGCCTTTCGTACATTGTGCTTGCCGGAAGCGAGGTATCCAGAATAATCTCATCATGATACTGGCCGATCCGCTCCTCCAGCTGCTCCATGATAAAACTGCCGTATCCCTGTCTTTGAAATTCAGGAGCCACATACACCCTTGTGATATGATTTCTGTCAAAACTGCCCGTACCCGCCAGCCGTTCTCCGGAATATACGATGCCAACATTGCCCTTTTCCACATCTCGCCTGATGTTTTTCTCACAGTGAAGGCCGCAGAAAAAATCCACCACTTTTTCCGGATAATACTGGGGATAGACCGTCATGATCGTATGATGTACCAGGCTTACGATCCTTCCCGTATCATTTGCCATAGCCTTCTTATATTCCATTTTCATCTTATTCATAGGGTGCATCTCCATTCTAAGATCCCTAACTGCCAATAGTGTTCAGAAAACGATGCAAAATCTATCATTTCTACTTTTATTCTATCATAATTTACGATTCGTATAAAAATAAATTTTGCTATTCGCCATCTATAACGAAAAGGCATCCGGAATGTCCCTCCGGATGCCTTATAGACACATTAGACCAGCACTTTATATAGCCCGTGCCTGTTGCAATAAGCATAGACAGCGCCATGCCCCCGTCTGGTAAAGCGGCATTCTGCGTTCTGCTCGGGATACAGTTTTACAAACTGGGCATAGTTGGATGTCACATATGCAAAGCATGAGATGTAGTGCTCCTTGGTCATCTCATGCTCCAGGAATACATGGAATTCACCGTCCATAACTTCCACCTGCGGCATATGGATATCATCCTTTTCTTCCTCTTCAAGCCTGGGAAGCGTGATCCCGCAGCAGCAGAAAGCGCCTTCGCCAACCGACTGTATCACATTCGCGCAGATGGGGCACACGTAAAAACTCATTTTCTTCATGTTCTCTGAAGTGTTCTCGTTTTTCACCACGTCTCCTGTCAGCAGTTCTGCAATAGATACCTGCAGCGCTTCGGCCAATTCCTTGATAATTCCAATATCAGGCAGGCCTTTACCCGTTTCCCTTAATTAAAGATATTGTTGGGTAAAAAAGAAAGGTCAGTCGATT
>ERZ1036412.114-NODE-114-length-84959-cov-6.689744_pt1 | contig 84959 bp, 77 predicted proteins | sample MGYA00514218_ERZ1036412 | MGnify/ENA primary metagenome ERZ1036412 (study PRJEB33795, sample SAMN09464944) | human gut metagenome | host: Homo sapiens | place: USA: Stanford, California | collected 2016-11 | study: EMG produced TPA metagenomics assembly of the...
TAATAGAAATATACAAGAATGGTTTAAGAGAAAATATAATTGCTATTTTCGATTTATTACGCCAAGCTATTTTAATGGAGTTGGAGAAAGGTTATTTCTTGAAAATGCGCTAGGAGTAAAATATATTACGCATGGGAATGAAGTTCCATATGGGTATGAAAAAAAGCAATTGGCTGATGGACGAATTGTTTTTGAAAACCAAAATACTGTAGGTATTGATTTATGGTATGATACGATTATTTCGCAGACTGAATGGGAATCATTTAGTATAGCACAGCGAGATGCCGCAATTATGCAGACCGCTGTTGTAGAAAAGAATGAACGACTATATTTAAAAGAAAAATTGGATGATACAGTAAAAAAAATTCCGATTGAAGAGGAAAGTGTTCAATATGAAAATTGTGAGATTAAAGGTAACAAGCTGATTGTGTCTGCTGGAAAAACGGAGAATGTTTTTGAAGCGGAGAGAGGAAAAATTATAATAAAACTTCCCAAATTACAGCTACAAAATGAAGAAGGAGAATATTTATTTTCTATGAATTTCGCAGTAGATGAACAGACAGTTTTGTTGACGCCACCATATGCATTTTATATGACTGTGAATGAGAAAGATGTTTTTAAATATAGAAGTTCTTATAATTGGACATATAATTTAGATAATTATTCTTTTAGAATCGATAAAGATGCGGAAGAAATTATTATTGAACTGACATCTGGTGAGTACGAGATTGAGAACTTGGAACTTTATTTTAATTCTTATGAAAATTTGAAAAAATGGACAGAAGAAAGGAACAAGTATAATTTAAAGAATTTAAAAATTGAGAAAAATCAGCTTAGTGGTACACTTCAAAATAAAGAAGCTGGAATTTTGGCATTGAATGTTCCTTATACTCAAGGATGGACTTGTTATGTGGATGGAAAAGAGCAGAAACTTTTGAAAGTCAATGGAATTTTTAGTGGGATTGAGTTAGAAAAAGGAAATCATGAGATTAAATTAGTATTTTTCCCACCGTATTTAAAAAGTGGTTTAGCGATTACAATAGTCTCAATAGGTATTTATGTTCTGATTATATATGTGAAAATACGAAACGTGAGAAAACAGAAGAAAAGAAATAAGAAACCTTAAGAATTCATTACCCCCCTTGAGAAACCCTCTGATTTATGGTATAAACTTATTTTGAGATAGATGAGTATTGTTTAACCAAACTGGAGTGGATTATGAAGAGATTATGTTTTGTAGAATATGATATGACAGTAACAGGAGGTGTTGAGCAAGTGACGACATCACTTGCCAACGCTTTTTGTGATGCATATGAGGTATATATATGGCATTTTTGGAAAAGGGAAACATGTTCCGTACGATTTGGATCCGAGAATTCACTATCGAGCGGAACTGGCAGAAGACTGCGAATCCGAAAACGGATCACAAGTGTATTTAAACCATTTAAGGAGTATATAAAAGAAAATGAGATTGATGTAGTATTCCTAATGGAGAATCATCCGGCAATTACCGTATCACCGGTTCGATTTTTTACAAAGGCAAAATATGTATTTTGTGACCATGGTGCCTTGATGAATGAGTGGGAGAAGAAAGATATTACAGCATTTCGCTTTTGGGATGGTTTGATTTCTCATAAGATTGTGACATTGACAGAACAGACACGTCAGGATTATATCAAAAGGTTCAAGACAAATCCGAAAAAAATTCGGAGCATCTATAATTGGATACCGGAAGAAGTATTAAAGGCAAGAAGACCGTATGATAGCACATCAAAAAAGATTATTACAGTTGGAAGATTCAGCGAGGAAAAAGGACATGATATGCTGGTAGAAGCAGCGAAACTTGTGTTGCCGAAATATCCGGACTGGCAGTGGGATCTTTATGGAACAGGAGATACACTTGATGAGATTCGGAAGAAGATAGAAGAATATGGATTGGAGAAGCAATTGATTCTAAAGGGCAATGTAAAGGATGTATATCAGGTATATGGAGACTATGCATTTCTTGTGCTGCCGTCTTATCGGGAGGGGCTTCCACTTGTACTCTTAGAGGCAAAAGCGTTGGGACTTCCGATGATAAGTTTTGATATTACAACCGGACCAAATGAGATTATCAAAGACGGAAAAGATGGATATTTGATACCACCATATGATATTCAAAAGATGGCGGAGAGAATAGAAAAATTCATAACGGATGAAGCGCAACGGGTGTCATTTTCAAAAAATACAGAAGATGGTATAGAGAAATTTGAAAAGAAACAGATTTATGATCAGTGGGTACAACTAATCGAAGAATTGACTGGGGAGAATTAAAAATGAGAATATTACAAATTGGATTATCCCATAATCCAGGTGGAGTAGAGAGTTTCGTAATGAATTATTATAGAGAACTTGTGAAATATGGTGTGCAGTTTGATTTTATCAGCATGTATGACAGTCTTGCGTATGAGGATGAGATAAAGTCTTTGGGAGGAACAGTTTTCTATATTTCCAATGTGAAAAGGCATCCGATTCGTTTTCGAAGAGAACTTTTAAAGATATTGAAAAAGGGAAAATATGCTGCAATTCATGTCAATATGCTGTCTGCGGCAAACATTGTACCACTGGAAATTGGGAAAAAAGCAGGGGTGCCAAAAGTGATCGCACATTCCCACAATTCTTCTACACCAGGGCTGCTGAGAAATATACTGCACCGTTTGAACAAGCCACGGATTTTACATTATGCCACTGATTTTTTTGCATGCAGTAAAGTTGCGGGAAAATGGTTGTTTGATGAGAAAACTATGCGAAGTGACCGATTTCATATCATCCACAATGCACTGCATGTAGAAAAATTTTTTTACCATGAAACGATCAGACAAAAGATCAGAGAAGAACTTGGTGTGGAGAATCGGTTTGTAGTTGGACATGTGGGTAGGTTTGAAGAACAGAAAAATCATGAATTTCTGGTTGATATATTTAATGAGATTGCGAAAGAGCGTGAAGATGCAGTTTTGCTGCTTATAGGGGATGGAGAGTTAAAAGAACAAATTACTGCGAAAGTACAGGAATATGCAATAGAAAATCAGGTACAGTTTTTGGGAGTCAGAAAGGACATTCCGCAGTTATGGAATGCGATGGATGTATTTGTGTTTCCGTCGCTGTTTGAAGGTCTGCCGTTAGTTGCATTGGAAGCGCAGGCATCAGGAGTTTGCAGTGTGATGGCGGATACGATCAGCAAAGAAGTAAAAATTACAGATGCAGTAACGTTTTTGCCATTGGCTCATAATGCAAAAGAATGGAAGGAGTATATTTTGGAACTGGGAAGTGTTGGGAGAACGGAAGTTCAAAATGCTATTATAAAGGAACAGTTTCAATGTGCTGGATATGATATTATGACAGCTGGAAAACAGTTATTGGAATATTATAAGAAATAAAAGTGATGGAGGAAAATTATGCCAAAAATCAGTGTGATAGTGCCGGTATATAAAGTAGAAAAATATATTCATAAGTGTGTGGATTCTATTTTAAATCAGACGTTTTCGGATATTGAAGTTATTTTGGTAGATGACGGAACTCCGGACAGATGCGGGGAAATCTGTGATGCATACGGAGAACAGGATTCGAGGGTAAAAGTGATACACAAGGAAAATGGTGGATTGAGTGATGCAAGGAATGCAGGAATGCCACATGCGTCAGGGGAATATATCATTTTTATAGACAGTGATGATTATATTGAGTCAGATATGCTAGAATATATGTATACCCGGCTGACAGAGGCAGGAGCTGATATGGCGACGTGTGGACTCTACGAGGTTTACAGTGACCGTATTGAACAACAGAAAGAGGAAAAAGATTTTGTGTGTAGTGGGGAAGAGGCATTTCGATGTATTCTGCAGGGGCACACAATTCGCGGAGAAATTTGGAATAAACTGATTCGCAGAAGCTGCATTGAAGATCTGCGCTTTCCAAAAGGAAAGCTATATGAAGATATTTACTTTACTGTGGATATGATGCAGAGAATCAAGAAAGTTGCGGTGGGAACGAAACCGAAATATTATTATCTACACAGAGAGGACAGTATCACAGGAAAGCCATATCGACCACAATTATATGATATTATAGACGGATATACGAAAAATTACAAAGTAGTGCAGAAAGCATTTCCGTCATTGACGGAAGAAGCAGAGTGCCTTTGGTTATGGTCGCGCTTTATTGTACTTGATAAGATGCTTTTGGAAGAAAACTATCGAACCATTGAGGGCAGAAAAGAGTTGGTTTTATTCATACGAAGGCATATGATTCGAATCCTAAAAAATAAGTATTTTAATCGTAATCGAAAAATATCGGCAATGATATTATTTTTAAATCTGGAATTGTATCGCAAATTAGTCTTTATCAGTGAGGAAAAGAAAAAGTAAATGATGAAAAAACATGCGTATTTGATCAAAGCGCATCATCAGTTTGCATTATTAAGAAAATTGCTGATGTTGCTTGATGATGAGAGAAATGACATTTATATTCATATAGGAATGGATGTAAGGTTTGAACGAGAAGAACTTAAGGGTGTGGTGAAAAAATCTGCTTTGCATTTTGTGGAGAACGTCCGTGAACAGTGGGGAGGATATAGTCAGATTCAAAGTGAGCTGATTTTATTTCAGGCAGCGTGGGAACATGGCTATGAATATTATCATTTGATAAGTGGTGTGGATTTACCGATTAAGACGCAGGATGAGATACATGAATTTTTCCGTGAGCACTACGGAAAAGAATTTATCTATTTTTGTCCCAAAACGTTTTGGGAGGAATCCAGATATAAATATGAACAATATTACTGGCTGCAGGAGAAAATTGGACGAGAAGGACATGGATTTCTTCGGTTTGTAGAAAAAGTATCACTGTTTTTGCAGAGGAGAATTGGCATAAAGCGTCATATGGAGAGCATGGAGTACTGTCTTGGGGCAAATTGGGTGAGCATTACACATGAATTAGTGGGATTTATTTTAGAAAATAAGGAACTTATCTATAAGATGTTTCATGCGACACTTTGCGCAGATGAGTTTTTTATACAGACACTTGTCTGGAATTCAGATAAATACAGAAAAAAAGTCTTTTCGCTGGAAGATGACTATTTTGCCAGTCTCCGTCTGATTGATTGGAAACGAGGGAATCCATATGTATGGAGAGAGAATGATTATGAGGAACTGATGCAAGCACCACATTTGTTTGCGCGTAAATTTGATGAGACAGTGGATGCTGCTGTTATAGAGAAAGTTTTTAATACGATTATGGATAGACAAAGGAAAGGTAAATCATATGAGAAGTGAACAGGCATTTAAGAATATGGTCGCAAATCTATTTTTGCAGGTCATCGTATTTGCATCCGGAATTATATTGCCAAGATTTTTTCTGGAAGCGTATGGCTCAAACATAAACGGAATGATTACTTCGATCAATCAGTTTTTAGCATATTTGGGACTTGCGGAGGCTGGGGTTGGAACGGCGTCTGTAGTTGCCTTGTATGCACCGCTTGCAAATAACAATACAAAAGAAGTAAATGGAGTCTTGTCTGCTGCAAGACGTTTCTATAACCGTTCGGGGATGCTGTTTCTCGGACTGGTAGGAGTGCTTACAGTAGTGTATCCATTTATGATTTCCGGACAGCTTGATAACACACTTGTAAGAAGTATGATCTTAGTGCTGGCGAGCAGTACACTTGTGGATTATTTCTTTTTGGGAAAATACAGAGTATTGCTGACAGCAAACCAAGAGGGCTATATAGTGGCTCTGATTCAGTCAGCAGGAACGCTTGTGAATATGGTTTTATCCATTGCACTGATTTATCAGGGGGCAAATGTATTATGGGTAAAGGCAGTTGCCACAGGGGTGTATATGCTGCGACTTTTCTTGGTAAAGCGCTATGCAAAGAAACGCTATCCAGAACTTGATTTTCATGTAGAACCGTCTACTTCTGCTTTGACTCAGAGAGGGGCTGCACTTCTCCACCAAGTTGTTGGAATTATCGTAAACAATACAGATGTTGTTTTGCTGACGATTCTCCTTGGCAAAGGTTCCTTGTTAGAAGTGAGTGTATATGGTGTGTACAATTTAATTGTATATGCAGTTAACATGCTTTTGACATCTTTCTCAAACGGATTGACGGCAGGTTTTGGAGAGGTGATCTCAAAAGGGGAAAGTGAGACACTGAGAAAAAGTTATTCAACCTATGAATACATGTATATCATTATTTTGTTTATAGTAACGGTCTGCATGGGAGTGTTGATTTTACCTTTTGTGTCTGTCTATACAATGAATATGACCGACACGAATTATATGAGACCGGTTATCGCAGGACTGTTTACGGTGATTGTACTTTTGCAGAATATAAGAATCCCGGGACTTACGATCATCTGTGCAGCGGGACATTATAAAGAGACACAGTATCAGGCAATTTTGGAAGCAGTAATCAATATTATTGTATCTGTTTTATGTATTCATAAATTTGGAATGGCGGGAGTTCTGTTTGGAACAGCGTGCTCGTATGCATACCGCTCTGTTGAAGTTATGATTTATAACCATAAGAAACTGGTTAAAGGTTCTGGTGGGAAATCATTAGCAAGAGTGTTGAGAAATCTTGTGATGAGTATTCTTTTGATTTTTGCAGGAATCAAATTTGTACCACAGCAGATGGATTCTTTTATTATTTGGTTTGTATATGCACTGGCTGCCGGAGTTGTGAGTGCTGTGGCAATAGTAGTAGTGAATATGGGATTTGAACCGAAGGAATTCAAGGCACTGATAAAACGGGTGACTGGAATTATACGTAAATAAGTTGAGAAGGGGAAAAATTATGAGTGAGATAGCAGTATTAATACCATGTTACAATGAAAGTATCACAATTAAAAAAGTAATTGAAGACTATAAGAAGGCATTGCCAGAGGCCACAATTTATGTGTATGACAATAATTCAACAGATGGCACGGATGAAATTGCAAGAGCAGCAGGTGCGGTAGTCAGATATGAATATCGTCAGGGAAAGGGAAATGTCATCAGGAGTATGTTCCGTGAGATTGATGCGGACTGCTATCTGATGATTGACGGAGATGATACATATCCGGCAGAGCACGCGAGAGAGATGGTGGACAAAGTATTGAACAAAGGTGTGGATATGGTAATCGGCGACCGTCTCTCATCTACCTATTTTACAGAAAATAAGAGACCATTTCATAATATGGGAAACCGGACAGTGCGTTTTTTTATCAACAAGCTATTCGGAAATGAGGTCAAAGATATCATGACGGGATACAGGGCATTCAGCAGGATGTTTGTAAAGTCGTTCCCGGTATTGTCAAAAGGGTTCGAGATAGAAACGGAGATGACTATTCATGCAGTGGACAAGAACTTCTTGCTTGAGGAAATTCCAGTTGTTTATAGAGACAGACCGGAGGGAAGTGATTCGAAACTGAATACGTTTTCTGATGGAATGAAAGTGTTAAAGACAATTGCGACGTTGTTTCGAGAATATCGCCCGTTTGCGTTTTTCTCTCTGATAGCGGCAGTGCTATGGACAATCACCTTGATTTTGTTTGTCCCGGTATTTGTGGATTATATTCAAACAGGACTGGTTCCGAGATTTCCAACTTTAATTGTGTCCGGTGTGATAGCAGTTTTGGGAATGTTGCTTTGGGTCTGCGGTATTATTTTAGATGTAATTGTAAAGAAACACAGACAATTATATGAGCTGATGCTGAATCAGATGAAATAAAAAACAGGAAGTGAAGAGATGGAAAAATTAATAAAGCAGATTATGAAGTTTGGTGTTGTAGGGGGAAGCGCGTTTGTCATTGATTATGGTATCATGATCTTTTTGACAGAAGTATTTCACATCAATTATTTGATTTCCAGTGGGATTTCTTTTGCGGTGTCTGTTATTTTTAATTATGTCATGAGCGTGAAATGGGTATTTGAGGTAGAAGAAAACAGAGATAAAAAGCAAGAGTTTGCGCTGTTTGTTGTACTTAGTATCATAGGTTTGGGGATCAATCAGCTGATTATGTGGCTTGCGGTGGAAAAATTCAGAGTTTTTTATATGATATCTAAAATTGGTGCTACAATCGTTGTAATGGTCTATAATTTTGTTACGAGAAAACTGTTTTTGGAGAAAAAGGATAGTTGAGGGTAAGATGAAGTTTGAAGTAAAGTGGAAAAGGGAAAAAAAGGAACGCAATTTTTTAATAGTGTTATCAATTGTATTTGCGGTGTTTTGGGTTTTAGGAAATTATGAGGTGCTTGGGTTTTCAGGATTATCTTTGATTTGTGTTTGTACAGCACGTGTCATTCTTTATAGTATCATTTTATATATTTTACTGGGAATTATTTGGGATAAGATTTTAGCTTTTGAAATGATGGATAGTAAAGAAGAGCGAAAAAAGTCGAAAAAGTTATATTGGGGAATCGTTGGAATCTGTCTGATATGCTGGCTGCCATATTTTTTGACATTATATCCGGGGGTAGTGACGTGGGATTCAGAATGGCAGGTAGAGCAGGCAATCGGACTTAGCAGTTACAGCAATCATCAGCCATGGATTCAGACGTTGATGATTAAATTTTGCTGCTTTTTGGGAAAACTAATCAGTGACAGCATAAATACAGGTGTTGCCATTTATGTGATGTTTCAAATGTGTGTCTTAGCACTGATTTATGCCTATGTCATTTATTATCTATATCAGAAAGGGACAAGAAGAATATATCTGATTGGCTGTCTGATTTTCTATGCAGTTTTTCCAATCAATGCGTTTTATGCTGTGACAATGTGGAAAGACGTGCTTATGGGAGCAATAGTCCTTTTGTTTTCTGTGATTTTGTGGAAAATGGAGTGCAATGAACAGACAAAAGTGGACTGGATTTTATTCTTCATAACAGGCATTCTTATAAGTCTTTTAAGAAGCAACGGATTTTATGCATATGTGCTGTGTATTCCGTTTATTATATTTTTCATGAAGAAAAAAAGAGTTCAGACGGGACTCATCTGTATTGCGACTGTGTTTCTTGTAATGTTTGTGAAGGGGCCTGTTATGGAGCACTATAAAGTGGTACAACCGGATACGATTGAAGCGCTATCCATTCCTGCACAGCACATTGCACGTGTTATTACAGATGGAGGAGAACTGACCCAGGAACAGGAAGAATTATTGAGTAAAGTTGTAGATTTGGAACGGGTGCCAAAAGAGTATGACAGTACAATCTCAGATCCGATTAAAACGTTGGTGCGAGAAAAAGGAAATCAGGATTATATTAAGGAACATGCAAAAGAGTATTTGAAATTATGGCTGGAGCTTGGAATGAAATATCCAGGAACATATCTGAAAGCACAGATCGATCAGACGAGAGGATTTTGGTGTCCCGGAGTGGAATACTGGGCTGTGTCGACAGAGGTTAAAGATAATACATTTGGAATGGTAAGAGATTCAAAATTACCATCAGTATTTCAGGCCGGATTGGAAAAAGTGGAAGGTTTCTTTTATGCGATGCCGGTAATAGAATGGTTTTGGGGAATTGGGATTTATACATGGATCGCAATTGCGATGTTTTGGATCAGCATTTTCAAAAAACAGAAAATTTTAGTGTTTTTCCCTGTGCTTGCAATCGTGGCTTCACTTATGATTGCGACACCGGTGTTTGCGGAGTTCCGATATGCATATGCAGTTGTAGTTACAGTTCCGTTTTTTATTGCGATAGGATGCAGTAAAAAGCACCTCATACTTGCTGATAAAAAGATTTTAGTGTATGATAATATCAACTGATTTTGAGCAAAAGAAAAGGGGAAACTCATATGGAAGGAAAGAAGGGGAGATTAACTAACTGGTTCACACGCCTTAGCAGGGGAAAGAAGATTGCTTTGTGCATCAGCGGCGTTATTATTTGCCTTGCAGCATCAGCGGGATTCTATGTGACTGCAAAACTTGGAAAGGTAAAGCGGGAAGTGATTCCGAAGGAAAAGATTGTAGTCAATGATCTGGAAGAAGATGTGGGCGTGGGATATACGAATTTTGCTGTTTTTGGAGTGGATTCGAGAGAAGGAGAGATGGAAAAGGGAACGAGAACAGATTGTCTGATTGTTGCCAGCTTGAACAATGAGACAAAAGAAGTCAGGCTTGTGTCTGTGTATCGTGACAGTTTTTTAGATCTTTCAGACGGAACACTTCAGAAATGCAATGCGGCGTACAGTTATGGTGGTGCCGAGCAGGCAATCAATATGCTGAATATGAATCTTGATTTGGATATACAGGATTTTGTGACCGTCGATTTTACTGCTGTTTCAGATGTTGTAGATTTGCTTGGCGGCATTGAGATTGAGATTCAGGAAGAGGAAGTTCAGTATATCAACGAGTTTATTGATGAGACAGGTGCAGTTGCAGGCAAGGCTGCGAACCATATCACGACGGCCGGATTACAGACATTGGATGGAGTTCAGGCTACAACTTATGCGCGTATCCGATCTACGGCGGGAAGTGATTTCACAAGAACAGAGCGACAAAGAAGAGTAATTGAGAAAATTGCTGAAAAAGCCGTAAAAAGTGATTTGGTGACAATCAATAAAATTATCGATCAGGTATTTCCGAAAATAAAGACAAGCCTGAGTATTACGGAAATCTTAAATTACGCAAAGTCGTTTGCGAAATATAAGATCGCGGAGACAACAGGATTTCCGATGGAAAAGACAACGGATACCATTCCAGGAAAAGGAAGTATTGTGATTCCCACAGATCTACTTACAAATGTGAAAATGCTTCATGAATTCCTATATGGAACGGTTGATTATCAGCCTTCGGCAAAAGTACAGAGTATTGACAGTGCGATCAAGGCAGAGCTTGGGACAAGCCAGTCAGACAGCAGCGCAGAGCAATCAGGGGGAGCGTCTGGTGAGACACAGGAGAATCAGAATTATAATAATAGTTATAATAATAACAGCAATGGCAATGATAGCAGTGAGGAAAGTACAGGCGAGCAGGTCGCGCCGGAAGAACCGGTAACTCCGCAGGAGCCGGAGACACCTCAGACACCGGAGGAGCCGCAGCAGCCAGTAGAACCGGAAAGTCCGCCGACGGAGCCGACGGACCCGCCGACGGAACCAACAGATCCGCCTACAGAGCCGACGGATCCACCGACGGAGCCAACAGATCCGCCAACGGATATTGAGAGTATAAGCATTCCCAAAGAGAAACATAGATAGGCTGGGGATGCTTATTTCAATAGGGGATGATAAATATTAAGAAGGGAATTGGTTTGATGAAAAAGAAGAGAAAAAAATCGAGGAGAAAAAAGAGAGTTCTTTTTTTGCTGGCAGAGATTGTGATTCTTGCAGTATTACTGGCAGTGGGCTATGTGATTTTAAAGTATGATAAGTTTCAGGTCACATCATTTGATGAGGGAGACATCAAAGTGAATGAGGGAGCAAATCAGGAAGGATATACAACGGTTGCGCTGTTTGGAGGAGATTCCAGAGAAGGACAGCTGGAAGAGGGAACACATGCGGACTGCATCATTGTAGCAACAATTGATAATCAGACGAAGGAAGTAAAGATGGTGTCTGTCTATCGTGATACGTTGACGGAGCAGATGAATGGAGAAATCAAAAAGGCCAACAATGCATATTTTACAGGCGGTCCGCAGGATGCTATCAATATGCTGAATAAAAATCTGGATTTGGATATTCAAAATTATGTAACAGTTGACTTTAAAGCGTTGGCGGATACGGTTGATCTGCTTGGCGGAATCGAGGTTGACATTAAGGAAGAGGAAGTCCAGTACATGAATGAGTTTTTGGAAGAGACAGCGCAGGTGGCTGGTAAAGAAGCGAAGTTCATTGAGCATTCCGGTAATCAGCTCCTTGACGGAAGTCAGGCGGTTACCTATGCAAGAATTCGCTCCACGGCAGGCGGAGACTATACGAGAACGGAGCGGCAGAGGCTGGTTTTGGAAAAAATCTTTGACAAAGTGCTGCATACAAAGCTTGGAATAATCAATAAGATTATTGATGAAGTCTTTCCACAGGTGTCGACAAGCTTTTCGCTGAAAAATTTGATTGGATTGGCAGCGGATGCGACTCAGTATCAGCTTGGCGAGGCGAAGGGATTTCCATTTGAGCTGACAGATGGCAATGTGGATGGTGTCGGAAGTTCGGTTATACCGCTTGGACTTGCAGAGAATGTTCAGGAACTGCATGAGTTTTTGTACCCGAAGGACGAGTATACAGTGTCTGAAAAAGTGAAAGAGATTGCGAGTGAAATCGAGACACTCACAGGATATACAAGGGCTGATTATACGGAGAGCGCACAAGATACGGAAAATCAGGAATAATGTCAAATAACTAGACAATTTGATGAAAACAGTGTAATATGTATGAAGAATGTCAGAAACTGGCATGCAATAATTGTTACGAAACGAAAGAAAGAGGAAGAACGCATGAAAGTAATGAAAAAAATAGCCACATTTATATTGTCGGTATGTCTGATAGTACCATGCTTTGGAATGCTGACATATGCAGCAGATGGACAGATTGTATTCAGTGATCCATCCACAAAAGTAGGAGAGACGGTAGAAGTTACCGGAGTAGTCAGAGCGGGAGCGGCAATCGGTGATGCAGACTTGAATCTGACTTACGATACAGAATATTTAAAATTCAAAAGTGGTGATAATGTCACGGAATCCGGAAGTGGACAGTTAGTCTATTCCGGCAAAGGAACAGGAAGCGAGACTGAATTAAGATTTAACATGCAGTTTGATGTATTGAAAGAAGGAACTGCAAAGATTGAAGTCAGCAGTTATAAAGCATGGCTTTACTCAGATGAGACTTTGAACTGTACTGAAGGTTCATCTGCGGTTACAATTGCAGCAGGAGATGGCACAACACCGACAGATACAACAGAAGGTGAGAATACAACAGAAGGCTCAACAACTGATGTGAAAGTAACTGTGAACGGAACAGAATATACACTTTCTGAATCATTTTCAGAGGCGGAGATTCCATTAGGGTTTGCAGAGGCAACTATGGAATATGAAGGAGCACAGCGCAAAGTAGTAAAGCAGCAGACAGCAGATGTATATTTAGCATATTTGGTAGATGCGGACAACAATGGAAAGTTTTTCTTGTATGACAATGACACATCGACATTTGTTCCGTTTGAACAGATTAATATTTCTGACACAGCGGCGATTATGCTTCTTTCAGAACGAGGAGATATCAAACTTCCAAAGGAATATCAGGAGACTGAGATTACATTGAACGATCAGACATTTCCTGCCTGGAGAAATGCAGAAGAGAGCGATTATTACATTCTGTATGCCATGAATAACCAGGGCGAAAAATCATTATATCAATATGATTCTGTAGATGGAACATATCAGAGATTTGATGCTCCGACGGTAGAGACAGAGGAAAAAGCAGACTCATTTTTAGGGAAATTTATTTCATCTATTGAGAACTATTTAAATTATGTGATATTAGGTGCAGCAGTACTGTTTGTCATTTTGATTGTGATTTTAATTGTATTAGCAGTGAAACTCCACAACAGAAATGCGGAATTAGATGAGCTGTATGATGAATATGGAATTGATTTAGAAGATGATGAAGATATTGAAATGATCGAGACGGATGAGGAGTCTGAGAATGAGACTGCAAATCAGGAAGCAACTGCAGAAGATGCCGATCCTGAAGAGACATATTTAGAGGAAGAACAGGTTGCAGAGGCAGATGTTCAGGAGAAAGATACTTTTGCAGATGAAGATGAGTTTGAAGATGACTTTGTAGGCGAAGACGATTTCGGAGATGATTTCGATGATGACGATTTTGATGATGATTTCGGGGACGACTTCGACGACGATGATTTTGATGATGATGACTTTGGTGACGATGACTTTTCAGACACCGACTTTGGCGCTGATCGTTTGAATGATGAGAGAACAGCATCGGCGAAAGAAAAGAAACAATCTTATGAAGATTTTGACCTTGATTTTATTGATTTAGACGATTAAGGAAGCAAAAAGAGGGACTTGGGATAACTAAGTACCCTCTTTTTTTCTTTACAAATCAGTTCAGGTTTGCTACAATAAACCACATAGTGCAAAAAAAATGGTGATTTGTACAAAAGTGGAGGTAAAAATTATGTGTGGAATCGTAGGATACATTGGAAATGAACAGGCAGCCCCTATTTTGTTAGATGGATTGGCAAAATTGGAATATCGTGGATATGATTCAGCGGGGATTGCCGTATATGATGGAACAAAGGTAGCAACATTAAAATCAAAGGGAAGACTGAAAGTGCTAAGTGAATTATCTCACGATGGTGCAACACTTCCGGGAACAGTCGGAATCGGTCATACAAGATGGGCAACACATGGATCACCATCGGATGTCAATGCACATCCGCATTTCAACAAAGAGGAATCTATTGTTGTTGTTCACAATGGAATTATCGAAAATTATCTGAAACTAAAAAAGAAACTGGAGAAAAAAGGGTACGAGTTTATCTCTGAGACGGACACAGAGGTTATTGCTCATTTACTTGATTATTATTACAAAGGCAATCCGTTGGAGGCAATCACAAAGATTATGCATCGTATGGAAGGCTCCTATGCTCTTGGAATAATCTTCAAAGATCATCCGGAAGAATTGTATGCAGTCCGCAAGGACAGCCCATTGATTGTGGGACATACAGAGAATGGAAATATCATTGCATCAGATGTTCCGGCAGTATTGAAGTATACAAGAGATGTATATTTCATTGAAAATGAGGAGATTGTCCGTATGACAGACTCTACAATGGAATTTTTCACAGTGGATGAAGAGCCGATCGAAAAAGAATCCACAAGAATTGACTGGGACATCAATGCCGCAGAAAAAGGTGGATTTGAACATTTCATGCTGAAGGAGATGTACGAACAGCCGAAAGCGATTCTGGATACATTTTCGCCGAGAATCAAAGGCGACGACATTGTGATTGAAGAATTAAAGATGAGCGATGACGAGATCCGTGCGATTAAAAAGATTATGATTGTTGCATGTGGTTCTGCGAATCATACAGGAATGACAAGCAAATATATTTTTGAAGGACTGGCAAGAATTCCTGTGGAAGTGGACTTGGCGTCTGAATTCCGTTATCGCAACCCGATTTTAGAAGAAGGGACACTTGTCATCGTAGTTAGTCAGTCAGGAGAGACAGCAGATTCTCTGGCAGCGCTGAGAGAGGCGCAGGCAAGGGGAGCAAAAGTGCTTGGAATTGTCAATGTTGTCGGAAGTTCAATTGCAAGAGAGGCGGACAATGTGATGTATACATGGGCAGGTCCGGAGATTGCGGTAGCTACGACGAAGGCATATTCTTCTCAGCTGATTGCATTGTATTTGCTCGCAATGAAATTTGCACATGCAAGAGGTACTTTGGATGACGCAGGCTTGAAAGAGATGCTGGAAGACCTGCAGAAGCTTCCAGAACAGGTGGAATTGCTGTTGAATAATAAAAATAAAATTCAGAAGTTTGCAAACCGCTATCTGGCTGCAAAAGATGTATTCTTTATCGGAAGAGGAATTGACTATGCTATTTCCATGGAAGGTTCTCTGAAATTAAAAGAGATATCTTATATTCATTCAGAAGCATATGCAGCGGGAGAGTTGAAGCATGGAACTATTTCTCTGATTGAAGAAGGAACATTGGTTGCAGCGGTGCTTACTCAGGAAGATTTGTATAAAAAGATGATCAGCAATATGGAAGAAGTGCGTACACGTGGGGCGTTCGTTATGGCAGTGACAAACGAAGGAAATACTGATGTGGAGAGAGTAGCAGATTATGTCATCTATATTCCGGAGACAAACAGATATTTTGCAAACTCATTGGCAATCATTCCGCTTCAACTGTTTGGATACTATGTATCTGTCGGAAGAGGATGCGATGTAGATAAGCCGAGAAACTTAGCAAAATCAGTAACTGTAGAATAGTTTTTCAAAGTTTTTTGCAAATAAAACACAGTTTTATCACAAATTATTGTTAGACTACTATCATCAAAGGAAATGAAAGGAGTCTTGACAATGGATAATGAATATAATTACGGAAATAATGAAGAAAAAAGAGAGGAACCGGCAAGAATAGAACCGCCGGTACCGGAAGATGGGATAATAGAGGAAACTGCACAGACGGAACAAAGAACAGAGCAGGAGAATACATCATACTATGAAAAACCGCCGGTATATGAATCCTCCACACAAGAGTCCCAGACACGTGATTCTCAGTCGTATGATTCTCAGTCATACGATTCTCAGACATATGGTGCGCCGACATATGAACAGCCAGATGAGGAGTCAAAGAAGCAGCCGCGTCGCCATATGAGAAAGGAAAAAGAGAGAAAGCCGATTCATATTGGTGTGAAGTGGGCAACATGCATCTGCATGGCACTTGTATTTGGTTTGTTGGCAAGCGCAGCATTTCAGGCAAGTAATCTTGTGATCAATAAAGTGGTTGGAAATAAAACTACGGTCGCATCATCCGGACAGAAGGTGAATTCCACAAAAGTATCGACGAATACGAGTTCAGATGTAGATTCTAATCTTGCGGATATGGTGGAAAATGTAATGCCGTCAGTTGTATCAATTACAAATTTAAGTGTACAGCAGGTACAGGATTTCTTTGGCGGTGTTCGTGAATATGAAAGCCAGACCAGCGGATCTGGAATTATTATCGGACAGAATGATTCAGAGTTATTGATTGTGACAAATAACCACGTAGTAGAAGGAAGCAGTACACTGACAGTTACTTTTGTAGATGAAGAGAGCGTTGAAGCACAGGTAAAAGGAACAAATTCCAACATTGACCTTGCAGTTGTAGCCGTTCAGTTAGATCAGATTAAAGACTCTACTATGAAAGAGATTAAGACAGCGACACTTGGAGATTCTGATGCAATTCGTGTAGGTGAGCCGGCAATTGCAATTGGAAATGCTCTTGGATATGGTCAGTCTGTAACAAACGGAATTATCAGTGCAAAAGACAGAACTGTAGATGGTTTTGAGACAACTTTAATTCAGACCAATGCAGCAATCAATCCTGGTAATAGCGGTGGAGCACTTTTGAATGCCAAAGGTGAAGTAATTGGTATCAATACAGTAAAAGTAAATGCAGATGCAGTAGAAGGTATGGGATATGCGATTCCGATTTCAGATGTGACAGATGTTATCAATGATTTGATGAATCGTCAGACAAGAACCAAAGTAGATGAGTCAGAGCGAGGAGCGCTTGGTATCAGCGGTACAGATGTGGACTCACAGAGTGCTCAGGTGTACAATATGCCGGAAGGTGTGTTTATTTCCGACGTAACAAAAGACGGCGGAGCTGAAAAAGCTGGTCTCACAAAAGGAAGTATTATCACAGAGTTTGACGGAACAAAGATTGATAGTATGGATACTTTGAAATCTCAGCTGGAATACTACAAAGCAGGCGAGACTGTAGATGTAACTGTTCAGGTACCGGAAAAGAATGGTGAATATAAAGAACAGACTGTACAGGTAACACTTGGTGAGGCAGCTAAGTAAGATAATCGGACTAAAAGATACATGGAATAAATGCAAAATTTATTTCCATGTATTTTTTTGACTGTTCAGACCCGGTTGAAAAATCAAAAAACATATGCTATTCTAAAATTAGTTCGAAAAATGGTGAGGAGGTATCTGAAAATGTACGAATTTGATGAATTAAAAACAGCAGACGCTGAAATAGCAGAAGCGATAACGAAAGAGATGGAAAGACAGAATTCTCATATTGAGCTGATTGCATCAGAAAACTGGGTGAGTCATGCGGTGATGGCAGCGATGGGAAGCCCTTTGACGAATAAATATGCAGAAGGGTATCCGGCTAAGCGTTATTATGGTGGTTGTGAGTGTGTAGATGTTGTTGAGAATCTTGCAATAGAACGTGCAAAAAAATTATTTGGATGTGATTATGCGAATGTACAGCCTCATTCAGGAGCGCAGGCAAACATGGCGGTATTTTTTGCAATGCTGATGCCGGGAGATAAAGTACTTGGCATGAATTTGGATCATGGCGGTCATCTGACACATGGATCACCGGTTAACATGTCCGGAAAATATTTTGATGTTGTGTTTTACGGGGTGAATGATGAAGGATTCATTGACTATGAAGATGTGAGACAGATTGCATTGAGAGAACAGCCGAAATTAATTGTGGCAGGTGCAAGCGCATATGCAAGAACTATCGACTTTAAAAAATTCCGGGAGATTGCAGATGAAGTAGGAGCGTATCTTATGGTGGATATGGCACACATTGCAGGACTTGTGGCTGCCGGACTGCATCCATCGCCAATTCCGTATGCAGATGTGGTGACGACCACTACTCATAAGACACTCAGAGGCCCTCGTGGAGGAATGATTTTATGTAATCAGGAGGCGGCAGATAAATTTAACTTTAACAAAGCCGTGTTCCCGGGAATTCAGGGAGGACCGCTCATGCATGTGATCGCTGGAAAAGCGGTATCCTTTAAAGAAGCATTGCAGCCGGAATTTAAGGCGTATCAGGAGCAAATCGTAAAAAATGCAAAGGTGCTCTGTGACGGATTAATGAGACGTGGGGTGAAAATTGTCTCAGGTGGAACGGACAATCATCTGATGCTTGTTGATTTAAGCGGAACAGATTTAAGCGGAAAAGAATTGGAAAAACGTTTGGACCGTGCACATATTACATGTAATAAAAATACGATTCCGAACGATCCAAGATCACCGTTTGTGACGAGCGGTGTTCGACTTGGAACTCCTGCAGTTACGACAAGAGGTATGGTCGAAACAGATATGGACAAGATTGCAGAGGCAATCGCACTTGTGATGGAAAGTGAAGAAAATATTGAAAAAGTAAAAGTAATGGTGGCGGAATTAACAGAAAAATATCCGTTGTCTTAGATGAGAGAAAAGCCTTGGAGATCCAGGGCTTTTTGTTGTATGCATGGGAAATTGCGTCCTATTTACATAACAAATGCTCTGTAAGAATCACATTTGCTTCAAAATATCCCTTGACAGATTGAGATAGATAGAATAATATATACACATACCCCCTATATGTATATTGAGAGGAGTGAATGTTATGGTTACAGAAAAATATAATATATCAGGAATGACATGTGCGGCATGCAGCAGTGCGGTGGAGCGTGTCACAAGAAAGCTTGAGGGTGTCTCGGAGAGCAATGCGAATCTGACAACGGGAATTTTGACGATCACGTATGATGAGACAAAGATTACACAAAATGATGTAGTGACAAAGGTGGAACGTGCAGGTTTTGGGGCAGAACTGTATGTGGAGAAGAACAAAGAAGAAAAAGTGAAAGAGGAGGAAGCTTTAGAGCAGGACATCAAAAAGACAAAGCATAGATTGGTCACGAATGTACTGCTGGCAATTCCGTTGCTTTACATTTCCATGGGGCATATGGTTCCCTTCCCGATGCCTTTGCCGAACATTTTGGACATGCACCATAATCCGCTGAATTTTGCTTTGGCACAGCTGATTTTGACAACGATTATCTTATATAATGGAAAAAAATTCTATCTGGTAGGATTTAAAAGTTTGTTCCGCGTACATCCGAATATGGATTCCCTTGTTGCAATCGGAACAGGAAGTGCCTTTTTGTACAGCTTAGTTATGACGATTTCTATTCCGGGCAATGAAAATGCAGTACACAATCTGTACTATGAATCTGCGGCAATCGTTGTTACGCTTGTCATGGTAGGAAAGTATATGGAAGGACGAAGCAAAGGAAAGACGTCAGAGGCAATTCGCAAGCTGATAGAGCTAGCGCCGGATACGGCAGTTGTGATACGAGACGGAGAACAGAAAGAGGTACCAGTGGAATCTGTCGCGCTTGGCGAACTGATCTTGATTAAGCCGGGGAGTCGTATTCCGCTGGATGGAATTGTGGTGGAAGGAAGTACCAGTGTGGATGAATCGATGCTCACAGGTGAGAGTATCCCGGTAGAGAAAGAAAAAGAAGATAAAGTAATCGGCGGAAGCGTAAACTATCAAGGTGCGATCACTGTAAAAGTAACTCATATTGGCGCAGACACGACACTCGCAAAAATTGTGAAGATGATGGAAGACGCACAGGGAAAGAAGGCTCCGATTTCCAAATTGGCAGATACTGTGGCAGGCTATTTTGTTCCGGCTGTTATGACGATTGCAGTTGTGGCAAGCATCATTTGGCTGCTGCTTGGACATGATATTACCTTTGTGCTGACAATTTTCGTATCTGTGCTCGTCATTGCGTGCCCGTGTGCGCTTGGACTTGCAACTCCGACAGCGATCATGGTAGGAACCGGACTTGGGGCAAACCACGGTATTTTGATTAAGAGTGGGGAGGCACTGGAGATCAGCCATAAAGTTGACGCGGTTGTATTGGATAAGACGGGAACGATCACAGAGGGAAAACCGACTGTTATGCAAGTGATAAGTCACAGCGAAAGTGAGGAAAAATTGCTTCAGATTGCAGCGTCCTGTGAACAAGTGTCAGAGCATCCGCTTGGAGCCGCGATTGTAAATGGTGCAAAAGATCGTGGAATAGAATTAGAAAAAGTGGTTGAGTTCCAAAGTATTACCGGTCAGGGAATTGAAGCAATCATTGCCGGAAAGACTTATTATATAGGAAACAAAAAGCTTTGTGTGGAACAGAAGATCGATTTTTCCGAATATGAGGAGGAGGCGCTTCAGATTGCGGGAAAAGGACAGACACCGATGTTTGTAGCTTCAGGCGGTAAAGTAATCGGGATTGTGAGTGTCGCAGATACTGTCAAAGAGACGAGTAAAGCGGCAATTCAAAAAATCAAAGAACTGGGGATTGAGGTACACATGCTGACAGGAGATAACCGTCTGACAGCAGAATATATAGGAGAAACAGTGGGGGTAGATCATGTGATTGCAGAAGTGCTGCCAAATGATAAAGCATCTGTTGTAGAAGTACTGCAAAAAGAAGGAAAATGTGTTATGATGGTAGGAGATGGAATCAATGATGCACCGGCGCTTGTACAGGCAGATGTCGGAGTCGCAATCGGAAGCGGAAGTGATATCGCATTGGATTCCAGTGATATTGTATTGATGAAGTCAAATCTGCAGGATGTATATAAAGCAATTCGGTTGAGCAAGGCAACGATCCGCAATATTAAACAGAATCTGTTTTGGGCATTTTTCTATAATGCATGCGGTCTTCCGCTGGCAGCCGGAGCGTTATATGCAATCAACGGAACGCTGTTGAATCCGATCTTTGCAGGGTTGGCGATGTCTCTTAGCTCAGTCTGTGTAGTTGGAAATGCTTTGAGACTTAAGACGACAAAGTTGGACTAGGGAGAATGAACATGGAAGAAAACAAATGCTGTGAAAGAACAAAACATCGTTCAGAAAAAGAGAAGAAAGACTTGATAACTCGCCTGAATCGAATCGAAGGTCAGGTCAGAGGGATTAAGAACATGGTGGAGGAAGAACGCTATTGCGTTGAGATTTTAAATCAGGTATCAGCAGTTCAATCCGCACTGAACAGTTTCAATAAAAAGTTGTTGGCAAGTCATATTCATTCGTGTGTAGTAGAAGACATACGAGACGGAAAAGATGAAGCGGTAGATGAACTGTGTGAGGTAATACAAAAATTAATGAAATAGTGGAGGAATTAGTATGACAATCATTAAAGCAGAAGATATGCACTGTGAAAAATGTGTAGAACGAATCACGAAGGCGATGACAGATGCAGGACTTGATTTTCAGGTAAGCCTTGCAGACAAGACAGTTTCCATTGATGGATGCGACAGTTGTGTGAAAAAAGCGCTGGAGATTTTAGATGATTTGGGATTCGAGGGAATCGTTCAGAAATAGGGATGTACAAAGGACAAGTATCAGGAACAAGCTGGTACTTGTCTTTTGCCAATATGGGGGATTGTATGAAAGAAAAATGGAAAATAGCAGTGGCATTTCTTGTACTGGGAGTATTTATTGTGGCAGGAAATTTGCGTGTGAGTGCAACAGAATCTGAAGACTTGTTCCTGAAGGATATTTTGGATGACAGTATGTATGTAAAAGCGATACTCGGAGGAGGGTATCTTGGCAAAACCATTTTGTATGATGTAGATGGAGAGAAGACAGTTGTATATCCAAATGACGGTGAACATAAGACGATTGTAAGAAATGGAGAAAAAGCGACTGTGTTTTATGGAAAGTATCGAGGAAAAGATGAGCATAAGGACTATCGGGATTTGTTCCCGGAACTGGATATTTCATTTTTTTATGATCCGGTGAAAGAATTAGGGCTAAAGATGAGTGAAATACAGGAACAGAATTATCAGATTGAAGTAACTAAGCAGGAACAGATTGAAAACTTCCTTGTTCCGTTATCTTTTGTGGGTGTGATTGACAATGAGATGTTTACGATTTCACAAATCGATATTTTATTCGATGAGGCATGCCGCCCGATTGAGATACGGTTTCACATCACATCGGATGTGGCGCAGCAGGATCGGATTACCTATTTAGAGCAGCAGCTGAATCAGAAGTTTGAATATACAACAAGAGAAGTTGTAGAGAATGCTTTTTCTGATGTGGAAGACGAAATCGCACAGATCAAACCGTTTGAGGAAGTTGAAGTAATTGACTATATTGATGAACTGTCAAATGTGGTCAAAGTGACAGATGAGCATTTTCTGCTTGTTCTACAGGCGCAGACAGAAGAGCTGGCGGATCGTGCGGGGTGGGACAAAAGAGCTGTGTTTGCATATCTGGAGGCGGTCGATAATAAGTTCGGACAGTTTGCCAAGGGATATGAAGGGGAACAGATTACACAGGAGGAGTATCTAGAGCAGTTGGACAGAGTGTACAAATCGGCACATTTGGTCGGCTCAGATGTCTATACCTATATGTTTGAGTCCAGTGAGCTTAAAGCAAAGAAGAAAGCGTTGCTTGTCATAGAGCAGATGGGTGGATATCTGGATGAGAACGGGATGTTACAATTGAAAGACGGAGATGAATTTTACCTGAGTATGGAACCACATTCTATTTTTCTGGAGGATTATGCCCAATGTGTCCGAGATGCTTATCAGAAGAAAAACAAAACGTATAAGCGGTTGGATGATCCGATGATTCACCAATTCCGTATGTATATAGATAAACATAATATAGAATATGTGCGCAATAACTTTGACGGGAAGACGGACTATGAGAAATTGAAAAATTATGCGGCGGAGTTTGAGTTCTCTTTGTATTATGGAGAACCCTCCAGACATCACAATAAAATTCAAAAAGACAGTACATTTGACGGACAAAAGTACGATAAAATTCTGACGCCGAACAGGCTGTCAGAGTTTATCATCAATGTGGAGACGGGAGAATTTGTGACAGAGTGGGACGTGCTGAAAACGAAAGATACACAGAATGTGATGAGCAAAGATTCTTCCTATAAAAAAGAGAAAGAAAGTTCCCAAAAAAAGGTGGTGGATACGGAATCTTTCAATTATGCTCCGGCGGACTATGTGGAGGCACATCAGATGCTTGATGTACTGCCGGCATCGCCTGCTAAGGAGAAAAAGCTTTATTTGGAAAATGATTTGAAGAAACTGTTGAAAAAAACATGGAAAAGTCCAGAGAAGAAAATTTACCGGGAAAAATACAGGAAACCAAGTGATTATTTAAAATAGAGGAGAAAAAGGATGAGAAAAAGAAATAAAGTGCTATTTGGGATTGCAAGCTGTCTGTTTTTGACTGCATGTGCAAAAGAGGTAGATGGTGCGGAAAAAATCAATGATATTTTAAAACAGCAGCCATACGTAGATGTTCAGCTTGGGGAGGAATATCATCAAAGTGAGGTGAAATTTTCTACGGAGGAAGACAAGGCGGTCGTGCCAAAAGATGCTGAGTGGGGAAGAGCAGAGTACCGTGAAAAAAAAGAAGCCGGGATATATTATGGAGAAGGGGAAGGTGGAGAAATCTTTGAGACAGATTCGGAAATCACACCGGAGCTTTATATGGATGCTTATTTTGAGTCTATTCAGAATCTGAATCTGACGGCCGCCCAGGTACAAAAGGAAGAATATGTGATTCAGGTAACAGAAAATAAAAAACTGGAATTATTTGAAGAAGAATTACGGATGCTCACCGGAATCATCATGAAAGACCATTATGAATTGACGGGGGTAGAAATTACATTTGACAAACAATGCAGACCGGTACAAAAAAATTTCCAACTGCAGGATATTGATGAAGATGAACTAAAAAAAGGAACAATTGAAAGTGAGGACTATGTGCAAAAGTTTTCATATGAGACAGGACAGAGGAAGTTTGACAGGACAATCAAGAAAGTGAAGAAAGAAATCAACGAAGAATAGAAGAACCAATTTCAGCAGCATACATACAATATACTATAAGTATTCAAGAAAGGGAAAAATATGTATGCAAAATTATCGCGATAATATCATGCAATACCGGGCGAACAGACAAATGGCTCCGTGCTGCGAAAAAAATGATGCATTAGAGGGAATGCCTCTGGCGATGGCATATGTGCCATGGCAGATGTGGAGAAAGCTTTATGATGCAGAAAAAGGGTTCTCCTGTGGAACGATTTTCGAGGAATTGAATAAACCATTTCGAGGGATGGGAGGGTGTCAGAGATGATGGCAAAACCTTGTAGAAAAGATTTACTGCAATGGATCAATGTGGTGAGCTTTGCGGTAGATGATGTGAAATTATTTTTGGATACCCATCCGTGTGACCAGAATGCGCTTGCGTATTTTCAGGAATACAGCAGGATGCGAAATGAGGCGTTAAAAGAGTATGCGAAATACTACGGACCGCTTACGATTGACACGGCGGCGGAATCCTGCGCAGACAGATGGAACTGGATCAACGAGCCATGGCCATGGCAGGAAGGGGGATGTTAATCGATGTGGAATTATGAGAAACGATTGCAGTATCCGGTAAAAATTACGCAGACAAATCCAAAGATTGCTCAGGTGATCATTACGCAATTCGGAGGACCTGACGGCGAACTGGCTGCTTCTATGAGATATTTGTCGCAGCGTTATACGATGCCGTATAAAGAAGTGACCGGAATTTTAACGGACATCGGCACGGAAGAGCTGGCCCACATGGAGATGATTTGTGCCATTGTCCACCAGCTCACCAGAAATCTTTCAGTAGAAGAGGTTGAAAAATATGGCTTTGACAAATATTATGTAGACCACACCCTTGCGCTTTGGCCACAGGCGGCAAGCGGAGCACCGTGGACGGCGACATATTTTCAGTCAAAAGGAGATCCAATTACGGATCTACATGAGGATATGGCAGCAGAGCAGAAGGCGAGAACGACGTATGACAATATTTTACGTCTCGTAAAAGATCCGGAAGTGTGTGATCCGATTCGTTTCCTGCGAGAGCGTGAAATCGTGCATTACCAAAGATTTGGTGAAAGTCTTAGAATCGTGCAGGATGATTTGGACAGTAAGAATTTCTATGCGATCAATCCGGAATTTGATATGAGAGGGAACTGTAATTGTAAGTAGACAGAGTGTACAAGGAAAGTTTAACAGGAAAAAACAAGTTGTTTTTATGAAAAGATGTGGGTATAATATTAAAGTAACGTCGGTGTGGCAGCTGCGGCACCGGCGCTGCGTGAACAAAAGACAGCAAGAATGAAACAGAGGGAAAATAGAAGGAGAACAATACATGTGCGGATTTACAGGATTTGTAGGAGCAATCGAGAATAAAGAACAGGTGCTTGAAAATATGATGAATACCATTGTACATCGTGGACCAGACAGTGCAGGGACGTTTTTAGATGACGATGCAGCGCTTGGATTTCGACGCTTGAGTATCATCGATATCTCTTCGACAGGTGACCAGCCGCTGTATAATGAAGATAGAACAAAAGTACTGGTATTTAATGGAGAAATTTATAATTATCAGGAATTGAGAGAAAAATTAATTGAGGCGGGACATGAGTTTAAGACACATACCGATTCAGAGACACTTCTTCATGGATATGAGGAGTGGGGAGAAGCGTTGGTTGACCGTCTTCGTGGAATGTATGGGTTTGTAATTTGGGACAGAGAAAAGAAAAAAATGTTTGGCGCGAGAGATATTTTCGGTATCAAACCATTTTACTATGCACAGATGAACGGAAGTTTTTTATTTGGTTCCGAAATCAAATCGTTTGTGGAACACCCGAAATTCGATAAAGTATTTAATGAGGAGGCGCTGGGAAATTATTTATCATTCCAGTTTGTGCCTACAAATGAAACCTTTTTTAAAGGGGTATATTGTCTCCAGCCGGGACATTATTTTACTTACGAGGATGGAAAGCTTGAGGTTACAAGATACTTTGAACCGAATTTTACAGGAGATACGGACAAGTCATTTGATGAGGTTGTGGATGAAATCGAGAAAGTGATGAAAGAGTCTGTAGAGATGCATAAGATCAGTGATGTGGAGGTTGGATCTTATCTTTCAAGCGGTGTGGACTCCAGCTACATGGCTTATTTAGGACAGGTTGACCGCACGTTCACAGTCGGATTTGGGGAAGAGAAATACAGTGAGATTCATGATGCAAAAGAATTTGCAAAGAGTATTCATATGAAGAACGACAGCAAGATTATTGAACCGGATGAGTATTGGGATGCGCTTTCTGATATTATGTATTATATGGACGAGCCTGTGGCGGATCCGGCAGCGATTGCGCTTTACTTTTTGAGTAAGGAGGCCGCCAAAAAGGTAAAAGTAGTTCTGTCAGGAGAAGGTTCAGATGAGTTGTTCGGTGGATATAATATTTATTGTGAGCCGCTTGAGTACACCGGATTTAACAAAGTGCCGTTATTTATCCGCAGGATGTTAGGGGCATTTGCGGAAAACTGCATGCCAAGGTCGATGAAGGGACGCGGATTTTTGATGCGTCACGGAAAAACGCTAGAAGAGCGTTATATTGGAAATGCGAAGATATTTACAGAAAAAGAGGCGAAGAAAGCGATTAAAAAAGGATTTGAACCGGGTTGCATGAAAGTGACTGCTCCGATCTATGAGAGAGTAAAAGGAAAAGATCCGGTCACAAAGATGCAGTACCTGGACATTCATCTCTGGCTTGTGCATGATATCCTGATGAAAGGGGACAAGATGGGAATGGCAAACTCTTTGGAAGTGCGTGTCCCATTTTTGGATAAACAAGTGCTGGAATTGGCGCAGACGCTTCCGCTTCAGTATAAGGTGGACGCGCCAAAGACGAAGATTGCGCTTCGTGCGGCAGCGGAGAGAGTCATTCGCAGCAAGACTGCAGAAAAGAAAAAACTTGGTTTCCCGATTCCAATTCGTGTATGGCTCAAGGAAGAGAAATATTATAATAGGGTAAAAACGCAATTTTCATCAAAAGAAGCACAACAGTTCTTTAATGTATCGTATCTTCTGAAACTTTTGGAAGAACATAAAGCAGGAAAGCAGGATAACAGCCGTAAGATATGGACGGTATATATTTTCTTATTGTGGTATGACAGATATTTTGCAAATGGGAAACCGATACATCCATCTCTGAATAACGGGCAGTAAGAATTCGATGGGGAGTGTAAATGTGACTACTCGTAAAAAACAAAGGGAAAAACGAAAAGAAAAAAAGCAGGTAGAAGAAGGTGTTGTTCAGTATTTCGATTACAGTCTGCTGGCAATTGTCATTTTTCTCATGTGCTTTGGGCTTGTCATGCTTTATAGTACAAGCTCTTATCGTGCGCAGATTAAATATGGGGACAGCATGTATTTTTTTAAACGTCAGGCGCTGATCAGTCTGGCAAGTGTGTTCGTGATGCTCGTAGTTGCGAAGATTAACTATCACTGGTATGCAAAGCGTTCAAAGATTTTGTATATTGTGGCGTTTGTCCTGATGGCGCTGGTGCTCACGCCTCTTGGAATTGAGGTGTACGGTGCAAGAAGGTGGATCAGACTGCCGCTTGGGCAGCAGATGCAGCCTTCAGAAGTGATGAAGATCGCAATTATCCTATTTATTCCATACCTGATTTGTCAGGCGGGAAGCAAGGTGAAACAACCAAAGGAGGCGCTTAAGATATTTGCGTGGGGAGCGGCAGCTGCGCTCGGAGTGTATAAACTGACAGATAACATGAGTACGGGAATCATCGTGCTTGGAATTGTGAGCATTATGCTGATCATTGTGTATCCGAAATCAGCTCCTATTGTTGTGCTTGGAATTGCTGCCTGTATTGTTGGATATGCGGGACTTCACCTTTTAGGCGAGTATCTGGAATCAAGTGGGAGTTTTCGTATGGAGAGGATTCTTGTGTGGCTTGATCCGGAGAAATATGCCTCAGATGGCGGACTTCAGGTTGTGCAGGGACTTTATGCGATTGGTTCCGGCAGATTTTTTGGAAAAGGGCTGGGAAACAGTGCGCAGAAGATGATTATCCCGGAAGTACAAAATGATATGATTTTGGCTATTATCTGCGAGGAGCTAGGTGTATTTGGAGCGATTATCGTATTGGTATTGTTTGCAATACTGTTGTACCGGTTGTTGTTTATTGCACAGAATGCTCCGGATCTATATGGATCTTTGATCGTGATTGGAATTTTTGCACACATTGCATTACAGGTTATTTTTAATGTGTGTGTTGTGCTGAATCTGATTCCGACAACAGGAATTACACTCCCGTTCATCAGCTATGGGGGGACTTCGATTTTGTTTTTGATGATAGAGATGGGAATCGCTCTTGGTGTGTCAAGTCGTATTCGGTTTGAAGAATAAAGAAAGGTCTTTTCAAATATACATAAATATGATATAATGATATGTAGTATTGAAAACCATATCGTACGGTGCTTTGGAGGAAAAGATTGATGAGTTATAAAATTATTGTAGACAGCTGCGGCGAATTGACAAAAGAGATGAAAGAGAGCGGGATTTTTGAAAGTGTTGCCCTAGGTATAGAAGTGGGAGGACATCATATTGTAGATGATGAGACATTTGATCAGGCAGATTTTTTAAAAAGAGTGTCAGAAAGTCCGGAATGCCCAAAATCATCCTGCCCATCCCCGGAACGATATATGGAAAGTTATCAGTGTGATGCACAGCGTGTATATGCAGTGACATTGTCGGCAGAACTGAGCGGTTCCTATAACAGTGCGGTTTTAGGGAAGAATTTATACACAGAAGAACATGGCGAAAAGCAGATTTATGTATTTAATTCCCGTTCCGCTTCAATCGGGGAGACATTAATCGCACAGAAGATTGCAGAATGCGAAGAGCAGGGAATGGAATTTGAACAGGTTATCGCAGCTGTAGAAGAATTTATAGCGAGACAAAATACATATTTTGTGTTAGAATCATTAGAGACGCTTCGCAAGAATGGACGGCTAAGCGGTGTGAAAGCGCTTGTGGCATCAGCGTTGAATATTAAGCCAGTTATGGGCGGTTCAGAAGAGGGAACTATTTATCAGATTGGTCAGGCGAGAGGAATGAAGAAAGCGCTTGTAAAGCTTGTGGATACTCTTGTTGAAAAGGTTGAAGATCCGGAGAATAAGATACTTGCGATTGCCCATTGCAATTGCAAAGAACGTGCCAATGATGTGAGAAAGATGATTGAGGAAAAGATTCATGTGAGAGATGTTATCATACTTGACACAAAGGGAATCAGTTCCATGTATGCAAGCGACGGAGGAATTATTGTCTCAATATAAGAAAGCGGACGGAGGATGAAAGATGAGTCAGGAAAAAGTGTCACGTTACAAGGAAGAAAAAGCAAACCGAAAAGCGATGATGAAGAAAGAAAAGAGAAAGCATTTTTTTAGAAAATGTGTAGTAGGAATAGTAGCACTCGGCTTGGTTGGATGGATTGGATATTCTGCATATAGCATGTATGAAAGCAGCAGACCGCGCCAGACAGCAGAAGTAGATTACAGTGCGATTGACTCTTATATAGATAGTTTGAACGGAACAGAGACAGAATAGAGAATGAAAAAAGAACTGCGTGTCAGTTCTTTTTTATTATGGAAGAAAAGTTTGTGAAAAGTTTGTGAAAGGTTTACACAAACTTATAAAAAATGCTTGAAATGGCAGGAAAAGTAGTTTACAATGGTTTTAGGTGGTAGAAAGTGGTGAATAGTGGTGTGAAATGGTAGACAAGTGGCAGTACCATTTCGAAAGAAGGTGTTTTCATTGTTGACAGGAGAATTTAATCACAGTATCGATGCGAAGGGCAGATTAATTATCCCTTCTAAATTTCGTGATATCCTGGGTGAAGACTTTGTCATCACAAAAGGATTGGATGGTTGCCTGTTCCTGTACCCAAATAATGAATGGAAAATCTTTGAAGAAAAGCTAAGAACCTTACCGCTGACAAATAAAAACGCCAGAACTTTCACACGTTTCTTTTTGGGAAGTGCAGTGGATGGCGGCCTTGATAAACAAGGCAGGGTATTAATCTCTTCTGCCCTCAGAACTTTTGCGGGATTGGAAAAGGAAGTCGTTTTAGTAGGAGTGCTAGATCGAGTGGAAATTTGGGATAAAGCAAAATGGGATGAAAATAATGCTGTTGTAGAAGAAGATATGGACGAGATCGCAAGTCAGATGGAGGAGTTAGGACTTGGAATCTAAGGCTTTGACTACATTTGGAGGTAATTATGGTATTTGAGCATAAATCAGTATTGTTAGAAGAGACAGTAAATGGTCTGAACATCAAGCCAGATGGCATTTACGTAGATGGAACGCTTGGTGGCGGCGGACACGCTTATGAAGTGTGTAAGCATTTAAACAACAAGGGGAGATTTATAGGAATAGATCAGGATGAAGCTGCGATAGAGGCAGCGGGCAGCCGACTAATCGACTTCGGGGAGAGAGTTACGATAGTCAGAAGCAACTATTGTGATATGAAGTCGAAGCTTCAAGAATTAGGCATTGACAAGGTAGATGGGATTGTGCTTGATTTGGGCGTATCCTCCTATCAACTGGATACGGCAGAACGGGGATTTTCCTATCGGGTAGATGCTCCTTTGGACATGAGAATGGATAGGCGTCAGAAGATGACGGCCAAAGACATCGTCAATGAATATAGTGAGATGGATCTTTTTCGGATTATTCGTGATTATGGGGAAGATAAATTTGCGAAAAATATTGCAAAGCATATTGTGCTGGAGAGAGAAAAAGGTCCTATCGAAACTACCGGACAATTGATAGAGATTATCAAACGTGCCATACCGATGAAATTTCAAAAAACAGCAGGACATCCTGCAAAGAGAACCTTTCAGGCAATTCGTATTGAATTGAACAGGGAGCTGGAAGTGCTGAGAGAAAGTCTGGATGACATGATTGAGTTATTGAATAAAGATGGAAGGATATGTATCATTACCTTCCATTCATTAGAAGACAGGATTGTAAAAGGGATTTTCAGGAAGAATGAGAACCCATGTACCTGTCCGCCTCATTTTCCGGTATGTGTATGCGGGAATGAGTCGAAGGGGAGAGTTATTACAAGAAAACCAATTTTGCCAAGTGCAGAAGAGTTAGAGGAGAACAGCCGATCAAAAAGCGCAAAGCTGCGTATCTTTGAGCGCACATAGTGCAGGGCTTATAATTTAATGAAAGTAACAGGGAGATAAATAATCAGAAATGGGGTGAGTGATATGGCATATGTATATGGAAATACCATACGAAAAGAAACACTTCCAAAGACAAAAGAACATATTTCTCCGGACAAGCCCAGGCAGACAAGCCGGCAGGTGCGGAAGAATAGAAATAAGGCATTACATATGAGCGCCGGATATGTTGTGTTTTTGGCGATTGCAGCAATTGCGGCATTGATTGTCTGTACAGGATATTTAAAGCTGCAGTCTGAAATTACCAGTCGCTCAAGAAATATTGCGTCTCTTCAGGAAGAGCTTGCAGATTTAAAAGAAGACAATACAACGAGATATAATGCTGTTTTGAATTCGGTCAATCTGGAAGAAATCAGGGAGAAAGCAATCAATGAACTGGGAATGGTGTATGCCAGCCCAGAGCAGATCATCAAGTATAAAAGTCCGACAAGCAACACAGTAAAACAATATGAAGATATACCGAAAAGCGGTGTTCTTGCAGGTTCAGATAAAGTAGAAAAATAAGGGTGAAATGATGTCAAAGAAAAAACGAGGAGTGCGATATACGAGACAGAAGTTTCCCAAAAAGATGCAAAAAAAGCTAGTAATGTTGTTTGGGGCAATCATACTAGCTTTTGTTTTCTTAATTGGAAGAATTACGTATATCAATGCAGCAAATGGCGAAAAATATACAAAAATTGTATTGGAACAGCAACAGTATGACAGTAGAGTGATTCCGTTTAAAAGAGGGGATATTTTGGATCGAAACGGAACGAAAATCGCAACAAGTGAACGTGTTTACAATGTGATTTTGGATGCAAAGGTTATGCTGGCATCTGAGGATGAGAAGGAAAAAAGCAAAACGATCAGTCAGACGAAGAAGGCGCTTGAGGAGTGTTTTGGCATAACGGAAGAAGCAGTCGACAAAGTAATTGAGGAAAATCCGGACGGGCGTTACAATATTATGCTCAAAGGCGCCACATATGCACAGGCACAGGCGTTTGAAGCGATGGAAGAAAATGAAGATGACAAAGAAGAGTATGCATATATTTCGGGAGTGTGGCTGGAAGAGGATTATGTGAGAACGTATCCGTACAACACGCTTGCATCGGATGTAATCGGCTTTACCGTGTCCGGCAATGTCGGAAACGGGGGGCTGGAAGCATCTTATAACAGTATTTTGAATGGGACAGACGGAAGGGAATATGGATATCTGGATTCGGATTCTTCACTGGAGCGCACCGTGAAATCTGCAATCAATGGCAACACAATTGTGTCTACAATTGATGTCACACTGCAAAGCATTGTGGAGAAACATATCAAAGCATTCAACGATGAACATAAAGGTGGGGAAGATGAGAATGCACAAGGCAGTTTGAATACAGCTGTTATCATTGCAAACCCGAATACCGGAGAGATTTTGGCTGAGGCATCTTATCCAAATTACGATTTGAATAATCCAAGAGATTTGTCAGCGTACTATACTCAGGAAGAATTGGATGCAATGACAGATGAAGAAAAGCTCGATGCGATGAATTCACTTTGGAAGAATTTCTGTGTAAGTGATGCATTTGAGCCGGGCTCGACGATGAAGCCGTTTACCGTTGCAGCGGGGCTTGAGACCGGAAAGCTTACAGGAAATGAAACCTACAATTGTACAGGTTCATTGATGATTCCGGGATATCCAAGTCCTGTAAAATGTCATAAGTTAAGCGGACACGGCATTCAGACAATAGAAGATGCGATAGCCAATTCCTGCAACGTGGCGCTTATGCAGATGGCAGAGACAATTGGTGTAGAAGACTTTGTAAAATATCAGAGTATTTTTGGTTTTGGAGAGACAACCGGAATCGATCTTCCGGGAGAAGCAGAGGGACTTCTTTTTTCAGCGGAAGATATGAAACAGATTGATCTTGCGACAAGTTCATTCGGACAGAGTTTTACCGTGACAGCAACTCAGATGGTAGCAGGATTTTTGTCTCTGATCAATGGTGGAAATTATTATGAGCCACATATTGTGAAACAAATTCAGGACGAGAATGGAAATATCATTGAAAACAAAGATCCGGTATTGTTAAAAAAGACCATCTCGGAAGAAACCAGCAAGACGCTGAGAGAATATATGAGAAAAACAATGACGGAAGGAACCGGAAAAAATGCACAGGTGGAAGGATATGACATCGGTGCGAAAACCGGAACGGCGCAGAAAATTCCGAGAACAAGTGGGAAGCATCTGCTTTCTTATATGGGATTTGCGCCGGTGGATAATCCGGAAGTGCTTGTATATGTCATCATTGATGAGCCAAATGTGGAGAATCAGGCAAACAGCAGTTATGTGACAGATTTGGCGAGAAATATTATGACGGAAGCATTTCCATATTTGAACATTACGAAAGCAACAGAAAGTACAGAAGAATAAAGGTAGAATAACCTCATAAAAGCGTTAATAAATTATAACAATAACTTTTATGAGGTTTTTTATATGAAAAATAAGACGTATAACCGTAAAAAGATTATGGTCGTCTTTGTATGTGCGATGCTTGTATTGCTTGGGTTGATTGGGAGACTTGTATATCTGATGATATTTGACGCAGAATATTATCAGGAGAAAGCAGAAGCGCTGCACGAAAGAGAACGAGAAATCAAGGCGGCGAGGGGAGAAATTATTGATCGGAATGGGACAGTGCTTGCAACCAATAAGACGGTGTGTACCATTTCCGTAATCCACAGTCAGATCAAAGACAAAGAAAAGGTAATTCGGGTATTATCAGAGGAATTGGAACTTGAACCGGAAATCGTCCGCAAGCGTGTGGAAAAGGTTTCTTCTATGGAGCGTGTCAAGACGAATGTAGACAAGGAGATAGGTGATCGGATACGGGAATATGAGCTGGACGGAGTGAAGGTGGATGAAGATTTTAAACGCTATTATCCATATGATGAACTTGCCTCAAAGGTGCTTGGATTTACAGGAGGAGATAATCAGGGGATTATCGGTCTTGAAGTGAAATATGAGGAGTATCTAAAGGGAATCAATGGCATGATTTTGACAACAACCGATGCGAGAGGAATTGAACTGGAGGGAATCGCGGAGGATCGAAAAGAGGCAATTCCGGGAAATACATTGCAGATTAGTCTGGATTATAATATTCAGAAATACGCACAGCAGGCGGCAGAAAAAGTGATGGAAGAAAAGGCGGCAGACCGGGTGTCTGTTCTGGTTATGAATCCGCAAAATGGGGAAATCCTGTCAATGGTGAATGTGCCTGAGTTTAATTTGAATGATCCTTTTTCCTTAGAGACGACAGGGGTATCTGATGAAAGTGTGAAAGCGGAAGAAAAACAGGATCTTCTGAATCAAATGTGGAGAAACGGCTGTATCAATGACACGTATGAACCGGGATCTACATTTAAAATTATTACATCATCTGCGTGTCTGGAAGAAGGGGTAGTGAAGCTTGACGATACGTTTCACTGTCCGGGCTACCGGATTGTAGAGGATCGAAAAATTCGATGTCATAAGGTCGGCGGACATGGGTCTGAGACCTTTGTGCAGGGAGTGCAAAATTCTTGCAATCCTGTATTTATCGACATCGGACTTCGTCTTGGGGTAGATAAATACTATGATTATTTTAAGCAGTTTGGGCTGATGGATAAGACGGGAGTAGATCTTCCGGGGGAGGCGGGAACGATTACGCATAAAAAAGAAAATGTCGGGTTGGTGGAACTGGCAACGATGACTTTTGGACAGTCATTTCAGATTACACCGATTCAGATGGCGACCACGGTCAGTTCTCTGATTAACGGTGGCAGGAGAGTGACTCCGCATTTTGGGGTAAAAGTGATTAATGAACAGGAAAAGCATGAGAAAATATTTGAGTATAAGGAACGAAAAAATGTGGTGTCAGAAGAGACGTCGGAGACGATGCGGACGATATTAGAAAGCGTCGTGTCGGAAGGTTCAGGAAAGAATGCCTATATTGAAGGATACAAAATCGGCGGGAAGACAGCGACGTCTCAGACACTTCCGAGAAGTGCAAAGAAATATATTTCCTCATTCATCGGATTTGCACCGGCAGATAATCCGCAGGTGCTGGCAATGATTGTCATACATGATCCACAGGGAATCTATTATGGAGGTACCATTGCGGCGCCGGTTGTGAAGGACATTTTTGAAAATATCCTGCCGTATCTGGGGATTGAAAAGGAAGGGGAATAGTTGTATACTGTATAAGGTTATAGAAGAATAACTAAAGAGATGAAGAGGTGTGGTATGGATTATAAAATGGTGATACCGGTACTGGTGTCATTTGCTTTGAGTGTGATTATGGGACCGGTTGTGATCCCGATACTTAGAAAGTTGAAGATGGGGCAGACAGAGCGAGAAGAAGGTGTGCAGTCACACTTAAAGAAAGCGGGGACGCCGACAATGGGAGGCGTGATCATTCTTGCGAGTATCGTTTTGACGTCTCTGATTTATATAAAAGATTACCCGAAAGTGATTCCGATTTTGTTTGTGACACTTGGATTTGGGATGATTGGATTTTTAGATGATTATTTGAAAGTTGTGATGAGACGGTCTGACGGACTGTATCCAAAGCAGAAAATGGCACTGCAGATTTTGGTGACGGGAATATTTGCTTATTATATTGTTCGGTTTACAGATGTGCCGCTCACATGGCTGATTCCGTTTTCGGAAGGAAAATATTTGGATTGGGGAATTTTTGCGGTTCCGCTTTTGTTTGTTGTAGTGATTGGAACGGTCAATGGAGTGAATTTTACAGACGGACTGGATGGTCTTGCATCCAGTGTGACGGTTTTGGTGGCAACGTTTTTTACAGTTGTGGCAATCGGAACAAAAAGCGGGATTGAACCGATTACTTGTGCAGTCGTGGGCGCGCTGCTTGGATTTTTGTTGTTCAATGTATATCCGGCGAGTGTGTTTATGGGGGATACAGGTTCTCTTGCGCTTGGGGGCTTTGTCGCATCGACAGCTTATATGCTGCAGATACCGTTTTTTATAGCAATTGTAGGGTTGATTTACCTGATTGAAGTACTGTCGGTAATGATTCAGGTAACTTATTTTAAAAAGACCGGTGGAAAGCGCATTTTTAAAATGGCGCCAATCCATCATCATTTTGAACTTTGTGGCTGGTCTGAGACGAGAGTTGTGGCCGTATTTTCGATTGTTACGGCAATATTATGTCTTATTGCACTTATGGCGATATAGAAAAATGCAGGAGGAACGATATGGATATGAAAAATAAAAAAGTACTTGTATTTGGTTCTGGAATCAGCGGAATCGGAGCAGGAAAATTATTAGAACAGGTTGGAGCATCGGTTGTTTTATATGACGGAAAAGAGACGCTCGACAAAGAAGTGTTAAAAGCGCAGCTTGGTGACGATACAAAAGCAGAAATAATTTTGGGAGAACTTTCGGAGGAGGTTATGGAGACGCTTGATCTTGTTGTGATGAGTCCTGGAGTGCCTACAGACCTTCCGGTTGTCTTAAAGATGCGTGATATGGGAATTCAAATCTGGGGAGAAGTTGAGCTTGCCTATACATATGGAAAAGGCGATGTGCTTGCAATCACAGGAACCAATGGAAAGACGACGACGACTGCACTTTTGGGAGAGATTATGAAGAATTATAAAGAGAGTGTGTTTGTGGTTGGAAATATCGGAAATCCATACACGGCAGCTGCGTTAGAAATGAGAGAGGACAGCGTGGCAGTGGCTGAGATGAGTAGTTTTCAGTTGGAGACAATACATGAATTTCGCCCGAAAGTCAGTGCAATTTTAAATATTACACCGGATCATCTAAACCGTCATCACACGATGGAAGCGTATATCAAGGCAAAAGAGGATATCGCCAAAAATCAGACGAAAGAAGATACTTGTGTACTGAATTACGAAGATGAAGTGACAAGAAAAATTGGAGAAAATGTAAAAGCGAATGTTCTATATTTCAGTAGTCAGCGTAAACTAGACAGAGGGATTTATTTAGATGATGGGAATATTATATTCAGGCAGGACGAAGAAATACTGGTCTGCAATGTAAATGAGCTGAAATTACTTGGAACACACAACTACGAGAATGTGATGGCAGCAGTTGCTATGGCTGCGGCATATGGGACACCGATGGAGGTTATCCGCAGGACGATCAAAGAATTTGCGGGAGTGGAGCACCGGATCGAATTTGTGCGTGAAAAAGACGGTGTTGCATATTACAATGATTCCAAAGGTACGAATCCGGATGCGGCGATCAAAGGGATTCAGGCGATGAACCGACCAACAGTTCTGATCGGCGGCGGATATGACAAAGACTCTGAGTACGAGGAATGGATTCAGGCGTTTGACGGGAAGGTAAAACTCCTCGTATTAGTCGGGGCAACAAAAGAGAAAATTGCAGAAGCAGCCGAGAGAGTTGGATTTGTGTCATATGTTATGGCAGACTCTTTTGAGGAAGCAGTAGAGAAATGTATTGAGGCGGCAGAGCCTGGGGATGCAGTTTTGTTATCGCCGGCATGTGCAAGCTGGGGAATGTTTAAAAACTATGAGGAACGAGGAGATAAATTCAAAGAACTTGTAAATTGTCTATAAGTGGGGAGTGGATTTATATTGACGCGGCAGAACAAAAAGAGAGGATATGATTACAGCCTTCTCGCAGTTGTTTTCCTGCTGGTAATCATAGGGTTGGTTATTTTGTACAGTACAAGTGCCTACAACGGACAGGTAAAATTCCACGATCGGTTTTATTATTTGAAAAAACAGGCATTTGCGACGGCGCTTGGACTGGCACTGATGTTTTTTATGGCGAATATCGATTATCATATCTGGCAGAAATTTGCAGTGCCGGCATATATTACGGCGCTAATGCTGTCTGTAGCTGTTTTGCTTGTAGGTGATGAGTATAATGGGTCCAAAAGATGGTTATCTTTCGGACCTTTGTCATTTCAGCCTTCAGAATTTGCAAAGATTGCAGTGATCTTATTCTTGGCATGTGTGATCACAAAGAATGTGCGAAAAATGAAACAAATGCGATATTTGCTGTTTGTCATGTTTCTGATTTTGCCGATCGTAGGACTTGTGGGGGCGAGTAATTTAAGCACCGCAATCATTATTCTTGGAATTGGCGCTGTGCTTGTGTTTGTGGCAAGTCCAAAGTATGCACAGTTTGTATGGCTCTGTGTCAGCGGCGCCGGATTTATGGGGATTTTTCTGGCGCTTGAGAGCTATCGACTGGAACGGCTGGCAATTTGGAGGAATCCGGAAAAATACGAAAAAGGCTATCAGACATTGCAGGGATTGTTTGCAATTGGCTCGGGAGGTCTCTTTGGAAGAGGACTTGGGGCAAGCGTGCAAAAGCTTGGATTTGTTCCGGAGGCGCAAAACGATATGATTTTTTCCATTGTCTGTGAAGAATTAGGTCTTGTGGGAGCGTCATTTATTATTCTTTTATTTCTGATTTTAATCTGGCGTTTTTTTATGATTGCCACACATGCAAAAGATTTGTTTGGGGCGCTGATCGCGTCCGGAGCGATGGCGCACATGATGATTCAGGTCATACTCAATATTGCAGTTGTCACCAACACGATACCAAATACAGGAATCACGCTGCCGTTTATCAGTTATGGGGGAACTTCGGTTATGTTTCTTCTATTAGAAATGGGGCTTGTCCTGAGTGTATCGAATCTGATAGAATAGAAAAGAAACGACAGGAGGAAAAAGATGGAGCAGGAAAGAGAAGAGATCGAAGAAAGACCGAGAAAAAAAAGAAAAAAGAAAAAAAGTAAAATTGGATATTATTTATATGCGGTTGTTGTGCTGATACTGACGATCGCTATCATAGTAGTAGCTACATTGATTTTATTTCATGTGCAGAAGATAGATGTAAAAGGAACGCAGTACAGTGAAAAGAATGAGGTGCTAGAGTGGGTTCGGGAAGATAAATACACTTCGAATGCGTTGTATGCACTTTGGAAATTTAAGTTTGGTTCCTATAAGATGCCGCCATATCTGGAAAAGGTAGAGGTAGGGCTTTCGGCTCCGTGGGCATTAAAAGTAAAAGTGACAGAGAAAAAGATGATTGGCTGCATAGTATCAGACAATGAGTATGTATATTTTGACAAAGAAGGGCTTGTGTTTCTGAAAAGTACTGAGAAGATGGAGGGGGTACCGGTGATAGAAGGACTGGAAACCGAAACGATCGAACAGTACAAAAAGCTTTCTGTGGATAACGAGAAAGTATTCTCTTATATTGTGGAGTTGACAAAAGAGATAAAGAAAAATAATTTGGAGCCGGATCGCATTGTGTGGGAAGACAACAGCATGGATCTGTACTTTGAAAATGTGTGTGTGCGTCTTGGAAGAAGCCGTTTTGACGAAAAAGTGGTTCAGCTTCCACCTATTTTAGAAAAATTAGAGGGAAAAACAGGCGTGCTCGATATGGAATATTACAATGAAGCAAGTTCAGATATCAGTTTTAAAGAAGAAGTTACAACAAACGAGTAAAAAAATGAAAAAATAAGGAAAGTTTCTATTGATTATTTAAGGAAAAGCCGATATTATATAACTATGTGACAAGAAGCATATAAAGTATAATCCAGGGATGTATAAGATAAATAAGGAAACAAAGGAGGAGAAACTCTTGTTAGAAATCAAAACAAATGAATCAGAAGCAGCAGCAAAAATAATTGTAGTAGGTGTCGGTGGCGGCGGTAACAATGCGGTGAACCGCATGATCGATGAGCAGATTGCCGGAGTTGAATTTATTGCAATTAATACAGATAAACAGGCGTTACAGTTGGCAAAAGCTCCAACATTGATGCAGATTGGGGATAAGCTTACAAAAGGTCTCGGTGCAGGAGCAAAACCTGAGATTGGTGAAAAAGCAGCAGAAGAAAGTGAAGAAGAGATTGCAGCAGCATTGAAGGGGGCTGATATGGTATTCGTGACATGTGGTATGGGAGGCGGAACCGGTACAGGTGCTACACCGGTTGTTGCACGTATTGCGAAAGAGCAGGGAGCGCTTACAGTTGGTGTCGTTACAAAACCATTCCGTTTTGAATCAAAGACACGTATGAACAATGCTCTTGCAGGAATTGAAAAGCTCAAAGAGAATGTAGATACACTGATTGTAATCCCGAACGACAAGCTGCTTGAAGTGGTAGACAGAAGAACGACTATGCCGGACGCGCTGAAGAAGGCAGACGAGGTATTGCAGCAGGGTATTCAGGGAATCACAGACTTGATCAATGTACCTTCTTTGATCAATTTGGACTTTGCCGATGTGCAGACAGTAATGCTTGACAAAGGTATTGCACACATTGGTATCGGATATGGAAAGGGAGATGACAAGGCTCTTGAGGCAGTGAAGGAAGCTGTTTCCAGTCCACTTTTAGAGACAACAATTGCAGGTGCATCTCATGTTATCATCAACATTTCAGGTGATATCACATTGATGGATGCAAGTGATGCAGCTGAATATGTACAGGATCTTGCAGGCGAAGAAGCTAATATTATTTTCGGTGCAATGTATGATGATACAAAGACAGATGAGGCGACAATCACAGTTATTGCGACAGGTTTACATAATACAGGCGGAACAGCTTCTAAATTAAAATCAAGATTAGAGAAGACTGTTATGCCGACTATCCAGAATGTAGAAAGACAGGAAGCTCCTGTAGCTCAGCAGTCAGCGAACAAGTTTGATCTTGGAGCAGATGCCGTGAATGCAGCACAGCCAAAGACTGCAGGTGGAACGATGCCTACATTACAGGTTCCAAGAACACCAACGAGCCATGTAAAGGAACAGTCTATTAAGATTCCATCATTTTTGAAAAAATAAGAGATTGATGAATAAAAAGAGATATGCAAGAGCATGTCTCTTTTTTTGTCGAACGAAAGGGGCAGTTTCCCAAGCGTATTTGACAAATTTTTCGGAGGACATTCCGTATAATGAGTTTTGCTTGAGTACCAAATCGATTTTGCGTCGAAAGAGAAAGAAGGTGGGACGTGTACTATGAATTGTATATAGACGTGCTGTTCCTGGTAAATTTTATGATGGACTATATACTTTTGCTTTTAGTTCGAAAGATGTTAAAGTGTACTGCCACGCACGGTAATATCTGTATAGGAGCAATGACAGGATCTTTTCTGACGTGTCTGGTCATCATATTACCGGTCTTACATCCGTTTTTGAAATTCATACTGTTCCATGTAGTTGTAAACACAGCAATGATCAAAGCAGGGCTTAAGATCAAAGATATGAGAAATTTTGTAAAAGCGCTTTTGATGCTTTATACGGGTGGATTCCTGCTGGGAGGTGTGATGGAGCATTTCAGACAGTACATAAAGATTGGAAGTATGTTTCTGCTTGTCGCAGTCGCTGCATATTACGTTGTTACATGGATATGGAGTTTTATCGTTTCCGTTCAAAGAGTGAATCAATATCAATGTAGAGCGCAGTTGTATCTGGGACAAAAGAAATGTTGTATAAAAGGCATGATTGACACTGGCAACGGACTGAGAGACCCTGTCACAAATGAGCCTGTCAGCATATTGGACAGAAAGACGGCGATGAAATTTTTGGGAGAAGAAAAAATGGGGAAGATCAGATATGTTCCGTATCATTCAATCGGAAAGCGGGAAGGGGTTCTTCCGGTTGTGCGGATTGACAAAATGTGTGTGGAAAATGATGAAATTCACTGGATTAAAAATCCGTTGATTGGAATCAGTGAGGAAGAAATTACGGCAGAAGATACATATCAGATGATTTTAAATCCTGACATATTTTAGGAGGAGTAAAAATGGTTATCAACACAGTGATGTCACATCAGTTTAAATTTAAATTTATACCGGGATTTCGAACATTTTTGTTTCCGGAAAAGAAGGATATACATTACATAGGGGGCTCTGAAGTGCTTCCGGCTCCACTGGCGGTGGAGGAAGAAGCAGAAGCAATCAACGAGCTCGGCTCAAAAGACGATGAGTATGCCAAGAAAGTTTTGATTGAACACAATCTGAGACTTGTCGTCTACATTGCAAAAAAATTTGACAATACAGGGGTTGGAGTAGAAGATCTGATATCGATTGGGACGATTGGTCTGATCAAGGCAATCAATACATTCAATCCGACAAAGAATATAAAGCTTGCGACATATGCCTCCAGATGTATTGAGAATGAGATTTTGATGTATCTGAGAAGAAATAATAAGACAAAGCTGGAAGTGTCAATTGATGAGCCGCTAAATGTTGACTGGGATGGAAATGAGCTTTTGTTGTCTGATATTCTGGGGACAGAAGAGGATACGATATATCGTGATCTGGAAAATGAGGCAGAGCGAAAATTACTTGTTAAAGCAATCGGCAGGCTTTCCAACAGAGAGAGGATGATCGTGCGGATGCGTTTTGGGCTTGGAACACTTGACGGGGAGGAAAAAACGCAAAAAGAGGTCGCTGACCTCCTTGGCATTTCACAGTCTTATATTTCAAGATTGGAGAAGAAAATCATGCAGAGATTAAAGCGGGAAATGGTGCGTTATGAATCTTAAAAATTGGTAAAAAGACTATCGAAAAGAAGGAAAAAGTGGTAGGATAAAAAGAAAAGGGGTTGATTGTATGAAATTAACGTTTATCGGAGCAGCCCACGAAGTGACTGGAAGCTGTCATTTGCTGGAGACGAATGGTAAGCACATTTTGATTGACTGTGGTATGGAGCAGGGACCGGATTTGTATGAGAATCAGGAACTTCCGATTGCACCGGGAGATATTGATTTTATACTTCTGACACATGCACATATTGACCATTCAGGTTTGATTCCGCTTATGGTGAAAAATGGATTTAAAGGACAGATTGTCACCACTTTTGCAACCGCGGATCTCTGCGATATTATGCTTCGAGACAGTGCCCATATTCAGGAGTTTGAAGCGGAGTGGAGAAATCGAAAGGCAAGACGTTCCGGTGAGCCGCTGTATGAGCCGCTGTATACGATGCAGGATGCACAGGATGCAGTGGAACTTTTGGCACCGTGCGATTATGAGCAGCGGATAGAGCTGTGCAAGGGCGTGGAAGTGCGTTTTACGGATATTGGACATTTGCTTGGCTCTGCCTGTATTGAGATTTGGATTACAGAAGAGGGGCTATCACGGAAAATTGTATTTTCAGGAGACGTCGGAAATATCAATCAGCCGATTATCAAAGACCCGAAACAGATAAAAGAGGCAGATTATGTTGTGATTGAATCGACTTACGGAGATCGTCTGCATGGAGATGAGAGACCGGATTATTTGGGAGAATTTACAAGGATTTTGCGAGATACCTTCCAAAAAGGAGGCAATGTGGTGATTCCTTCTTTTGCAGTGGGAAGGACGCAGGAACTACTGTATTTTATCCGTGAGATCAAAGAGAAGAATCTGCTGAGTGATTTCCCGAACTTTGATGTGTATGTGGACAGTCCGCTTGCGATTGAGGCAACCAGTGTGTTTACAAAGAATGAGAGAGATTGTTTTGATAAAGAGGCAATGGAATTGGTGGATCAGGGAATTAACCCGCTTGTATTTCCGGGTCTGAGGCTTTCTGTGACGAGTGACGATTCCAAATTGATCAATTTTGACAGCAGACCAAAAGTCATTATATCCGCTTCCGGAATGTGCGAGGCGGGCAGAATCCGGCACCATCTGAAACATAATCTCTGGAGAAAAGAATGTACGATTCTTTTTGTGGGTTATCAGGCGGTCGGCACGCTCGGACGAAAACTGATCGAGGGAGCGCCTGTTGTCAAGCTGTTTGGCGAGACTATTGAGGTGGCTGCCAGAATTGAATCGTTGAAAGGAATCAGCGGTCATGCGGATATGAATGGACTGCTTGATTGGCTTGGCGGATTTGAATCGGATATCAAGCATGTATTTGTCGTGCACGGAGAGGATCAGGTGACCGATTCCTTTGCAGAGACAGTGACCAAGAGATTTGACATACCGGCATTCGCACCGTATTCAGGCGGATATGTAGATCTTGCGACGAATCAGATTCTGTCAAAAGGAAGTCCGATTGTGAAGAAGAAAGTGGAAAAACCAGAGAAATTGAGAGCAGAAAGTGCATTTAACCGCACGGTAAACGCGGGAAAATATCTGCTTGAAGTTATTATGAAAAATGAAGGTCTCGCAAATAAAGACCTTGCGAAATTAGAAGCTCAGATTAAAAATCTGGCAGATAAATGGAACAGGTAATCAACTGTTTGAAATAATAGTTCTTGAACAAGTGTCAAGGACTATTATTTTTTTTATTTCGTCCAAAATAGTATATTTACACCACACAATGCAGAGAATCCTACTAGAAAGAAATCGTGGGAGGATACAAAGATGGCACTGAATAAAGTGGAAATATGTGGTGTGGACACGTCGAAGCTGCCGCTGCTTAAGGAAGAAGAGAAAAATGCACTATTTGCAAAGATTAAGGCAGGAGATGAGGGAGCGAAAGAGCAATATATAAAAGGAAATCTAAGACTGGTATTAAGCGTAATCAAGCGTTTTACGAATAGCAATGAAAATCCGGATGATCTGTTTCAGATAGGATGCATCGGGCTGATCAAGGCAATCAATAATTTTAACACAGAGCTGGATGTCAAATTTTCTACCTACGCAGTTCCGATGATTATCGGGGAGATCAGAAGATATATGAGAGACAATAATTCGATTCGTGTAAGTCGTTCGCTGCGGGATACGGCATACAAAGCAATCTATGCAAAAGAGGGATATATGAAACGGAATCTAAGGGAGCCGACACTTCAGGAAATCTCAGAAGAGATTGGCATAGCAAAAGAAGATATTGTGTTTGCGATGGATGCGATTCAGGCGCCGATGAGCTTAAATGAGCCGGTCTATAATGACGGTGGAGATGCACTTTATGTGATGGATCAGATCAGTGACAAAAAAAATAAAGAAGAGAACTGGATTGAGGAACTGGCGCTTCAGGCAGCGATGGAACATCTGGGAGAGAGAGAAAAATATATTATCCGATTACGTTTTTTTGAGGGGCGCACCCAGATGGAAGTTGCGGAGGATATTGATATTTCCCAGGCACAGGTGAGCAGACTTGAAAAACACGCATTGAAGGTGATGCGCCAGTATCTGATGGCATGAGAGGGGAGAAAAACATGGGCAGTGTGCGAGGAGAGAAGTATACTGCCTTCACTACTTTTTGGAGGTTGTAAAAAAAGATATTGAAATTTCAGAGTGTTCATACTATACTGATGCTATAAAAAATTAAGGAGGCACACAATGTATAAAGCATGCATATTTGATTTGGACGGGACATTGACAGATACATTAGAATCCTTAACATATTCAGTTAATGAAACGTTGAAAGAATTAAAGCTTAAGAAAATTACACAAGAGCAGTGCAGAAGCTTTGTCGGAAATGGTGCGAGATGTCTGATCGAACGTGCCTTGGTGGCAGGAGGAGATTTAGAAAAATCTCAGATGGAGCCGGCAATGGAGATATATGGACGTATATTTGGAGAAAATTGTACATATCATGTAACACCATACGATGGAATCGCAGAGATGCTTGAACAGTTGAAGAAGAGTGGAATCAAGCTGGCGGTGCTGTCGAACAAGCCGCATTTGCAGGCTGTTGATGTGGTGAAGGAATTTTTCGGGGAAGATGTTTTTTCATATGTTCAGGGACAGATAGACAGTGTACCGAGAAAGCCGGATCCGAGCGCAGCGCTGATGATTGCAGAGAAGCTTGGATGTAAAAAAGAAGAATGTGTGTACGTCGGAGATTCTGAAGTGGATATTAAGACGGGGCATGCAGCGGGTATGAAGACAGTGAGCGTATCCTGGGGATTTCGCTCAAGAGAAATACTTAAGGAAAATGGTGCAGAGCATATCATTGACAGACCAGAAGAATTAATTCATATGATAGGAAAGGGTATATAGGAGGAATTTTAAAATGTATGAATATGATGAAGAATGTTTAAAAGTTTTTTTGGAGAAACAGTTACAGTTATTTGACGAACCGGTTGCGGAGACTCTTGAGGAAGCAGAGGCATTTTTGGAGGACTGCATGGCAGTTGTCGTGGATTCGTTGGACGAAGTAAGAGATTACTTTGAAGAGAACGGAGCGGATATCGCAGAGATGACAGATGATGAGCTTGAGGAGGCTTCGGAAGTATTTCCGGTTTCTGACGGACGCTATCTTGTTGTAGAAGGCTAAGAGAAGCAAAAAGCCACGGTTTTATTTGACCGTGGCTTTTTTTAATGCATCATCAATTGCGTTTATGATGACCTGGGAGGTGTAAGGATTATCTTCCGGGAAGGATATATTTTCCAGCGACTGGGAATCATAGACTTGCTCTGCAATATTTTCGATTGCAGGCTGAATCAGCGGGTACATTGTTGCAACTGTTTCATCTAGATTGCTGAAACGGATGGAGTTGATGTGTGAGCTGTCCACTGCAACTTCCACTTCCAGAGAAGTGTTATTTAAAGTGACGGTGGAAGTGTAGACACCAGGCATATATTCTTGTTTTTTGGATGTATGTTTTTCATCATTTGGGAGGAACATAAAGGTTAGCAGCAGGATCAGCAAAATTCCCAGCACGACGAACACTACAGTATAAATCACTTCTTTCATGTGTAAGACAACGATTTTGGTCTTGGAACTCATAGAGGCCTCCTAATCTATCGAACGATAATTATTTACTTTTTATAATGTATGAAGAAGTTTGGAAAATTATTCATGGCTTTTGCGTGACAAACGAGGATAGTTCTTGTAAAATAAGAAAAGCAGTAAAAAGAAGAGGTGAAATGATGTTTGTTATAGTAGGATTAGGAAATCCGACGGCTCAGTATGAAGGAACGAGACACAATGCCGGGTTTGATGTCATAGATGTGTTGGCGGAGAAATATAATATATCAGTGGATGCAAGGAAGTGTCGGGCATTCTGCGGGAAAGGAGTCATTGCGGGGCAGAAAGTACTTCTTGTAAAACCGCAGACTTATATGAATTTGAGCGGAGAGAGCGTTGGGGGAATTGTAAATTACTACAAGATTGATCCGGAGTCTGATCTGCTTGTCATTTATGATGACATCAGTCTGGATGTAGGACAACTTCGCATCCGCAAAAAAGGAAGTGCGGGCGGTCACAACGGAATCAAGAATATTATCGCCCATCTTGGCACAACGGTATTTCCGAGAATTAAAGTAGGAGTAGGAGAAAAACCGAAGAATTACGATCTGGCAGACTATGTGCTCGGTCATTTTTCTAAACAGGAAAGAGAATTGATGGAAGAAGGATATGAACATGCATCTGATGCAGTAGAGCAGATTGTGCAAGGTGAGATTGAGGCTGCGATGAATGTGTTCAACAAAAAAGTAAAAGCATAGAAGGAGGAGAACATGCAGTTTTTTGCAGGACCGCTGAAAGAATTGGCGGAGTATGAAGAAATTCAGAAAAAAAGAACGGAAAAGCAGGGAATGATACAGATATCAGGTTGTGTCACTTCCCAGAAAACACATTTGATGTATGCGCTGGGCGATGGTTTTAAACGAAAAATCATCGCTGTTTCCAGTGAGCTCAAGGCAAAACAAATTTATGAAGAGTACCGTTTTCTGGATTCTGATGTATGGATCTATCCGGCAAAAGACTTATTGTTTTATCAGGCAGATCTTCGTGGCAAGTTTTTGATTAAACAGAGAATGGAAGTGTACCAGGCATTGCTTGAACAGGAACAAGTCACTGTGATCACAAGCTTTGACGGCTTTATGGATTCTTTGCTTCCACTGGAAGAGATGGAAAAGAGGGTCATCTCTTTGGAGGCAGGACAGGAGCTTGACTTTGAGAAATTAAAAAAAGATATGGTGCTTCTTGGATATGAGCGGGAAGAACAGATCGAAGGTCCCGGACAGTTTGCGGTGCGGGGAGGTATTTTAGATATTTATCCGTTGACGGAAGAAGTACCTGTGCGTATTGAGATGTGGGGAGATGAAATTGATTCTATCCGTACATTTGATGTGGAAAGCCAGCGCTCTATTGAGAATCTGGAATCGATTCGTATCTATCCGGCAACAGATTTTCCGGAAGAACAGGCAAAACGTGTTTCATTTTTAGATTATTTTGATAAGAAAACAAGTATGCTGTTTTTGGATGAGCCGGTGCGCCTGATTGAAAAGGGAGAGTCTGTGGAGGAAGAATTTGTGCAGGCACAGGCAAACCGTATGGAATGTGGGTATGCGGTCTCGGACGAGGAGATGAAACTGTTCTCCACAAAAGAGATTGCCGACAAGATGAATCAATACTATAGTATCGGGATGTCGGCATTGGAGATGAAGTGCAAAGAATTTAAGACGCGTGGACTGTATCATTTGCAGGCAAAAGGGGTAAACCCATATAATAACAGTTTTGAGATGCTGACACGGGATCTGAAGCAGTTAAAGAGAAAAGGGTACCGTGCAATCTTGCTTTCCGGTTCCCGAACAAGAGCAAAACGTTTGGCAGAAGATTTAAGAGATTATAATCTAAGCAGTTTCTACAGTGAGGATGTAGAACGAGAGGTTAATCCAGGAGAAATCATGGTGACTTACGGGCATGTGACGGAAGGATATGAATATCCGATGATCAAATTCATCGTCATTTCTGAAACGGATATCTTTGGGCAAAAAAAGAAAAAGAGAAAGCGGAAAGTATATGAGGGACAGAAAATACAGAGCTTTTCAGAACTGAAGGTCGGAGATTATGTAGTACATGAAAATCATGGATTGGGGATTTATCAGGGAATCGAAAAGATTGAGGTGGATAAAGTTTCCAAAGACTATATGAAAATTGCTTATGCGGCGGGCGGGAATCTGTATATTCCGGCAACTCAGCTGGATTTGATCCAAAAGTATGCAAGCGCAGATGCAAAGAAACCAAAGCTTAATCGGCTTGGTGGACAAGAGTGGACGAAGACGAAGACAAGAGTTCGCGGGGCAGTAAAAGAGATTGCAAAGGATCTTGTCGAACTGTATGCGGCAAGACAGGAAAAACATGGATTTGTCTATGGAGAGGATACAGTATGGCAGAGAGAATTTGAGGAGATGTTTCCGTTTGAGGAGACGGAAGATCAGCTGCTTGCAATCGAGGCGACGAAAAAAGATATGGAGAGCACCAAGATCATGGATCGCCTGATCTGTGGAGATGTTGGATACGGCAAGACAGAGATTGCGATCCGCGCGGCATTTAAGGCGGTGCAGGAAAATAAGCAGGTGGTGTATCTTGTTCCGACGACGATACTTGCCCAGCAGCATTATAATACGTTTGTGCAGCGCATGAAGGAGTTTCCGGTGCGAGTCGACCTGATGTGCCGGTTCCGTACTCCGGCGCAGCAGAAAAAGACAATTGAGGACACAAAACGCGGTCTGGTGGATATCGTGGTAGGTACGCACCGTGTGCTGAGCAAAGATTTGGAATTTAAAGATTTGGGACTTTTGATCATCGATGAAGAACAGCGTTTTGGAGTACAGCATAAGGAGCAGATTAAAAAATTAAAAGAGAATATTGATGTGCTGACGCTGACAGCGACACCGATTCCGAGAACCTTGCATATGAGTCTTATCGGAATACGTGATATGAGCGTGCTTGAGGAGGCTCCGGTTGACCGTATGCCGATTCAGACGTATGTCATGGAATACAATGATGAGATGGTGCGCGAGGCGATACAAAGAGAATTATCCCGTCAGGGACAAGTGTATTATGTGTATAACAAAGTGAAAGATATCGATGAGATTACGGACAAAGTGCAAAAGCTTGTGCCGGAGGCAAATGTGGCATTTGCGCATGGGCAGATGAAAGAGCGGGAGCTTGAGAACATTATGCTTGATTTTATCAATGGGGAAATTGACGTGCTTGTGTCGACGACGATCATAGAGACGGGGCTTGATATTTCCAATGCCAATACAATGATTATCCATGATGCAGACCAGCTCGGACTTTCGCAGATGTATCAGCTAAGAGGACGTGTGGGACGTTCCAATCGGATGGCATATGCGTTTTTGCTGTACAAAAGAGATAAACTCCTGCGTGAAGTGGCAGAGAAACGCCTGTCAGCAATCCGTGAGTTCACAGATCTTGGTTCTGGTTTTAAAATCGCCATGCGGGATTTGGAAATCCGCGGAGCAGGGAATCTTCTGGGGGCAGAACAGCACGGACATATGGAGGCTGTCGGGTATGACCTGTATTGTAAGATGCTCAATGAGGCGGTTAAACAGCTGAAAGGTGAGATTGAGGAGGAGCCATATACAACAACAGTAGATTTGAATGTAGATGCGTTTATTCCGGCGTCGTATATTCCAAATGAATACCAGAAACTCGATATTTATAAGCGGATTGCAAGTATTGAAAATGAGGCGGAGATGGATGACATGCTGGAAGAATTGATTGACCGATATGGAGATATTCCGAGAAAAGTTCAGCAGCTTTTGCAGATTGCGCTGTTGAAATCACTTGCACACAGTGCATATTTAGTTGCTGTGGAGCAAAAAGGGGAACAGTTCCGGTTTACAATGTATGAACGTGCGAAGGTGCATGCAGAGCGGATTCCGATGCTGCTTGATCAATACAAAGGGGCGCTTAAATTTACGGTTGATACGAATCCTTATTTTGTCTATGAAAAGAAAGCAAGAAATAAAAAAGAGAAAGACGATGATGTGCTGGAACTTGTGAAAAAAGTGTTAAATGATATAAAAACATTGATAGAATAAGGAAAAACCGCTATAATTAAGAATTAGAAATACAAAGGAGGCAGTTATGAGGAATCTGAAAAAGAAAGTAGTCGTATTTGCGACAGCGGCATCTCTTGCAGTAGTCTCGATGACAGGATGTGCAAGCTTTGAAAACGCAGATACAGTGGCAACTGTTGGAGGGGATAAGATACCGGCAGGAGTTGCAAATTTTTATGCGAGATACCAGCAGGGAATGATTGAGACAAACTTAGGCTCTATGCTTGGAGACAACATGTGGACGCAGGAAGTAAGTGAGGGAAAGACTTATGAGGACAATGTAAAAGACAGTGTGATGGATGCGCTTCAACAGATGTATATTCTGGAAGACCACATGGCTGAATACGAGGTTGCGTTGACAGATGAAGAGAAGAGTGCGATTCAGGAAGCGGCAAAAAAATTCGATGAGGGCAATGAGCTGGAAGCCAAAGAATTGGTATCCGGAGAGACGGAGTATGTGGAAAGAGTGTTGACTCTGCTTACGATTCAGAAGAAGATGACGGATGCGGTGACAAAGGATGTAAGCACAGAAGTTTCGGATGAAGAGGCTGCGCAAAAGAGTATGCAGTATGTAAGTTTTCCATATACGACAACTGATGAAGAAGGGAATTCTAAGACTTTGACAGATGAGGAAAAGGCAGCACTGAAAGAGACGGCAGCAGCTTTCCTGGAAGGTGCAAAAGCGGCGGAAGATTTTGCGGCTTATGCGACAGAACAAGGCAAGGAAGCGCAGACAGCTACCTTTGATTCAGAGAGTACATCGCCGGCCGCGGAGTTGATCGCAGCAGCAGATTCTTTGGGAGTGGGCGGATTTACAGATGTCATAGAGACGGAGAATGGACTCTACGTCGCAAAAGTGACGAGTCTGCTCGACAGAGATGCGACAGATGCGAAAAAGGAGACAATCGTAAATTCTCGGAAAAGCGAAAAGTTCAATGAGGTTTATGATGGCTGGAAAAAAGACACTAAGATAAAAGTGAATAAAGATGTATGGGCAAAAGTAGATTTTCAGGATGTCGGAGTAACTGTCAAACAGAATGAAGAAGAACCATACACAGAATAATTAAGGAGACAGCTTTCTTTCACGGAAAGCTGTTTTTTTCATATAGTATCAGCAGAGGTGATCGTATATGAATGGAATTTTAATGGCACTATTTGGAACACTTGGAACCTTTCTCATAACAGCTTTAGGAGCTGCGGGGATTTTCTTTGTCAGACGGGAAGTCAGCGGAAATCTGCAGTGTGGATTTTTAGGATTTGCCGGGGGAGTTATGATAGCTGCGTCCGTGTGGTCGCTGCTGCTTCCGGGGATTGATTTTGCAGAGGGAAACGGGCAGGTTGGATGGCTTGTCATGACCGGTGGGTTTTTGTTGGGAGTCGTCACATTGCTTGTGGCAGACGGACTGATGAAAGCATGGTATGAGAGAGAAAAAAGTACACAGCTTACATTGGGGAAAAGTACGGCAATGCTGATCATAGCAATCACAACTCACAATATTCCGGAAGGAATGTCAGTTGGGCTTGCATTTGCACTGGCGGGACAAAATATGCAAGATACGGCGTTGCTGTCAGGTGCGGTTGCACTGGCAATCGGAATTGGAATTCAGAATTTCCCAGAAGGGACGGCAGTTGCATTGCCGCTTGTGAAAGAAGGGGTAAGTAAAAAAAGAGCATTTGTCATTGCGAGTATGACAGCGGTTGTGGAACCTCTTTTTGGTGTGCTTGCAGCAGTATTTGCGAGATTTGCGAATGCATCGATTGCAATATTACTTGCGTTTGCTGCTGGAACAATGATCTATGTCGTTGTGGAAGAACTGATTCCACAGGCTCATATGGGAGAAAACGGGAAGATGGGCACACTCGGATTTGTTGTCGGCTTCCTTGTGATGATGATATTGGATGTTGCACTTGGATAAGAAAAGTGCTATTTAGAAGCGAGTGTGGTAAAATAGAGAAAGAGGTGGTACAGATGAGGAAGATATCGGTGGAGGAATTGAATGAAAAGTTAGAGCGCAGAAAGAGTGGGGAGAGGCTGAATCTGCGGGAGGTAGCTTTGAGTGGAGCTGATTTGAGCGGGTACAATCTGGATGAGATTGATTTTTCCATGAGCCAGTTTCACCGGGTGTGTTTTGACGGGGCAAGTTTAAAAAAGAGCAGTTTGGAAAATACATTGTTTGATATGTGTACTTTTCGAGATGCCAGTCTTCAGGAGGCGAATTTAAAGTGTGCGGCGATGCGTTACAATGATCTGACAGGCGCAGATATCAGAGGGGCGAATCTGATGTGCGCAGTGCTGGAGCATGCAAAACTAGATGGGATTATTCATGACGGGCATACGAAATTTTTTGACTTGTATTGTCCGGAAAAAGGAGCGTTTCTCGGTTATAAAAAATGTTTTAATGACAGACTGGTTCAGCTTTTGATTCCGGCAGATGCAAAACGGAGTTCCGCGACAATGAACTCATGCAGATGCAGCAAAGCGAAGGTCCTGACAATCAAAAGCTTTGATTATCAGGAGGAATACGAAGAGGCATGGTCATTGGTTGATGAAAATTTCGTCTATCGGAAGGGACAGTGGGTAGAAGTTCCTGATTTTGATGAAGACAGATGGAATGATTCCACAACCGGGATTCATTTTTGGATGACGAGAGAGGAAGCGATGGCATATTAGAAAAAGGATGGGGAACGAAAGTAATGTTCACCCATCTTTTTGGCTTTATGGCATTTGGTCCAGAGATTTGAAGGTGTATCCCATTTCTTCCCACTTTGTCAGCAACTCATCTAAGATTTGTCCGTTTGTGGAAGAAGTGTTATGCAGCAGAACAACAGCGCCGGGATGTATTCTTCCAAGTAGTTTGTCAAATGCCTCTTCTTTTGTCGGTTGTTTATCCTGATACCAGTCAACATAGGCAAGACTCCAGAAAAACGTCTTATAGCCGAGTTCTTTTGCCATTTTTAAGTTTTCTTCACTGTATTTTCCTTGCGGAGGGCGATAAAATTTTATCATTTCTTTTCCAGTGATTTCCTGATAGAGTTTTTCGACATCCTGAATTTCCTTTGAAAAGCTTTCCATCGTGGAAATTTTGGACATGTCCGGGTGCGTATAAGTATGATTTCCTACGATATGACCTTCCTCGACCATACGCTTGATCAGATCGGGGTTGTCGGAGAGGAAATTCCCGACGACAAAAAATGTAGCCGGAACATTGTGTTTTTTCAGTGCATCTAAGATGGCTGGCGTGTTACCATTTTCAAAGCCGGCATCGAACGTAAGATAGATTACCTTTTGGTCGGTATTTTCGGCGTAGTAAGCATCATATTGCTTTAAGTCTTCGTAGGTCGCATTTGCAACGGGAGGTTTTCCGTCCTCCTGAAAACTCAGCCCCCAATTGCCGGTGGCAGATGTGGTGACCGACTTTGTCTGAAAATGTTCCACTGTCCGGGCAAAAAAGTGACCGACGAGGAATGCGGCGATAAATAAAAGAGAAGTACCGATTATTTTTTTGTGTGAGAATGGCTTCATAAGAACCTCAAAAATAGGATTTAGTTTAGTATATAAAAAAGAGGCTGTCTCTATTCCGGAGGAAGAAAAAAGGACAGAAGTAAAAACTTCTATCCTATTCTTACAATCATATATATCAAGTATTGTTATTCCAGTAATGATTAAAAGGCTACACTTCCGGTCTCGGTTGTGTTGATTACATAATATACAGCGGCTTCTTCAGGTTTTACATATAATGTCATAGTCTTGATGTCGCCAATTTTTCTACCTGATTTCGTCCATGCCTTTTTCACTGCTGCAATCATGTCTTTGTCTTCCACTTGCTTTCCTTGGTGCTCTACGATCAAAGTCGTCTTCATCTCTTTTTTTGGAGCTGCTTTTCTTACTCTTTTTGCAGCTTCTTTTGTCTCTTCCACAACTTTTTCTGCAGCTTTCTCTACGGCAGGGGCAGTCTTTTCTACGACCTTCTCTACGGCAGGAGCAGTCTTTTCTACGACTTTCTCCACTACAGGAGCAGCTTTCTCAGCAACCTTTTCCACTACAGGAGCAGCTTTTGCTTTCATTGCATTTAATTTACTTTCTTGTTTTTTAACTTGTGTTTTTGTAGCCATAATCATACCCTCCTAACAAACTGTACGGCAACATAATACATTATTCTTTTCTATTATAGCATACTGTCAATAAAATTGTTGCCAATAATTTTGAATTTTACGAATAAATGATGTATTTTCTATACAATTCGAAAATATATTTTGTCCCGTCCCATGAAAAAATGGGAATCCTGAAGTTCTGGCTCATTGTCTGGAATGGCATCTACAATGTCGGATAACAAGATTTCTTGTTTGGCGGCTGGTGTGTGATATTGAAAATATTCAAGAATTTTTTTCGGAACACCTAATTTCACACGGCGCTTTCTGGCATATTCATCTGTTTCGTCTTCATCTATGTTGAGTCCGAAAAGCTCCAACTCAATCTCCAGATAACCGTCAATATAATCAATGACACTGTCAAAAGGCCTCCGACAAAGAGATTCATCAAACAATTCACAGATATGTCGGTAGTAGAGAGTCAAAAACTGTTCTTTGTCAAAGTAGACATCGGCTTTTTTACCTTCCGGTGCATTGCGGAGAATTCCCTGAAGCTCATTGTGTTTGGTGTCAAAATAGGTCATAGATGCCATTGCAAATGCGGGTGCCTGCCCATTTACACTTTTGATACCGAGCACTTGATTGAATGCATCGCTTAATGCCTTCGGAGCATGATCACGTTTTCCTGTCGGCTCCCAGATACTCCATTTTTCATCGGATTGTGTCAGACCGATAAAGGAGGGGTTTTTGCGCCCGTTGCAGATAAAAGATTCTTTCCCGTAGACCTGTTCAAAAAGTGTTGTGTTCAAAAAATAGTCTGTCTGAAATTCTTTCATGCTGAAAAGCTTTGTAAAAATAAGTCCCAGATAGTAGGAGGTAACACTTTTTTCGCTCGCATCTAAATATTCTGTCTCAGGAGATTTGATTAGATAGCCGTCGCAGACAGAAAGAATGGATTCAATCATCGATACTTTAAAAATAAATTCCTGACTCCGCTTTTCGTGATGCCATAAAGCCAGATGCTGGGATGGAGTCGCGCATGTCACAAGGGCGTGCAGCAGTTCCAGATTGTTGAACTCTAAAATCTTAGAAGAAAAAAACGGCCATTCCATCCCGTTACAGCCTGTAATTTCCAATGCTAGTTTGTAGCAGTTATCCTGTGTTAGTTTCATAGAGATTCCCCGGCTTTCGAAAAGAAAAATACATTGTTTCTATGTTCTTATTATATGTGATTTTTCTGCATGTTACAATAGTATTATTAATGAGACTTATAAACCCTCTTTAAAAATAATTAACTATCTTTCTTTGCACTTGCGGGCGATTCGTGCTAAACTTATTCTGTTAATGAGCTAATAAGATAATTGAAAAGAGGAGAAAATACATGGGTGGATTTTTTGGCGTTGCTGCAAAGACAGACTGCATATTAGATTTATTTTATGGCGTAGATTATCATTCACATCTGGGGACAAGACGCGGTGGAATGGCAACATTTGGAAAAGGCGGTTTTCACCGTGCGATTCATAATATTGAGAACTCTCCGTTTCGTACAAAGTTTGAGCGGGATGTCGAGGAGATGAAAGGGAATATCGGAATCGGCTGTATTTCTGATTTTGAACCACAGCCGCTTTTGATTCAGTCGCATCTGGGAAGTTTTGCAATCACAACAGTTGGAAAGATCAACAATCTAGATGCACTTTTGAATATTGTCTATGAGAATGGGCATACACATTTTCAGGAGATGAGCGGCGGGCAGATCAATGCAACTGAACTGGTAGCATCGTTGATCTGCAAAAAAGAGACGATCGTGGAAGGAATCCGATATGTGCAGGAGATCATTGATGGCTCCATGACAATGCTGATCATGACAAACGAGGGAATCTATGCAGCGAGAGACCGTTATGGACGTACTCCGCTGATGGTTGGCAAAAAAGAAGATGCATATTGTGTTTCATTTGAAAGTTTTGCATACATGAGTATGGGATACTCTGATTATAAAGAACTTGGACCGGCGGAGATTGTCTACATTACACCAGAGAGTGTGGAAGTCGTTTCAGAGGCAAAAAAAGATATGAAGATCTGTTCGTTCCTCTGGGTGTACTATGGATACCCGACTTCTTCTTACGAGGGAGTGAATGTGGAAGAGATGCGTTATAAATGCGGCAGTATGCTGGCAAAACGTGACAAAGGAACCATCGAGCCGGATGTGGTAGCAGGTGTTCCGGATTCCGGTATTGCACATGCGATTGGATATGCGAACGAATCGGGCTACCGTTATGCGAGACCATTTATCAAATATACACCTACCTGGTCCAGATCATTTATGCCTACAAATCAGGCACAGAGAGAAAAAGTAGCGAGAATGAAACTGATCCCGGTACCGTCTTTAATTGAAGACAAGAGACTGCTTTTGATCGACGATTCAATCGTGCGAGGAACACAGCTTCGTGAGACGACGGAATTTTTATATAACAGTGGCGCGAAAGAAGTTCATGTAAGACCGGCATGTCCGCCATTACTTTATGGATGTAAATATTTGAATTTCTCACGTTCAAAATCAGAACTGGATCTGATTACCCGCAGAATTATTTTGGAACGTGAGGGAGAGAATGCAGAAAAGGTACTTGATGAGTACGCAGATCCAAACAGTGACCGCTATGCAGCAATGCTGGAAGGAGTGCGCAAGCAACAGAACTTTACGACATTGAGATACCACAGACTGGATGATTTGATTGCGTCTATCGGATTGGAACCATGTAAACTCTGTACATATTGCTTTGATGGAAAAGAATAAGACTTTTTGAGCAGGATTTTAGGAAGATCAGCTGGTAATCGCTGGTCTTCTTTTTAATTTGGATAAGAAAGATGGTTTATTTAAGAAAAAATATATATTTTGTACACAAGAGTTTGCTATAATACTTTTAAACCGTTAAGAAAAGAGGAAAATATATGGCGATAAACATTCTTGTAGTAGATGATGAAGAGGCGATTGCAGATTTAGTAGAAGTATATTTAAAAAGCGAAAATTACAATGTGCTGAAATGTTATAACGGAGAAGATGCGTTAAAGTGTGTAGAGAAAGAGGATATTGACCTTGCAATTTTAGATGTGATGCTTCCGGATATCGATGGATTTGATATCTGTCAGAAGATTCGTGAGAATCATCACTTTCCGGTGATTATGCTGACTGCAAGAGACGAGAACATTGATAAGATTACCGGACTTACGATAGGGGCAGATGATTATATCACAAAGCCATTCCAGATGCTGGAGCTTGTTGCAAGAGTCAAAGCACAGCTTCGCAGAGTGACGAAGTATAATCAGCAGGATGTAAAGATGAATGAAAATGTGATCATCATCGGCGGTCTGGTTGTAGACAAAGAGAACCATGAATGCACGATCAATGACGAACCATTGTCTTTGACCCCGACAGAATTTTCGATTTTGTGGGTATTATGTAAGAATCGTGGTAAAGTTGTGGATTCTGAAAAATTGTTTGAGGAAGTGTGGGGAGAAAAGTATTTTGTGAACAGTACGAATACAATTATGGTTCACATCAGACATTTGCGGGATAAGATGAATGATTCGGCGGAGAATCCAAAATATATCAAGACTGTGTGGGGAGTGGGATACAAAATTGAAGGATGATGTTCGGACATTTAAGAAAAAAATATTGTGGAAGACAGCATTTTTTCCCGGAGTTCTCACCATAATATGGGCAGCCAGTCTGTTTATTATATCTGATGGAGTGCTTAAGGCGGAAAGGCAGAAAGAGATTGTCTGCATAGTCGGAACAATCCTGTTTTTTTTAACCGCATATTCTTTTTCGTTAAAGAAAATTATAAAATATTTTGATGAGATTGGAGCCGGCATCAATCAGCTTCTGGAGGAAGAAAACGACAAGATACAATTGGAGCCAGAACTGGAATTTATTGAGAAGAAAATGAACCGGTTGAAGATCACGCTGGAACAGCGAACCAAAGATGCGATCCGCACAGAGCAGAGAAAGAATGATCTGGTCGGTTATCTTGCGCATGATATCCGTACACCGCTGACTTCCATAGTCGGCTATCTGGAACTTCTAAATGACATGAAACAGATGGAAAGGACACAGCAGGAAAAATATTTGCGGATCACGTATGATAAAGCAAAGCGATTGGAAAAACTAATCAATGAGTTGTTTGATATTTCAAAATTAAATATGCAGACAGTTGCCTTAAAGAAGGAGCAGGTGAATCTGACTTTCATGTTGTATCAGATGGCAGATGAATTTTATCCGATGTTGGAACAAAAAGGACAGAGCATGAAGATGGAGATTGACGAGAAGATTTTGATATACGGAGAGGCAGACAAATTGGCGCGTGTGTTTGGAAATATTTTAAAAAATGCAATCGCTTACGGAGATGCGGGAAGTGAGATTACAGTGCAGGCGGCGAAAGGTGTGGAGAATGTTGTGGTCACCTTTGTGAACAGGGGAGCAGAGATACCAAAACATCAGTTGGAACATATTTTTGAGAAATTTTATCGTTCGGACAGTGCAAGATCTACAGATACCGGAAATGCCGGACTTGGTCTTGCGATCGCAAAAGAGATTGTCACGCTGCATGGTGGGGAGATCTGGGCAGTTAGCAATAAAGAAGATACAAAATTTATTGTAAAACTTCCGATTTTATGTCATTGCGACTTCGGAAGTGAAGATGTATAATGGGTATATAAAAAGAAAAGGGGGCTTATTTTATGAAGATAGATATGCATTGTCATGTAAAAGAAGGATCCCCGGATAGCAAGGTAAGTTTAGATGAATATATTACGATTCTAAAAGCAAATGGCTTTGAAGGGATGCTGATTACTGATCACGACACGTACAAAGGATACAGGTATTGGAAAAACAAGATGAAAGGAAAAAGCCATGAGGATTTTGTCGTCCTGAAAGGAATTGAATATGATACCTGTGATGCAGGGCATATTATTGTCATTATGCCGGAAGGGGTAAAGATGAGGCTTCTGGAACTAAAAGGACTTCCGGTCTCTGTGCTGATTGACTTTGTCCATCGGCATGGAGGTGTGCTTGGACCGGCGCATCCGTGCGGAGAAAAGTATATGAGCTTTACGAACACAAAGAGATTTTATAAAAATCCGGAAATCATAAAGCGATTTGATTTCATTGAAGTATTCAATGCGTGTGAGTCAATGGAGTCCAATGAAAAAGCGGCAAAGCTGGCTTATAAGTATCAAAAAGTGGGAATCGGGGGAAGCGACGCACATCGTCCGAACTGTGTAAGTATGGCTTACACAGATTTACCGGAGAGGGTGACTTGTGAGACAGAGCTGATTTCCCTGATTCGAAAAAAGGTGCCTTTGGAAGTCGGCGGAATGTTATATAATAAGACGACGAAGGAAAAGCTTGGAAAGGCAAATAAGATTCTGGTGTATTCGTTTTGGATCTATAACAAAACAGGTGGACTGATTAAAAGAAGCAAACGAAAGAGAAAGAGTATGCTGGAGAATCCGATAGATCCGATAGATCCAATCGAGATGGAATATCTTGCAAATTACAAAAGATAGCAGAAAGGAAGACAGTTATGTGGACAAGATATGATTTGAAGATGAATGCGAAGATGGCATTTAAGAGAAATTACTGGACGTGTGTGGCTGCAAGTCTGGTGGTAGGAGTTTTGAGTGGAAGTATGTTTGCCGGTTCCGGAAGCGGTGTGCAGACTACGCTGGAGGTACAGCATAATAATCCATATGCGTATGACAGTTACAGCGCATATTCTTATAACAGCAGCAATTCGATATTCGGGGGAGTTATTTTTTCTTCGATAGTAATCGCGATTTTGCTGGTGATTGCTTTGTTAGCTTCGTTATATACGATTTTTGTCGGAAATGCGGTATCGGTAGGCGGATGCAGATATTTTATGGAGAACAGAGAGCATCAGACAAGTGCTTCAAAGGTGTTTTATGGATTCCAGAATGGAAGATATGGGAATGTGATCAAGACAATATTTTTCCGGGATTTGTTTATTTTATTGTGGACACTGCTTTTGATCGTACCTGGAATCATTAAAAGTTACAGTTACAGACTTGTTCCATATATTTTGTCAGAGAATCCACATATGGACAGAAAACGTGCGCTGGAACTGAGTCAGCAGATGATGGACGGGCACAAGATGGAAGCGTTTGTGTTGGAACTGTCTTTCTTTGGCTGGTTCTTATTATCGGCATTGACTTGCGGACTGGTTGGTATCTTTTATGTAAATCCGTATTTGGATGCGACATTTGCAGAATTTTATGTGGCAATCCGAACAGAGAGCATCGGAAAAGGACTGGTGGCAGAAGGAGAACTTCCAGGTTATAGTGCTCAGACAGTTTAAAAGGAGAATCCTGCATCTGCAGGATTCTTTTTAGGATAAAAGATGGGAAAAAGAGGACAGATATGGAAAAAATCTTTCTAATAGGAGTTGTTTGTGTTATCTTAATATCGATTGCAGTAGTGGATGCAAGAAAAAAGAAAATTCCCAACATACTTTTGGGAATACTTTTTTTCTGTGCGGTGCTTTCCAGCGTTATCTTTCCGGAGATATCGTGGCTGGATCGAATTGCGGGAGGGATTCTGGTCAGCGCAGTGTTTTTGACCGTGACATGGATTCGACCGGGAGCATTTGGGGCAGGTGATGTCAAGCTCATGGCGATATCTGGTCTTATGCTCGGTGTGGGGAGAAATCTCACTGCATTTGGATTTGCGACAGCGTTAGCGGCATTATATTGTCTGCCGGGGATATTGCGCAGAGATAGAAAGAAAGAGTCGGAGATTGCCTTTGGACCATTTTTGTGTGTTGGAATTTTGCTTTCTATCTTTTTGGGAAAGGCATTTATCCGATGGTATATCAGTTAAAAGTGAGGAGAAAATAGATGATTATTGTGAGAGGAGCGGGAGATCTTGCGACAGGAACAATTTATGAACTTCATAAGGCGGGATATCGTGTACTTGCCCTTGAATGTGAAAGACCGACGGCGATTCGAAGAGAAGTTGCCTTCAGTGAGGCGGTCTATGACGGAGTGAAGGAGGTAGAGGGAGTCACTGCGCGTAAGATTAGTTCTGCAGAAGAGGCGGCAACAGTTTGGGAAAAGGGAGAGATTCCTGTTTTGATAGATGCCGAGGGAAAAAGTATTGAAGCATTATGTCCGTTGGCAGTGGTGGATTTAATTTTGGCGAAGAAAAATCTTGGTACGAGACAGGATATGGCGCCGCTTGTAATTGGAGCGGGACCGGGTTTTGCCGCAGGAGAAGATGTGGATGTAGTGATTGAGACGATGAGAGGTCATGAGCCGGGAAAGGCGATTTATCAGGGCAGTGCACTGGAGAATACAGGTATTCCCGGAATGGTAGGCGGATATGCAAAAGAGCGGGTGATCCATTCGCCGGCAGAAGGAGTTCTGAGACAGAAGCATCACATTGGAGAAATCGTGCAAAGAGGAAGCGTGATTGCTTTTGTTGGGGAAGAACCAGTGTATGCGACACTGACGGGAATACTGCGCGGATTAATCCGAGATGGATTCGCTGTGAAAAAAGGAATGAAGATTGCGGATATTGATCCGCGACTGGACAAGCAGGCCGCATGTTATGAGCGGTCGGACAAAGCAATTGCAATTGCAAAAGGGGTTTTAGATGCAGTGCAGAAACATTTGAGATTACAACACTTACTTCAGATACATCCGACACAAGACAGAGTGATCGCATTTGTAGGAGGCGGTGGCAAGACGACGTTGATATACGAACTTGCAAGAGAATTGGAGTCGGTTGGAAAAAGAGTGATTGTCACAACAACAACGCATATGCTGCGGCCGAGAAATGAGTGGGAATTGCTTCATACAGTCGGGGCGCTGTGTGAGGAGGAACCAGAAAAAATCAGGGGGCTTTCGGAGGAGGAGTACCGAAAACTGAAAACACAATGCGATGTGCTGCTAGTCGAAGCGGATGGAGCTAAGCGAAAGCCGCTCAAAGTTCCGGCAGAGCATGAACCGGTGATCCCAGAAGATACGGATATGGTAATTGGGATCGCAGGCGCCTCAGCGATTGGGCGGACGATCAAAGCAGGTTGTCACAGAGGAGAACTTGTCGGGGAGTTACTTGGAAAAAAACTTAGTGAGATCCTGACAGAAGAGGATGTGATGACAATCCTGAAAAGCAAGGCAGGACAGAGAAAACATGTGAAGCAGAAATATCGTATGGTCATCGGACAAGCAGATCTTTTGACGCAAGAGCAGGTGGAAAAATTCAAAAAAGAACAGGGGATTTGCCTGTATTCAAAGAAAGGAGGGGCAGATACCAATGGAGAAAATATCGGAATATCGTGAAATTGCAAGACTGTTAAAGGACGGAAAAACCGTGGTAAAAAAGACGAGGATTACAAAGGAGCGCTGTCTGGAAGAAAGTCTTAGCGGAGGATTTACACTGGTAATATGTGGAGGCGGACATATTTCGTATTCACTTTGCAATCTTGCGAAGATGCTTGGATATCAAGTGTGGATCATTGATGACAGAGAAGAGTTTGCCAATGAAGAACGGTTTCCGCAGGCGGATCAAGTATATTGTATGGGATTTGAAGAGGCATTTGACAAGGTGATTTTTCCAGAGAGCGCATGGTATGTCATCGTGACAAGAGGTCATCAGAATGACTATGAATGTCTCAAAAAAGTGATGGAGCGAAAGAGCAGCTATGTGGGAATGATTGGAAGTAAAGGGAAAGTGCGAACGACACTTGAACGTCTGAAAAAAGATGGTGTTACAAAAGAACAGCAAGAGCAGATACATGCTCCGATCGGGCTGCCAATCGGAGCAACTACCCCGGAGGAGATCACAGTCAGTATCATGGCTGAGATGATACAGGAAAAATCAAAGCTTGGTTATACAGATTTGCCGAAAGAGATGATAGAGTGGCTTTTGAAGAAAAAGCAACCGATGGTGATGACCACGATCGTGGGAAAGAAAGGCTCGGCTCCGCGCGGGGTTGGCGCGAGAATGCTTGTTGCAGCAGACGGCACGATGACAGGGACGATTGGTGGAGGTGCAATTGAGCATCTCGTGTTACAAAAGGCATGTATCATGCTCGAAGAAGAGAAAGAGTTTGCCTTAGAGGCTTATGATCTGACAGCGAAAGCGGCGGCGAGTATCGGAATGATCTGTGGAGGATATGTAGAGATTCTGTTTGAAAAGGTCATCTAAATATGATAAAATATTAGATTGGGTAAAGAAGCATAAAATGACGAAGAGAAAGGGGAATATCGTTGTTTCACGCAAAGAATTATAGAAAAGTAGAAAGCCTTGAAGAGGCGTATGAATTGAATCAAAAAAAATCGAATGCAGTTATTGGAGGAATGCTTTGGTTAAAGATGAGCAGGCGGAACATACAGACTGCAATCGATCTCTCCGGATTGGGACTTGATCAGATTGAGGAGAACGCGGATGAATTTCGGATTGGCTGCATGTGCACACTCCGTCAATTGGAGAAACATGAGGGGCTGAACGAGTATTTTGACGGTGCGATGAAGGAATGTACAAGGCATATTGTCGGGACACAGTTTCGCAACAGCGCGACTGTCGGAGGAAGTGTATTCGGAAGATTTGGATTTTCCGATATTCTGACATGTCTTTTGGCGCTGGATACTTCTGTGGAATTATATCATGCAGGAGTTGTTGCGTTGTCTGAATTTGTGGACATGCCGCGGGATAATGACATTTTGGTGAGAATCATCATCAAAAAGGATGGGAGAAAGATTAGCTATCAATCACACAGAGAGGCTGCAACAGATTTTCCTGTGATTGCCTGTGCGGCTGCGAAAAAAGAGGATATGTGGTATGTGTCTGTCGGCGCGAGATCCGGAAAAGCGAAGCTTTCTGTGAGACAGCAGAACATGACAGATGCGGACGCATTTGCAAAAGAAGTGATTTCAGAGTATACATTTTCTTCCAACATGCGGGGAAGTGAAGCGTACCGAAGACATTTGGCAGAGGTGTACATAAAGAGAGCAGTGGAAGAGATCATTGCAAAGAACGGTCAGAAAGGAGCATAAGATGGCAGAATTAAAATTAATTTTAAATGGGAAAACAGTGCAGGAAGAAGTTGCGCCGGACATGCTTCTGTTAGATTTTGTGCGCGCTCAGGGATGCTATAGTGTGAAACGAGGATGTGAGACTGCGAACTGCGGACTCTGTACCGTTTTGGTGGACGGCACGCCGGTACTGTCCTGCTCGACACTTGCGATGCGGGTGAATGGGAAATCGGTGACGACAATGGAAGGCATGCAGGAGGAAGCGGCAGAATTTGGAACGTTTCTTGCAAACGAGGGGGCAGAACAGTGTGGATACTGCAGTCCAGGATTTATCATGAATGTGATTGCCATGTCGAAAGAACTGGAAAATCCGGGTCTTGATGAGATTAAAGAATATCTGTCTGGAAATCTGTGCAGATGCACAGGGTATATGGGACAGCTTCGTGCGATTCAGAAATTCTTAAAGATGAAGAAGGAGGAGAAGTAGATGAAGTCTGTAAATGCACCAATTATGAAAAAAGATGCGATGGCTCTTGTAACAGGAAAGCCAGTCTATACAGATGATATTGCTCCAAAAGACTGTCTGATCTGTAAAGTATTAAGGAGTCCTCATGCCCATGCGATAATTGAGGAGATCAATACGGATATCGCGATGAAAGTTCCGGGAATTGAGTGTGTTTTAACTTACAAAGATGTGCCGGACAAACGGTTTACAATGGCGGGGCAGACTTATCCGGAGCCGAGTCCGTATGACCGTCTGATTTTAGACAGACGGGTGCGTTTCGTCGGGGATGCGGTTGCAATTGTAGCCGGAAAGACCGAGGAAGCGGTTGAGAAGGCGCTGAAGCTTATCAAGGTAAAATACGAAGTGCTGGAGGCAGTGCTCGATTTTCATAAGGCGAAAGATGCGGAAATTTTAGTGCATCCGGAGGAAAACTGGAAGGCGCTGTGCAATGTCGGAGCGGACAATAAAAGAAATCTCTGCGCGAAAGGCTGCGAGCAGAACGGAGATGTAGATCAGATTCTGAAGGAATGTGATTATGTGGTTGAGGGTACATACCATACGCAGGCGAATCAGCAGGCGATGATGGAGACGTTCCGCACATATACATATATGGACACGTATGGAAGACTGAATGTGGTATCATCCACACAGATTACGTTCCATGTCCGCCGCATTTTGTCAAATGCATTGGATATTCCGAAATCCCAGATCCGAGTGATCAAGCCTCGCATCGGCGGTGGTTTTGGAGCAAAACAGACCGTTGTCACAGAGGTGTATCCGGCAATTGTGACGATGAAGACCGGAAAACCGGCAAAAATCGTTTACACAAGAGAAGAATCCCAAATTGCATCCTCTCCTCGCCATGAGATGGAAGTGACTGTGCGTGTGGGCGCGAATAAAGAAGGAAAGATTCGGGCAATCGATGTGTATACACTTTCCAATACGGGAGCGTTCGGTGAGCACGGACCGACGACAGTAGGTTTGTCGGGACATAAATCCATTCCAATGTACGGACAGGCGGAGGCGTTTAGATTTGCATATGATGTCGTCTACACGAATAAAATGTCATCAGGCGCTTACAGAGGATATGGCGCTACGCAGGGTATTTTTGCGGTGGAATCGGCAGTCAATGAACTGGCGGCTAAGATGCAGATGGATCCGGTGGAGCTTCGCCTGAAGAACATTGTGAAGGAAGGCGAAGTGATGCCTGCATATTATGGCGAAACAGCCAACAGCTGTGCGCTTGACAGATGTCTTTTGCGCGCGAAAGATATGATGGACTGGAACAATAAGTATCCGGCCCGCGATATGGGAAATGGAAAAGTCAGAGGTGTCGGTGTGGCGATGGCAATGCAGGGCTCTTCAATTTCTAAAGTGGATCATGCCTCTGTGTCAATCAAAGTGAATGACGATGGCTTTTATTCTCTGATGATCGGGGCGTCTGATATGGGGACCGGATGCGATACAATTCTTGCTCAGATGGCAGCGGACTGTATGGACTGCTCTCCGGATGATTTTATTGTGCACGGAGTGGACACAGACATTTCGCCGTATGATTCCGGTTCCTATGCGTCGAGTACGACCTATCTGACCGGAATGGCAGTCGTGAAGGCATGTGATTCTCTCCGGGAGAAAATTATGGCGCAGGGAGCAAAATATCTGGGATGTGCCGTAGAGGATGTAGATTTTGACGGAAAGCGTGTGTTTGAGCGTTCAGGAGATGGCGCAATCTCTTTAAAAGAAATCGGAAACTTAGTAATGACAAACAATGAGGAAGCGCTGGTTGCGGCCGGAGCGCATTCGTCTCCGGTTTCTCCGCCGCCGTTTATGGTCGGCATGGCAGAGGTAGAAGTAGATAAAGAAACCGGAAAAGTGGAGTTGATCGATTATGCGGCAGTGGTAGACTGCGGAACTGTGGTCAATCCAAATCTCGCGCGTGTGCAGACAGAGGGCGGAATTGCACAGGGAATCGGCATGGCGCTGTATGAAAATGTAGTCTACAACGAGAGAGGACAATGCCTGAGCAATTCATTTATGCAGTATAAGATTCCGTCTAGAATGGATGTGGGAGATATACGTGTCGAATTTGAGAGCAGTTATGAGCCGACCGGACCGTTTGGAGCAAAATCTATCGGTGAGGTTGTGATCAATACACCGTCACCGGCAATTGCACATGCGGTATATAATGCGACCGGAGTGCGGATTCAGGACTTGCCGATCACTTCCGAGAAAGTGTACATGGGAATGAAAGCGCATGAAAATTAATCTCATTTTATTGGCGGCTGGTGACAGCCGCCGTTTTGGCAGTAATAAATTGCTGTATAAATTTAGAGGGAAACCAATGTACAGGCACGTTGTCGATGAAATTGCAAAGATGCGGCGAGATGTGTTTGAAAAAAAGATTGTCGTAAGTCAATATGATGAGATATTGGATGATTTGACAGGGGAAGGATATCTGGCGGTTCGAAATGCAGAAAGCAAGCTTGGAATTTCGCATTCTATTCGGCTTGGAATGGAGGCTGCAGAAGGGGAAGCTTGGTGCTTTCTCGTGGGAGATCAGCCGCATCTCAGGGCAGAGACGATTGAAAAGTTTGTGGAGGCATTTCAGAAAAGCGGAAAAGACTGTGCGTGTGTGCGGTGTGGAGGCCAAACAGGGAATCCTTGTGTTTTTTCAGAGAGATATCGTGAGGCACTGCTGAAATTAAGTGGAGATATCGGCGGGAAAAGCATTATAAGAGAACACATGGATACGGCTTTCTTTTATGACGTAAAAGAGGCGATAGAGCTTGAGGATATGGATGTTCCTGTGAAAAAGGAGGAGACGGATTGTATTATTTAATATTATATTTTTTTGTATATGGTTTTTTGGGCTGGTGTACAGAAGTTGCGTTTGCAGCGTGCAAGGAGAAGCGATTTGTCAACCGAGGATTCTTAAACGGCCCAATCTGTCCAATTTATGGAATTGGAGTTGGGATTGTCGTTCAGTTTTTGACACCTTACAAAGAAAATCTGGTGCTGCTGTATGTAGCTTCGGTCGTTTTGGTGACGGCGCTTGAGTGGGTGACAGGGTTCGTTTTGGAGAAAGTGTTTCGCAACAAATGGTGGGATTACTCTAAGATGCCATTGAATCTGAATGGATACGTCTGCCTTCTGTTTTCACTGATCTGGGGTGTGGCATGTGTGCTGATCGTAGATTTTATTCATCCGATTATCCACAAAGGGGTATCGTGGATTCCGGTTCCGGTGGGCGTGGTGCTGATTGTCATTCTTGGAATTGCGGTGCTGGCGGATTTATATGTGACAGCGTCCACGATTTTGAAGATGAACAGACATTTGGCAAAAATGGAAGAGATTGCAGCAGATTTGCACCGTATCTCGGATGAACTTGGAGAGAGTATTTATGCGGAAGTTTCCGGGGTGCTGGAGCGCAGAGAAGAATGGAGAGATAAAATTCAGGGTGTGTCCGATGATGTGATGGACAGAATTGCGGAATTGAAACAGAAATATAGAGAAGTTGGAAAAAGAGGAACTCGTGTTTCAAAACGTCTGCTGAAGGCATTTCCGAGAATCGAGTCGAAAAAATATCGCGGGGCGATGTACGATTTAAAACAGTATCTAAAGAGAAAATAGTGTGTATATGGGGGAAAATATGGAAGAAAGAAAACCAAAACTGCTTTTGTGTCTGAAAGACTATACAAAAGAGCAATTTATAAAAGATGTGATAGCGGGGATTATCGTGGCAATCATTGCACTGCCACTGTCAATTGCGTTGGCGCTGGCGTCCGGTGTGGGACCGGAACAGGGAATTTATACGGCAATCGTGGCAGGATTTGTCATAGCGCTGCTTGGGGGAAGCAAAGTTCAGATTTCCGGACCGACAGCGGCGTTTGCGACAATCGTGGCAGGAATTGTGGCACAGAAAGGAATGTCAGGTCTTGTGGCGGCCACAATTCTTGCAGGTATAATCTTAATTTTGATGGGAGTTTTTAAATTAGGAGGCTTGATTAAGTTTATTCCATATACAATTGTCACAGGATTCACAAGCGGGATAGCAGTTACAATCGTTATTGGACAGTTCAAAGATTTCTTCGGACTGCAGTTTCAGCACGCACCGGTTGAGACGATGGAAAAGTTAAAAGAGTGCATTGATACGATTGGGACAATCAATATACAGGCGGTTATTGTGGGAATTGTGTCAATGCTGATTTTGATTATCTGGCCGAAGATCAACGCTAAGATTCCGCCGTCGCTTATCGCTGTAATCGTGACGATTGTGCTTGTGAAAGGACTGCATATGGAGGTGAACACCATTGGAAGTCTGTATGAGATATCGAATAAACTTCCGGTTCCGTCTATGCCGGAATTCAATCTTGAACTGATTCAGAGTGTTCTGCCGGATGCATTTACAATCGCAGTTTTGGCGGCAATTGAATCCCTGTTATCTTGTGTTGTGTCAGATGGGATGATTGGGGACAGACATAATCCGAATGTGGAACTGATTGCACAGGGAGCCGGAAATATTGCTTCCGGTGTGTTTGGCGGAATCCCGGCGACGGGGGCGATAGCGAGAACAGCTGCCAATGTCAAAAATGGGGGAAGAACTCCGGTTGCCGGAATGGTTCATTCGGTAGTGCTGCTGATGATTCTGATCGTGCTGATGCCTTATGCAGCACTGATTCCAATGCCTGCGATCGCGGCAATCCTTTTTATGGTCGCTTACAATATGTGCGGATGGCGGGAATTTGTGAATCTTTTGAAAACAGCGCCAAAAAGCGATATCTTTGTGTTGGTGACAACATTTGTGCTGACAGTTGTGTTTGATCTGGTTGTTGCAATCGAAGTTGGACTTTTATTGGAGGCAATTCTGTTCTTGAAGAGAATGTCAGATGTGGCAGATGTCAGAAGCTGGGAATATGTGGAGGAAGAAAAAGAAGGCTTCCGTGTTGTGCCAAAAGGAACGCTTGTATATGAATTGGAAGGACCGATGTTTTTTGCGGCGGCAGATAAATTTTTGAGTGTGTCAGCGGACAAAAACACAAAAGTAGTGATTTTACGAATGAGTAATGTGCCGGCGATGGACGTCTCTGCGCTTCGGAAGCTGGAGGAAGTATATCGTGCATGTAAGCGAAAAAATATTACTTTGCTTGTATCCCATGTGAATGAACAGCCGCGCAGAATGATGGAAAAAGCAGGTTTTGCCGCGGATGTAGGAAACGAGAATTTCTGCGAGAGCATAGAGGCGGCATTGAAACGCGCAGAAGAATTGTGTCAAAAACAGAGAAAGAAGATGTAGAAGATGCGGGAAGAACAATTTAAAATGGAGCGGAAAGGTCTGGTGGAAGAAGGACAGGAGGTGCGGGTGACAGAGCGAGTCAACGGAAGTCTTTACAGCTATATCGTGGAACCGTCTGTTGCGATGTCCGGAATTTACCGGAGTAATCAGAGAATCAAATCAGACAAAGGAATCATCAATCAGATCAAAGAGACCGAACGGGGGTTTTACCTTGTCGTCGGATTTGATGAATAATCGAAAGGGAGTGAGCAAAAGAGCTTGCTCTTTTTTATTTCTTAAGAAAATCTGTAAAATCATCAGAAATAGAACTGAAATCTTTAAGAAGTCTTAATAAAGCCCTTATGATATTTTAAAATTGATTTGGTAACATTAATACTAGTAAGAGGAGGACGGAAAGATGCAGAAAGAGGGAATGAAAAAAGCAATTAATATTTTGACGGTACTTTGTACTGCGGCGATGATCGCGTTTGTCATATATGGTATAAAGAGTGGAATTTTTACAGATCGGGCCATGATGGAAGAATTGGTTCGAAAAGGCGGAATATGGGCGCCGGTGACATTTATCTTAATTCAGATGGTACAGGTGGTTGTTCCGATTATTCCGGGAGGAATCACATGTGCAGTAGGTGTTGTCATATTTGGCCCATGGTATGGACTGCTTTATAACTACATCGGAATTGTGGTAGGTTCCGGAATCAATTTCTATTTGGCAAGAAGATATGGACAGTGCCTGGTGAAATTTTTTGTGAAGGAAGAAACGTATGACAAGTATATTACGTGGCTTGACAAAGGAAAGAAATTTGATAAGTTTTTTGCACTTGCGATTTTTTTCCCGTGTGCTCCGGATGATGTGCTTTGCATGATTGCAGGATTGACAAAGATGTCGTGGAAGAAATTTTCAGCGATCATTTTATTAGGAAAGCCGGCATCTATCGCGGCATACAGCATGGCTCTGATTTACGCAGGCGGATTTTTAGGGAAACTCATAGCATAGATAACAAAGGAAGAGAAAAGGGGACAGCATTATGAAAGTACTAATTACAAGTGATTTATTTGACTCAACTATTAACGGAGTAGTGACTTCTGTAAAAAATCTGGAGAAAGAATTGACAAAGCAAGGACATGAAGTGAGAATTCTGACTGTATCTGATCAATATGCGTCCTACCAAAAAGATAATGTCTACTATATGAAATCTGTGCCGGCAAAGATATATCCGGATATTAGAATTCCGGTATCCAAGTGCGCGGATTATATAGAAGAACTGATTCGGTGGAAACCGGATGTGGTACACAGTCAATGTGAATTTTTCAGTTTTGGCTATGCAAAGAAGATTGTGAAAGCGACAGGCGCTGTGTTTATTCATACTTACCACACATTGTATGAACAGTATACAGAATATGTTCCGATTGGAAAGACATTGAGCCGGGCGGCACTTGGAAAATGGATTAAATTGAGATTGCGAAATGTAGATACCATCATCGCACCTACGAAAAAAGTAGAATATGCACTTTTGGAATACGGAATGGAAAACAACATTCAGATCATTCCATCGGGGATACAGATTGACCGTTTTTTCAAAAAGGAAGAGGCGGAGATAACAAAAAGATTAAAAGAAAAGTATCAGATTCAAGAGGACAAAACAGTTCTGCTAAGTCTTGGAAGACTTGGATTTGAAAAGCGAATTGATGAACTTCTGCGCGGAATGAAGGCACTGCTTTCAAAAAGGCAGGATGTTGTTCTTTTGATTGTGGGGGGCGGACCGGCAAGAGGAAGCCTGGAGCAGCTGGCGAAGGAATTAGGTATCGAAAGATCGGTTCGGTTTGCCGGTATGGTAAATCCAAACGAAGTAGCTGATTATTATAAATTGGGAGACATTTTTACATGTGCGTCGACAAGCGAGACACAGGGGTTGACTTATATTGAGGCGATGGCAAGCGGACTTCCGCTTGTGTGCAGAAAGGACCCTTGTCTTTACGGAGTGCTGGAGGAAGGCGGAAACGGATATTCTTATGAATCAATCCAACAATTTGTGTCCGGTGTACAAATACTTTTGGAAGAAAAGGAAATATTTGAAAATGCGAGACAGCACAGCCGGAAAATCGCAGAAGAGTATGGAACAAAACGATTTGGAAAGCGTGTGGAAAGCTGTTATGAAAAAGTATTATTGGAAAGAGAGTGTGAGAAAAATGAAAGTGCTGTTATATGCGAAGAATCGACAGGTCGTCTTAAAAAGTGGAGTGGGGAGAGCCATGGTTATGCAAGAAGAATCTCTTAAGGGAAACGGTGTGGAAGTGACGACAGACCCAAAAGATGATTACGATGTAGTACATATCAATACGATTTTTCCGAGTGACTATTTTATGGCAAAGAAAGCAAAAAAATGCGGGAAAAAAGTAGTTTATCACGCCCATTCTACAAAAGAAGATTTTCAAAACTCCTTCACAGGTTCGAATCTGATCGCACCGTTATTCAAGAAGTGGATTATGAAATGCTATCAGACCGGAGATCTGATTTTAACACCGACAAATTATTCAAAGTCATTACTCGAGGGGTACGGCATCAAAAATCAGATTGAGGTCATCTCAAACGGTGTGGATACTACGTTGTTTCAAAAGAACATACTTGTTCGTGAGATATTTCGGAATAAATATGGATTTAAAAATACAGATAAGATTGTGATGTCAGTAGGGCTTTATTTTGAGAGAAAAGGGATTTTAGATTTTGTAGAACTGGCAAAACAGATGCCGGAATATCAGTTTGTCTGGTTCGGTTATACACCGGATAGCCAGATTCCGAAGAAAATCAGAGAGGCTGTTCACACAGAGCTGCCAAATCTCAAATTTACCGGATATCTGCCAAAAGAAGAGCTGCAGATGGCGTATAGCAGCTGTGATCTGTTTTTCTTCCCATCTTATGAGGAGACAGAGGGAATTGTCGTGCTGGAGGCATTGGCGTCCCAAATTCCGGTGTTGCTTCGTGATATTCCGGTTTACAGTGACTGGCTGGAAGAAAATAGAGATGTCTATAAGGGAAGAGATAATCAGGAATTCAAAGAGCGGATTGAAGAAATTTTGGAAAGAAAGATTCCGACGCTGACATTGAATGGATTGGAGCGGGCAAGAGAGAGAGATGTGTCACATCAGGCAGAGATTCTGAATCGATATTATGAAAGACTGGCAACCGTATAAAAATTGCCACAGTTGTGAGCTCTCCTTACAACTGTGGCAGTATTTTTTTACTATAGTTGAATATTTTTGAATAAGTCGCCGAGACTTGTACCAATCTCTTCGGATTTTGGAATCTCTACTTCTTCTACGACTTCTTCTTCCGGCTCGATAAGCGCTTTGATGCTCAAGCTGATCTTTCCATCTTTGATGCCGATTACTTTGACATTGACTTCCTCACCTGTCTTTAGAACGTCAGCAGGCGTCTTGATACGTTTTTCACAGATCTGAGAAACATGCACAAGTCCGGATAATCCATTTTCCAGACGGATGAAAGCGCCGTATGTCTGGAGCGTCTCTACGGTTCCGGTCAAAACAGAGCCAACCTCGACAGATGCAAGTAATTTTTCTTTTTCTTTACGCTCTTTTTCTTTCAGAAGTTCCCGTGCAGATAAAACAAGACGGTTGTTCGCCTGATCGACATCAATTACCTGAACCTCAATATCTTTTAATAAGTAGTCTTCCAAATCTTCGATATATGATAAAGATAATTTAGAGGCAGGAATAAATCCACGAAGACCTTCTACCATGGCGATTGCACCACCGTTTACAATTCCTTCTACTTTTACCGGAAGGACAGTTCCCTGTTCCATGTATTCTGTTACACGGTTCCACGGATTTGCATCGTCAAAATGTTCCTCGTAATCTGCCATTGTTTCTGTCTGTAATTGTTCTTCACTCATTTGTCACACCTCTTCGTTTTTATTTTATACTGTCTTTAGTATAACATATTTTTAGAAAGAAGAACAAGAAATGTCAGAAATTATTTGACAAATGCAAAAAAAAATGGCAACCTAAAAGAGCAAAAGGAAGTGAAGTAAATGGAAAATAAGAAATCAAAGAGAGTATATGTAGTAGGACATAAAAATCCGGATACCGATTCTATCTGTTCTGCGATTGCCTATGCGAATTTGAAAAATCAGATTTCAAACAATGAGTACACGGCAAGAAGAGCCGGGCAGATCAATGAAGAGACACAGTTTGTGTTGAGGCATTTTGGCGTAGAGGCTCCAAGATTGCTTGCAAATGTACACCTTCAAGTAAAAGATATGGATATCAAGAGAATTGAAGGAATTAAGAGCAGCACCTCGATCAAAGAGGCTTGGGCGATGATGAAAGAAGAAAATGTGCATACATTGCCGGTGGCAAGAGATCATAAGCTGGAAGGCGTGATCACAACAGGAGATATCGCGACTTCCTATATGGATGTATATGACAGTAAGATTCTTGCGACAGCAAGAACACAGTATCAGAATATTATCAATACGCTCGACGGTGAGATTGTGATTGGCAATCCGCATGCATATTTTGTAAAAGGGAAGGTAGTAATTGCTGCCTCCAGTCCGGATATGATGGAGAGCTTTATTGAAAAAGACGATTTGGTTATCTTAGGAAACCGATATGAATCACAGCTCTGTGCAATTGAGATGGATGCAAGCTGTCTTATTGTATGCCAGGGGGCACAGGTGTCAAAGACAATTAAGAAACTGGCAGAGGAGAGAAGCATCGTTGTGATCACAACTCCACATGATACCTTCACAGTGGCAAGGCTGATCAACCAGAGTATTCCTGTAAAATATTTTATGAGCACAGAAAATCTGACATCGTTTAACACATTAGATTATGTGGAGATGGTAAAAGAAGAGATGGCGAAAAAGAGATATCGGGATTTTCCTGTCATAGACAGAAAAGGAGATGTATATGGTCTGATTTCCAGACGTCGTCTGTTGGAGGCAAGTAAAAAGAGGGTCATTTTAGTTGACCACAACGAGAAGTCGCAGGCAGTAGACGGAATTGAAGAGGCAGAGATTTTGGAGATTATTGATCACCACAGATTGGGAAGCCTTGAGACTGTCGGACCGGTTTATTTTAGAAATCAGCCGGTGGGATGTACGGCGACTATCGTTTACCAGATGTATAAGGAAAACCAGATTAAGATCAATGAGACGATTGCTGGTCTGTTGTGTTCTGCAATTATTTCAGATACATTGATGTTCCGCTCACCGACCTGTACAGGAATCGACCGTATAGCGGCAGAAGAACTGGCAGAACTTGCGAAGATCAATATTGAGGAACTGGCACAGGATATGTTCCAGGCAGGAAGTAATCTGAAAGGAAAGACGGCAGAGGAAATCTGCTTTCAGGACTTTAAGAAATTTACAGTCGGCGATGTTACATTCGGAGTAGGACAGATTAATTCGATGAGCCGTGATGAATTACAGGAGATTAAATCAAAGCTTTTGCCGTATATGGAAAAGGCAAGACAGGCACAGCAGGTAGATATGGTGTTTTTCATGCTGACCAATATTATTCAGGAATCAACAGAGCTGTTGTGCTGTGGAAACGGCGCAAGAGAGCAGGTGCTGGAGGCGTTTGATCTGTCTGATGATATAGAAGAGATTATGTTAAAAGGTGTTGTGTCTCGTAAAAAACAATTGATACCAGCTTTTGTAATCTCGCTGCAGCAGTAGGAGGATACAGATGGGAAAACAGAGTTGGAAGCCGGGGAATATGATTTACCCGCTTCCGGCAGTCATGGTGAGTGCCGGAAATGCGGAAGGGCAGACGAATATCCTGACGATTGCCTGGACAGGAACAATCTGTACGAATCCGGCAATGCTATATATATCAGTGCGTCCGGAACGTTATTCGTATTCCATGATCAAAGAATCCGGAGAGTTTGTTGTCAATCTTACTACAGAGGAATTGGCAAAAGCGACGGATTACTGTGGCGTGCGTTCCGGCAGAGATGTGGATAAATGGAAAGAGATGCACTTGACGAGGGGAAAGGCAAAAGAACTTCAGTACGCGCCGATTATCGAGGAGTGTCCGGTAAATATAGAATGTAAGGTGGAAGAGATCAAAGAACTCGGAAGCCATCATATGTTTATCGCCAAAGTCATGGCAGTTCAGGTAAGCGAAGAGTATATGAATGAGACAGGAAAGTTCTGTCTGAATGAAACTGGACTTTTGGCATACTCACATGGAGAATATCTCGGGCTGGGAAAAACAATAGGAACTTTTGGCTACAGTGTAAAAAAGAAAAAGAAACGTAAAAAGTAAGAAGGAAAGTTTTAGAAGGGAAACTCCTTCTTCTTTTTTTGAAAATATATATGCTCTGTCAAACATATACATAGTGTTGAGGAAACAAAAGGAATCAGAAAAATGATGCGGTATAAAAAAGCAGCATTTGCATTTTCCATGCTATACGCAGTATGTCTGCTGGGAATAGCAGGGTATTGGAATAAGACAAAGCCTGTAGATGCGGCAGTGGAAGTGAGTGAGAAACCGAAAATTGCAATCACATTTGACGATGGACCGAGTGTCTATACAGAAGAGCTTTTGGACGGACTGAAAGACCGGGGGGTAAAGGCAACATTTTTTGTGATCGGAAAAAGCGCTGTCTCCTATCCGGATATTGTAAAACGAGAAAGTAATGAGGGACATCTGGTAGGAAATCATACCTATAATCATGTGGAAATCACGAAAATAGGGGACGAAAAGGCGAGAGAAGAAATTGAAAAGACCAATACTGTACTGAAAGAGATGCTCGGAAAGGAAATCGAATATGTACGTCCGCCGTTTGGGGCGTGGCAGAAAAAACTGGAGCAGGAGATGAATGTACTTCCTGTGATGTGGTCGATTGATCCGCTTGATTGGACAACCGAAAATGTAGATGAAATTGTGAATAAGGTAGTGACGGAGGCGAAAGAAAATGATATTATCTTATTGCATGACTGCTATCAAAGTTCGGTTCAGGCAGCGCTTCGTATTATCGATATCCTGCAAAAAGAAGGATTTGAATTTGTCACTGCCGACGAACTACTATTAGATTAGAAAAGAGGATTTTAGTTTATGATACATGAATATTCCAGAACAGAATTACTTGTCGAAAAAGAGGGCTTACAAAGACTGAAAGATGCAACTGTTATGGTGCTTGGAGTGGGCGGAGTCGGATCACACTGCATTGAGGCGCTGGCGAGAAGCGGAGTTGGGAGACTGATCTTAGTGGACAATGATAAAGTGACACTGACCAACATTAACCGCCAGTCTATCGCGTATCACAGTACAATAGGGCAGTATAAGACAAAATTGATGAAAGATCGTATATGGGACATTTCATCTGAAATTGAGGTCATCACACATGAAAAATTTATACTGCCGGAAAATCTGCATGAAATTTTTGATCGAAAAGTGGATTACATTATAGATGCGATTGACACAGTTACCGCAAAACTGGCGCTTGTGGAATATGCAAAGCAGCAGGATATCCCGATCATCAGCTGTATGGGAACAGGAAATAAACTGCATCCGGAGCTGTTTGAGATTACTGATATTTCAAAGACATCAGTATGCCCTCTGTGCAAGGTGATGCGAAAAGAGCTCAAAGAAAGAGGAATCAAACATTTGAAGGTGTTGTACTCGAAAGAAAAACCGGTGGATACATCTGGAAAATCAACCGGAGAAAATATGGGCAAACGGCGGGCACTGCCGGGAAGTATTTCATTTGTGCCGCCGGTTGCGGGACTTCTGATTGCGGGAGAAGTGATTCGGATGCTTGTGGGAGTAGAATAGAGGAGTTGAGAAAATGGATTTATTTGATTATATGCGTGAAAATGCAGCGCAAAAAGAGTCTCCGCTTGCTTCGAGAATGCGCCCGACAACGCTGGAGGAAGTGGTTGGACAGCAGCATATCATCGGGCAGGATAAGCTTTTATATCGGGCGATCAAAGCGGACAAGCTGAGTTCGATTATTTTCTATGGACCTCCTGGAACAGGAAAGACGACACTCGCAAAGGTTATCGCGAACACAACGAGTGCACAATTTACACAGATCAATGCGACGGTTGCAGGGAAAAAAGATATGGAGGAGGTTGTCCGTAAGGCGAAAGACAATCTTGGCATGTATGGACAGAAGACCATTCTGTTTGTCGATGAGATCCATCGGTTTAACAAAGGACAGCAGGACTATCTATTGCCGTTTGTAGAAGATGGAACGCTTATTTTAATCGGTGCGACGACAGAGAATCCGTATTTTGAAGTGAATAGTGCGCTGATTTCCAGATCCAGCGTCTTTGAATTGAGTGCGCTGACGAAGGAAGATATCAAAGTACTTTTAAAAAGAGCTGTATATGACGAAATAAAAGGCATGGGAAGTTACAGAGCTGATATCGATGACGATGCGTTGGAGTTTTTGGCTGACATTGCAGGGGGAGATGCAAGAAATGCGTTGAATGCAATAGAGCTTGGTATTTTGACGACAGAGAGAAGCAAAGAAGATGGAAAGATTCATATTACGTTAGATGTGGCCCAGGAATGTATTCAGAAGAGAGTTGTTCGATATGATAAGACCGGAGATAACCACTACGATACTATTTCTGCTTTTATCAAAAGTCTGCGTGGGTCTGATCCGGATGCGGCGGTATACTATCTTGCAAAAATGCTCTATGCGGGGGAAGATATCAAATTCATTGCCAGACGGATTATGATTTCTGCGTCGGAGGATGTGGGAAATGCAGATCCGAATGCATTGACGGTAGCAGTTTCGGCGGCACAGGCAGTAGAGAGGCTTGGTATGCCGGAAGCGCGTATTGTACTTGCGCAGGCAGTCACCTACATCGCATCGGCACCAAAGAGCAATGCGGCATATCTTGCGGTGGATGCCGCGCTTGAAAATGTGAGAAATTATAAGACAACTGTTCCGGCTCATCTTCAGGATTCGCATTACAAAGGAGCCGCAAAATTGGGACACGGGATAGGATATAAATATGCACATGATTATCCGGAGCACTATGTGGAGCAGCAGTATCTGCCGGATGAGATTAAAGATGCGAAGTTCTATTTCCCGACAGAGATTGGATATGAAAAGAATATGAAAGAACGTTTGGACAGACTTAAGAGCCGCAGACAGGATTCATAAAAACAGGAACAGGAGGTTTTTAAAGTCTTCTGTTCCTGTTTTGTTATTTGATATCTCGTTTTCGGAAAGAAATCAGTCCAATCGCTGTGGCAACGATAAAAAATCCGAAAGCTACGCAGATACTTCTTGCGGCCAGTTTTCCGGTAATATCGGAAGTGGCAATCTGTGTCATGTTTGTGTCAATCAGATAATTCGAGAGCGTGATAGACGTATCGAAAATCTTGTTAATGATCATCTCTCCGAACATGACGATGAGAGAGATAAATTCCAAAAAGAAGATATTGGCGGCAATTGAACCTCCACTTTGACGGATCAACATGCTGAACATGACAAACACGGCAGTGAATGCGCTTACCAAAAGAAATTCAATCCCAATACCTTTGCAAGCGTTAGCGACAAACGAACTGTCAACTTTGCCAAAGCCCCAGAGAGCTGTGCCAAGACCTGTAGCTACAACGGCGTAAAGGAGAGTCATGACGATTGCGGCGATGACAGAAACGATTATCTTGGAAAGATAAATCTGGGTGCGGGTATGATTTTTGGAAGCAAGATTTTTGATCGTTCCGTGTGAAAATTCTCCACCGACAAACAGTGACACAAAGATGGAGATCAAAATGGTTGTTGTTCCGGCAAACTGCATGAGGAGCATGCTGGAAGCATTTAGATTCGCAGAGCTCATCGGGATACCGTCGGTAGATATATTCAATCCGCTTTCTTCCAGTGCTGCCTCTTCCTGAGCTGCCTGCTGCGGTACTTTATCCATCAGTTTTACAGAAAAATCCATGATCAATACACTGAATACAGCGAGTGCGACAGCGAGAATCATGCATACCCAGAAAGATTTCGCTTTTCTTAATTTGTAAAAATCACTTCTTATCAAACTCTTCATAATTATTTTCCTCCAATCACTTTTAAGAAATATTCTTCCAGTCCAAATTCCTGACCATTTTCAGAAATACAACATTTCCATAGTTCTTCTTCTGTAAATTCCTCGATAAGAGAGCCATTATGTATAATGCCATAGCGGGTGGCAAATTTGGATAGCTCGCTTAAGATATGGCTGGAAATCAATACCGTAATATGCTTTTTCTGATTTAGATGTAAGATTAGATCACGAATCTCTTTGATCCCTTCTGGATCCAGCCCGTTGGTCGGCTCATCCAGAATTAGAAATTCCGGATCTCCGATCAGTGCAATTGCAATGGCAAGTCTCTGGCGCATGCCAAGAGAAAAATTCTTTGCCTTTTTCTTTCCGGTATTGGAAAGTCCTACAAGTTCCAGCGTCTCGTCGACTACACGCAGATCTTTTACATTTGCGATGCGGCACTGTGTGATGAGATTTTCACGGGCAGTCATATTTGGAAAGAGTGCCGGAGACTCAATTACCGTGCCGATCTTTGCCCGTTCTTTTACAAGGTCACTGCTTCCAAATAATTCAATGGAACCGGAAGATGGAGTGGCAAGTCCGGCGATCATACGGATCAAAGTTGTTTTTCCGGCGCCGTTTTTCCCGATAAAGCCGTAAATGTCTCCTTGCTGAATGGTCATAGACAATTCTTTTACAACCTGCTTGCTACTATATGTTTTCGTTAATTGTGATGTTTTCAATACAGCATTCATAAGAATCCTCCTCTTGTATCAATGTATTATTGAGTTAATACAACAATATTCTTAAAAGTTTTGTTTGTCAAGAGAAAAATAAAAAAAGAATGTGCATGGGCACATTCTTAATGTGTAATATTTTATAAAAGATGCTGCATAATGAGCGCATAGACTTCCTGATGATTTTTATTCCAGTTATTAGTGACAGCAATCGCTTCTTCTTCCGTAGGGACAGTGAGAGTCAAATCAATGAGCGGTGAAGCGTTTTCAATAATCTGGCATCTTACAGAAAATTCATGGCTCATATTTTTATAATAGTCTGCTTTGACAGATACTTCATCTTTGAGTTCATACCGTTTTTCTTCGATAAAGGCATCGACATCTTCACGGATGGCGGAAGAGATGTTTGTCTTGAAATATTGTATGGTCTCAAGTCCCTCCTCTGTGAGATGATAAAGTGTGCGATTGTGAACAAATTCTTCGCGGATCAGATTGGATTCTACCATCTCGGAGAGTGCCTGCTGTAAGGTGAAGTAGGTAGTGTAACCCTTATCGAGAATAAATTCCGAAATTTGTCCGTTGGTAAGCGGAAAATCCAATTTTTCCAACATATATAAAACAATCAATTTATAAAGTGTAAATGGTTCTGACATAACTGCTCCTTTCTAAGCATGAGAAAGATAATCTTTCCCCTGCCAAATATCAGTATCCTTAAAATATTTTTGAATACTGTTCAGCACAAGACGCTTGTTCGCAGTCCATTTGGGCGCGATCAGTAAATTCTTTGGACCGTCTCCTGTGAGCCGGTGGACTACAATATCCGGACGAAGGTGGGAGATCAGAACCCCAAGTAATTCCAGATATTCCTCCAAAGAAGGAAGCCAAAATGGAGACTGTTCATAGTACTTGGCAAGGTCTGTATGTTTTAAAATGTGCAACAGTTGTAATTTTATGCCTTGAATCGGAAGCCTGTTGAGATAAGAAATCGTATCAAGCATCATCTGTTTAGTCTCATTGGGGAGACACAAGATGGTATGAACGATGACCGGAATTCCGATATGATGCAACTGAGTGACTGCCCGCTCAAACATAGAAAGAGGATATCCTCGTCGGATAAACTCGACGCTTTTTTCGTGTATTGTCTGTAGTCCAAGCTCAATCCAGACCGGTTTGATCTGATTCAGACGATTCAGCAAATCTAAAATATCGTCCGACAGGCAGTCCGGTCTTGTTGCAATGGACAGGACTTTTACATCCGGTTCCTGAATTGCCTCCATAAAAATCTGTTCCAAGTAGGAGACGGGGGCATAGGTATTCGTATATGCCTGAAAATAGGCAATATAGGAAGAGCCGGTGTGTTTGCGCTGGACAAGGCTTTTTCCGTCTGAAATTTGTTCTTTAATAGAGACGTTCCGATCACCGGCAAAGTCTCCGGAACCTCCGGCGCTGCAAAAAATACAGCCGGTGTTTCCGAGTGTTCCATCCCGATTCGGGCAAGTCATACCTCCGTCTAGTGCAATTTTATAAAGCTTTTCCTGAAAGGTCTGTTTGACATAATAGTCAAGCGAATAATATCGCTTGTCACCCCAGCGCTCCATTAGATCAAAGCTTTTACTGCAGCGCTTACTGCATCTGCAACGCGTGGATCAAACGCTTCCGGAAGAATATTGGTATCGCTTAAATCTTCCTCAGCTACAAGTCCGGCGATGGCATGAGCAGCCGCAAGTTTCATCTCTTCTGTAATCTGTGTGGCGCGTCCTTCCAAAGCGCCGCGGAAGATTCCAGGGAAAGCAACGACATTGTTTACCTGATTTGGAAAATCAGAGCGTCCTGTTCCGACAACCTTTGCACCAGCTTTTTTTGCAAGGTCAGGCATGATCTCAGGGACAGGATTTGCCATGGCAAAAAGAATGGCATCCTTATTCATGGAAGCAACCATATCTTCCGTCACGATGTTTGGCGCGGAGACACCGATGAAAATATCTGCGCCACAGAGAGCATCGGCAAGTGTTCCTTCTTTTTCTTCCAAATTGGTCACTTCGGTCATGTATTTCTGCATGTAGTTTAAATTCGGTGAATTTTTGGAAAGAATTCCATTGATATCACACATAGTAATGTGAGAAAAGCCATAAGTCAAAAGTAGTTTTGTGATGGCAATTCCAGCGGAACCGGCACCGTTTACGACTACTTTGCATGAGTCTTTTTGCTTTCCGGTCACTTTTAATGCGTTGATGATTCCGGCGAGCACTACAATGGCAGTTCCGTGCTGGTCGTCGTGAAATACCGGAATATCCAACAATTCTTTTAATCGTTCTTCAATTTCAAAACAACGTGGAGCAGAAATGTCTTCCAAATTGATCCCTCCAAATGCCGGGGCGATATTTACGATAGTTTTGATGATCTCTTCTGTATCCTGTGTGTCAAGACAGATTGGAACTGCATTGACCTGACCGAACTCTTTGAAAAGAACTGCTTTTCCTTCCATGACAGGAAGCGCTGCATATGACCCGATATTTCCGAGACCGAGAACTGCACTTCCGTCAGAGATAACGGCTACAGTATTAGCTTTCATAGTATATTTATAGACTGCCTCTTGTTCTTTTGCGATGACTTTACATGGCTCGGCAACGCCAGGTGTATATGCGATTGCAAGGTCTTCTCTGGAGTTTACATGCGCCTTGGCGGTTGTCTCTAGTTTACCGTTCCACTGTTCGTGCATCTGTAAGGCTTTTTCGTTTGTTGTCATTTTTCCACACCCTTTTATTACATTTTAGTTTTTGTTTCGTATATTATCATACCATTGTGCGGAACTCAAATCAACTGAGATGAAAAAAATACTTTATCTTCTAAGAAAAGTAGTGTATAATACCTGTCTTTCGGAGTTGAGTAAAAAAAGTAGTGCTAAGCCACGGATTA